>SAMEA3663064__coassemble_7549_pt1 | contig 2100 bp, 3 predicted proteins | sample SAMEA3663064__metabat2_high_PE_003 | metagenome-assembled genome bin SAMEA3663064 (sample SAMEA3663064) | pig gut metagenome | biome: pig gut; feature: pig-associated habitat; material: faeces | place: France | collected 2012 | reverse complement strand
GAAGGGATGGAGCCTCTCCATCCCCTCGGTATCGGAAGGTGCAGTAGGCGGTTTTAAGGAAATAGACTTTGCCGTGAGCGGTGCTGATGTCTATGGTACGCTGAAATACGAATCAGGCGTACACCGCGTGCAACGTGTACCAGCTACCGAGACCCAGGGTCGTATGCATACCAGTGCCGCCACTGTTGCCGTACTCCCCGAAGCCGATAAGTTTGAAGTACATATCAACGAAGGAGAGATCAAATGGGACACCTTCCGCAGTTCCGGTGCAGGAGGACAGAATGTGAACAAGGTAGAATCGGGTGTGCGTCTGCGTTATATGTGGAAGAATCCGAATACCGGTGAGACCGAAGAGATCCTCATCGAGTGTACGGAGACCCGTGACCAGCCTAAGAACAAAGAGCGTGCGTTGTCGCGCCTCTATACCTTCATCTACGACAAGGAGCATCAGAAATATGTGGATGACATCTCATCACGTAGAAAATCGCTTGTCTCTACCGGAGACCGTTCTGCCAAGATCCGTACGTATAACTTCCCACAGGGTCGTGTCACCGACCACCGTATCGGTTATACGACACACGACCTGCAGGGATTCCTCGGCGGTGACATCCAGGCGATGATCGATGCCCTCACCGTGGCAGAGAATGCCGAGCGCATGAAGGAGAACGAACTCTAAATCAATAATAGCATGGGACAGTTTTATACCAGACGAAACGACGAGAAGGATGACAACAAGAAGACTGTTGCCGCCGAGGAATTCGTGAACCTCATAACCTCTATGAAACGTACGACAGACCAGCAAAAAGAACCTCCAAAAACAGAAACAAAAAAATAGATTATGAACAGACAGCAACTCATCGAACAGATCAAGACGAAGAAGTCTTTCCTCTGTGTAGGTCTCGACACAGACTTGAAGAAAGTGCCACAACATATTCTTAATGAGGAAGATCCTATCTTCTCGTTCAACAAAGCCATCATCGATGCCACAGCCCCCTACTGTGTGTCATACAAGCCCAACCTGGCCTTCTACGAGGCTTTTGGTGTGAAGGGTTTGATATCGTTTGAGAAGACCGTGAAATACCTCAAGGAGAACTACCCCCATCATTTCATCATCGCTGATGCGAAGCGTGGTGATATCGGCAATACCTCTGCGATGTATGCGCGTACCTTCTTTGAGGAGTATGACATCGACTCGCTGACGGTGGCTCCCTACATGGGTGAAGACAGTGTGACTCCCTTCCTCGGTTATGAGGGTCACTGGGTTATCCTGTTGGCGCTGACCTCCAACAAGGGTTCTCTCGATTTCCAAATGACGACCGACGAACAGGGTGAGCGTTTGTTTGAGAAAGTATTGAAGAAGAGTCAGCAGTGGGGCACGAAGGACAATATGATGTATGTGGTGGGTGCCACCCAGGGTCGTATGTTTGAAGACATCAGAAAACTGGCTCCGGAGCATTTCCTGTTGGTTCCCGGTGTTGGTGCTCAGGGCGGTAGTCTGGAAGAGGTTTGTCGCTATGGTATGACCAGCGACTGTGGCTTGTTGGTGAACTCGTCACGTGGCATCATCTATGCCTCAACGGGTAGCGACTTCGCTGAGGTTGCTGGCCAAAAGGCCAAGGAGCTCCAAGAGCAAATGGCTGTACAGCTGCAATCTGCCGGAGTCATCTGAAATCTCACACTCTGAATAATCCACGGAGGACACGGATCATCGGATTGTTTTCGTTAAGCCATGAGCAGAATAAAGCTCGCTTTAATTATGCCGTGGCGAGAAAACAAAGGCGTAGCCAATTTAAACGGAATTTATACGGATATTTTTGGGTTGCGCGAGCGCAAGAAATCTTGGAGGAAATCTTTAATAAAAATATGGCCTATGGCCAGAAATTATTATGAGTAAGAACCTCGTAGGATGAAAACAAAATCTTTAAACAAAATCCTTACCAGAATGCGCAACAGTACGTTGCTTTGCAGGAGGGGTTTCTTGGGGATCGCATCGGAGATGCTCGAAATCTAAACTAGAATCTTAACAAAAATCTTTAACTAGAATCTTTCCGTGTGATCCGTGTGATCCGTGGATTATTTTAGTTGCCTACGGCAAGATGT
>SAMEA3663064__coassemble_6057_pt1 | contig 2374 bp, 5 predicted proteins | sample SAMEA3663064__metabat2_high_PE_003 | metagenome-assembled genome bin SAMEA3663064 (sample SAMEA3663064) | pig gut metagenome | biome: pig gut; feature: pig-associated habitat; material: faeces | place: France | collected 2012 | reverse complement strand
TTGGAAGATTCTACGCTCTGATCAACCCTATCCCCTCTTCTTCTCCGAGGCCTGTTGCACTATCTACCAGTTTGGCAACCTGCCTCAGTTCTTTGGCAGCTTCCATACAGAACTTAGCGAAAGTGAGTTTCTCGTTGTAGTCTGGGCGATTGAACGTAGGATAGATAGTCCCGTCTGGTTTTCTATTCACGTTGATATACCGTCCCACAAACACGTGTGGGTTACGCTTTACCGGCCATAACGCCTTTGCCACATGCTCCACGAAGAGGTAATGATTTGGAAATAGTTTTAACTTCTCCAATATTCATACGGTTGCTTGGCAAGCAACTCTTTTCTTTTGGCAAAGGTACGACAATTACGCTGATAAACGATAAATTTATTTGTTTTTTAGATTATGATGATTGCTGCTGCGAGAATGATGATTGCTATGGCGATAATTGCGGTTGGTAGTCACCTTCTGAAAATGGAAATCAGAAAAAAATCCGTGTGCCGTGCTACTCTACTTCGGTGGCAAACATACGGTCGAGGTCTTGTTGGGTGAAGGGACAGGGTTCTTGACGCAGTTTCGCCAAACGGAACTGCTGGCAGGCGTTGAGGACTGACTGCACTTCAAAACACTTGAAAAGCATGTCTTTCAGTTCGTCAAGGCGGAGGGCATCTTCCTCGGAGAACCGACCACAGGTCTTGTAACTCATGTGCTGCTCTGGCAGGAGGTCGTGGTAGTAGTACGACCAGACCAGGAATTTCATACACACATCGGGGGTCATGAGAATCTCTTGCATAGCATCGGTATTTTATGGAAAGATTAGCATTTTTTGTGAGATAACAATTGTGACGGATTAGAAATCACAATAGAGGCGCAGACTGGCGACGCTGTAGTTTCCATCGCTATTGCTGATATACTGGAAACTGGGCTGAAGGGCTATGGACTCGGTCAACTTGTGTTTCCACGTGACTTCTGCGGAATACTCTGTTCCGTTGTAATAGCGGGCACCTCGATGAGCGTACAGGTAAAATCCGCATAACATCGTTGTCACAATACGTTTCATCTATTCTCTGAGTTTTGTGGTTTCATTGATCACTTCAACTTCCCCTCCCCCGAATTGCGCACCGAGATGCTGGGCTGTTAGCTGAAAAAAGGGCGCACATACGTATGCGCACCCTCTTATGTTAATAACTTATGTATTGATTTACAGAATATTACTCTTCTGTAGCAGCTGAGGTCTCCTCAACAGCGGGAGCTTCTTCAACAGCGGGAGTAGCCTCTTCAGCCTTTATCTCCTCAACGGGAGCTGCCTCAGAAACAACCTTTACAGGAATCACAACCTCAACCTCCTTGTGGAAGTGGATGGTAGCAACGTAATCACCAACCATCTTAGCATCGCGCATGGTGATGATCTTGCGATCGATGTCGTGACCCTGCTTCTTGAGTTCATCAGCAACGATGTTAGCATTGACAGAACCATAGAGCTGTCCGGTAGCACTCACCTTAGCAGTGATAGTCAACTCAACACCATTGAGAGCTTCAGCTTTCTTCTCTGCCTCAGCCTTGATAGCTGCGAGCTTGTGAGCCTGCTGCTTGAGGTTCTCAGCGAGAATCTTCTTAGCAGAGGGAGAAGCGATAACGCCCTTACCCTGAGGAATCAGATAGTTGCGGCCGTAGCCAGACTTTACATTTACGATATCGTTCTTATAACCCAGACCGATAATATCTTCTTTCAGTATAATTTCCATATTGTCGTCCTCCTCCTTATTTATTTCATCATATCAGTTACGTAAGGAAGCAGTGCAATCTGGCGAGCACGCTTAACAGCTTGAGCCACGCGGCGCTGATACTTCAGTGAGGTACCAGTGATACGACGGGGCAGGATTTTGCCTTGCTCGTTCAGGAACTTCTTCAGGAACTCGGGATCTTTGTAGTCGATGTACTTGATGCCGCTCTTCTTGAAACGGCAATACTTCTTCTTCTTAGTGTCGATAGAAGGAGCTGTCAAATAACGGATTTCTGATTGTTCTGCCATAACTTAAGCCTCCTCTTTTTTACCGGTTTTGTTGCGACGCTTCTCAGCATATTCGATAGCGTGCTTTTCAAGTTTAACTGTCTGGAAACGGATAACTTTCTCGTCACGACGGAAAGCTGTTTCGAGCTTCTTGATCACATTGGGCTCAGCCTTGAACTCTACCAGGTAGTAGAAACCTGTAGATTTCTTCTGAATGGCGTAAGCCATCTTCTTCATACCCCAGGCCTCTTCGTTCACAACCTCTGCGCCGTTGTCGGCAAGGAGTTTGGTGAATTTAGCGACCGTTTCCTTTGTCTGCTCATCAGACAAAACGGGAGTCAAAATGAAAACGGTTTCGTATTGATTCATACTGT
>SAMEA3663064__coassemble_4486_pt1 | contig 2779 bp, 3 predicted proteins | sample SAMEA3663064__metabat2_high_PE_003 | metagenome-assembled genome bin SAMEA3663064 (sample SAMEA3663064) | pig gut metagenome | biome: pig gut; feature: pig-associated habitat; material: faeces | place: France | collected 2012 | reverse complement strand
AAAGATTTTCGTAGGATGATAAAGACCACTCCCTCAGACCTCAGACTTCAGACATCAGACATCAGACCTCAGACCTCAGACTTCATCATTCGTTTTTCAGCTTGGGTAGTGATAAATGATACTTCACCGCCATGAAACGTATCAGACAGGTTGTGGCAAACGAGACGAAGACAGTCACCTCAATAGGAACATTCAAGACCACCAGTCCCCAATACGCAAGACCGCCGGCAACGGCAGCAATGGCATAGATCTCCTTGCGGAAAATCACAGGTTCGTTGTTGAGAAGCACATCACGGATCACTCCTCCAGCCGCCCCTGTAATACATCCCATGATGATGGCGACCCAAAACGGCTGTCCAAAGACGATAGACTTCTGAATACCGGCAATATTAAAGAGAGCCAGACCCAGTGTGTCAAAAGCAAACCATGCGTTGCTCAACCTTTTAAGGTGTCGGGCAAAGACAATCACAAACAATAACGCCATTGCCGTACATTCCATATAAATAGGATTGGTCATCCAGAAAGGAGTAGTTCCCAACATCACGTCACGTATCGTACCGCCGCCGATAGCCACCGCAATTCCGCAAACGTAGCCGCCAAACCAGTCAAATCTTTTGGATGCAGCATGCCGAATACCGGATATCGCAAAGGCAAATGTTCCGAGAAACTCAATAATCTGCTGCACCAGGATATCATATTCCATATTCATTGTTTATACCTTTCCCCCCAATAGTTAACCATTCTTTCATAGAGTTTTTCTTCTGCCGGCGAGTGTTGCCCATGCCATATCCGTTCGTCAACAAGAGCATCAGGCATATATTGCTGTGGTGTGAAATGACCGGGATAGTCATGCGGGTAGAGATAACCGTCATGATAGCCCAACTGCTTCATGAGTTGCGTAGGCGCATTGCGAATAGGAAGCGGAACAGGCTGGTTGCCAGTCCGTCTGACAAGTTCCAAGGCAGCATCAATACCTAAATAGGCAGAGTTGCTTTTCGGACTCGTTGCCAGATACACAGTAGCTTCTGCAAGCGGAATGCGCCCTTCGGGCCATCCAATCTTCTGCACCGCATCAAAGGCTGCATTAGCCAGCAATAACGCATTAGGATTGGCCAATCCGATATCTTCTGAAGCAGAAATCACCAAACGGCGTGCTATGAATTTAGGATCTTCCCCACCCTCTATCATCCTCGCCAACCAATAGAGTGCCGCATCGGGATCAGACCCACGGATACTCTTGATGAAAGCAGAGATAATATCATAGTGCATCTCCCCATCCTTGTCGTAAGCCAGCGGATTCTGTTGCAAGCGCTCAGCCACCATTTTGTCGTCAATAACAATAGGCTTACTCTTGTCCGATGCTTCTATCACCAGTTCCAGGATATTGAGAAGCTTACGCGCATCGCCACCGCTGAACCGCAACAAGGCATCCGTCTCTTGCAGCGTAATATCCATCTCTTTCAGATAGACATCCTTCGTGATGGCCCTGTCGAGCAACTGCAACAAATCATCTTTTTCCAATGATTTCAGCACATAGAGTTGACAGCGGGAAAGTAGAGGTCGTATCACTTCAAACGAAGGATTTTCGGTAGTAGCGCCAATAAGCGTCACCACACCTTTCTCAACAGCCCCCAACAGAGAATCCTGTTGCGACTTAGAGAAGCGATGAATCTCGTCGATAAACAATATCGGTGATGCCTCGTTGAAGAAGCGCCCTTTCTGTGCACGTTCTATCACATCCCTTACATCCTTTACCCCACTCGTCACGGCAGAGAGCGTATAGAATGGAGTTTCAAGCCGATGTGCTATGATCTGCGCCAAGGTAGTCTTGCCGACTCCCGGTGGTCCCCACAATATAAACGAGGAAATCCGCCCAGCGTCTATCATCTTGCGCAAGACAGCCCCTTGTCCAACAAGGTGCTGCTGTCCTATATAGTCATCGAGCGTCCTTGGACGCAAGCGTTCTGCCAATGGTTCTGCCATAGATTCTTATCAATTTTGATACAAAGGTACTCTTTTTTTTTATAATACCATCGTTTTCTGTAAGTCAAATGAGCACAACCGAATTTTATTCGGATTTTGCCATGACGAGAAAACGAAGAACGAAGTTCATGGTTTTCGTTAAGTCAAATGAGCACAACCGAATTTTATTCGGATTTTGCCATGACGAGAAAACGAAGAACGAAGTTCATGGTTTTCCAAAAGTTTTTTTCAAGGCTCTTTATCATCATCGGATCTTAACGGAACTTAAACAGATTTCTTGCGAAGCAACCCCCATAAGAATCCACGGAACACACGGAGAACACGGAAAGATTATAGTTAAAGATTCTTGTAAAGATTATAGTTAAGATGTCGAGCCGTAGGCGATCCATAATAAAATTCCTCCCAGAAGCGAGGAACTCGAGCGCATTTTCAGTTGAGATTTATATTAAAGATTTTACAAGGGAGATAATCTGCGAATCCCTCAAATATTTCTTGCGAAGCAACATCTTAAAAAAGATTTCCTCCAAAGATTTACCTATGGTTTGTTTTGTCGTGACTCAGCATAGTGAAATGGAACGTTTTCGTTAAGCCAGATGAGCAGAATAAAGCTCGCTTTAATTCTGCCATGGCGAGAAAAGGTGCCATGAAATGGAACTCTCACTCTGTCTTCGCTACTCCAAAACATCTAGCCTTCAGACTACCCCAAAAAAAATACCGTTTCCCAAAACTGTTATCTGTTATTTGTAACGCAAAAAATTCATTTTGGGAAACTGTCAACTGTCAAACTGTAACGTCT
>SAMEA3663064__coassemble_4315_pt1 | contig 2834 bp, 1 predicted proteins | sample SAMEA3663064__metabat2_high_PE_003 | metagenome-assembled genome bin SAMEA3663064 (sample SAMEA3663064) | pig gut metagenome | biome: pig gut; feature: pig-associated habitat; material: faeces | place: France | collected 2012 | reverse complement strand
GCAGGTCGTTGCAGACGATGAGTTCGCCATCGGCAGGCACCTCGTCGCCCACTTCTACGAGCACCACATCTCCCACCACCACATCGTGACGGGGAATCTCCATCACCTTACCATTGCGGCGCACCTTCACCGGCTGTTCTTCGCTGAGTGCCGTAAGCAGATTAAACTTCTTAGCCGCATCACGCTCAAAGTAGAAACCCACAGTAGTGGCAAGAAAAACTGCCACGAAGATACCGATGGTCTCCATGTAATTCTTTTCGATAAAAGCGAGGATGAGGGATATGAACGCTGCCACAAGAAGTATCTGGATAATCGGGTCGCGATACTTATCCAAATACAATTTCCATAATGATGTACGTTGAGGAGGAGTGAGGACGTTACGCCCATGTTGCTCCCTACTCTGTTTTACTTGTTCGTCGGTAAGACCGATTCTTTTATTTTTGTCTATGTCCATTTCTGAATAGAAATTCTTCTTTGTATATATTGGTCATGCACATACACGTACGCACGCACATATTTGGGTGCAAAGATACGGTATTTTTCTGATTCTAAGAAAATTTTTAAGAAATTATTTGGTTATTTGCTCAAATTCTATTATCTTTGCACTCGAATTTGATAAAAATTCAATGGACTTGTAGCTCAGTTGGTTAGAGCAACAGACTCATAATCTGGAGGTCCTAGGTTCAAGCCCTAGCTGGTCCACATTGAAAATCAAGCAGTTAAGCCAAAAACTTAACTGCTTTTTCTTTTATTAGTGACCTTCAAGTGACCTTTTCGAGGCAAAACTCATCTCCCGTGACCTTTTGAAATTTCGCGAAATGATTAGTGATTGAGCGACATTTCAATTACCAAGCGAAAATAACCAACGACACCTTTTCTCTATGATGGACCCGTGAAATGCGGCATCATAACAAGTAGGGGTCCGCAAACTAAAGTCGTTTATTGGTTACGCCACCAGAGACAAAGAAGTTTATTGGAGAATTTCCCAGAAGCCTCCTTTGCCTGGTCCGTTTCGCTTAACAACACCACATTCTTGCAGTTCCTTTATTCTCGTCGCAATCGTTGGACGTGACTTTACTATCTGGGTTGCCATCTGTGTGGTCGTAACGAATTTGTCGAACACTATTAGCTCAACAGTCTTCATTTTTTTGTATCATATCTGTAAAGTTTCTGTAAAGTCCCTTTCTGACCATCTTGTTCATTAGTGTCTTTTGCAGCATTATCATTACCTACATAGATGCCTTCAATGGCAACAATAATTAACTTGGGCAACGCCAACACAAAACAATCTCCTTTTTATCTGTACTTGGGCAAGATGCCAAAGTACTGAAAATCAAGAGTCACTTTGGATAGCAAGACAAGAATGTTCCCAACTTGTACCGTCCTATCATGATTCCATCACAAAAAAGATTGCTTACGTTAATGCTATTTCGGAATGTTGAAAAAAGTAGATCTTTAGAACCACAGTTAGATTATTCTTACAAAATTGTGATATTTTTGTTAGTAAATAAACGAAAATGAATCGTTTTGTACAAATATGATGCAAAAATGCAGTTTTGAAGTATCATTCGGGCATAATTTATACAAAATTAATGGCTTTAACAAACTTTTTGACGATTTCTTCCTGTAATTTAGTTTTTTTTGCTATTATTGCACTGGTTTTCCTTTATCGTATCTAATTGAAAGGTGTACCACCCCAGTGAGACATCCCAACAGTAAAGGTTCGATAGAAGTCCACGCCATGCTGAAACATGCGATGGTAACATCAAATGTAGAAGCGGGTATTGGGTGGGAGATCACCATATTGATGGAAAGGCGTTTGCATGCGCTTCTCTTTAAAAGAGTTGTATGGACAATGTCAGCACCTATGATTGCGAACCAAAAGAAAAATGAGCAAATATGGATGTTCCGCTTAGGCTCAAATGCATAGTTGTCCGATACGGATATAGGGATTCAAAAAATCCTCAACGTTTTGCTATACAGCTGACGTTGTAGGACTTTTTGCGTTTCTGGGTTGCTTTGATTTGATTACTAATAATTAAAATATAAAAACCTCATGAATTACAAAAAAGAACTAATCAGATGCAGGTTCCAACGAATGATGATTCCTTGGATGGCACTATTGTTGTTAGGCGTAGTGCAGAATGTGTGCGCCCAAAATGGGTCAAAGAAAGGGCCGGCGCGAGCCAGCAGGTACACCTATCTACCCAGTGGCTACACGCAGGTCGGTACTACTCAATTGTATTACAAGCAGAACTCTGATGCCATTGACATGATTGGTTATTACAATGGTTACTACTATTCGTCAACTTATTCTGATTATGGATATAAGTTGTCTGTGCAAGTTGGGACAAATAGTGCCACGCGTGTTAATTGCTTAAATGGAACAACAAGCGGAGGCGTGACGGTGCAGCCCTCAGTAGAACAGCAAGGAGAATTGGCACGTATCTGCTATACCGTCACCAATACTAATGAAACTGATGTTGTCATTTCTTTGGGAACTCATGCTGATGTGATGATCGGAAACAATGACAGAGCTCCTATTTCGAGGAGAGTTGACACAACAGGAAATATTTATGGCGTAACCATGAAGGATGGTAATGGTGCTCAACTGTGTGTGTTGTTTGGCTCTGGATTGGCAGGTGTCACGAGCGTAAACGACTATTGGTTTGGTTATTATGGTCTGAACCGTGAACCAGATCAGATGGTAGGAAACTATTCTTCTGGAGAAAGTTATATGGAAGAAAACGGTTCCTATGATAGTGGTATGGGATGGTGTTGGAAAAACAGAACTATCCCTGTAGGTGCTACGGTTGTTTTCTCATATTTGATTG
>SAMEA3663064__coassemble_3951_pt1 | contig 2971 bp, 4 predicted proteins | sample SAMEA3663064__metabat2_high_PE_003 | metagenome-assembled genome bin SAMEA3663064 (sample SAMEA3663064) | pig gut metagenome | biome: pig gut; feature: pig-associated habitat; material: faeces | place: France | collected 2012 | reverse complement strand
CAAAGATTTCTTGCCGAGGCAACACAATAAACATCCGTATAAATTCCGTCTAAATTCCGATGATCTGTGTGCCTTTCCAAAAACTGTAATACTGTAAGCTGTAAGAACCACCAATGATTATGATGTCAATGACCCGTCCCTGTGACATCTTATATTTATTCAAGATTCGTGAACAAACACCATTTTTTGAACAAAAAGTTTGGTTGTTTGGAAAATGTTCATTAAATTTGTAGTGTTCAAAATGCATGAACAAAAACAAAACAGTGAACAAGTATGGTCAGAGAAGAAGAAATCATCAATGATGTCGTCTATAATCTGAGACGATTAACGAACTTGGAAGATATTGTATTCAAGGCAGCTGAACAAAGCAAAAGTTATGGCTATAACCTCACTATCAACGGGGTTACATTTGCTTGTGATGTGAGGCCACAAGTGAACAAGGCAAATTACAACCTTATTGTGCAGCACATGAGAAGTCTTAAGGAGCAGACAGACAAGCCGCTGATGCTGGCAGCAAACCATTTTTCACCAGAATCTTTTGACGGTCTGCCTGAAGAAGGAGTTAGTGTGGTGGAGAGCAGCGGAAACTGCAACATTGTTGCCGCTCCGATGTTTATACGTATAAGCGGACAAAAGGCAATGCTGCCAAAAGAGGCAAAAGGAAAAGCGTTCAATGAAGCAGGTCTGAAGGTTATTTTTTATTTGTTGCTTGACGAAATAAATATCAATAAGCCTTATCGGACTATTCATGAAGAAACCGGTGTGTCACTTGGCACAATCAAGAACGTAATAGAGGAACTTGGCAGGGGGAAGTTTGTGCTTACCACAGAAAATGGACGCTTTTTGAAAAACAGGAAAGAGTTGCTAGATGTTTGGCAGACTCACTACAATCAGAGTCTGAAGCCGAAGTTACTGCTAAAGGAAATGGAGTTTGTGGATGCCGACTGCCGACGAGATTGGAACAAAATAATACTACCAGATGGAATGTGCTGGGGAGGTGAAGGTGGAGCCTTTTTGATTGACCGCTACCTGATGCCAGAACTATTTGATATTTACACGGAAACGCCGAGTGTCAAGCTGATGATGACCAAGAAGGTGAAATTCCAGGAGAAAGGCAGGATAAAACTCTATCAGAAGTTCTGGAAAGACAATACTTACGAGAAAACGGCTCCCAAAATTCTAATATACGCTGACTTGATGGGAAGTGGCAACAGCCGTTGCATTGAGGCGGCTCAAAGACTGATTGAGAATGGAATATAAAATCACGAAAGAGGAACTTGGCAATGACTGGCTATATAGTACACTCGTTGCCTTGAATAAATGTATGGCAGAGCATGGGTTGCCACTGTATGTGGTAGGTGCCAGGGCAAGAGATGTAGCCATGAAGCTAATGAAAGGCGATGAACCAAAGCGCCGCACGGAAGATTTGGATGTAGCCATTGCCATAGAAGACTGGCAAACCTTTGATGACATCTGCAAAACGCTGGAGAATAACCATTTCAAGCGTCATGGAGAAACGCAGAAGTTCTTCTACAAAGGCGTGAACGGGGATTTAGATTTTGAGGTGGACATTGTTCCATTTGGCGGAGTCGCTGTGGACGAAAAGATTGGTTGGCCACCAGAAGGGAATCCTGTCATGTCGGTAAAGTGCTTTCAAGACGTGATGAACGAAGCGGTCACCGTGATTGTGAATGGCGAAGTAGAAGTAAAGATGGCTCCGCTATGCGGTCAGTTCCTGATTAAGTTGGACACATGGAACGACAGAAACGCATCGACCGACAAGGATGCAGAAGACATGTTGTTCATCTTGAAAAACTACCTTGACATCCAGTTGCTATATCAAAAAGACAATGTGCCGCCCGACGTAGTGACTTTCGACAATGAGAGTCTGGATGCAATCATCTGGGGTGCGCAATGGCTGGCCTACGACATCAGCAAACTGCTGACAACAGAACATCTTCAGTTCTATGCAGACCTTGCATCAGCAGAACTGAAGAAGAAGGAAAAGAGCAACCTTATTTATCACTTTATGAAGTATTATGGGAACAGTGAAATGGGCGACTTTAGTAGCAATTATGAGCCTTGTCGCCAAATCTGGAGTGTTTTCGTAAAAATCTTTAGCAAAGAGTTAGAAGAAAGGAACAAACAATGAAAGTAAAATCATTTTCGATTAGCAGCAAACGTTATCCGAATGAGGATAGGATAGCCATACAAAATATGGGGATATACGGCATTGCCATAGTGCTTGCTGATGGTATGGGCGGATTGAGTCTTGGTGATTTAGCAGCTGATGTCGTGACTAATACCGTGGCTGATTATCTGATGAAGAATTATGAGGGATATGCCGAGAAAGAAGTCTTGCACAAGGCTCTGGAGCGTGCAGATCAGGAAGTGAGACGGGTAAGCATTGAGAAGAAAAGTAACATGGGTGCTGCAGTAGCCGTGGCAATCATAATAGATTATGAACTTTATTTCACATGGCAGGGAAATGTCGGAATCTATGCCCAACACGAAGAAAAGACGGAGTTGTTAACAACAGACCATTTGGCAAATATTGGGTATGGTAGAACAGCCTTGACCAGATGCATTAAAGGGTCTGGTCTGCGAGATGATGTTCCTTTCTTATGCCATAAGTTGTCAGGAGATGATACTGTGTTCGTCTGTACGGATGGATTGTACAAAGTTGCTGAGAAGAATCTGGGGGTGTTATCTGCAGATGAAATTTCAAGAAAACTGAATGATCCAGAGGATGATGCATCACTTATAGAGGTATCTTTTAAATAGGAAGAATGGGTGTCATACAAAGTTTCTAGCTATCACAAAAACGATACTTGACTTTTTATCGAAAAGTTGAAAATTTTTATTTTAAAATTTTATTTCCGTCTAAATCCGTCTAAATTGGCATACGCCTTTGTCTTCTCGCCACGGCATAATTAAAGCGAGCTTTATTCTGCTCATGGCTTAACGAAAA
>SAMEA3663064__coassemble_2893_pt1 | contig 3584 bp, 3 predicted proteins | sample SAMEA3663064__metabat2_high_PE_003 | metagenome-assembled genome bin SAMEA3663064 (sample SAMEA3663064) | pig gut metagenome | biome: pig gut; feature: pig-associated habitat; material: faeces | place: France | collected 2012 | reverse complement strand
CGCAACTACTTCGGTATGATGATGGTGGAGACTGGCGAGGCTGATGCTTTCCTCACGGGTCTCTATACAAAATACAGCAACACTATCAAGGTGGCAAAAGAGGTAATTGGCATCCGTCCGGAATACAAGCATTTCGGTTCGATGCATATCATCAACTCTCAGAAGGGTACCCTATATATTGCCGATACCATGGTGAACGAGAATCCTGATACCGATGCACTTGTTGATATCGCACGGCTGGCGGCTACCAGCGTACGCTTCTTCAACGAGAAACCGGTTATCTCGATGATTTCTCACTCTAACTTCGGCAGCTCTACTTCTGATGGGGCACAGAAAGTGCGCAAGGCTACGGAAATCATGCAGCAGCAATATCCTGAACTGGCTATCGACGGTGAGATGCAGCTGGGCTTTGCCCTCGACCGCGAACTCCGCGACGAACAGTATCCTTTCAGTCGCCTGAATGGTAAGGATGTGAACACACTCGTATTCCCCAACCTCTCATCAGCACGCTCAAGCTATAAGATGCTGCAGATGCTGGATGCGGACGTCGAGATTATCGGCCCGATCCAGATGGGACTCAACAAACCTATCCACTTCATCGACTTCGGAGCCAGCGTGCGCGACGTGGTGAATATCGTGGCTGTTGCTACCATCGATGCCTACGTGGATAAGGTGAAGAAACGCATCAACGCTGCTAAATAATAACATACTCAGGGAGTTCCCACTCCCTCTCTCTATACGATATGGGAGCCGACAGACTTTTTGCCGGCTCCCATATTTGGGCTTTCACAGGTAGTGGCCCGCAGACTGACAAACTCGGAAAGAAATGACGCTTACAACATCACAACAACGACATCATTACCGCGAACTGCTCGTGCTGGGCATTCCCATTATCATCGGCCAGTTGGGCACCATCGTACTCGGTTTTGCCGATACGCTCATGATAGGTCATCACAGCACAGAAGAACTGGCTGCCGCCGGCCTGGTCAACAATATCTTCGGTCTTGTTCTTATCGCCTATATGGGTTTCTCCTACGGACTGACGCCTGTCGTAGGACGACTCTATGGTATGGGGCAAAACGAAGCCGTAGGAGGAAAAGTGAAAAACTCTCTTGTGGCCAACGGTGTTGTCGGCTTGCTGTTTACAGCCGTCATGACCTTCCTCTATTTCAATCTTGAACACATCGGACAACCTGACGAACTGCTGTCGCTCATCCGGCCGTATTTCCTGGTCAATCTGGCGAGCATCCTCTTTGTCGGTCTCTTCAACACGCTGAAACAATTCTTTGACGGTATTGCACAAACCAAAGTGGCGATGTGGACCATGGTGGGCGGTAACCTGCTGAATATTCTCTTCAACTGGCTTCTCATCTATGGCGTGGGCGGTTTTCCTGAAATGGGACTCCTGGGTGCCGGTATTGCCACATTAGGGTCGCGTGTCTTCATGGCTCTCGTCCTCGTTGGCGTGATGCTCTCCTGCCGACACTACAAGACCTATCGCCTCCACTTCCTCTCCTATCCTATCAACAAAGTGGATTTCATAGAAATGAACCGCTTGGGCTGGCCTGTTGCCTTGCAACTCGGCATGGAGAGTGCTGCGTTCAGTCTGAGTTGTGTGATGGCAGGATGGTTGGGTACGATTCCTTTGGCTGCCCATCAGGTGATGATTACCATCTCGCAACTGTTCTACCTGATTCTGTCGGGATTGGCAGCTGCCATGGCGATACGCGTCAGCCATTTCGTGGGACAACGCGACTTTGCTGCCGTGAAGGCTAATGCGATGGATGGTTTCCGTCTGAACCTCTTTATCTCCTTCGTGCTGAGCATCCCAATCTTGCTGTTCCGCAACCATATCGGCGGTTTGTTCAGCGAGAATATCGAGGTGCAACAGTATGTGTCGGGGTTGATTCTCATCTTGGCGCTCTATCAGTTTGGCGACGGCATGCAATACGCGTTTGCCAATGCCTTACGTGGAATAGCCTGCGTACAACCGATGGTGACCTATGCCTTCATCGCCTATTTCGTGGTCAGCCTGCCCTTGGGATATACCCTCGGCTTTATCTGCGATCTGGGCATCTATGGCATCTGGACGGCTTTCCCCTTTGGTCTGACCATCGCGGGATTCCTATACTACATCAGATTCAAAAAGGAACTCAATAAAATGTCACATGGATGAAATCATCGGATCATCGGAATTTAGACGGAATTTATACGGATGTTTTTGGGGTTGCCTACGGCAAGAAATCTTTGGAGGAAATCTTGTTTAAGATGTTGCTTCGCAAGAAATATTTTAGGGAGATAGCTATCTTAAATAGATTTCTGGGCCGTTTAGGTCCTCAGATTTTACATGAAGATTTCCTCTAAGATTTCTTGCGTAAGCAACACAAAACAAAATCTTTAACTAGAATTTTTTCCGTGTGTTCCGTGTAATCCGTGGATAAAAAAATTCCGTGTGACCGTGTAAGATAAAACAACGAATATGAAAAAGAATGAACGTGATGCTTTGATTTTTGCGAGATTTCGCGAGAAGATGCCCAATCCAACAACGGAATTGCAGTTTGGCAGCATCTTCCAACTACTTGTGGCGGTAATGCTTAGTGCACAATGTACCGACAAACGCGTTAACCAGGTTACGCCTGCTCTTTTCAAACAATATCCTGATGCACGCAGTCTGGCAGAAGCAGAAGCCGATGAGGTCTATGAGTACATCAGGAGCGTATCGTACCCCAATGCCAAAGCTGCCCATCTGGTTGAGATGGCTCGTGAATTGATGACGCATCACAATGGGGAGGTTCCTGCGACGATGGAAGATCTTCTGACACTTCCCGGCGTGGGTCGTAAGACGGCTAATGTGCTATTGAGCGTGGCATTCGGACAGTCTGCCATGGCTGTAGATACCCATGTGTTCCGCGTCAGCCATCGGTTAGGTATCGTCACGCGGTCTGCCTCTACTCCTTTGTTGGTTGAGCGTCAACTCTTGCGCATCATCCCTTCTGCCGATATTCCCCTTGCTCACCATTGGCTGTTGCTCCATGGTCGTTACGTTTGTACGGCTCGCAAGCCCCATTGTGCTGATTGCTTCCTGCGTGACCTCTGTCCTTCTGCCATCCGGTGAAAGGTTGCACACAGATGACACGGATTCTTCTAATGTCGCACGGAAATCAATCATCGGATCTTATACGGATGTTTTTGGAGTTGCTTCGCAAGAAATCAATCATCATCGGATTGTTTTCGTTAAGCCATGAGCAGAATAAAGCTCGCTTTAATTATGCCATGGCGAGAAAACAAAGGCATATGCCAATTTAGACGGAATTTATACGGATGTTTTTGGGGTTGCCTACGGCAAGAAATCTTTGGAGGAAATCTTGTTTAAGATGTTGCTTCGCAAGAAATATTTTAGGGAGATAGCTATCTTAAATAGATTTCTGGGCCGTTTAGGTCCTTAGATTTTACATGAAGATTTCCTCTAAGATTTCTTGCCGACAGGCAACTAAAAATATAATCTTTAACAAAAATCCTTGACCAAAATGCGCTCGAGTTCCTCGCTTCTGGGAAGGGTTTTATTATGGATCGCCTACGGCTCG
>SAMEA3663064__coassemble_1621_pt1 | contig 5229 bp, 6 predicted proteins | sample SAMEA3663064__metabat2_high_PE_003 | metagenome-assembled genome bin SAMEA3663064 (sample SAMEA3663064) | pig gut metagenome | biome: pig gut; feature: pig-associated habitat; material: faeces | place: France | collected 2012 | reverse complement strand
GAAAATATAGACCTATACTACAAAAATAAGCCACGGATATTTGCAACTGTGCCGTAATATCTGTCAATGGTCTTTATCTGATGATAGGAACGCCGATCGATTTCTACATCACCATAGTTTTGCTTGGTTTTGTTGAGCAATAGCGAAGCATGACTGCCCTGATACACAACCTGCATGAACCATTCATGCTCTCTTTCAAAGTGGTTGCCATCAAGTTCAAACCATTTGATTTTGTCCTGATTAGGAACTATAGAGAGTTTGCTGTCTGGTGCAACAACAGCAAGTTGGTTGTCCATGATATTGTAGCGCATAGGTACAAAGGTATAGACATTACCATCATAGCAGATGTTTCCTAGTTGAAATGAGTCACTATTCCAGTAAGGATGGGTAGTCCAGGTCGCATGTGAAATCGAAGTTTCAACCTGCCCCTGATAGAGAGCCGCGCAATCGCCAGCGGCTCCCATATAGGCAGAAATGATAAAGGTTGCCAGTGTATCACAGACCATGGTGCTGTTCTTTTATGAGTGACTATTTGTTTCTTATCGATTCCGATGGTATCTTTTCGAGTATCTTTTGCAGCTGATAGCTGGTTGAAGATCCACCGTCATAGCCATCGTAGTTATGGTCAATCTTCTTGATTATTTGTAATTTAGTGTAATAACCTTCCTCAAACGAAAAACCTTTAATACGATCTTGAGGCCACTTGTTCCAATTCTTTTTGCCTTCCTCTCTTACCCACATGCCAGGTTCCTCTTTTGTAACGATGTCGTAAAAAATAACAGGTTCTGAGTCTATTTCTACTATCATATTAACGACCTCTATCTTGTCGTCATCACTACATGACGATATGGCAAAGGTAAAGAGGGCAAGTAGAATACTTGTGATAAAATAAAAATGAGTTCTTTTCATAATTGTAATGTGTTAGTGAGTGATATGTTTTTGGTTATTGTATTTATATTTATTTTGTGGCTACAAATTTAAGATAATTATTGATAGGTTTGTCAAATAGACTGGAAAACTTTTGCTTTTTTTACACTATTTATACTAACACTGCGATATATGGCTTAATATTATACTGTTTTAACGGTTTCTCGGGGTAAACTGTTAGAAAATGGTAATAAGTCTGTAATTTTGTCTTGGATAGACAGATGAATTATGATACACAATAGATGCTGAAAGCGGCCAATGATGTTGCATGACTATTGTGATAACGTCGGCATAGAGAAGAATGGTGCAGTATGATGGTGATGCATGAGACAAAGCCACACGCTGCCAGCCACAACACAGCACAGCAATGTCACGGTCCGTCAAAGTCATAGATCTACGGAGATTATTAACCATTTCTTTGGCAGTTTCAATAAGTTTGCGTATTTTTGCAAGAATAACACAGATAACATCATGACAGATATATGGCCTTTAGCTTTTCGACTATGAAAAAGATGAAGATTGGATTGCTGCCACGGATATTGATAGCCATGGCACTGGGTATTGCTGGCGGTATGGTGTCGCCGGAAATGCCAGTACGCGTTTTTGTGACTTTCAATGGTTTGTTTAGCGAGTTTTTGGGATTCCTCATTCCCCTGATCATTGTGGGACTGGTGACACCTGCCATTGCCGATATCGGACGGGAGGCGGGTCGCTTGCTGGTGGTCACGGCATTGCTCGCCTATGGCGCAACGGTATGTTCCGGACTGTTGTCGTATGGCGTTAGCGAGGCGGTATTCCCTTCGCTCATCTCCGATCAGATAGAATGGACATCGATCAACGAGGCGAAACAGCAGGAACCTTATTTCACCGTGAGCATCACACCGCCGATGGCTGTGATGACCTCATTGGTCATGGCGTTTACACTCGGATTGGGCATAGCCTATCAGGGCACGGCAACGCTGAAGAATGTTTTCACCGAATTCAGACAGATTATCACCAAGACCATACAGGTGGTGGTATTGCCGCTGCTACCTATTTATATATTCGGCATATTCTTCAACATGACCCATTCGGGCGAAGTGTTCCGGGTGCTGTCAGTCTTTGTGAAGATTATCGGCGTGATATTCGTGATGCACGTCGTATTGCTGCTCTTGCAATATGCCGTGGCAGGACTGCTGACCCATAGGAATCCGTTGCGACTGCTGATGCGCATGATGCCTGCCTATTTTACCGCACTCGGCACACAATCGTCGGCAGCAACCATTCCTGTGACACTCCGGCAGACCGTTGCCAATGGGGTGGGTGAGGGTATTGCCGGCTTTGTGGTGCCTCTTTGTGCCACGATACATTTGTCGGGTAGCACATTGAAGATTGTGGCATGTGCCATGGCGCTGATGATGATGCAGCATATAGACTACGACATGCAAGGCATGATAGGATTCATACTGATGCTGGGCATTACGATGGTTGCCGCACCGGGTGTGCCGGGTGGAGCCATTATGGCAGCATTGGGAATCCTACAGTCTATGCTGGGATTCGACCAGCAGTCGTTGGCACTGATGATAGCCCTTTATATCGCTATGGATAGTTTCGGCACTGCCTGCAATGTGACGGGCGACGGTGCCTTGGCGCTGATTATCGACCGATGGTTTGGCAGAAGAGGCGCTGTGACGGGTTGATATCAACCGCATGACTTTAATTTGGATAACAAATACACATGATACACTACAATTTCAAACGTGACGTCAACCACCTCGTGGGACCCATTCTGCTGGAAACCCTACTGACTTTTCTCTTGGGAGGCGTCGATACTTTCATGCTCAGCCAGTATAGCGATGCGGCTGTAGCAGCAGTAGGAGTAGATAACCAGATACTCTCGTTGGTGTTTCTGCTCTTCACTATTATCAATGCCGGCACTTCTGTGCTGTGTGCACAGTATCTCGGAGCAGGACGCGAAGAGAAGTTTATCAGAGTCGGCATAGTGGCTTTGGCACTCAATCTGGTGGTGGGAATAGCTGTCAGCCTGACGCTGTTTCTCGGTGCCGACTCGATATTGACACTCATGGGACTGCGTCCCGAACTGATGGTGTATGGTCGCCCGTATATGCAGATAGTGGGCGGAATGGCTTTCACACAAGCCATCTCCACCACGGTGAGCACCATTCTGCGATCTGCCAAGATGCCCGTTCCGCCGATGATGGTGGTGGGGGTGGTCAATGTGCTCAACATCATGGGCAACTATATATTGATATTCGGTAAGTTTGGCATGCCCGAAATGGGTGCCGAGGGTGCCGCCATCTCTACAAGCATATCGCGAGTAGTGGCTATGGTGTTGTTGGTGGTCATACTGCGTTGGCGCTTGTTTACCTATGTGCCTCAAAAACTCTTTGCTCATTTCCCCACACACGAGTTGCGCAATCTGCTGAAGATTGGCATGCCATCGGCTGGCGAAAACATATCCTACAACCTGCAGCAGCTCACCTTGCTGTATTTCATCAATATGCTGGGCAATGACGAACTGACTGCCCGCACCTATATTGTCAATGTGGTGATGTTTGTCTATATGTATGCCATCTGCATTGCCCAGGCAAGCAGCATCATGGTGGGACATCTGACAGGATTGGGAAAAACACAGGCGGCATACCAAGTGGGACGCTTCTCCTGGCGTAGGGGAGTACTCGTCACACTGTCGTTCTCGGTGCTCTGTGCGCTCTGCGGACCGTTTATTGCCGACTGTCTGACCGACAATCCCACTATCGCCAAACTGGTATGCACCTGCTTCTGGGTCGATGTGCTGCTCGAAGTGGGTAAGTGTGTCAACATCTGGGCGACCAATACGCTCAGGGCTGCGGGCGACATCCTCTATCCCTTCTACCTCGGTCTTGTGGTGCAATGGGCTGTGGGGGTGCTGTTCGGCTATCTGCTGGGCATCACGCTTGGCTTCGGACTGGTGGGCATGTGGTTTGCCTTTGTGCTCGACGAGAATATCCGCGGCATACTGTTTGTCAGACGATGGAATGCCTTTAAATGGGCAAACAAGTCGTTTGTGAATTGAAGAACTAAACGATAGAACTCTAAATCATAAAATTATGAACGAAGCATTTATCATCCGCATTTTGTTGGCAGCCCTGCTGGGTGGTGCCATCGGTATAGAACGTGAATACCGGGCAAAGGAAGCTGGATTCAGAACCCACTTCCTTGTAGGGCTTGGTGCTGCCATCTTCATGATACTGTCTAAATATGGTTACGAAGATGTGGTGGGCGGAGTGGTGCGCCTCGACCCTTCGCGCATTGCCTCACAGGTGGTCAGCGGTATCGGTTTTATCGGTGCCGGATGTATCATCTTCCAGCGCCATGTGGTGCGCGGACTGACTACAGCGGCTGGGCTGTGGGTGACCTCTGCCATCGGATTGGCTTGCGGATCGGGACTCTATCTGCTGGCAACGGTTTCTACGGTTCTCGTATTGTTGTGCTTGGAAGGTGTCAGCATCTTGCACAACCGATTCGGTGCGAAGCAAATTTCGCTGACCTTCTCTGCTCCGACACGTGAGGGAATACGCGAAGTGCTCGATTCTATCGGTCGCGAACACGCTGAGGTGTTGGCTTATGAAATGAAAACTCATCGCTCACAAGATGCTGAAACATATACCGCCACCGTTCGCTTGAAGGTGAAGCGCAACCATTATCAGTCGCGCATCATGTCGTTTATGACTGAGTTTGATGGAATCACCATCGACAATCTGGAATAGAATCATCCCAATCGGAGGTTGGCGGTTGAGCGCATGGAAGTTTCTTTTCGCCTTTCCGAAACCGTGATACAACAACGACGAGGTTTGTTTGACGCTGTCGGACAAACCTCGTTTCTCTTACGTACGCGCACGCGCGTCTTTCGCAAAAATCGACCACTCGACCACCAGGTCTGTGTAAAGCTGTGTGGTACAACGGTTTAACTGGTGGTCGAATATCGTTTCATAGGGTGTTTCCGACCACCATTCGAACACCCATTGACCACCGTCAAAATTTGTCGAATTTTTACATCTCAGCCCAATATACGTATTGTCAGACATTTCCAAACCTTTGGCAAAAGTATTGCCCAACGTTTGGCAAGAGTGTTGCCCAACGTTTGGCAAGAGTGTTTCCCAACGTTTGGCAAGAGTGTTTTCAAACGTTTGATAAAGGTGTTTTCAACGTCTGATAAAAGTATTATCCAACGTTTGATAAAAGTATTATCCAACGTTTGATAAAAGGTGTTATCCAATATTTGATAAAGGTGTTATCAAGGCTTGTCAAAGTGCTGATAAA
>SAMEA3663064__coassemble_1356_pt1 | contig 5952 bp, 6 predicted proteins | sample SAMEA3663064__metabat2_high_PE_003 | metagenome-assembled genome bin SAMEA3663064 (sample SAMEA3663064) | pig gut metagenome | biome: pig gut; feature: pig-associated habitat; material: faeces | place: France | collected 2012 | reverse complement strand
CAAAAACATCACCACACCAAAAACCAATGGCTACCCCATCACCGCGGTAAAAGGCACTTGGGTGATGGGGTAGCCATTGGTTTTTGGTGTGGTGATGTTTTTGGCTTGTGTGCTGACTATAGCGATTGTTGCCATTGTCAAGAGTAGTATTTGTTTCATTGTAAATGAGTTTAGGATTACATCTTGCAAAGGTACGATTAAGCGAGAGAAAAGCAAAAGAAAAACTCGTTTTTTCTTTGTTAGTATCCTATCAGGAAAAACAAGATAGTACAGGTGAAACCATTGCGAAACATGGAAACACCCAAATTCTTCCAACGGGTCAGCCAACAGATGGTGCCGAAATACGCAGGACAGCCTGTGAGCAAGAAAGGAATGCCACAAGTGGATGGTGTGACAGGAGCGACGTTATCGTCGAAAGCCGTACAAGAAAATGTGCGTCGGGGCGTGGCGTACTATCTGAAACACAAGTGACAGAACCACGTGTGGAAAGAGATTCCTCGCACACACGTATTATCAATAAGGTGCGAAACGACATTGTAGCCGTTTCGCACCTTATTGTTTTCATCGCTTATTTACCTCATTCGACGATGTGGGAGATCGTCTGAATAGGGTCAATAAAACAAGATAATGCCAGCAATGGCACAGCATCCAATCATCTTGATAGGATTGATTTTTACAACCTTGGTGCCAAAGAAAGTGGCAAGAAACAAGGCGATGCTGATATAAAACTGCCATGCATTCTCTGATGGAGTTGAGAAGTTTTCGGGAGTCATCAACAGTAATGTTGCTGCACCCAAAAGACCAACGACAGCAGGACGCAAGCCATTGAAGACCGATTGCACCGTATGGGTGTTCATGTAGCGCATGAACATACGACTGATGTGAATCATCAGTATGAGCGACGGCAATACCAAAGCAAGCGTGGCAACCGCTGATCCAAAGACTGCCATACTGCTACTATAGCCTGCATTGCTTACAGCAGTATAGCCGCAATAGGTGGCAGAATTGATGCCGATAGGTCCCGGTGTCATCTGTGAGACGGCAACGATATCGGTAAATTCCGATGACGACAGCCAATGCCAATGTTCCACCGTCTCATGTTGGATAAGTGACAGCATGCCGTAGCCACCGCCAAATCCGAAGAGGCCAATTTCGAAGAATGTGATGAAGAGGTATAGGAATATCATGCTTTCTTATTCTTTTGTGTCAAACCATAGAGATAGCCGCCCACACCCGCAAGAATGATAATCCAGATAGGCGATACTCCCAATAGCCATATTGCCAGTGCCGACACGATGGGAATCCATAGGGTGTAGCGATTGAGATGGGCACTCTTAGCAAGATTGAAAGTTGGAACGGCAATCAGAGCCACAACGGCAGGACGTATGCCACGAAACATAGCAGCCACAACCTTATTGTCTTCAAACTGATGGAAGAAGATGGCTATGGCAAGAATGATGAGAAACGAAGGCAGAGCCGTACCTAATGCCGTGACCAGCGCTCCCCGTGTCTTGCGCAACTTATATCCGATGAATATCGAAATATTGATGGCAAAGACGCCCGGACAGCTTTGGGCGATAGCAATCAAGTCGAGCATGTCTTCCTTTGACACCCATTGGTGCTTGTTGACAACCTCTTCCTCTATAATTGGAATCATGGCATATCCACCTCCAAGGGTGAACATGCCAATCTTAAAGAAGGTACTGAATGTGCTCCAGTATATGTTGCTCATTGTTTTTCAATCCACTTGCGGGCATTGACAAATGCCTCAATCCACGGTGTTACCTCATCCATGCGACGAGCCTCAGGATACCAAGCGCACTGCCAAGGGAAGATGGCGCGCTCCAAGTGTGGCATCATGCAGAGATGACGTCCGTCCTCTGAACAGATACCTGCAATATCGAAGGCTGATCCGTTGGGGTTGGCTGGATAGCCGTGGTAATTATACTTAGCAATGACATTGTAGGCGCTCTCTGGTTCGGTCAGAGCAAACTTGCCTTCTCCGTGGGCAACCCACAAGCCGAGTTTATTGCCGCTCAGCGATCCAAACATGACACTGTTGTTCTCGGGGATAGCCAATGAGATGAATTCACTTTCAAACTTATGAGAGTCGTTGTGCAGCATCTTAGCTCCCTTAGCACCGGTCAATCCCAGTTCTACCATCAGCTGACAGCCGTTGCAGATACCGAGTGAAAGAGTGTCTTTGCGAGCATAGAACTTGTCGAGTGCCTCTTTTGCCTTGGCATTGAAGAGGAATGCACCAGCCCAACCCTTAGCAGAACCAAGTACGTCGGAGTTTGAGAAGCCACCGCAGAATACGATCATGTTGATGTCTTCCAGTGTCTCGCGACCACTTACAAGGTCGGTCATGGTCACGTCTTTCACGTCGAAACCTGCCAGATAGAGTGAGTAGGCCATCTCGCGATCACCGTTAGTACCCTTTTCACGGATGATGGCAGCCTTTATGCCTGATGGAGTGCGGCGATCTGCCGATAGTCCATACTGAGCAAGTGTGCCGGTGAAAGAGTCGTTGAATTTCATCTCCAACGGTTGCTTCTTATAGTTTTCATAGCGCTCGGCAGCCTTGCCGTTGTGGCTCTGCTGACGATCGAGCAGGTAAGAAGTCTTGTACCAAGTGTCGCGCAATGCGTCAATGTCGAAGGTATGCTCGCTGTCGCCAGCTTTAACAACGATGGTGCGGCTCTCAGGAACGGCATAGCCAATCTTGGCAAATGCCACGCCTTGTTCTTCCATATAGTCGATAAATTCCTGTTTGTGGGCATCGCTGATTTCCACAACCACACCGGGGTTCTCTGCGAAGAGTGTCTTTACCACGTCGCCATCGGCACAGAGGTCGTGCAGATTGATGTGGAGACCGCCCTTCTGGTTGGCGAAACACATTTCCAACAATGTGGTGATAAGACCGCCGGCAGAGATATCGTGACCAGCCATAACCCATCCTTTCTCTATAAGGCCCTGTACTGCCATGAAAGCATCGGCGAAGTATTCGGCGTTTTTCACTGTTGGCACGTCGCTGCCTACCTTGCCGAGGCTCTGTGCGAAGGCAGAACCACCGAGATGCTGCTCATCGAATGAGAAGTCGATATGATAGAGAGAAGCGTTCTTGTCGTTGACGAGAACAGGGCTTACCACCTTGCGGATGTCGGAAACCTCGCCTCCAGCGCTTACGATGACGGTTCCTGGAGAGATAATCTTCTCGCCGTTGGGATACTGCTGTGTCAGCGACAGCGAGTCTTTACCTGTAGGAACATTGATGTGGAGGTCGCAGCAGAAGTCGCTCAGCGCCTTTACAGCACTGTAGAGACGTGCATCCTCACCCTCTTGTGAGCGGCAGGGCCACATCCAGTTGGCACTCAGCGACAGCGAATCCATGCCGTCGGCAAGTGGTGCCCATACGATGTTGGTAAGTGCTTCTGCTACCGACAATACGCTGCCAGCCTCTGGAGATGCCAGGCCAGCCTGTGGTGCATGACCAATGGCGGTGGCAATACCCTTACGACCACGATAGTCGAGGGCTACAACACCACAGTCGCTCAGCGGCAACTGAATTTCGCCTTGACACTGCTGACGTGCAATCTTACCCGTCACGCTGCGGTCAACCTTATTGGTCAGCCAGTCTTTACAAGCCACAGCCTCCAACTGGAGCACGCGCTGCAAGTATTCGTCTATCTTGTCTTGAGTATAGGTTACGTTTTCATATTTGCGCTCTACGGTATTGTCGCGCATGATGGTTTTGGGTGAGTGGCCAAACATTTGTGCCACGTCAAGGTCGAAAGGTTTCACGCCATCGGCTTGCTTGAATGAGAAGTGGGCATCGCCTGTGGTTTCACCTACTACATACATTGGGGCACGTTCGCGTTCAGCAATCTTCTGTACGTGGTCGATATGCTTTTCGTCGATGAGCAGACCCATGCGCTCCTGACTTTCGTTGGCAATGATTTCCTTGCTCGACAGGGTCTTGTCGCCAATGGGCAACTTAGCCATGTCTATCTCACCGCCACATTCCTCAACGAGTTCCGACAGACAGTTCAAGTGGCCTGCACTTCCGTGGTCGTGGATTGACACTACTGGATTGGTTTCTTCTTCACAGAGTGCGCGCACCAAGTTGTAGGCACGCTTCTGCATTTCCGGGTTGGCACGCTGAATAGCGTTCAGCTCGATGCCGTTGCTATAACGACCAGTATCTACTGACGATACCGAACCGCCACCCAGTCCGATGCGATAGTTGTCGCCACCAACCACAACAACCTTGTTGCCTGGCTGTGGTTCTTTCTTCAGACAGTCGCGCTTGGTGCCGTAGCCTACACCGCCAGCCAGCATGATGACTTTGTCGTAGGCATATTTCTCCTGACCCTCCTGATGTTCGAAAGTCAGCACAGAACCGGTAATCAGCGGTTGTCCAAACTTGTTTCCGAAGTCGCTGGCACCGTTTGAAGCCTTGATGAGAATCTGCTCAGGAGTCTGATACAACCATTTGCGAACGGGCATGAGTGTTTCCCAATCGCGGCCTTCACCCTCGATACGAGGATAGGCGGTCATATATACGGCAGTTCCGGCAATAGGCCATGAACCAACACCGCCACCCATACGGTCGCGAATCTCACCGCCAGTACCTGTGGCAGCACCGTTGAAAGGCTCTACGGTAGTGGGGAAGTTGTGGGTTTCAGCCTTCAGCGAGATGACGCTCTCGATGTCTTTAACCTGGAAATAGTCGCTGGTAGATTGGTCGGCAGGTGCAAACTGCTCCACTACTGGACCTTGTGCAAAAGCCACATTGTCTTTGTAGGCCGACAGAATCTTGTTGGGATTCTCCTGTGTGGTCTTTTTGATCATGGCAAAAAGACTCGACTCCATCTCCTTGCCGTCGATGATAAATGTGCCACCGAAAATCTTATGGCGGCAGTGCTCAGAGTTGATTTGTGCAAAACCGAAAATCTCTGAATCGGTCAGCGGACGGCCGTTCTCTTTCTCAATCTTATGGAGATACTCGATTTCCTCAGGTGAAAGGGCCAGACCTTCCTGTTCGTTGTATTCCTCCAAGTTATCAACATACTTGATGGGTTCGGGCTGGATGTTCACGGTGAAGATGTCTTGGTCCAGTCCGTGATACATACGTTGCAGCATGGGGTCGTGCTCAGCATCCTCACCCGCTACTGGGAAGTATTCTTCTATACGCAGAATGCCGCTGAGTCCCATGTTCTGAGTTATCTCAACGGCATTCGTTGACCAAGGAGTCACCATTTCACGACGCGGTCCTACATAGTAGCCTGTCAGTGTTTGGTCACTCAATAGCTCAGCATTGCCATAGAGCCAACACAGTTCCTTTACTTCGTTTTCTGCGAGTTGATGATCTGCCTGAGTGGCAATCACACTCGTCTGTGGAGTCTTAAAAAAGAGAATCATGTACTTTGTTCCTTTATAATTAGAATTTTGGTTGCGAAATTACTAATTTTTGGGCGAATAACCAAATTTATCCGTATGTTTCCGAAACTTGGTGTGAATTATCTCCTTTTAGTGTTCTCAGTAAACGTGATATTGTTTGTAAATTGACGGGATGTGGTCGGGATGGTATCGAGAGGAGTCGCACGGAATAGGGGAGCGATTCTCTGAATTCTCTCTCGCGCACGCACACGCGATGTCTTAAAAATCGACCACTCGACCACCAATGTGTGTAATGTGTTGTTGGAATGATTGTTATGTGGTGGTCGATGGTTTTGTATTCGACCACTATCGACCACCATCGACCATCAATTTTTATATGAACAATATATTTTTCTTTCTTTATCCAACGTCTGATAATACTTTTATCCAACGTTTGATAATACTTTTATCCAACGTTTGATAATACTTTTGTCCAACGTTTGATAATACTTTTGTCCAACGTTGACAATACTTTTGTCCAACGTTGACAATACTCTTGTCCAACGTTTG
>SAMEA3663064__coassemble_1260_pt1 | contig 6239 bp, 7 predicted proteins | sample SAMEA3663064__metabat2_high_PE_003 | metagenome-assembled genome bin SAMEA3663064 (sample SAMEA3663064) | pig gut metagenome | biome: pig gut; feature: pig-associated habitat; material: faeces | place: France | collected 2012 | reverse complement strand
GAAACGCAGCGTGAATATCTGTGCTGGCGAAAGACCATTAATCATCAACACCTTGGTAGATACAAAGGTGGTGCCCCATATTGCTACAGTTAGGAATGCAACAAGATGGTAGAAGATGTTATTGTTTGTCTTTGGCATCTGAATCTTTGGTGTTATCACGAATCAATACAGTCTTTGTTGTGTGGCTATCGCTACACGCATGCAAAGATAGTGCAAACCGAGTGAAATGCCAAAGAAAAACTGTGTTTTTTAACATAGAGACTTTGATGTTGTACAGGAAAAAATCGTCAACATTCAAATGTTCTATACTCTGAAAAAGAGTTTCGTTTCTGTTAGTATCTTTATTTTTATAAAAGCATCAAAAGCCTCTACAAAATTTTTATAATCTCCCATAAGCCTAAAGTTTGTATTGTGAAAGTCAATATTAATCTGTCGAAGACAAATCAAGCAAGAAATCATAGATGCTGATAATCTGAATTCCATCATCATCGCTCCATGATTTTGTATGCTCACCAACGATAAGGAGTTTACATTCCGAAAAAGTGGTACATGTTCCACTTTTTCGGAACAAAGGTAATACTATTCTTTTAAAAGTAAGACAGTTTCTTTAGGAATTTGACAATTTTAGCCAAATTCGCTACTCTACATATACACCTTCATGCCATTCACCTCAAATATACACACATCTCGAAGCTGCCGGATTTCATTTGAGTCCAGCAGTTTCATTCGTCTTGTGCCTTTATATTTATAGAAGTCATATTTGAGGGAGATGAAACGGTGCCAGGACTGGATCTCACCGCTGCGAGTCCATAGACGGATGTCGATGGGTTCGGGACTGGATAGGATTTTGCGGAGGGTGGTGATGTGGATTGATTGCATAGTGATTGGTGTTAGTCGAAGGTGCGGTGGAATGGATCATCGAAGATGTTCTTACCGTAGTCAATGGTGATTGGGAGATGATGACTGCTATATTTGTACTTGAACTTGATACTGTTCGTGGCGTTGTCCAGTGCGTAAATTTTCACGGATTTTACTTTTGTCCTTACAGGACGTTTGAAAAAATAACCATACATACCCAGGGTGTTACCCTGGGCTAAGAAGATGTTGCCCCATTCGGGGCGTTAGTAACCAAACAAGCAGTGGTGGGCTGGAAATAACAAAACAAGCAAAGGCGGGCTGAAAGCCCAATGGTTTTCTTAGCCCAGGGTAACACCCTGGGGACATTGTGCAATGTACCCGAGTACGTCCTGTAAGGACAAAAGTAACAATCATCGGATTGTTTTCGTTAAGCCATGAGCAGAATCGAACTTTCCGATTAAGTGAACGAAAAATCAAGCTCGCTTGAAGTTTTCCGAACGTGAGGAAAGTCTACGAAGTTAAGCTCGCTTTGATTATGCCGTGGCGAGAAAACAAAGGCGTATGCCAATTTAGACGGAATTTAAACGGATTGTTTTTGGTGGTTGCCTGTCGGCAAGAAATCTTTGGAGGAAATCTTTGAAAAAATCTTTGGCCTATGGCCAGAAATCAATATTTAATTTTAATCATATCTCAATAAAATATTTCTTGCGCTCGCGCAATATCTTTAAAAAGATTTCCCCCAAAGATTTCTAGCCTTCAGGCTACTAAAAAAATCCGTATTCTCCCGTGTGTTCCGTGGATAATAATCTTTCCGTGTGCGACAAAAAAGGGAGGATGAGTTTGCGATAGTACCGCCTTAACTATATAAAAATTGGTAGTTAGGGCGGCGCTATCGCTTATAAGTCCGCCCTAACTATGTTAAAAAAGGTAGTTAGGGCGGTGCTATCCTTGCGTGTCTCAGTTTTTTTGTTTATCTTTGCACCAATAAGATACGGTATAAATGAAATAAAATCAGAACGTTATGAATACAAACGGGATAATAGGACGTGAGTATGAGCAAAAACTCATACTGGAGCGTTGTAAAAGCAGCAAGGCAGAACTGATAGCAATCTATGGTCGTAGGCGTGTAGGAAAGACTTTTTTGGTTCGAAAAATGTTCAATGACCAGTTTGCTTTTTCGTTTATAGGAATGTATGAAGTGAGCCGTGCAGTACAGTTGGAGCAGTTTCGCATGGCATTGGAACATTATACTAAACAGACTGTGCCGAGACTGAAAACTTGGTTTGAGGCATTTGCTGCTTTACGAGAATATCTGTCGGGGGTGTCTCAACAAGAACCGTTAGTTCTGTTCTTTGATGAATTGCCTTGGATGGATACACCCAAAAGTAATTTCATCGCAGCTTTCAGCTATTTTTGGAATTCATGGGCTTCAATGGTTCCTAATATGAAACTTATCGTCTGTGGTTCTTCTACTACGTGGATGTTGTCCAAGTTTATAGGCGATAAGGGCGGACTGTATGGTCGTGTAACTCGCCAGATTTATCTGGCTCCGTTCTCTCTGGGTGAGACCGAGCAGTTCTTAAACGACTTGAAAGGTTTGTCTCTTACCCGTCAGCAGGTGTTGGATGTCTATATGATATTGGGAGGTATTCCTTATTATCTTGATATGCTGGAGCATGGTGTACCATTAGACGTGTGCATTGATAGATTGTTTTTCTCGCAGGATTCACCATTACGTGGAGAGTTTGATTTTCTCTTCCGATCCCTATTTCATGACTCCATGCATTATCGTAAGATAGTAGAAGTGCTTTCAGAAAAAATGAAGGGGATGACTCGTAAGGAATTGATGGCTGAATTGAAACTGAAAGGTGGTGGACAGCTATCTGAAATCCTGGAGAATCTGAAGAAATGTGACTTTATCAGAAAATATTCTACCATAGGAAAGAGTGAAAGGGATGCCATTTATCAGTTAACTGATCTATACTCATTGTTCTATACCCGTTTTGTGACAAATAACAGTGGACAGGATCAGAATTTTTGGAGTAACATGCGCAATTCGGGAAGTCGCACAGCCTGGAGTGGCTATGCTTTTGAACAGGTGTGCCTGCATCATATCCCACAAATCAAAAAAACATTGGGCATTTCCGGTGTTTTGGCGAATGTTTATTCCTGGTCTTGTCGTCCTTTTGTGGATTCTACTGGTGCTGAGTGGCGAGGCGGGCAGATTGATATGTTGATTGATCGTGCCGACGACACGATCAATATTTGTGAGATGAAATATGCCAAAGATGAGTTTGTGATAGATGCCAGCTATGAGCAGCGACTGCGTGACAGAATGTCTTCATTCTCTGTGGCAACCAAGACGAAGAAAGCCTTGTTGCATACTTTCATCACGACTTATGGTGTGAAGCAGAATATGTACAGCGGATTGGTGAATAGTGAAGTGACGATGAATGATCTCTTTTGATAACACCTTAGTCAAACGTTGGACAATACTCTTGCCACCGTTTTCGTTAAGCCAGATGAGCAGAATCGAACATTTCTGTGATTTCTGTGATTTCCGTGTGACCTTTTTGGGGTTGCCTGTCGGCAAGAAATCTTGGAGGACATACCCAAGCAATGCTTACCTTTGAAATCATCGCTTTCGCATGCCACTGTCAAAAAGACCATCGCAAGCAATGCTGTCGACAGTCATTTGACAGTGGGGTTGTGGTTGTTCATTCTCATGTTCTTCAGTTTCGTGATGTTTTTGTAAGTTTATATATATTGATATGGTTGGTTTCATTCTTCATCCTTCGTTTTATGCGTTTTATGGTTGTGTCAACGAGGTATAGTTATTAGGCGTGGAGAATTTAACTCTCGTTTGCAAAGTTACGAAACATAATTCGAAGATTTTAGAAAAATTTTGGTTTTCACTTTCTTTTGCCGTTGACTAAACACTTTTTAACTTTCTTTTAACGGCCACTTGTTGCGTTTTAAGGCTGTTGCTTCTTGCTTTTAACGTGCAATTTTGGCCTTTTTCTTGCTTTTAACGTGTAGTTTGGGGGTGTTTTTGCATGGATATGCTATGATCATCACTATTTTAATGTCGCACACGAATCTCATGGATTTTGTTTTCGTTGGTGCTCCGAAAAAGGATATTAGAGGTGGACACCCTTCACAAAATCGGTGTTGATATCCTGGATGTTGCGCTTGGCTTTACAGTAGGCAGAGTCTGAGATGAAGCCCGATTCGTATGCCACTTCCACTTGAGTGGAAGCAGGATTGGCATTGGCATAAAGGCGAGCATATTCCAAACGGAACATGTTGACGAGACGGTAGTAGCCCACTTCGGCAATAAAACGACTGGCACCTGAACGCAGGCCCTTATCCACTCCAGAGAGAATTTGAGTCTTGAGCAGATGTTTGTCGCGATAGTTTTGCAAGATCACCTGCAACACAGCCTCTTTAGCCTCTTTACTATAGCGTGCTCGCAGTTTGGCAACCTTAGGAGCGGTAGTTGCTGTTGTGACTTGCTGTGTCTCTGCCTCAGCGACGGGTTTCTCCTCAGGATTGTTCGCAACAATATCTTCTATGGTGATCGTCTCTGGCTGGACATTCTCCGAGAGCAGATCGTCAGACTCTGTTTCTGTCAACGGTTCTGTTTCGGTAGGCATTTGATCCTGTGGTTGCTGTTTCTCGGTTGTTGCAGACTCAGTCACGGACACTGTTTCTGCATCGTCCAGAATCACTTCCTGCTGTTCTGTCTCTGTCGTAGCCTCCGTGTCGTTCTCGGTGTCGTCAGTTGTTTCAGCAGGCGTGTCGGTCTGCGCCATCGACAGCCTTTGGTCGTCATTCTGTGTAGTGTTTTTGTTATTATTGACGGATTTTGACCGTTGTGGATGGAGAATGAGACAGAGGAATATAACCATCCAAACGGAAAAGACGATATGGATGATAGCCATGAGCAGGCGACTGCCTATGACCAAGGGCAACCAGGCAATGCCTATCCATACCACCGGCATCCAAATGACTTTTTCGGCAAAGCGCAGTGGAAAGTCGTCCTCGGTGGCATAGTTCTGAATGTGGTAGTTGTCGATGAGTTGTGTGATGCGGTGGATAACACCCAGAAGTCGTGCGGTGAGTAATACGCTGAATCCCACCATCACCCATAGAAACCAATGGTAATGCTGTTCCAACCAGTTGCCGCTACCTGCAAGGATGGTTACTGCCATGACGGTGAGCAATGAGATAGGAATGGTGAAGACGGTCACGTTGAAGAGTCCGGCCAATGGCTTCCGATGGAAGTAGCGCTGAAACAGCATAGAGAAACAGCACGGGTAGAAGATGATGCTGAAGATGCGCACATACTGCCAGGCAGCCTCACTCATGGGGCAGAGGAAGTAGGGCAGTTGCAGTATCACGGCTGCACAGAAGAATGTGACCTGTCGGCGTGCGGGATAGTAATAGTCAGCCTCTTGGTCGTAGGGCCGACACATGTGGAACCAACGCACTACGGCACAGATGATGCCCGTGACGATGAAGATGAGACAGACATCTGAATAGAATATAGGTAATGTTAAATTGTAGTGCATGGCGGTATGGTCTTTTTAGGTGATGTTAATACTTGAAACTTGATCCTCCTACAAACTCGCGCATGATAGAGGTGGGCGGAATCTCACGGTCGGAAATGGGGATGAAATAATGCAGGAATTTCAAGAGGCGGTGTGCCTCGGCATATTCCGGACAGTTGCGAGGCACAGCCGCAAGAATCAGTTCGGCGTGAGGACGGAGCACGGCAAACTCGATATTGAGTGCCGAGTTGAACATCACGTCTGCTGTTTCCTGGAATGGCGCAATCCATTGATCTTCTGCTTCACAGACATTGCGCCATTGGCTGATGGTCTCCTGTGCCGTATAGGCACCTTTATTATAATCGCGGATGACGCGTCGCCCAGAGCCTTCGCGGGCATCGAGAAACTCCACGTCGCGGTTTTGAAAGAGTCTGAATTTCAGTCCCTGCGAGGTATTGTTGACCTTGGCAGAGACCACTGGGAACGGCATTTTTAGTTCTTCGGCGTAGTCTTGGTTGACTTCCAATAGTGAGGTTCCTTCTGGGAAACTCTTGGTTATATTATTATTCTTGCAACGTATCTGTAGCATGATTCTTAGTTTTCTTGGAGACAAAGGTAATACAAAATCATCAAATTGCCATGCAAGATTTGAATTATTTCGTTTTTTTATGCTGCACACATACTCCTTACATCATTCTTTTAGTATAATTTTTATTACATTTTAACAACTTACAGTTTTACAGTTTTACAGTTTTACAGTTTTGAAAAAGCTAAAAATTCTACTAATTAAGAGATTTTAACAATCATAAAATAGACAATAAATATAAA
>SAMEA3663064__coassemble_1197_pt1 | contig 6566 bp, 5 predicted proteins | sample SAMEA3663064__metabat2_high_PE_003 | metagenome-assembled genome bin SAMEA3663064 (sample SAMEA3663064) | pig gut metagenome | biome: pig gut; feature: pig-associated habitat; material: faeces | place: France | collected 2012 | reverse complement strand
TGTTGCCTATATTATTGTGTTTGTTAGTCTTGACAAGGGTATCGTCCAACGTTTGGCAAGGGTATTGTCCAACGTTTGGCAAAGTTTTTTTCAACGTTTGACAAAAGTATTATCCAACGTTTGACAAAAGTATTATCCAACGTTTGACAAAAGTATTATCCAACGTTTGATAAAAGTATTATCCAACGTTTGATAAAGGTATTATCCAACGTTTGATAAAAATATTATCAAGGTTTGAAAAAGCGTTGACAAACATCAGCAACCCCAATTAGACATCGACACCATGCCCACTTAGTATATCTTGTTTACGATAGATGAAAAAATTCGCGTGGTCGATGGTGGTCGATGGTGATCGAATATTTTAGGCTTCGACCACCACTTAAATCTCTAAGCTACTGCATGTTATACTATAGGTATGGTCGAGTGGTCGAAATTTTCTTGAAAACTGAATTTTCTGTATGCGAACATTGCGCCACGCCTTGCATTATGGAATCAATACTAAGAGAAACGAATAGGGTTGGATTCCACATTGGGAAACCAGCCCTATCTTTCACATCATACAAATGTAATATGACGAAACATATTACTTTTTCTTCTTGCCAAACACGCCTTTGACTTTTCCAAATGCACCTTTAGCCGCAAATTTCACTCCATTCGCGCGAAGGAAACAACACAGACAATCCTCAACAGTACATCGACGAAGTAATAACATTTGCCCAAGAGGCTGCCCGCCGAGGATGTATTGTTGTTTTACGTCTATGGAACGAAGGGGACCATAATCAGATGAACGATTCCATTCTGAGAATGATAGCCGGTTATCAGCCTCAACCGTGGACTTCGAGAAACGACGGATGGAAACTTGTAGACAATCTGCTTATCGAAAATGACAACATGTTCGACTGGTCTGACCTCCAGCAGAAGAGCTATGGAGATGAAGAAGTGTTGGATTTCATCCTTCGTTTTCTCGCCATGGCAGAATTAAAGCGAGCTTTATTCTGCTCATTTGGCTTAACGAAAACGTTGGATTTCATCCTTCGTTTTCTCGCCATGGCAGAATTAAAGCGAGCTTTATTCTGCTCATTTGGCTTAACGAAAACGTTGGATTTCATCCTTCGTTTTCTCGCCATGGCAGAATTAAAGCGAGCTTTATTCTGCTCATTTGGCTTAACGAAAACGTTCTCCACTTGTATGTTCTTTCGATATGTTTATCCTTTGAGCTTTATGGTAAGTTTCTCAAGCATATCCTTTGTCATGGTGTCGAGGTCGTAGGTCGGACACCAGTCCCATTCATTTCGAGCGCAAGAGTCATCCATGCGGTCGGGCCAGCTCTCTGCGATGCTCTGTTTCAACGGATCTACATCGTAAACCATTTCAAACTCAGGTTTGTACTTCTTGATTGCAGCAAAGACGGTCTCTGGTCCAAAGCTGAGCGAAGCGATGTTGAACGCGTTGCGGTGAACAAGGCGTGTGGGGTCTGCCTCCATAATGTTGATGGCAGCCTTCAATGCATCCGGCATGTAGATCATGTCCATGAGTGTGCCCTCCTTAATCGGACAGACAAACTTCTCGCCACGAACGGCTGAGTAGTAGATGTCAACAGCGTAGTCTGTGGTGCCGCCGCCTGGAGGTGTCATGTATGAGATAACACCAGGATAGCGCACAGCGCGAGTATCTACACCATACTTGTTGAAGTAGTAATCGCTGAGAAGCTCTGTTGTTACCTTTGATACGCCGTAGATGGTGCGCGGACGCTGGATGGTGTCCTGCGGTGTGAGCATCTTTGGCGTGCTCAAACCAAACGAACCGATTGAACTCGGAGTGAATACAGCGCAACCGCACTCGCGAGCTACTTCGAGGATGTTCCATAGGCCGTCAATACCGATTTTCCATGCCAGGCGTGGCTTTGACTCTGCAACAACAGACAGTAATGCTGCGAGGTTGTAGATGGTGTCGATGTTGTACTTTTTCACTACATCGGCAATCATCTGAGGATTTGTTACATCGCATTCTGCCATTGGTCCTGCCTCTGCAAGTTCCCCTTTAGGCTCAGCGCCTTTTATGTAACCAGCTACAACATTTGCGTTTCCGTAAATGCTTCTTAACTTCCTTGTAAGCTCTGAGCCAATCTGGCCTGTTGAGCCTATAACCAAGATAATGTTCATAGTATTATGTATTTTAGCGTTTATAGGTACAAAGGAAAGCATTTTTTTCCAAATAGCAATACAAAACCGCTCATTTTTTTGTTCTATTGAAAAAAAACAAAAAAACCTTTTTTAGTTTGAAAAAAAATGAGTTATTTTGCATTTCAATAACTAAAACTTTTAAATAATCCTATTATGTACGGAAAAGTAAAAGAACATCTCGCAAGCGCTTTGGAGAATCTGAAGCAAGCAGGCCTCTATAAAGAGGAGCGTATCATTGAAAGCCCACAGCAGGCAGCTATTCAGGTAAAGGGCAAGGAAGTGCTCAACTTCTGTGCAAACAACTATCTTGGTTTGGCTAATAACCCACGCCTCATTGAGGGTGCAAAGAAAATGATGGATCGCCGTGGTTTCGGTATGTCGTCGGTAAGATTCATTTGTGGTACACAGGATATCCATAAGGAACTTGAGGCAGCCATCTCAGAGTATTTCCAAACAGAAGATACTATCTTATATGCAGCATGCTTCGATGCCAATGGTGGCTTGTTTGGCTCGTTCCTCTCTGAGGAGGATGCTATCATCTCTGATGCACTCAACCACGCTTCTATCATCGACGGTGTGCGTTTGTGTAAGGCAAAGCGCTACCGCTATGCTAATGCAAACATGGAGGAATTGGAGAAGTGCTTGCAGGATGCCCAGGCTCAGCGCTTCCGTATCATTTGCACCGATGGTGTGTTCTCTATGGACGGCAATGTGGCACCTATTGATAAAATCTGTGACTTGGCAGAGAAATATGATGCTCTTGTCATGGTTGACGAGTCTCACTCTGCAGGTGTTGTGGGTGCAACGGGTCATGGTGTGAGTGAGCTTTGCAAGACATACGGTCGTATAGATATCTATACCGGCACTTTGGGCAAAGCCTTCGGTGGTGCTCTCGGTGGATTCACTACTGGTCGTAAGGAGATTATCGACATGCTGCGCCAGAGCAGTCGTCCGTATCTCTTCTCCAATTCGTTGGCTCCATCAATCATCGGTGCAAGCCTTGAGGTGTTCAAGATGCTGAAGGAGGATAACACCATTCACGATCGCCTCGTAGAGAATGTAAACTACTTCCGCGACAAGATGCTCGCTGCCGGCTTTGACATCAAACCTACTCAGAGCGCTATCTGTGCTGTAATGCTCTACGATGCTCCGCTGTCTCAGCGCTATGCAAACCGCCTGCTTGAGGAAGGCATCTATGTTACGGGATTCTATTACCCCGTAGTTCCGAAAGGTGAGGCTCGCATCCGCGTTCAGCTCTCTGCCGGTCATACACGTGAGCAACTTGACAAGGCTATCGCTGCATTTATCAAGGTGGGCAAGGAACTTGGTGTGCTGAAATAGTATTACATCATTAACTGAGCCCACTTTGAAAAAGGGCTCAGTTAATGATGTAATCTGAAACAAACTGCAAATTTGAAACATAAAATCTCCCGATATATTACTAAGAGGGTGCATCAAAAGTGATGTATCCCTCTTTTGTTTTTCTGAAAGGAACCTTATAATACTTTTCTCGCCATGGCAGAGTTTAAGTGTACTTAACTTCGTTGACTTTCCTCACGTTCGGAAAACTTCAAGCGAGCTTGATTTTTCGCTCACTTAAACGGAAAGTTAACTCTGCTCATCTGGCTTAACGAAAACGATCAAAAAAAACATCCTAATATGAACATGGTTCAATAATTTATTGTATTTTTGCACCTAACATCCAAAAAAGCATCACACAATGGACAAACGAATTACAGAGCAACCATCACACTATGACCATCTCGAACAAATGACCATAGCACAAATCACAGCTGATATAAACTGCGAGAACATGAAAGTTCCCGTTGCCATAGGCAATGCACTACCGGCAATCAACAAACTCATCGCTGCGATAGAACAAAAGCTGAAGTGTGGCGGAAGGCTATTCTATGTGGGATGTGGAACTGGCGGACGACTTGCAACACTCGACACCATAGAAGTGCAAAACACATACGGCACTGACGGCACACAAATACAAGCTATATTCCCTGGCGGAACGGAGTGTCTGACACAAACACGTGAGTCGCGTGAAGATGACACAAAAAACAGTTGGCAACAACTGATCGACAAAAACATTTCCACTGCCGACATCGTTGTAGGCATCTCAGCCAGCGGAACCACTCCGTTCGTACTTGCAGCATTGCAACACTGTCGTGCTAACGGCATCACAACAGGATGCATCGTCAACAACCCCAACTCACCCATAGCCAGCCAAGCCGACTATAAAGTGGAGGTTATAACAGGACCCGAGTTCGTCTCGGGAAGTACCCGAATGAAAGCCGGCAGCTCACAGAAACTGATATTCGACATGATAAGCACCACAGTACAGATACGTCTCGGACGTGTTGAAGGCAACAAAATGGTGAATGCAAAACTCATCAACGCAAAGCTCATCGACCGTGCTGTGAGAATTTTCATGGAGCGCAATCCCAAATACAAAGACTATGATGAAGTAAAAAAACTCATATTAAAAGCCGGTAGCGTGAAAAAAGCCGAAGCACTTCTATAAGGTATAAAACGTTTTTTAACCATTCAACAGAGGCTATTGCCATCAAGACATTCGTCACATCACCGGCAATTCCCATACTTATCATTACTCATAGACAATGGCTGTTTTGCAGATGCTGACAACAATACGGAACACTTTTCCATCATCTGCTATGAAGAAACACAGCAGCAAAAATGCAACAATAAATTTTGCAATGTCACAATAATACGCTAACTTTGCATGATACAATAATATCATATCGTTAGCGAATACATCGCTATTTCCTATCAACCCCTATAGAACAGGGTCATTATGAATGTAATAAAAACAAATATCGAAGGCGTACTGATTTTTGAACCAAAAGTGTTCAACGATGCACGCGGCTATTTCTTCGAATCCTTCTCACAGCGCGAATTCGACGAGAAGGTCGCACCAATACTGGGCCACACTATACGCTTCGTACAAGACAACGAGTCGATGTCAAGCTATGGAGTCATGCGCGGACTGCATTTCCAACGACCACCATTTACACAAAGTAAACTCGTGCGGTGTGTCAAGGGAGCTGTACTCGACGTTGCAGTAGATATACGTAAAGGATCACCTACATTTGGTCAACACGTTGCCGTAGAACTGACAGAAGACAACCACCGACAGCTTTTCATCTCCAAAGGATTTGCACATGGTTTCGCCGTACTATCGGAAACGGCAGTTTTCCAGTATAAGTGTGACGAATTCTACCACCCAGAGGCTGACGGCGGCATCTCTATCATGGACCAATCGTTGGGCATCAACTGGAAAATACCCACCGACCAAGCCCTACTGTCGGAAAAAGACACCAAACACCAGATGTTGGTCAACTTCGATAGTCCGTTCAATATAAATACAAATCTATATATTGAATCAGAGACACGCTGACGCCATTACCACTATAGAAATACAACCCAAAACTCATAAACAGGATGCACTTGTAACGTTGTGTCCACCTATTACAACAAAAAACATGAAGAAAAAAGTATTTGTAAGCGGCTGTTACGACCTACTACATTCCGGACATGTGGAGTTCTTTCAGCAAGCAGCACAATATGGCGACCTATACGTGGGCATCGGATCCGATGCCACCTATTTGGAATATAAACACCGCAAACCTATGTTTCCGCAAGAAGAACGCCTCTTCATGGTGAAAAACATCAAGGCGGTAAAAGAAGCCTATATCAACCAAGGAAGCGGAGTGATTGACTTTCTGCCCACACTTGACTTAGTGAAGCCCGACGTCTTTGTGGTCAATGCAGAAGGTGGTTCTGACGAGAAACGTAAACTCTGCAAAGAAAGAGGTATAGAATATGTGGAATTGCAACGCACACCACACGAAGGACTCCAAGCACGTTCGTCATCATCACTAAAGGCTGAACTTGCCAAAGGGCAACAAGAAACAGATACGACACAGGCTGGAAGCACAAACGGTGAATCTATCCCCACCCGACTGGACTTGGCAGGCACATGGATAGACCAACCATACGTGAGCATGCACCATCCCGGATGGGCCATCACCATCTCACTCGAACCAACATTTGAAGTAAGAGACCGTTGCGGACTATCAACATCAACACGAAAAATGATACAGAAGATATGGCCTGTGAAGCTCCCTAAGATGGATCCGGAAATGTTGGCGCGACTGGTATTCTGTTTTGAAAACAATCCTGAACGCCACGATGGAATCATATCAGGCGCACAAGACTCAATCGGCATCTGTATTCCAGGACTCTGCCGACACTATTACGACCACAATTTCTGGCCGGAAAAGATAGAGACAACACAGGACGAAATGACACTCCGATTCCTTGAAGACCATCTCGTAATGATACCGATGGCTCCCA
>SAMEA3663064__coassemble_1099_pt1 | contig 7106 bp, 4 predicted proteins | sample SAMEA3663064__metabat2_high_PE_003 | metagenome-assembled genome bin SAMEA3663064 (sample SAMEA3663064) | pig gut metagenome | biome: pig gut; feature: pig-associated habitat; material: faeces | place: France | collected 2012 | reverse complement strand
CAGGGTGTTGCCCTGGGCTAGGGAAACCATTGGGCTTTCAGCCCGTTGTTGCTTGTACATTAAAATCTTTAAACAAAATCTCAACTAGAATCTCTGACCTCTATAAACTATAACCTATAACCTAAAAACTCCGGGTTGTCTGTGTGATCCGTGGATGAAAAAATTCTGTGCCATCCGTGTGCGCTTTTTCCTAACTGTCAACTGTAACGCTTGGGTGTTTATCTCTTGTCAAAAGGCTCTGTATAGTTATAAAAGCAGGATTTTTGTGTTAAAAAGTATTATATTGTAGTTAAATAAAATTAAATTTTTGGCCAAAGGGTTGACAATGGGGGGTGTGATTTTGTATATTTGCACGCGCTTTTGAGGCTGATTTTCATAACCAGAAAGAAGCCTTTGCAATAAACCACAAGTCTTACTAATTAAAAATTCTCATTTATGTTTACAAAACTAACATCAAACATCTCAAACTGCTTACAACAGAAGGCCCATGGGCTTAGATTGCCCCGACCTGTTATCGTTCGGTTATCGTTCGGTTCTCGATCACTTCTCGTTAGTTCCTCGTTCGTCTCTCGTTCGTCTCTCGTTGCTTATTCGTTAGTCTATCGAAGACCGAACGAGGACCGAACGAGGATCAAGCAAAAAACGAACGAGAGACGGACGAAAGAAGAACGACTCTCGGACGAGAAACTATCGAAAACTCGACGAGAAACTGCCCAACCTGTGGGGGATGGTAGCCTTTCTTCCCCAACTCGTTGAGTTATGCCATGGCGAGAAAATGTGCCATGAAATGGATCGTTTTCGTTAAGCCAGATGAGCAGAATAAAGCTCGCTTTAATTATGCCATGGCCAGAAAACGATGGATGCAATCCAACGTTTTCGTTAAGCCAGATGAGTAGAACCGAGCTGGTTCGAGTTATACCATGGCGAGAAAATGTGCCACGAAGTGGAACTGACGAGTGAAGTAATAGCAATCCGGGGATATTCGAACTTGCAAAGTTGTGTGTGATGGTATTATGCCTTTTGGAAGAGTAAGTAAAGCCAATGACTGGTATGCGCTAATTCCATAACCTGTTGTAAAACAACGAGGGAGATATTTGATGAGATTTCGTTTTTCTTTTTGGCGTAGATTACATCAAAATGCTTAACATTCCAGTGGAATCATTGATGGGAATCTGAGATGTCTTGTTATGGTAGAGGTGAAAAAAATCACCGCCACAGTGGTTGACTGCGGCGGTGATTGGTATAGTGGGGGAGTAGATTACTCGGCGGCAGATTCTTCGGCAGCACGGAAGCTGGCGAGATCCTCTACCTGGAAATTCTGAATGTAGGCTGCCTTGCCAAGAACATCTTCCTCGGTCATGCGAACATATACGTTGGCTGACTTGGTGAAGAGCTCTGGAGCACGGGTGGCATCGTCGAGGATGAGGAGCGACATCACAATCTCACAGGTCATGTCGTAAAGACGACGGGCAAGGAAATCGTGGGCGTCCTGATTGTTGAGGTCCTTGACGCGGTTGAGGGCTGCCTCGTAAACGGGGATGAGCTTCTCAACACGTGCCTTCAGGGGCTGGAGTGCCTCAGAAACTTCTGCGGCTGCCATGTCCTTGATGTTGTTGAGCATGGTGCCGTTGGTGATGTAACGGATGGCGGCTACTACCTGAAGCTGGGTGGTTCCCTCGTAGATAGAGAAGATGCGGGCGTCGCGGAACAAACGCTGGCTCTTGTACTCCATGATGAAGCCTGAACCTCCGTGGATGCTGATGGCATCGTAGGCGTTCTGGTTGGCGTATTCTGAGTTCATACCCTTTGCCATTGGAGTGAAGGCGTCTGCCAGACGCTGGTATTTCTTGAGCTCCTGCTTCTCTTCGGGGGTGAGCTTGCGGTCGCGCTCAATATCCTCAAGGGCTTTGTAGATATCTACGTAGCGGGCGGTTTGATAGAGCAGTGAACGGCCTGCGTCGAGCTTGGCCTTCATGCGTGAGAGCATGTCATAGACTGCAGGGAAGTTGATGATCTTCTCACCAAACTGTGCACGCTCCTTGGCGTAGGCGAGTCCTTCGTTGTAGGCTTCCTGTTCTACACCTACTGACTGGGCTGCGATGCCGAGGCGGGCGCCGTTCATCAGGGCCATGACGTACTTGATCAGACCGAGACGGGTGCTTCCGCAGAGTTCTGCCTTAGCGTTCTTATAGGTCAGCTCACAGGTGGGTGATCCGTGGATACCGAGCTTGTGCTCGATGTGGCGCACGTCAACACCGCCTTGGTTCTTGTCGTAGATGAACATAGAGAGTCCACGACCGTCTTTGGTGCCTTCTTCTGAACGGGCGAGTACGAGGTGGATGTCTGAGTCACCATTGGTGATGAAGCGCTTCACACCATTCAGGCGCCAGCAACCTTCTTTCTCGTCGTAGGTGGCTTTGAGCATGACGCGCTGCAGGTCGGAACCGGCATCGGGCTCGGTGAGGTCCATTGACATGGTTTCGCCGGCACATACGCGCGGGATGTACTTCTGACGCTGTTCCTCTGAACCAAACTCATAGAGGGTGTCGATACAGCTCTGGAGGCTCCAGATGTTCTGGAAACCTGCATCGGCTGCTGAGATGACCTCGCTGAGCATAGAGAATACGGTGTTGGGGAGGTTGAGACCGCCGTAGCGACGGGGCATTGAGACACCGTGGAGTCCAGCCTTACGGGTGGCGTCAAGGTTCTCGAATGTCTTTGAGGCATAGATCATACGACCGTTCTCAAGGTGTGGACCTTCGAGGTCAACGCTCTCTGAGTTGGGTTCAATGATATTGGCTGCCACATCGCCGGTGATGTCGAGAATCTGTTTGTAGTTCTCGATGGCATCGTTGTAATCGACGGGTGCGTCCTCGAACTTGGCTTTGTCTTCGTAGTTTTTCTCCTTGAGTTCTACGATACGCTCCATCAACGGGTGGTTGAGGTGGAACGCGATTTCGGGGTGATCACTATAATAGTTTGCCATATTTTTTTGTTTTGTGGGAATTAAGGGGAAGTTAAGGGGAAGTTATCACTCCCTACGGTCGTTCGGGAAGTTAAGGGACAACACCTTTCTTCCTTGATCTACTATTTATAACTACATTCCTCAAGACTTCCTTGCGAAATGTTGAAGAAACGGAGTTTGTCAGCTTTGCTAAGTTTCTTATAGCCTTCTGCAATGTTTGCTTCGATAGACACAGCTGCTCTTCTGAACTGAGATGTCAGTCCAAAAATCTCATCTTTTGGAAAATGTCTCGTTACTCGATAAACGAACAAAACAAAAGCATGAGCCTTCTGCCAAGCTATGATATTTTCAAAACTATACGCCATAAAAGCTATTGTCTCTTAACTTCTCTAACTTCCCTTAACTTCTTTAAATTCCCAAATTATTTATTTCGAATTTTGCTTGTAATACTTAATGAGCTTCGGCACTACCTCCTCGACATTGCCCACGATGACATAGTCGGCAATCTTGTTGATGGGTGCGTCGGGGTCGTTGTTGACGCTGATGATGATGCCTGAATCCTGCATACCAGCGATGTGCTGGATCTGACCAGAGATACCGCAGGCAATATATACCTTGGGGTGTACGGTGACACCGGTCTGACCGATCTGACGGTCGTGGTCTATCCATCCGGCATCGACAGCGGCACGTGATCCTCCTACTTCGCCATGGAGTACTTTTGCCAACTGGAAGAGTTGGTCGAAGCCTTCCTTAGATCCTACGCCATATCCTCCGGCTACTACGATAGGTGCGCCTTTGAGGTTGTGCTTGGCTGCCTCTACGTGGTGGTCGAGCACCTTTACGACGAAGGCTTCTGGAGCTACGTATTTTGATACTTCAGGATATACGACCTCGTTCTTGGCCTGTCCGTCGTAGAGGGCTTTCTGCATCACACCGCTACGAACGGTTGCCATCTGTGGACGGTGTTCGGGGTTGACGATGGTGGCTACGATGTTACCACCGAAAGCGGGACGAATCTGATAGAGCAGGTTGTCGAAGGTCTTGCCAGACTTTTTGTCTTCAAACGAACCGATTTCCAGTTCGGTGCAGTCGGCAGTCAGTCCGCTGGTGAGTGATGATGACACGCGGGGACCGAGGTCGCGACCGATGACTGTTGCACCCATGAGGCAAATCTGCGGCTGTTCCTCTTTGAAGAGGTTGACCATGATATCGGTGTGGGGAGCTGAGGTGTAGGGGAAGAGTCCTTCGCCATCGAACACGAACAGCTTGTCAACACCATAGGGGAGGATCTGGTCCTCTACCTTACCCTTGATACCGGTGCCGGCAACCACAGCGTGGAGCTCTACACCGAGTTCATTGGCGAGCTTGCGACCTTTGGTCAGCAGTTCCTGAGATACTTCCTGTACCTGCGTACCTTCTATCTCAACATATACAAATACATTATTCATATCTCTTATCCAATAATCTTTTCGTCCAACAATTCCTTGATCATTCCTTCAATGTCGGCATCTGAAGCGGTCAGGGTCTTTGACTCTTTGGCTTGGAACACGATGTTCTTCACTGCCTTCACCTTGGTGGGTGATCCTGAAAGACCACACTGCTCTACGTCGCCGTCAACATCTGCCACACCCCACTGGTTGAGGTTGAGGTAGGGGCGCTCTTCATAGAGGTAGTCGTAGGGAGTGCCTTCCTTGGGGCGCTCCATAGGACAGGTGGCGCGTTTGTACTTCATCACCAGTTTGGCATTCTGCGGACGGCAGGGTGCTGCACTTCCGTTGACGGTGATGACAACAGGCAGGGGAGCTTCTACGGTCTCCACACCTCCGTCGATGATGCGGCGGATGGTGGCCTTTCCATTTTCTACTTTCAGAATCTCTTCAGCGTAGGTGACTTGGTTGAGTCCCAGTTTCTGGGCAACCTGCGGGCCTACCTGTGCGGTGTCGCCATCGATAGCCTGACGACCACCGAGTACGATATCCACATCGCCAATCTTCTTGATGGCGGTGGCCAAAGCGTAAGAAGTAGCAAGGGTATCGGCACCAGCGAAGAGGCGGTCGGTGAGAACCCAACCGGTATCGGCGCCACGGTAAAGTCCCTGACGGACAATTTCTCCTGCACGTGGAGGACCCATGGTGAGGATTCCAACTGTTGAGCCTGGGTTTTGTTCCTTCAGACGAAGGGCTTGTTCCAGGGCGTTCAAATCTTCGGGATTGAAGATAGCAGGCAAGGCGGCGCGGTTTACGGTACCTTCAGCGGTCATTGCGTCCTTACCCACATTTCGGGTGTCTGGCACTTGTTTTGCCAGAACGACAATCTTTAAAGCCATATAAATTTTGAGTTATTGAAATTTCGAAATCGGGTGCAAAGGTAATCTTTTTTTGGTATGTAGCCAAATAAAATGCACAAAAACCGACGTTTTGTGCACAAATGGCGATTTTTGTGCAATGTCTGTGATTTTTCGAGTTGGTATATATAAATAGGTGGGGGATATTAAAAAAGGTAGGTTCTCCCAGAACCTACCTTGTGGATATAATGATTGACTATCATGTTGCTATTACAAAGAGAACTTGTAGCCAACGGTAATCTGGAATACGCTATGCTTTGAATCGGCATCGTCAACAATCTTTGTAACACCCCAGTTGTAGCGGGCGTCAAACACGATATTCTGATACTGATAAGAGAGGCCTACAGGAATAGAAAGGTCAATGCTTTTGATATTAATGCCTTCGATATCATTGGCATCTACCTCTACTGATGTTCCAGATCCTTTAACTTTCGCCTTTGAAGAGAGCTTGAAACCTGGCTGTACACCGAGTTTCACAGCAAATCCTTTTGCTACATAGAAATTGGCAAGGATAGGAACGTTCAGGAAATCGAGTTTCCAAGTGCAATCATCATCAATAATGGTAGTTTTAACACCCTGCATGGAATAAAGGACACCAGCGCTCAAACCGATATTGTCTGTTAGTCCATACTCAAATTCTGCACCGGCAGCCAAACCAATACGGGGATCGGCGTCGTCGGCATCTGTGATGATTCGACGATTTTGTCGGGACATCGGAACATCGGGTCATCGGGTCATCGGATCATCGGAATTTAAACGGAATTTATACGGATGTTTTTGGGGGGTTGCGCGAGCGCAAGAAATCTTTGAAGGAAATCTTTAATGAAATATGGCCTTTGGCCAGAAATCAATTATCGGAATTTAAACGGAAATACATGAGTACATGGATTGTCTTCTTTTATATTCATATTTTTCTGTAGTTTAAGTGTTTTATTAGGTCGTTGAGTATTGACAACTTGCTTATCAGTTCCTCAAAAGAAGGCACCTGCCCGAAAATCATGTGCTCACACATGAACTTGTAGTCATCTTGCCATAGTCTTGCAATTTCCTCGTTGGGCACGATACATAATGTGGCAGGATAAAGCTCATCATAGTTGAATCCTTTAAGTCCGATGAACTTTCTGCGATGTTCAAGTACCGCCTTATACAGGGCTTCGTTGTGGATTGCACGGTCAGCAATTTTGTTTTCAGAATCCATCATCATTGCCAAATCATATATATGGCGAGACATACGCTCCACTCTGACCTCGTTCTTTCTGAACTCTTCGTGCAACAAGAACACCTTTTCAAGGAAGGTACGCTCGGGGATGACAGCGTTCACCTCAAATGGCTTTTCTGCAAATGGAGCTTTGCTGAAATGGACATCAATAGCAGCGTTGATTGCTTTTTTCTCAATAGGCTCCATCATCGATCTGCCGCTGATTTCTATCTTTACCGTATTCTTGATATATGGTGATGCTTCATACAAACTATGATAGGTTATAGTTATCATCTCTGGGTCAGTTGTCGTAACTGGTGTGATTATAACATCCACAGAAAAAGCATCTGTTCGTATGCCCAAATCCACTAAAGCCTTCCTTACATCATGCTGCATCTTCTCTCTTACGAAAGAACAGGCAGCGCGACGCAGTCTGTCGCTGATTTGAGTCTTCGACAATTCACCGCTAAAGCCAAGGAATTCTCTGCTGAGTGCAATATCCACGTCTTCGGAGAATCTGGCTATCAAGTTCCAGCATTTGCTAAGACTTGTACCTCCTTTGAAAGCAATATGTTCTGCATATGGCAAAGTATGAAGGG
>SAMEA3663064__coassemble_1082_pt1 | contig 7163 bp, 8 predicted proteins | sample SAMEA3663064__metabat2_high_PE_003 | metagenome-assembled genome bin SAMEA3663064 (sample SAMEA3663064) | pig gut metagenome | biome: pig gut; feature: pig-associated habitat; material: faeces | place: France | collected 2012 | reverse complement strand
TCGATCATGTGGGCACGTGCTATGACGGTGCGGATGCGGTCGGTCAGCGTGCTCATCACCACTCCAGGTTTGCCCGTCACCGCCAGACTGTGGATCTGGTCACCGGTGTTGTAGGTCTTACGGAAGAGGGTGTAGGGGATGGTGACGAGTTGGTCGGGGCGTCCGCTGATATTGATGCCGTTGACCTTGTAGTCAACACCCACCACGGTATAGTAGGCGGCATCGACACGGATGCGCCTGCCACAGGGGTCGCCACCACCGGGGAAGAGTTTCTTATACACCTCCTTGCCGATGACACACACCTTGCGTGCCTGTCTGACGTCCATCTCGTTGATGTAGCGCCCGTAGTACATCACGGGCGGTGCCACCCTGGCATAGTCGTGGTCCACACCGGCGACGGTGGCATCGAAGGAGTACTCCCCCACCACGGCTTTCTTGTTGCCGCCAAACATATAGGGCGTGATGATGTCGAGTTCGGGCACCTGCTGGCGCAAGCGCGTCATGTCATTCTCCACCATCGACACATAGCGGCCCTTGCGGAATCCCTTGTAGGGCTTGGTGGTGTTCTGCGTCCATATCATGGCGGTATTGGTGGCAAAGCCTGCGAAGTTAGACTGCAACATCTCCTTCAGTCCCTGTCCGCCGCCTATAAGGACGATGAGCATGAACACACCCCAGAACACACCGAAGCCTGTGAGGAAGCTGCGGCTCTTGTTGCGGGTGATGGTGTCGAGTATCTCGCGATAGGAATCTATATCAAATTTCATAGGAATGAATATGTTTTATCTGAATGATACATCAGGTCAGTCTGCCCGCAAGGCTTCTATCGGTCGCACGCGGGCTGCCTTGACGGCAGGGATGAGTCCGGCAACGGTTCCTGCCAGTACGATGAGCATGGTGGCTTGGAAGCAGACGTCGAGACCTACGGTGGGATCTACAAACATGGTGGCTTGAAAGAGTCCGGTGTCTATCACCTCGTGGCCGATGGTAGCATCCATATACTCGTTGGCGGCTACGCCAAGCACCATACCTATATAGCCGAAGAAGGAGGTGATGACGACGCTCTCGGTGATGATGAGTTTGAGGATGGACCAGGGTTTGGCGCCAATGGCTTTGCGGATGCCAAACTCACGTGTGCGCTCCTTGACGGTGATGAGCATGATATTGGACACACCCACTATGCCGCTCAACAGCGTGAAGATGCCTATCACCCACAGGGCGACGCGTATCATACGGATGCCTTTTGCCATCTGGATATTATCCATATAGCGATTCCAGATGTAGATGGCTGACTCGTCGGCAGGGTCGGCATCGTGCTGGGTGTTGATGGTGGCGCGATAGCGTTTCTCAAAAGCGTCGTTCTGATCTTCGGTGACCAGGTTCTTGATTTCAAACTGGATGACGCCTACCTTGCCGGCATTGCCCATATAGATGGCATTAAGGGTGTGGTAGGGTATGCAGGCGCTCTGGTTTCTGCTCTGCTTGTCGTCCTTGGTGATGCCCACCACTTGAAACGAGATGTTGCCGACGTTGACCTGCCTGCCTATCAAGGCACGAGGGTCTTTGGTCAACTCTTTGGTTTGTGCTTCGCAGAGCACGATGACCTTGCGGCGCTCCTTCATATCAATATCGTTGATGAAGCGGCCTGCCAGCAGTTCCACCTTATTGATACGTTGGTCGCTGGGATACACACCCGACAGGTCTTGGGCAGAGAGGTAGTTGTCGCCATAGGTGATATTGACCCCATACTTCGACAACAGGGCACCCACCTCCTGGGTATTGTCGGAGAAAGCACGATTGGTAATGTCGAGATCTTGGGTGCGCAACTGTATGTTACGACCTTCTTTCAGTCCGCGATAGGCTTTAGAGGTATAGCCTCCATACACCTGCATCGAGGTGGAGAGTCGTCTGTCAGACTGTTGCAACTGTGCATTGATGAGTCCGTTGCCTGCGCCCAACAGGAAGATGAGCATGAAGATGCCCCATGCCACGGCAAAACCGGTGAGCGAGGTGCGCAGTTTGTTGCGCTTCGACGTGCTCCATATTTCTTTGATGAGTTCTCGCATAATGTATTATTTCACATAGTCTTTCGACACGAGGTGGTGGTCGAAATTGTTTTCTATACTTCCTATCAGTCCGTCTTTGATATGGATGACCTTATCGGTCTCGTTGGCAACACCACTCTCATGGGTCACCACGACGATGGTCATGCCATCCTTCTGATGGAGCTCCTTGAGCAGATCCATCACCTCGACACTCGTTTTAGAGTCGAGCGCACCCGTCGGTTCGTCGGCAAGGATGATCTGCGGTTTGGTAATGAGGGCACGGGCAATAGCCACACGTTGCTTCTGTCCGCCCGACATCTCGTTGGGGTAGTGGTCTGCCCAGGGTGCCAAACCGAGGCGGTCGAGATATTCCATCGCCATCTGGTGGCGTTTGCGTCTGCCCACGCCCTGATAGAAGAGTGGCAGTTCGACATTCTCCACGGCAGTCTTGAACGAGATGAGGTTGAACGACTGGAAGATGAAGCCTATCATCTTGTTGCGGTATTCTGCGGCACGGGTCTCGCTGAGGTCGCGTATCAATACGTTGTTGAGCAGATATTCGCCCGAATCATAGTTGTCGAGGATGCCGAGGATATTGAGCAGGGTCGATTTGCCTGATCCTGATGCACCCATGATAGACACAAACTCGCCACGGGCTATGTCGAGGTTGATGCCCTTGAGCACGTGGAGCGGTTGTGCGCCCTGATAGGTCTTGTTGAGGTCACTGAGGTGAATCATCTTGTTGTTTGTTTTTGTTTCATTGTTTCTAACCGATAGTGGGTTTGCGCTTAAAATTGTCTGTTTGACGCATCATAGCGCAAAAAAGTTGCACCATGGCTGATATTTTTTCTATGACAGCCGTTTCTGTGCTGCATCAAGGCTGTGCGTCGAGTGCTTGGCGCAATGCCTCATCCACTTCATTGATAGTGATGCCGAGCAACTTCATCTGTCGTGCCAATTCGGGGAGGTGCTGCTTCATAAACTCGGTCTTTCTCACCGTTTGTATCTGGTCTCTTGCACCTTTTGCCACAAAATAGCCCAGTCCGCGCTTGTTATAGATGACACCCTCGGCAGCCAACAGGTCGTAGGCCTTTACCGTGGTGTTGGCATTGACCTCCAATAGCACAGCATATTCTCTGACACTGGGAATGCGTCCGTCTTCCTCATACATTTGTGCCAGAATCTCATCACAGAGGCGGTCGGCTATCTGCACATAGATGGCTTTGTCATTACTGAAATTCATAGCAGTTTTCTTTTTGTTTATAAATTGATCCATTTGTTGCAGATGACCTGCATACGGGTGAACACCTTATAGGATAGCCAATACTGAAAACCTGCGAGCAGCAGTTCGGCTATACTAAAGAGCCAGCTGTTGTCACCATGCATCAGGCAGGTCGTTATAGTGTCTGGTACACTCTCAATCACATAGATCACCAGATAGGTCATCACGATGAAGAGGATGCCTGACACCACAATGGTGTGCTTGCGGAAGAGTGTTCCACAAAGGATGAAGAAGCTATGGACGAGCACTCCACAGGTCACGATCAACAGAGATAGCAATAGGGCACCGGTAGAATCAATGCTTTCTATAAAAGTAGTCCATATTTTCCATAGCAATGCCATGGTAGAGAGGCATACGCTCTGATGGTGACCGGGCAGGAGTACGAAACTGAATATCAGTTGCACCAGGTCAGATACTACGATGGCGGTGATCATTGCGACGGCAGCACCAAGCGTAGAGAAAAGGAATCTGCTGATATACTTTTCAAGATTGCTGGCTGGCAGCATCAGAAACTGTTCGCGCTGTCCAGTGGTCTTCATCACCATGAATATCTGTGTGGCCATCATATACATGGCTATGCTGAAAATCATTAAAACATATTGTGACATCCCCCAATAGCTAAGGTCGATGGTATCGGGAAAAAGCTGATACTGCTTGCTCAACTGATACAGCTGCATGATAAAGAAGGGCAACAGGGCGAAGGTCATGCCAAGCATCATGTTCAGATAGCTCTTCAAGTTGGTAAACATATCCCAACGCATCACCATCAGCAATCGGCTGAATTGAAAATTATTGTTCTTTGTATTCATTGTTAATTTGGTTTGTTTATCTCAGTTTTCCAGTGATTACTGCATTAAACAGCAATTCGAGATTCATCGGTGTTTCATGGTCGGCGGGCTGTCGGCGGACTATCACGGCATTACCCTGCAAACTGGGTTCTGCATAGAGCACGCTATCGTCCATCTCTGCCGGTGTGCGGTATTCAAACTTGTAGTCATCGCTGATATCGCTTACCGAAGCATTGAGCAAGAGATTGCTCTGACTGAGGATCAGCACGTGGTCGAGCAACGACTCTATGTCGTGCACCTGATGGGTGGAGATGATCATGATGCGGTCGTCGGTCATATTGTTGGCTATAACCTTGCGAAACTGACTTTTCGAGGGGATGTCGAGACCGTTGGTAGGCTCGTCCATCAGGAGCAAGCGAGTGCCTGTGGCAAGTGCAAAACTCATGAAGGCTTTCTTCTTCTGACCCATCGAGAGTTGGTGGAGCTTGGTTTGGCGAGACAATTCAAAGTCTGCCAGACAGCGTTCAAGTACCTCTTCGCTGAAATGCGGATAGAATCCCTTGTTCATCTTCACGTAGGTGTCGAGGGTCACTTGAGGTAGCGTAAACTCTTCGGGTACCATGAAAATATCTTCCAACATAGCGGACCGGCGGTCGCTGGCTAATACTCCGTCAATGAACACACCACCCTTCTTGGGGCGCAACAAGCCACAAAGCAGATAGAGCAACGTACTCTTGCCTGTGCCGTTCTTGCCAAGAAGCCCATAGATTTTGTTGTCTGTCAGTTGCAGACTGAAGTCGGAAAAGACCTCACGTTTCGTTCCAACATAATTGAAACTTAAGTTTTCTACTTGTATCATATACTTGTGCGTTTGGTGTATTACCGTAATAGTACACCGCAAAGGTATGTATTATTCGAATACCATCCAACATTTTCAGCCATTTTTTTTGCACTGCACACAACATTTAACATTTACACCTTAATATATATAAGGAGCATCGGGCGATGAGGTGGAAAAGATGTGCCGCTGTGGTGGGATTTATTCATTTCAGTATTACGCAAGGACTGTTTCCACGAACAGCCCGTGCGACACGTCGTACACAGCTGTCGATACGTACCGCAATCCATGGACTTACGATCTTCGAGAAACGCTTGTTGGACAAGAAAACTGCTTTTTGTTTGCTTGTTTGCAAGAAATGGAGTACTTTTGCAAACCGTTTCAACAACAAAGAAAGACATGAACACAATAAAACACATGCAGGCTGTCAGCCGCCTGTTGGCTGCCCACGCTTCAGTATTTGTCATAGGCGTGGCACTCGTCACCTTCTTTTTCCCGCATCTCTTCGACTGGGTGCGTGGCACAACCCAAACCGTCATTCTCGGCATCATCATGCTCACCATGGGTCTGACGCTCACCACCGATGATTTCCGCATCCTGGCACAACGGCCGCTTGACGTATTGATTGGTACCTGTGCGCAATTTTTCATCATGCCTGCCGTAGCATGGCTGCTGGTACATGTGTGGCACCTCGATGCCCCGTTAGCCTTGGGCATTCTCTTGGTAGGATGCTGTCCGGGTGGTGTGTCAAGCAACATCATGAGTTATCTCTGCCATGGCGATGTGGCTTTCTCGGTAGGCATGACATGTGCCTCAACACTCCTTGCACCGGTAATGACACCACTGCTGATGCAGATTACAGCAGGCGAAATCATCCACATCGATGCCGTCGGCATGTTCATCAATATTCTGATTGTGACCATCATACCTGTGGCAATAGGTTGTGCACTCAACAAGATCTACAGCCGAAAGGCATGTTTTCCCACCATACAGAGTCTCATGCCGGGCATTAGTGTCACTTGTCTCGCCATCATCGTGGGCGGTGTCATCTCTACAGTCCATGACGATCTGTTGGAAGGCGGCGTGATGCTCTTCTTCTGGACCTTTGCCGTGGTGTTCTGCCACAATTCATTGGGCTATCTGTTAGGATGGTTTGCCGGACGCGCAGCCGGTTTCAATACTGCCAAGAAGCGCACCATCAGTATCGAGGTGGGTATGCAGAATGCCGGTCTTGCCACGGTATTGGCAAGCAATTTCTTTGCTACACAACCGCTCGCCGTATTGCCATGCGCCATCAGTTGTGCGTGGCACAGCATTTCAGGAACCATCCTTGCCGGGCTTTACCTGAAGTATGACAAGCGCAAGGAGCAAACCAACTGAAGCAGTAACACATAGCCTATCATACCTACATCACATCGTCCCACCTTTTCAATCTATGGATTGGAATGGTGGGATGATGGTTAAAAAAACACAAGAAAACCTATCAAACGACACAAGGTAACGGATTAATCCGTAACTTTGTGGTGATAACCATATTATTATAAACTAAATTATTCAGAGCTATGGCAACAAAGAAAAGAGAAATTTACCGATGCACCATCTGCGGAAATATCGTAGAGGTGTTGCACGAAGGTGCTGAAATGTCATGCTGCGGAAAAATCATGCAGCGTATGAACGAGAAAGGTATCGATGGTGCTGTAGAGAAACATGTGCCCATAGTAGAGCGCATTGAAGGCGGCTACCGCGTCAGCGTGGGGAGTGTGGAACACCCCATGACACCTGAACATCACATCGAATGGATTGAACTGCTGACCGACCGTGACGTGATGCGCCATGAGTTGAAGCCCGGAGAGGCTCCTGTGGCTGAATTCATAACCGATGCGAAAATGGTTACGGCACGTGAATACTGCAACCTCCACGGACTCTGGAGAGGCTGACAACTGACGCTGACAAGGCGGACAACTGACTTTTGCGAGGCTGACAAATCATTCCCGCCATCCATGCATCATCCGCGTTGATCGGCTCCCCACATCATTTTGTCGCGCAGGGTATGGAAGTATTTCTGACCTGCGCGCTTCACTACCTTCACCCGGTATGGGGCTTTACGAAGCGTCAGTCGTGTGGAATCGGGCAATTTCTCCGAACGACCATCGAGCGCCACCAGGAAATTGTGGGAACGGCTCTCTACGGTGAGGGTGATTTCTGAATCT
>SAMEA3663064__coassemble_847_pt1 | contig 8729 bp, 8 predicted proteins | sample SAMEA3663064__metabat2_high_PE_003 | metagenome-assembled genome bin SAMEA3663064 (sample SAMEA3663064) | pig gut metagenome | biome: pig gut; feature: pig-associated habitat; material: faeces | place: France | collected 2012 | reverse complement strand
TAGTAGCACTCATGATAGAAGCTTTGATCAGTCCGTTGTGCTTATAAACACCCATCAGTGTCTCTACGATGAAGGTCACGAAGCGCAGATTAGCCTCCGGAGTCTTACCAGGAGCATGCAACAATACGCCATTGTCGGTAGATAAGCTCCAGTTGTTGTGTTTACCAGAACCGTTGATGCCATCGAAAGGTTTCTCGTGCAGCAGAGCGCGGAATCCATGTTTGCGAGCTACGCGCTTCATCAACGACATGAGCAACATATTGTGATCGACAGCGAGATTAGTCTCTTCGAATATAGGAGCTACTTCAAACTGGTTAGGTGCTACTTCGTTATGTCTTGTCTTGCATGGAATTCCCAGTTCAAGAGCCTGCATTTCCAAGTCGCGCATAAATGCTGCAACACGCTCAGGAATAGATCCGAAGTAGTGATCGTCCATTTGCTGGTTCTTTGCAGAATCGTGTCCCATCAGTGTACGTCCAGTGAGCAAGAGGTCTGGTCGAGCCGAATAGAGTCCCTCATCAACGAGGAAATACTCCTGTTCCCATCCCAAGTTAGATGTGACCTTCTTGACTGTTGGGTCAAAATAATGGCACACATCAGTAGCAGCCACGTTTACTGCATGCAATGCGCGTAGCAGTGGAGCCTTATAGTCGAGTGCTTCACCGGTGTAAGAGATGAAGATGGTCGGGATACACAACGTATCATCGATGATAAACACAGGGCTTGTAGGATCCCATGCAGAGTATCCTCTTGCTTCGAAAGTAGCACGTATGCCACCTGAAGGGAATGATGATGCATCAGGTTCCTGCTGCACAAGGAGTTTTCCGGAAAACTCTTCTACCATTCCACCTTTACCGTCATGCTCTATAAACGAGTCATGTTTCTCTGCTGTGCCCTCTGTCAAAGGCTGGAACCAGTGTGTGTAATGAGTTACGCCATTCTCTTTAGCCCACTGTATCATACCTGCAGCCACAGCGTCAGCTACTTTTCTATCGAGTCTTGCACCGTTGTCTATGACATCAATCATTTTTTCATAGACATCTTTCGGCAGGTACTTATACATTTTCTCGCGGTTGAATACCTTTTTACCGAAATACTCATACGGTCTTTCCGATGGAGCTTTTACGTCGAGTGGCTTTTTCTGAAAAGCCTCTTCCACGACCTGAAATCTTAAATTTGCCATAATCACTGTGTTTTTATTTTGTGTTTGTGTTTTTGTTATTTTGTGTCTGTGTTGTCTGTTATATTGTTGTTATTTCAACCAGTTTTCTATACGTAGCAGTGCTTCGTCGGTTTTCTCTTGTTGTCCGAAGGCAGTCAGACGGATGTATCCCTCGCCACTTGGACCGAATCCCACACCTGGTGTACATACCACATGAGCATCGTATAGCATCTGTTCGAAGAATCTCCAGCTCCCTTCTCCATTTGGTGTTTTCACCCAGAGGTATGGTGCGTTTTCACCTCCATATACTTCCAGTCCGAGTTTAGTGAGTGTCTCCTTCATTTTATGTGCATTGCGCATATAGTAGCTGATGGTTTCTTTCACCTGTTCCTTACCTTCTTGTGTATAGATAGCCTGTGCAGCTCTTTGGCTCAGATAACTTGTTCCGTTGAATTTTGTGCATTGTCTTCTGTACCAAAGGTGGTTCAGTGGAATGCGTTCACCCGTCAGTGTTGACGCTGTAATATCTTTCGGCACCACGGTATAACCACATCTTACACCGGTAAATCCAGCTGTTTTCGAATAGCTATGAAATTCTATAGCACATTTTCTTGCACCTCTTATTTCATAAATGGAGTGTGGTATAGAGTCATCTTGAATATATGCTTCATACGCTGCATCGTAGAATATGATCGCATCGTTTTTTAATGCGTAGTTTACCCACTTTTTCAATTCCTCCTTAGGTAGTACCGTACCCGTTGGGTTGTTAGGATAGCAGAGGTAAATGATATCTACTCTTTTGTTAGGAATCTGTGGTATAAATCCGTTTTCAGCCGTGCATGGCATGTATAAAACATTTGACCATCGTCCGTTTTCCACTACCCCAGCTCTTCCAATCATTACGTTGGAGTCGATATATACAGGATAGATAGGATCTGTCACACCGATGCTGTTGTCCCATCTCACCAGTTCCTGTATGTTTCCTGTATCGCTTTTAGCACCGTCGTTGATGAATATCTCGTTGATATCGAGATGTATTCCGCGAGGCAGGAAATCGTTTTTCAGGATGGCTTCACGCAGGAAGTCGTAGCCTTGTTCCGGTCCGTAGCCTCTAAACGTGGCTTGTGTAGCCATTTCATCAGCTGCGTGGTGTATGGCTTCCACTACTGCAGGACACAGTGGTTGAGTAACATCACCGATGCCGAGCGATATGATGTCGGACTTTGGGTGCATCGTCTTGAAGGCATTCACCTTTTTGGCGATGTCAGCGAACAAGTAATTGTTCGGCAATTTGAGAAAGTGTTCGTTTACTAATGCCATATCTTTGGTTGTTTTAAAAGTTGTCGTTTGTATTCAATTGGTGGGCGGTTCTCCGTCTGGAAGTTCTATTTCTCCTTCGAAAACAAATTCCGCCGGCCCTGTCATATATATATGGTTGTTGGTTTCGTCCCATTTGATAGTGACGTTGCCCCCGTCCATTTCAATGACTGACTCTCTTCCTTTTCTTCCAGTGAGTGCTGCTGCAACCGCTGTAGCACATGCCCCTGTTCCGCACGCCATGGTAATTCCGCTTCCGCGTTCCCATACTCTCATTCTGATATGTCCGTTATCCATGACTTGTGCAAATTCTATATTGCATCTTTCAGGAAAAGCCTCATGGTGTTCCAGTATATTTCCTATTCGTGCAATGTCTATTTGATTCAGTTTTTCTGTGAAGATGACGAAGTGTGGATTGCCCATCGACACGAATGTTCCGGGCCAATCCTCTCCGTCTGCTGTTAAGGTGATTAGTTGTTCCGACCGATTGTCTGAACCTATAAACTGCCTTGTGTTGTACAGTTTAGGTTCTGACATATCCACTGTGACACTGCACACTCTCTCATGGGCAACGTTCAGATGTAATGTCTTAATGCCCGATTTTGTCAACAGTCGGATATCGGTCTTATGGGTTATCCCTTTTTCGTAGAGGTATTTACCAATACATCTTGATGCGTTTCCACACATCATCGCCTCGCTTCCATCAGCGTTGAATATTCTCATGGAATAGTCGGCTTCAGGCATATCTACCTCACCGATGAGCACCAGTCCATCGCTTCCGATGCCTGTATGAGGCTTGCTCCATACTCTGGCAGCCTCTTCAGGGTTGGCTATATTATATAATAAGGTATTGACGTAAATATAGTCATTACCAGCCCCCTGCATCTTTGTGAAATGAACTTTAGCTTTCATCATGCTAATCTTTTTGCCTTTTTTAATTGCTTAATGTCTTATTTCTGGTGCAAAGATACGTCGATTTGATAGTATTTGCAAGTTTATTGCAAGTTTATTTGATAACTTTTTGTGTTATTTTGTTAATTTGAAAGCAAATAGGCTATATTGCTTTCAAATTGTAAGTAACTACAATAAAAACTATAATAAATGCAAACAAAACTAATATTTTATTTTCTTATTGATATAAATATCATTGTTTTACTTACTTTTTGTACTAATTTTGCATCCGAAACGATACAGTTTGTTATCAATACGACATATTAATATAATTAGTAACATTAAAGGTTTAAGGTATGAAAAAGATTGAAGCAATCATCCGCAAAACAAAATTTGAGGAGGTGAAGAGTGCTTTGCTCTCTTCCGACATCGACTGGTTTGAGTACCACGACGTACACGGAATAGGTCAGAGCAGGCAGGAGCGCATTTATCGTGGTGTTCAGTATAACACCGATGTGATAGAGCGTGTAGCGCTAACCATCGTGTGTCGTGAAATGTTTGTCGAACCAACCATCAAAGTCATATTAAATGTAGCCCATACCGGAGAGATTGGTGATGGTCGTATTTTCCTCAGTGAGGTTATCGACACCTATTCTATCCGTACAGGTGAGAACGGCGACACGGTTTTGCGCGATAAGAAATAGTCTGGTTGCGTAATATTGAAACACAACAAGAGAAACGGATAACACAATAACACAAACACAAAATTTAGAAGATTATGAATGAAGTAGGAATTTCTCTCGATACCGTATGGATGTTGTTAGCTGCCATACTCGTATTTTGGATGCAGCCCGGTTTTGCGCTGTGTGAAGCAGGTTTCACCCGCAGTAAGAACACTGCCAATATTCTGTTTAAGAACTTTGTCGATTTCATGCTTGGTTCGGTATTGTTCTTTTTCGTAGGTTTTGGCTTTATGTTTGGCTCCGATGGCGCTGGTTTCATCGGTGCTCCCAACTGGGGCGACCTTTCTTTTTATAAGAGTGATCTGCCTGTAGAGGGTTTCTTGATGTTTGAAACAGTCTTTTGTGCCACTTCCGCCACTATTGTCAGCGGTGCCATGGCCGAGCGCACAAAGTTCTCTATGTATATAGTCTATAGCTTTTTCATCTCTCTGATTATTTATCCTGTGGAAGGCCATTGGACTTGGGGAGGTGGATGGTTGTGCAACGACGCAGCCGAAAGCTTTATGATGACCACTTTCGGACATGTGTTCCATGATTTTGCAGGTTCAGCCATTGTTCATAGTGTAGGTGGTGTGCTGGCATTGATTGGTGCTATTGCCCTCGGTCCCCGTCGCGGCAAGTATGATGCAAACGGCAAGAGCCGTGCCATTCCTGGTCATTCACTCATCTTGGCAGCCCTCGGTGTATTCATCTTGTGGATGGGTTGGTTTGGTTTCAACCCCGGTTCTCAGTTGGCAGCAACGGGTGAAGTAAACCGCATCGCTATCTCTCACGTCTTCCTGACCACCAATCTTGCAGCCGCCTGCGGTGGTATCGCCACGATGTTTGTTACTTGGATGAAGTATGGCAAACCTTCATTCTCACTGACCCTCAACGGTGTATTGGCAGGATTGGTAGGTATTACTGCTGGTTGCGATGCTGTTGATGCTTGGGGTGCCATTATCATCGGTTTGGTTTGTGGCATAGTTCTTGTATATGCTATTGAGTTCATCGACCGGAAACTTCACATTGACGACCCTGTAGGTGCTTCTTCTGTACACGGTGTATGTGGTATATTGGGAACATTGATGACCGGTCTGTTCTCTGTCAGCGAAGGACTTTTCTACGGTCATGGCTGGGGATTCCTCGGTGCCGAAGCCTTCGGTATACTGATAATCGACCTTTGGGCAGCAGTCACTGGTGTCATTCTGTTCTACTCTATTAAGAAGATTCACGGTCTGCGCGTCAGTGCCCGTATTGAAGATGAAGGTCTTGACATCTACGAACACGGTGAGACTTGCTACAACTGATCCTCTCTCTTTAGAGATCACAATAATAGTATTAATCAATAAAAAACATGAAGACGATGAAAAAGAATGTATTGCTTATATCGGTAGGACTGCTTTTTGCAGTCGCTACCGCCCATGCACAGGACAAAGTAGAAACCACTTTATCTGCCGATGTAGTAAACCATTATATCTGGCGTGGTACTGATTGCGGCAATGTAAGTATTCAGCCCACCTTGGGTGTTGCCTATAAAGGCCTGAGTCTTTCGGCTTGGGGAAGTGTCGGACTCGATAAAGACGACAACAAAGAACTCGACCTTACCGCCAGTTACAGTGTAGGTGGATTCTCTATCGGTGTCACCGATTATTGGTTTAATACCCCCGAAAAGCGTTATTTCTACTATAACGCCCATGGCACAAGCCATATCTTTGAAGGATATGTGAGCTACGATTTCGGTCCTGTTTCAGCAGCTTGGTACACCAATTTTGCAGGCAACGACGGTGTCAACAAAGACGGTGACCGTGCCTATTCATCTTATTTCGAAGTCAACGCTCCGTTTAAGTTGGGCGGTGTAGATTGGACAGCCACAGCCGGTGCTGTGCCTTTTGCCACCACCACTTACAACACTTCAGGTTTTGCGGTTACCAATCTTGCCCTCAAAGCCTCTAAAGACATTCAGATCACCGACCACTTCACCCTGCCTATCTTCGGTCAGGTGGTGGCCAATCCCAGTGATCAGAAAGCCTATTTCGTGTTTGGATTCACCCTGCAGCCCTAAGTGGCTGCAGGCTAATCCAGCCACTCCCCTATCCTAACCTCAACGCAAACATAAAAACAACAATATCATCATGTGTGGAATAGTAGCCATCTTCCATGTGGAAGAACAAACGCAAGCCCTTCGCGACAAGGCCTTGCGCATGAGTCAGAAAATACGTCATCGTGGTCCAGACTGGAGCGGTATCTATTGTGGAGGCCATGCCATTCTCGCCCACGAACGTTTGTCTATCGTCGATCCTGAGTCAGGTCAGCAACCTCTTTATAGTCCCGATCGCTGCCAAGTGCTTGCCGTCAATGGCGAGATCTATAATCATAAGGACCTTCGCGAGCGCTATAAGGATCAATACCAATTTCAAACCGGTTCCGATTGCGAGGTTATTTTAGCCTTATATCGTGACCGTGGCATCGATTTCCTTGAAGAATTGAATGGCATATTCGCTTTCGCACTCTACGACGAAACGCGCGATGAGTTTCTCATCGCCCGCGATCCGATAGGTGTCATCCCTCTTTATATCGGCTATGATGCCGATGGCAAGGTCTATGTAGCCTCTGAATTGAAGGCGCTCGAAGGTCAGTGCGACCATTACGAACCATTTCTGCCAGGCCATTACTACTGGAGTGGCGAGGGAAAGATGCATCGGTATTACCATCGTGATTGGATGGATTACGACCAGGTGAAGGACAATAAGGCCAGTGTGACTGCTATCCATGACGGTCTTGAAGCCGCTGTACGCCGCCAACTGATGAGCGATGTACCCTACGGCGTGTTGCTCAGCGGTGGTCTTGATAGCAGTATCATCTCAGCCGTAGCCGAGAAATATGCCGATATGCGTATTGAAGACGACAGTAAGACCAAAGCCTATTGGCCTCGTCTTCATAGTTTTGCCGTTGGATTGAAGGGAGCGCCCGACCTTGCCAAAGCCCGTTTGGTGGCCGACCACATAGGCACAGTCCACCACGAAATCAACTATACCATTCAAGAAGGCCTTGATGCTATTCGCGATGTCATCTATTTCATTGAGACGTATGATGTCACTACCGTACGTGCTTCTACTCCGATGTATCTCCTTGCCCGTGTCATCAAGTCGATGGGTATTAAGATGGTACTCTCTGGCGAAGGAGCCGACGAGATATTCGGCGGTTATCTCTATTTCCACAAAGCGCCCGATGCGCGTGCTTTCCATGAAGAAACGGTGCGCAAACTCTCTAAGCTTTATCTCTACGACTGTCTCCGTGCCAACAAGAGTCTTGCTGCATGGGGTGTGGAAGGTCGTGTACCATTCCTCGACAAAGAGTTTCTCGACATCGCTATGCGCACCAATCCTGAGGCAAAACTCTGTCCCGGCATGATGATGGAGAAGAAGATTTTGCGTCAAGCCTTTGCAGATATGTTGCCCGATGAAGTGGCATGGCGCCAGAAGGAGCAGTTCTCCGATGGTGTGGGCTACTCGTGGATCGACACGCTGAAAGCCGTTACCGCAGCCGCTGTGACCGACGAACAGATGGCACATGCCGCCGAGCGCTTCCCCATCAATACGCCACAGAATAAGGAAGAGTACTACTATCGCAGCATTTTTGCTGAGCATTTCCCTTCCGATAGTGCAGCTCGCAGTGTTCCAAGTGTGCCAAGCGTGGCATGCAGCACTGCCGAAGCATTGGCATGGGACCGTTCGTTCCAACATCTGAACGACCCCAGTGGTCGTGCTGTGAAGGGTGTTCACGAGCAGGCATATTAAGTCTGTGTTTTCTCCAGCCGATGTTTTTATGCTGGCAACAATGTCAGGTAGTAGTACTTTCTACAGTTTTTCAACTCCAAACAGTTGATATCCCCTACTCTTTTCAGTCTCCGACACGCTGTTTGTCGGAGACTGTTTTTCTTTCATTCCGCATCACTTCTCAGCCGTAGCTGACAGTTGTTTCAGCAGACAGTGGGTTGCGTATCGTCCTGATACTCTGTTTTTCAGTGGGTTTTTGATGTGACGTAACCTATTGGTATATAGAAGATTAAATACCTATAAGCGTCATGTAGTTCAGCAAACTCAATGAATTTGCTGACCAATTTCAATGAATTTGCTGAGGAAATTCAATGAATTTGCTGACCAAACTCATTGAAATTGCATAGTCATCAACGTCACTCAGCATCATCGAGAACGTCATTCAACGTCATCGAGAACATCATTCAGCATGGCTGCAAACGTCATGTAGTTGAGCAAAACAAATTGATTTGCCGAGGAAAACAAATTGATTTGCTGAGGAAAACAAATTGATTTGCTGAGGAAAACAAATTGATTTGCTGAGGAAAGTATGTTGCAAAGTGTTGAAACGTACATTATATCAGTACGTTATGCTTATTGTGTAGCAGTGGCAACAAAGGTCTTTTGTCCTACTGTGGTTTATTGTCATTTGCCAAAGAACGGCACTTCGTCCTGCCAATACAAGTGGGTATAGCTCGCCACCACATTGCCTTCGATGATAAACGGCGAAGGCGTTTGCTCATTGCGAGCGTTGAACACATCGGCGCCGGAGTGGGGCAGTGGCGGCAAAAACTGGGAGTAATGAAACTCATGACCGCG
>SAMEA3663064__coassemble_844_pt1 | contig 8748 bp, 9 predicted proteins | sample SAMEA3663064__metabat2_high_PE_003 | metagenome-assembled genome bin SAMEA3663064 (sample SAMEA3663064) | pig gut metagenome | biome: pig gut; feature: pig-associated habitat; material: faeces | place: France | collected 2012 | reverse complement strand
GGTGTTGTCGGTTCTGCTTTAGGTGCTACGGGTTGCGGCTTGACTGGTGTCGCCTGTGGTTTCGCCGGTGTCGTCGGTTCTGCTTTAGGTGCCACGGGTTGCGGCTTAACCGGTGTCGCCTGTGGTTTCGCAGGTGTTGTCGGTTCTGCTTTAGGTGCCACGGGTTGTGGCTTAACTGGTGTTGCCTGTGGCTTCGCAGGTCCTGCTTTTGGTGTATTACCTCCAATGATCGTGGGTGTATTTTGCTTAGCCACGATCACAGTAGGTTTTGGAGTTGGCTTGGGTTGTGGTTGTGGTTTGGGTGTCGGCTTGTCGAAGGTCAACTGATCCACATTCTTCACCTCTACCGTAGGACGTTGCTGTCCTTCGATAGTGGTCTGATTGAGAATATCCTTGATGGTCAGTTCCACTGGTGGAGTATCTTCAGGATGTTTTTGCTCGTCGTAGATGACAGGTTTCGGAGGTTCGGGTTTGGTATGTCGCTCCACGGGTTTCTTGGCTTCTGCCTTTTTCCATGGGTGGCGCAGAAACTCGATAAACTCCTTGTTGGCATCGTCGATGAATTTGTCGAACGAGGCATTCTCTTCTTGGATGAATTTGTCAAAATCGTCAGTAACGACTTGAGCAGACAAGGGAATACTTGCCAACGCTGTTACGGCGAGAAAAACGAGTCTTTTCATTGTTGAAGGTGTTAATGGTGAACAGTCTGTGAATAATGAAAAAATCGAAAATCCGAAGCATACGACTGCCTTGCGGTCGGCTTTCGGATTGTCGATATGTGGTCGGTTAATCCTGAGCTACAGGTTCACCGATGAAGTCTTCTACTTCCTTGCTCAGATCCTTGAGAGCGGCTTTCTGCTTAGCTTCGCGTGCTGCGGCCTCGCGGGCTTTCTTGGCCTGTGTCTCGTCGATAGAAAGGAATACCTGGAATTCTTTCTTACCATCCACGTTGCGAACCATGGCGAAGTGTTCTTTTACCAAACCGGCAATCTTGGTGTTGACAGCCATTTCGTAAGCCTGACCGAATTTATCAATTTCCTCGGTGGTCATGCTGCTATTGTCTGAAGAGGCAATGCTCTTGGCTTTACCTACTACCTGAGCTTTCGCACGCATAGCATAGTTGGAAACGGCACTCATTGTAGCATTGTCGCGACCAATCTTGGGATTAGAACCTATTGCAATGCCGATGAGGCTGATACGGTTTTCCTCGTCTCCTTCAATATAGGTACGATACTTGGTCAGAGCATAATCCATGGTTGAGGCTGATGCAAGCATGGTCCAGCCAGCCTTCTTCCATTCCTTGGTGGTTTTCTTAATGTCCTTTGCCAGGGCTTTCGACTGTGCCGAAACCATGGTTGAACCACACAGAATCATGGCTGCAAGGAGCAGCAGGTTGAAAATACGCTGTTTCATAATCTTCTTGTTTTTTGAGTTATTATTTAATAGTTTATAAACGGTTGCGGGTTATTCTTCCCAGTTGGTGGTGTAGGGGAGTGACACCTTGATGCGCTCCACGCCATTGGTGGTGGGGTTCACCACGGTGATGGTGCCTTTGACGAAAGCGAAGTGCGACTTCTTGGTGGTGCGGGCTTTCATCGTGCCTTCTGCCAGTGCTTTGACCTGGATAATGCCTTTAGAACCGAAGATGGCGTCGATGTCGTCGAATACCAACGGGGCGGTCAGTTCGGGCACTTCAAGTTCGATGCTCTTCAGACCGAAGGTAATGCCTTGACGGTTGTTGAGAGTCATGCGGATATTGATGTCGGTCAGGGTGCGGTCTTGCTTGTTGACAGCATTGGCGGTGAGGATGATCTTGCCTTCGGGCACTACGGCTTGCGCAATATTAATGGTGGCATCGGCATCCACACCGATGATGGCACGCTGTTGCAGCTTCTTGTTTTCTATGCGCAACTGTATGTCGAGGAAGTTTTCTTCTTCGGGCAAACAGTCGGTGGCGTCAAAACTGATGAGGAAGGCACCGTCCTGTGGCTCTACGCTGATTTGTCCGGCGCAGTTTGATTTAACGGTGGGCACCTTGGCAACGCGCACGGGTTTGCCTTTCAGCAATACTTGTACCAGATAGGTATTGTCGTCGGTGAAGCGTCCGGTGATGGCGAGAGCGTCATAGAGTTGGCGGTAGCGCAACATGAGCCCTTCCACTTGTTTCACGCGGACATCATCAAAGAAGTACTCCTTCAATGCTGCCAACTGGGTGATAGCGGCTTTGATGTCTGCCACATCGGCAATATCGTCAATACCGTCTTCCAGGGCTTGGTATTGTGCCACTTTCTCAGCATCAATCTTCTCAAACTGACTTTGTAGTGTGCGCTGTTCGGCACGAGAGTAGGGGTAGAGCACCGAATACTCGTAAAACTCCTTCTTAGTTTGCTTGTCGCGCATGCGACGCCAATAGACCTCTTCCACCTTGGCTTGCGAGATACCTTTGAGGAATGGCAGGTTGGCAGACTTCATCTTAGCGATGCGGTTGTATTCGTCGCGCGATTCTATACCGTCGTTGGTCACGGTTTCGCTGGCCTCGTTGCGTTGTGTCACGCTGACATTGCTGGCCACCGAGAGGATGATGCGCTCAGTCACTTCGTTCATCGCCTTGACCTGTGCCTGGGCTAAGGTGGGGGCTGTCACGCTGACCACGAGTTTGCCTTCTACGGCTGTGCCGAGCCATGCGGGCACTTTCTTGGCACTACTCTCCACCACCTTGTTTTGTGCATAGATCGTCACGATGGCGAGCATCATGCATGCGAGGGTTATCAGTCGTTTCATAATGGTCTGTATTTATAATAGGTGTTGTGCTACCATTCTACTGGCAGATTGCGAATCTCAATGATGGCATCGCGCACTTTCAGTTTGATATATGAAATCTTGGGGATGAAATGGTCTGCCTTGATGAGGTAGAAGTCTTGCTTCATAGCCAGTTTCGGAGGCATATTGCGCCAGTCGTAACTGCTGTCGTTTTCGTTGACGGAGAAGTTGTAGCCCTCCAACTCCTTGGCATTCTCGTCGAAGGCTGATTTGATTTCAATATCACCTTTTTCCGTGTTCATGCGGCGGTTGCAGAATTCTGTTTTGATGGTGATGCGGTTCTGTTCTTTATTGCCGTAGCAACGCAATATGCGGAAATCGAGGTCGTTCACCGAGATCGTCAGTTCGTAAGGAGGCATCTGGGGTGCCTTCTGGTCGATGACGGGAGTGGCGGGCTGTGGCTTTTCCACTTCCACGATGACGGGCTTCTCCACTTCCACGATGACGGGTTTCTCCACTTCCTTCTCTACGATGACGGTATCTGGACCGGCAGGGATATTGGCGGCAATCTCTTGCTGAAGGGCATAAGCCTGATCGTAGCAGGGAATGTTGCCTGTCACAGCCGACAGATAAATGACAGCCTCTTGATAGCGGCGTTGGTTATACAGTGCTTGTGCCTTCTGCAGGATGATGGCGCAGTTGGCGGCATAGTAGTCGGCTATCTTCTGACGGGTGGTACGTATGAATCGGGTGAAGGCGGGGTTGGTCACCTTGATATTCTGCACCAGCTTCATCAGCGCCTTGTCTTTATCGCCTACGGCATCAGCCTCCACGGGGATGGTCAGACTGTAGTACTCCGTGCCGTCAATGATATTCTTGGCGATGAGCACCAGTTCGCCTTTGGCAACTGATACGTTGCGCACCATTCCCTCGGTAGAGAGCACATCGCCCAGCGAGAGGGCTGGTTCGATGGCAAACACATTATACACGTCGGCTGCTGCTGCGCTGTTGCGGTTGAGCACCTGGTGCATCTTGAGGTCGAGTGCATCAATGACTTCTGCAGGCAAATTCTTATCCGTTGCTTTCACGGTTGAGAAATGGATGTCGCTCTGCGCATATCCTACGATGGCAAGCGTCATCATTGCTATTTGTGTGAACAGTCTTTTCATACTCTTGGTAATTATTGTTGATACTCAGTCCCTGGAATTTATTCAATGACAATCTCCAGCTTCTGTCCCTGTGCGGTAATGGTGGCTTTGTAGTTGTCACCAAACTGTGTGCGGAAGAATTTGCGGAGGTCGCTGCTGAAATTAGAGATGGTGTATGAACGTCCGCGCTCTGCATTCCACAAGGGGATGTTGAGGGCGATGTGTACAAACTTATCGGTACTGTTGCTCATGTCATAGACACTCTGCTGGGCATGTTCGCGCAACCAGTCGTCGAGGGCGTCTTTGAAGTTGTTACCCGATTCAGGACTGTCTTGGTCGAAGTCCCAGTCGCTGATGCTCTGTGAGAGGGTCAGGTCAATATAGATTTCACGTCCGTCGGCTACCATCTTCTCAAATGAGCTCTTGATCTGCTCGAAGAAGTCGGCAGTAATCTTTTTCATAGAATACTCCACGAGTTCGGTATTGCCTGTACTTCCCTTGTAGTATTTGCCACTGGGGAAGGTGGCTGCAGCGAGGTTGCCGTTGGTCTGATTCTCCACAGCACTCAGGTTGAGGTTACACTCGATGTGGTTCTGGTTGTCTGCCAGTACTTTGGCATCAACCTTGACAACGATGTCGCCTGGCAACTGCTGCACAATCTTGGTCTTCAAGTCCGACTTGCTGCCCATGCGCATCATCTCATCTCTCTTGGAGTTCTGCAACTGAGTGATGAAATTGCGGGTCTTGTAACCGTGCTTGGCAAATTCAGCAGTGACACGGGTGAGGGCATATTTCAACGCCTCATTATTCTCTGCTGCTTTGCGCATCGCCTCAAAGTCGGTACCATTGCAGCTGTTCACTTCTGGCACAATGACGATGGTGGGATTGAGGGCGGCGGTAGCTTTCACCTGCTTCTTACCATCCACCCATGTGGGCGAAACAGCAATGCTGTTGTGCTGTAGGTCAGCAATCAGCGACTTCGTATTGATGGTCACCGTCACAACCACTTTCTTTTTCTTCGTCACCTTCATATCATCAACCTCCTTGGGTTCGCCGGTGAGATAGTTGATGTATCGTGACTCAGAGAAGAAACGGTAGTCGTAGTCCTTGCGGGGTACGGCTATCATGGGAGTACCACCTTTCAGTCCTGCCACACCAGAGTGAAACAGCGTGTTGAATGCTGACTTGATGGCGAGGGCGGTAGCTTCCTTTTTCTTGTCGGCAGTGCCCGATGATCGTAATGTTACATTACCGTTTTCCTCCGACACCAGTTCGGCATCGTTGGAATATACTTGTGCGAAAAGGTTGGGGCAGAGCATCAGTCCCAACAGGAAACAGATAATCTTTTTCATATCTATACTCTGTGGTTTATTGGCTTAAAACCCTCATCGGTCAGAAGGCCGATGAGGGGTGATGGCTGCATAAATCAATTTTCCTCGTTGGTCTTAGATACGGATACCGAAGAGGGTGCTGACGAATTTTGACTGAAGGGTAATGGTGACCCCCTGATCCATAGCCGCTTTGAGCTCTTTACCACCCTTCTTTACCTTGCAGAGCGAGATGTTTTCACCCTCTACCGAGCTGACTTTCAAAAGACCGATTTCCTTGTTGGCTGTACGTCCGGCAATCTGGCGACTTACCTTGATGCTAAACCAAGTTTCGGTGTCGATACCGTGTAATGTGCCCAAATCGATATAAACCTCTTTGGCTTCATCCTTCTTCAATTTGCTGATTTCGAGGATGTGACCGTATAGGGGAGCTATGTTTTCGAGCAATCTGTCGATAGCATTCGAGGTACCAACGCTTGTCACTGCACTCTGAATGGCTTTTTCCTCCGATGCATCGTGGCCGGAATTTTCGTTGGTCTCACTGGCAACGATGGTACCGTTTTGTGGATTCACAAATTTAAGGGTGTAGCTACAGGTGGCAGTATAAGTGCGCTTACCTTCTTTATCAGTTTCAGATTTAGTGGCAATCGAGTTGATTCTACCTTGAAGAATGAGGTTGGCACCAATGGTCACCATGGTCTTCATACGATCCATATCGCCTTCTGCAGAGGCTTCAGGACTCTCGCGTCGTGATTGCTCCAGTTTGAGCGATTTGTCAGAATCCACGTCAATCAGAATAATGCGCTTGCGATACTGAATGTGTTCAATCACTTTGTTGCGCAAAGCTTCAGCTTGTGAAAAACTGAGGTTCTGTGGACGGTTGAAATACTCGATGTAAACAGTCTTCTTTGCTTCCGACTGTTCGTTCTGTGCGCATACGTTGGCGCAGAATCCTAAGAGAAGAATTACTGTGAAAACGAAAGAGTTGCGCAAGGTGTACTTTTCCATAATTTATAAATCCTTTAAAATTGTTATTGATTCTTAGAAAATCGTTATTGGTGGTGCAAATATACGTTTTTTTTATTGATTAATAAAATTTAAGTCTTTAAAAATTACTCCTCAACATGATTTTTATACGCAATGAATATGTTTTTTACCGTATGATAATTGTTTTGTGGCGTTTCTCATGCGGTTGCAATCCTGTCTGAAACGGTCTCATTTTCCATCGCATGACGATGACCCCTATATAAAAAGATGTAGTGTAGAAATCCTGTGGATAAGTGTTATATTTGATGTAAACTACTGATTGTTCATCTGTTATCACACCCATGTAGCAGAGATTAAGGTATCCATTTTTTTTGTAGTAACATGCAATCCCATTTTCTTTTCGCCCACTTTGATATTTTTCCCTTTCTTCTTTTGCTGTTTCAAGAAATCGTAGTACATTTGTATCATCATACAATACGATTACTAAAATAAAAACAAAACCATGAAACGTACTTGTTTCGCATTTCTTTCCCAATGCCTGCTTGTCATCATTACACTGACATCATGCAGTGACGACCAAACTGATCTCTCCCCTGATATTAACACCCCGATTACCGGCTATTGGCAAATAGCCGATGGTGACATCAATGGCGATGGTGCCATTCAAGGCATCGTGGTACACAATGACGAGACTGTCAGCGAATGGTTATATACCGGTGAAACCGCTAATCCTTATCAACTGGGATTCAAAACAGGTAAATGGAGCATCAACGGCAACCACTATGAGATGCAACTTCCTATCAGCAATGGCACCTATTATAATGTGACAGTGGCGGGAAAAAATGATAGGACAATGTATCTTGCGTATAAAGGAAAAACATCCGTAGTGCCTTTCTATAAGCTGACATCCCTCCCTGGAAATGGAAACGAGATGATCAGCGAACTTGAGGGCATGAAAATGTCGGGATACACGATGGCTGACTTCACGGGATATTGGGAACTGGATAACGGGAACGGCACAGGTTTCTATATCGATGATGAAGGAAACATCTCTGATTTGATATGTATATATGGTGTGGAAAAATATTATTCCGTGAAATATCATTCGGCAGAGGTGATACTTAACGGCAATAGCTGTGTCATCTCTTCTTTGGGAACACAATGGATGGTGTATGCCGTAGGCAGCAACTCATTACTTGCCATGGACCGCAATAACAATAGTCAGCAAGTGGAACACTTCGTGAAGAAAGATATTCCTGATGTGATGATGCGAGCCTACGAGATCATGAAGGCCCCTGTGCCTGCAGAACTGCTTGGCGAGTGGGAAACCATCCACTATACGCACATGATCAATGGCGAGAATGTTACCGATATTGATATTCTCAATGGCGATGAATGGAACAAGCAGTTTTACCACACATTAGCTTTTTCAGAAAATCACAAAATAAACAAATGGGATAGATTTGGAAGCCAACTCTACGACCAATGCTTCATGTTGAAGGGTGACAATATCACTATTGCAGGAAACTTGACCGATCTCCTTTTCCCACAATACAACTATACAGAAACATGGACTATAAGCGACAAGACTGAAAACAGTATGAAGCTTACGCGCGAGCAAGGTAATACAACAGAATGTTATACTTATAAACGAAAATAATTGCAATGAAACATATCATAGCAGTCGCTATCATGATGTTGTTGCCTATGTGGGCAACAGCTCAAAACGAAAGTCGCCACGTGTCTGTCATTCCACATGCAGGCGTAACAATAGCCAAGATGAATGGTACTGCACTAACGGCAGCAGAGAAATGGAAAACCGGATATACTGTTGGAGCAAGCGTAGAGTTTCCTTTGTCGCAGAAATTTTCTCTGCTTACGGGAGCCGACTTCAGTCTGATAGGCACTGGATTCGAGAAACAGAAAGAGAAATATGCGTCTGCCGACGAAAAACTTGACGTGACGTATCTCTCCGTGCCGCTGCAAATCAAGACATATTTCTCTGGTGTGAAAGGTTTGGCTGCACATATTGGTGTGCAGGCTGGCATACTCCTCTCGGCAAAGGATAAGATGACTATACACAGCATACGCACGATGAACCTCGGCAACGACGTATCATCAATGTACCTATGGGAATCGTACAAAGAGAAGAAATCGGAGAATGTAAGCAGCAAATTCCGCAATGTCGTGATTGGCATTCCCCTTGGAGTGAGCTACGAATGGCGACACATCACCCTCGATGCCTCCTATTGTTTCGAACTGCGACAAGCTATCAATCTGGAGACAGACAACCCCGGTGGCTGGGACTTCAACAACTCTCGCACCGCCCGCAACCATGCCATCTATATCACAGCAGGATATAAGTTCACGCTATAAGCAGAACCACAATATCTAATGTCCCACACGGATTTTTAATGCCGAACACGGACGACACGGATTATAGTTAAAGATTATTTTTAAGATTCTATTTCACTACTGTCCCGTTAAGATTTTAGATCTCGAAATAAATCGAGTTGACCATCATC
>SAMEA3663064__coassemble_840_pt1 | contig 8781 bp, 10 predicted proteins | sample SAMEA3663064__metabat2_high_PE_003 | metagenome-assembled genome bin SAMEA3663064 (sample SAMEA3663064) | pig gut metagenome | biome: pig gut; feature: pig-associated habitat; material: faeces | place: France | collected 2012 | reverse complement strand
AGAATGTGCATAAAAAAAGGTAGATCGTAAGTTTGTTGGTAGTAATATAATAAGGAGAAAACCGCGTTGGAAATATATAGAACAAAAAAGAGAACGGAATATTGCCATCCGTCCTCTCCTTTGTTTCGTTGTGTGAAGGGAAATTAAGCTTCAGCAGGAGCTTCTGTCTCTGCTTCAGCAGCAGCCTTTGCGGCCTCTTCCTCTGCCTTTGCAGCCTCAGCAGCAGCCTTCTTCTCAGCTACCTTCTTGGCCATTTCCTCATTCAGTTTCTTTTCCTGAGCGAGCTCCTGAGCAGCAGCCTCTTTCTTGGCTTTGACCTCGTCTTCACGAACCTTGTCGAGACCCTTCTGCTTGTCAGCCTTCCATGCGTCGAACTTCTTCTGAGCAGCAGCCTCGTCGAAAGCGCCCTTCTTAACACCACCACGGAGGTGCTTCATCAGGTAAACGCCCTCACCGCTAAGGATGTTGCGAACGGTATCGGTGGGCTGTGCGCCTGCCTCTACCCAATAAAGTGCGCGTTCGAAATTCAAATCTACTGTGGCAGGATTGGTGTTAGGGTTGAAAGTTCCAATCTTCTCAGTAAATTTACCATCACGTGGTGCTCTTGCGTCTGCGATTACGATGCTATAGAAAGCATAGCTCTTACGACCGCGACGTTGCAATCTGATTTTTGTTGCCATTGTTTTAAATAACTTTTAATGTTTAATAATTGAATTTCGTGCTACTATCTCGTAATAGCGGATGCAAAGGTACTGCTATTTTTCGGAATATCAGCGTTTTTTGAAAAGTTTTATCCTTTTGTTTTCGTTTTTTTAACCAATTACGGGTATTACGCCGCATTTTACTTCTTTTTCATCGTCACACCGACTTCCATTCCATTCACATTTTTCATCAATTTGGAAACGGTCTGGAGGTTTGCGTTACCCGACTTGGAACCAAATGCCTTGAAGAGATTGAGCAACTTGGTTGAGTTTGCAACAAACATGAGTTTCTTGCCTTCCAACTGAGTGGTGATGCTGACTGACTTAACACCCAACGTGGTAAGCTGCAACTTGGAGTCCTTGACACTCCATTTTCCTGTGGTGGTCTTTCCCTTTAATGTTGAAGTGAAAGTACCATCTTGTTTGAAAGTCATCGTCATTGCACCTGGTTTGATGCCTACGGTTGTCAGTTTGGCCTGAAGAATACTTTCCATCTTGTTGGCCGCAATCTTGGCCGCAGCATTCGTCAACACATTGTCTGATTTAAGAACGATGGCTGGTTCTTCATAAACCCATGTTCCGACAATATTTGCTGCACTGGCCTGTTTCTTACCTGAGAAGATAGCAGTAAGATTAGAAATAAGATTCGAACCTCCGCTACTGGTGGTATTATTGCCAAGTACGCTATCAAGTACGCCACTGATTGACTGTGCATTTGCGATTGCACACATCATGAGCATGAAGCCCATAATAACTGATTTCAAAGATAACTTTTTCATTGTTCTTATGCCTATATTATTAAAATGTCGCGCAAAAGTACTATAATTCAAGAAAAATGCAAAATAATATCGACAAAATTTCACCATACAAGCATTTTTTACTACTTTTGCAATCATGTACAAGCAAGGATTATCCATACTTATACCTGTATTCAACAGAAACTGCTGTGCGTTGGTCCAAGAACTACACGTTCAAGCTGTCAATTGTGGCATCGACTTCGAAATTATCGTTGTCGAAGATGGTTCTACCAATCCCAAATACGTTGATCAGAACAGACCAGTGGCAGCAATCGACCATGTGCGTTATATCATCCATGAAGAAAACATGGGGCGCGCAATCATCCGCAACTGGTTGGCAGACAAGGCAGAATATGACACATTACTATTTCTTGACTGCGATGTGGACATCCTTGACCCAGACTATCTGAAACGCTATCTTGACAACAAGGCTTCGGTGGTTTGTGGTGGCTTATGCATTGGTGGAGATGCAAATAAACTGCGTCACAGTTTGCGCTACCATTACGAGAAAACGCATGAGAAAGAATATACTGCAAAACAACGGAAACGCAACCCATACAAGAATTTCAGAACCACCAATTTTCTTATCGAACACAAAGTAATGGAAGGTTGCCGTTTTGATGAACGCTTTCGCCAATACGGCTACGAGGATGTGATTTTCGGAAAGACATTGAAACAAAACGGAATCATCATCTCACACATTGAGAATCCTGTATATCTCACCCGTTTTGAATCAAACACTTATTTCATGATCAAGACGGAAGAAGCTATGCATACTTTGTATAAATTCCGTAAAGACATTGTTCCCTACTCTCGGTTACTCCAGCATGTGGAAGTTCTTAAGAAGATTGGACTCTTGCCTGTTTTACGCTTAATATATAGAAGTTCCATCGGCTATTATCTCATGCGCAACCTAAATGGCGAGAGACCTGTCTCACAACTGTACAATCTATACAAACTCATGTTCTTCGCATCATTGAAACCATAATATCGAAGGGGAAATTTCATTCTTCGTTTGCTATTCTTTCTACTCATAAGGACGGAAGAATGGACGCAATGTAAATTGAACAACAATATTTTTGGGATTAGTTATGCCCTTTGTTGTTTTATTGCCTATTTAGAATTATGCCGAGCATACCTATACTAATCCGCAACACCTAAATTAGGCATTGCGGATTAGTATTTATATCGTTGGGAACTTCGTTAATAATTTCAGGGGACCATTGATATTGGTGAGTTTTCACTCAGCTTTCTTGTCTGGAAGAATCAAATTCAACACTACACCAACAACTGCTGAGAGGCCAATGCCAGAAATGGTAAATGAACCTGACGAGAGCACTGCCCCACCCAATCCCATGGTCAACATGACAGACATGATGATGACATTGCGCGTTTTGTTTAAATCAACCTTATTATGCATCAGATTCTGAACACCAACACTTGCAATCGTTCCAAACAGAAGAAGCATGATGCCGCCCAAAACAGCCTGAGGAATACTCTGAAGCAATGCACTAAGTTTGCCTACAATAGAAAAGCAGATGGCTGTGGCTGCTGCAATCCGGATAACAACCGGACTGGTGACTTTTGTGATAGACATTGCACCAGTCACTTCAGAATAGGTTGTTTCGGGAGGACCACCAAGTACGGCAGATGCCAAACAGGCAACTCCGTCTCCCAGCATTGTCCGATGAAGGCCTGGCTCCTTGACAAAATCCTTGTCAGCAACCGCACTTACAACGTAAACATCTCCAATGTGCTCAAGAACCGGAGCTATTGCCACTGGCAACATATAGATGAAAGGTCCCCAAGAGAAATGACTCAACGTGTCAAACGACACAGGGCAGGATATCCAAGGCGCAGCGATTACTCCAGAGAAATCGACCTCACCCATTGCAATGGCCAACACATAACCAACTACCACACCTGTTATGATAGGAACAAGTTTCATAAGTCCACGGCAAAAGGTCAAAACGAGAATAGCTGTGATAAGCGCAGCAAAAGCCAAGATCCAATTGGTCTTTGCCATATTCACAGCACTTCCTGATAACGACAGACCTATCAGAATAATAGCAGGCCCAATGACAATAGGAGGAAAGATACGGTCAAGAAGACGTTTTCCTTGCCACTTGACAAGAGCACTCATCACAAAATAGACTAATGATACACTGGTTAGTCCCGCTATTGTCCCTGGAAGCCCCCACTGTTTGGAAGCAGCGATAATTGGGGCAATAAAAGCAAATGAACTTCCCAGAAAAATCGGGACTTTCCCTTTGGTAAGAAAATGAAAGAGAAATGTTCCCAGACCTGCGGTAAATAAAGCCGTTGCAGGATCAATGCCAATCAGTAGTGGCACAAGAACAGTTGCACCGAAAGCCACAAAGAGAAATTGTACGCCTACGATGGTTTTCTTAACTGTCGATAGTTGTTCTGTTTCCATAATAGTTATTATTTGTATTGAATGATTTAATCAAGATTGTAGTAATTGGTTTTAAGGTATGATACATTTCAAAAAAAATTGCTTGTCTCACGACAAGCAATTTTCAATTAACCTTAATAATCTAATACCATGAAAAACACGTTGCAAATATAGACGTTTTTTTTTATATCTGCAAGAGTTTTCGTATATTTCTTCAAATTTTTAACTTTCATTAAACCTTTTGCCATTCCACTTCAACATCACAGCTATTTCTTTTTCATTTTTTTGTCCTTCCATAGCAACAGGATTAAGAGCCTGAGAATATATTATCTGCAAATCGGAATTATCTGGAGAAACAAATGAGGCCACATACATCTGTTGAGGAAGAGTGATCAACTGGCTGGATGGAATCGGTTCCCAACTGGCCTTATAAAATGTTACATTACTTTCTGGAGCATCTTTTCCATAAGTAGCTACCAAACAGATGATACTGTCTCCATCTGCCAACAGCAAGCGGACATCATACCGCAAGGTTTCACTTATTTGCAAAGAGAACGCTTTATCGTTAAGCATCAGCAATTCGCTATGTCCATCCAACAGATTATCTACACGAGCTTTCATTTTCGATTCTATGAAATCCACCATGTCAAGTCTGTTGTTTTCTGTCAATTCAGGTGTTAACGATTTCGGCATGCTGAGAAATACATCTTTCATCGTATTTTGTGCCTCAGCTGCGAAAGTCGTCAATATCAATATTCCAAGGATTATTATCTTTCTCATGTTCGGTTCATTTTTATCCCTGTCTTATCCACGTCCGGGACGAAGATCTTTTACACGCACCGCCTTACCTTCACTCTGCGGAAGAGACCCCTTCTTTACCAAACGTACACGAGGCGTAAGAAGTATTTCGTCTTTCAATGCACGCTGAATGTCTTTGGTCATTCTCTGAAGTTCGGGATAGACGTCTGTATTCAATCCATCGAGTTCCACATCAACAGTCATTACATCATTATCGCCTTCTGAATCAAGCGTAATAAGATAATTGCTTCCCAAACCGGGATATTTGACAAGTATCTTTTCCACTTGCATGGGGAACACATTAACTCCCTTAATGATGAACATGTCATCTGTACGACCTTTGATACGGTCAATGCGTCTATGAGTGCGTCCGCACGGGCAATCGCCAGGCAGAATACGAGTCAAATCATGAGTGCGATAACGCAAAATGGGCATCATAGTACGGTCGAGAGTGGTAAGAACCATTTCTCCGATTTCTCCATCAGGAACGGGTTCTAAAGTATCGGGATCTATGATTTCCAAGATGTAGTTATCTTCCCAGAGGTGCATACCGTTTTGTTCCTGACACTCAAAAGCTACACCAGGACCATTCATCTCGGTCATTCCAAAAGAATTATAGGCTTTCACCCCCAACAATCGCTCGATGCGACGTCGTTGCTCATCTGTATGTGGCTCTGCCCCTATAAACAGAGTATGCAACTTTGTGCTTCGTGGATCTATACCTTCTTCATGAAAAACTTCCGCAAGACGAATGGCATAAGACGGAATGGCATGAAGACAAGTAGTGCCAAAATCACGGATGAACATAATCTGACGCTTAGAGTTACCAGCAGCAGCAGGTACCGTAGTGGCTCCAAGTTTTTCTGCACCATACTGGAAACCTAATCCGCCAGTAAACATGCCGTAGCCACTGGAATTTTGGAAGACATCAGTATCTCTGCAACCAACCATATACATACTACGAGCAATCATATTTGCCCATGACTCTATATCATGGCGAGAATATGTCACAACTGTCGGATTTCCTGTTGTACCACTGGAAGAATGGATGCGGATTGCATCTTTCATATTGCCTCCAACAAGTCCGAAAGGATAGTTTTCGCGCAAGTCCTGTTTAGTGGTAAAAGGCAAGCGTCTTACATCATCAATGGTCTTGATAGTATCTGATGTAATACCTCGTTCGCCCAACACCCGTTTGTAAAAGGGGGATTGAAGGCATATGTCAATAGTTCGACGGAGTTTTTCTACCTGAAGTACCTCTAATTGCTGACGGGGCATGGTCTCAAGCTCCGGTTGCCAGTATTCTACGTTTTTCATTTTTGCTCTGTATTTATGTTTTATAGTTTTAATGTTTTATCATAATCAAATGGAAGATCGCGACCTATACTTGTTACTATAAGACCTGCTCCATTTTTATCTATTATCTCTCTGATGATATGAGCCATTTCATAGGAATTCGTGTCATCAAGGTGAGAAATGGGTTCGTCAGCTACGAGAAAATCAAAAGGCTGTACAAGAGAGCGCAGCAAGGCTACCCTTTGCTGTTGACCTTGTGAAAGTTGACCTGCCTTCACATCAAGTTTGTCAGAAAGTCCAAGCCGCGAAAACCAGTCTTTGACTTCAACCGCCGACGCTGAAGAAGTCAGGCGATTCTTTATCATTACGTTTTCATACGCAGTAAGTTCCGCGAAAAGGCGCATTTCCTGAAAGAGCATAGCGATATGACGTTGGCGAACTTCTACCCATTGCCTAATAGCATAAGATTTAATATCCGTCTTGTCGAAAAGAATCTGTCCAGTATAATCATTTCTATAACCCTGAAGATAACTACAGAACGTACTTTTACCACAGCCACTATCTGCTGCGACAAGGTATTTCTTGCCACGTTCAAAGGTTACCTGTGACTTCCACACTTCTGAATGCAAATCTGTAACCTCTGCAAACACCCGTGGAGTTACTTGATTAAAAGAAATGCTATGCATGACTAATCTGTTTTATAAGGTTTACTCAACTGAGCCATCATTACAGCAGACAATCCTGCTGTTTCCGTACGCAGACGACTCTTTCCCAAATGTACGGATTTGTATCCCTGACTGATAGCCTGTCGCACCTCTTCTATAGAGAAATCACCTTCAGGACCAACAAGTATGGTAACAGGTGTGTCTGCAGGCAGATGCTTCAATTCGTCAAAAAGATAAGTACGTTCGACTTCTTCATAGCAATGGGCAATAAACTTGTCACCAGGTCGTTCTGCAGCGACAAACTGGCTGAAAGATTGCATTTCATCAAGATTCGTTTTCCATGCCTTTCGGCTCTGTTTCATGGCCGAAATCACGATTTTTTCCATTCGTGGAAGTTTGATTTGCCGACGTTCCGAAAAGCGACAATCCAAAAATGAAATATCATCGACTCCCACTTCCACAGCTTTTTCCAACAACCATTCCATACGGTCAAGCATCTTTGTCGGTGCAATAGCCAAATGAATACGTCCACTCCAAGGACGCTGTTGTGGTAATGTCTCAAGGATGCGGTATAAGCAATGATGATTGGACGCAACAGAGACCTCCGCCTTATAGAAAGTTCCCTCTCCATCCATTAACATCATCTCATCGCCTGGTTGCAAACGCAACACCCGAACAGCATGTTGTGCTTCTTCGGATGGTAAGGCGTCGCACTCACCAGCCTTTGGAACATAGAAATACCGAACTTCTTTCATTCTTTTCCATTTCAAATTTACAGATTCTTAGGTTTGAACAGAATGGCGAAAAGGATTCCCACCACAAGTGCATAACCCGCAAATATCAACCAACAAGTGCGCCAATCACCCATCAGATAACCATCTGGAGTGAACGCACAATAATGATTGATGATCTTACCTGCCAATAACGTACCAATGGTGGCACCAAGGCCATTCGTCATCAGCATAAACAGTCCTTGTGCAGAGGCGCGCACCTTGATGTCGCACTTCTGATCGACAAAAAGTCCGCCAGACACATTGAAGAAATCGAAAGCCACACCATATACAATACACGACAACACAAACAGGATAACTCCAGGGAAAGCAGGATTTCCCAATCCAAAGAATCCAAAGCGTAAAACCCATGCAAACATGGCAATGAGCATGACAATCTTGATACCATAACGTTTAAGGACAAACGGTATCAACAGGATGCAAAGTGCTTCGGCCACCTGGGATATTGACACCAACAGCGTTGCGTTGTTGGCAGCAAACGTATTTATCATGGCAGGATCACCTTTGAATGATGTGATAAATGGAGTTGCATAACCATTGGTAACCTGCAAAGACATGCCCAACATGGCGGAGAAAATGAAGAAAAGTGCCATCTGCTTGCTCTTGAATAACCGAAATGCGTCAAGTCCCCATGCTTCTGAAAGCGATTGTTTTTCCTTCTTCACTAATTTGCACTCTGGGAATGTGAAACAATACAAGAAAAGTACCAAACTCATCAGGCCAGAAACCAAGAACTGGAAATGAGTATATTGGAACTTATTGTTGTTGTCACCCAAGACAAAGAGCAAGGATCCATTATCCCATGCAGCACAGTTCACAAGCCACATCATAACAATGAAACCAACTGTTCCAAACACGCGAATGGGTGGGAAATCTTTTACCGTATCAAGGCCATTGTTCTTCAATATTGTAAATGCCACCGTATTGGACAATGCCAAGGTAGGCATATAGAAAGCAACACTAAAGGTATAAACAGCCATAAACAGGGATTCATCTGGCTGACCAGCGGTCTGTCCCATCCAGAACAAACCACACATCGAAACTCCTGCAAGAAGATGACACAAACCCAACAGACGTTGAGGCTGGATATATTTGTCAGCCACAATACCTATAAGTGTAGGCATAAAGATTGAGACAACACCTTGAATGGCATAGAACCATGAGATTTCTGCTCCCATACCCGCTTTACCAAGATAATTGCCCATAGATGTGAGGTATGCTCCCCAAACGGCAAACTCTATGAAGTTCATCAGTGCCAAACGTACTTTGATGTTCATATTGTTCTGTTTTATTTTATGTTATTGGTTTGTTATCATC
>SAMEA3663064__coassemble_783_pt1 | contig 9564 bp, 7 predicted proteins | sample SAMEA3663064__metabat2_high_PE_003 | metagenome-assembled genome bin SAMEA3663064 (sample SAMEA3663064) | pig gut metagenome | biome: pig gut; feature: pig-associated habitat; material: faeces | place: France | collected 2012 | reverse complement strand
GCTTTTGCCTGTTCCAAGAGTGCCTGACTCTCTTTCTTGAAGGTGATGTTACGGTCGAGCAAGTCTTGAAGTTCGCTTTGGCGCTTCTGCAAAATAGTCAGCGGCATATCGCGCTGCGTATCGAGAAACTCCTCGTACTTCCGGTTGAACTCGTCTTCTGCACGTTTCTGTTCGGCTGCATACTTCTCGTTGAGCTGCATCATACTGGTCTCAACGGTGGCATATTCATTCATGCTGTGGAGCACGGCATCATAACTGAGATAGCCATACTTCAGGGTGTTGCCATCTGTTGCTACATCCTGGGCAGAAACAGTTAAAGGTAAAAAAGCAAAAAGGCAAAAAGGTAAAACCCATTTTACCGCATTTTTTACCATGCTGTCAAATATCATCTTTTTCATAAGTTTCTGTTGTTTTTATCTTTTTACGTTTTTACTTTTTTACCTCACACATTGTTTATTTCAGTCCGAGCTTGGCTTTTACCTGGGCTGTTACATCAGTAGAAAGGGTTGTGCTGATATAGGGCACGCCACCCTGAACATCCATGATATAGACATAACCACCAGCCTGTCCGACAGCCTTGATGGCGTCAAGAACCTTCACGTTGATAGCCTGAAGCTTCTCACCCTGTGCCTTGTCGAGGGCCTGACGGTTGTCCTGATAGCTCTGCTGGATCTTCTGATACATCTCCTGAAGCTCCTGCTCACGACGCTGCTTGATGTTCTCTGGAAGGTTGGCCTGCTCCTTTTCGTAAGCCTGTGCCTTCTTCTGAAGCTCATCCTGCATGCTCTTCAGATCAGCCTCGTATTGTTTGGTGAGGGCCTCGATCTCGGTGCGAGCCTTGGTAAACTCAGGCATGGCCTGGATGATTTCCTGTGTGTTGAGGTGACCGAACTTCTGTGCGAATGTTGCCAGAGGGGCAAACACCAACAACATTAAAATAAGTTTTTTCATTGTTTAATTGTTTGTTTAGTTATTATTGTTTCTTTCTGTTTTATTTTGGGGTTAGCGTGTGGAACCCAAACGCGACAGTACATCGTCGGAAATATCGATGCGGGGAGATCCGTAGATGATACCCGAATCACTCGCACGGTCCAATACCAACTGATAACCGCGTGATTCTGCTACATCGCTCACAGCGTTATATACCAGTTCCTGAATAGGAGCAATGAGTGCGTTGCGCTTCTTGAAGAGTTCACCGTCGGGTCCGAAATACTTCTTTTTAAGTTCGGCAGCCTCGCGCTCCTTCTTCATGACAGCGTCTTGGCGCTCCTTCTTCTGTTCTTCTGAAAGGAACACGACGTCGCGCTGGTAGTTCTTGTACATGCTTTGTGCTTCTGTCTGGATGGCTTCCACCTCTGCCTGCCACTTCTTGGAAATCTGTGTCAGCTGTTCGTTAGCACGCTCGTAGGCTGGAATGTTCTTGAGAATATAGTCCATATCGAGCAATGCAAACTTCTGTGCACTGGCACTCTGGGGCAGGAAGATCATGATGGCTGCGACCAATAGTGCCTTGGCGGCGAGTGCCATCAGTAGGGTTTTGCCCATTGTCTTGTATTCTTTCTTCATATCAACAGTCTCCTTTCTGTAGGTTTTATAAGGTTAGAACTCTTGTCCGAGAATGAAGTGGAACTGGCTGCCGCCCTTCTGGTAGCTGCCGTTGTTATATACCTTGTCAAAGCCATAAGCCCAGTCGATACCCATCATACCTACCATTGGGAGGAAGATGCGGACACCCAGACCGGCAGAACGCTTCATGTCGAAGGGATTAAACTTCTTGGTATCTACCCATGCGTTACCGCCTTCAAGGAATCCAAGACCGTAGATGGTGGTGTTACCCAACATGAATGGATAGCGAAGCTCCAGGGTGAAGCGGTCGTAGGCATAGGCATTATAGTATGCACTCGTGCCTGCAAGATAGGCTGCGGTGTTTGATATCGAACCGTTCTCATAACCGCGCAGACCGACGGTCTCTTCGGCATAACCAGTAGAGTAGCCACTCATACCGTCACCACCCACATAGAAGGTTTCGAAAGGCGACTTCTTGTCTTTATTGTAGGAGCCCAACAGACCGAGTTCGACACGGGTCATCAGCACGAAACACTTCTGACCGCTGGTCAACGCAGTATAGGTCTTTGACTTAAACTTCCATTTGTGGTATTCTATCCAACGGTATTTCTCCTGCAATTCACGCTCGTAGGCTGCTGAATAGCGGTCGGTGGCGAGGGTGGAATAGTCTTTGTGGTCGAACAAAGACCATGGTGGAGTGAGCTGTACGGATGCTGAGAACTCTGATCCCTGACGTGGGAAAAGCTGGTTGTCGATAGATGTACGTGACAGCGTAATACCGAGGTTGATGTTGTTACAGTTACCGTTGCTGATGATAAAGTAACTCCAGTCGCGCAGCATATAACGGGTGTATGCCAACTGCATTGACAATTGGAAATAGTCGTCGGGCCAGCGCAAACGCTTACCCCATCCCAATGCTACACCGAACATCTCAATATACTTATCGTCGTCGAGCATAGCGTCGTAGTTGTGACCGAAGTCGTTGTACGAACCAAAACCATACATGTAGTTGAGGTAGTTGTTATAGTAGCTGTTGTTGCGGTAACTGCTTGAAATATCGCTCTGCTTAGAGAAGAAGGCGCTGACGTTTAATGCATTCGGGCGCTTGCCACCAAACCATCCGGTGCTGTAACCTGTAGAGAGCGAGGTATAGTAGCGTCCGTTGGTCTGCAACGACAGTGACAGTTGTTCGCCATCACCGATAGGCATGATACCACGGTGCATCTTGTTCTTACCAAAGAGGTTGCGCATGGAGAAGTTGTTGAGCTTTATGCCGATTCGACCGATTACACCAGTCTGTCCCCAACCCAGTGAGAATTCAAGTTGGTCGTTAGACTTCTGTTCCAATTCCCAGTTGATATCCACGGTGCCGTCCTCATAGTTAGGCTTGATATCTGGGTTGATGGTCTCAGCATTGAAGTATCCCATGTTACCAATCTCACGGGCAGAACGCATCACAGCATCTTTAGAGAAGAGGTCACCGGGCTTGGTACGCAACTCACGGCGAACAACTTCTTCATAGAGGCGGTCGTTACCATAGATGCGTACAGCATTGATGTGAGCCTGCTGGTTTTCGGTGATACGCATCTCAAGGTCGATAGAGTCGCCCACGATATTGACTTCGGTGGGGTCGAGCTGATAGAAGATGTATCCGTTGTTCCAATAGTAGTTACCCACGGCATCTTCATCTTCTTTCAGACGTTTGTTCATCAGTTTCTGATTATAGACATCGCCCTTCTTCATGCCCAAGGCATTGTTGAGGAAGTCGCTGGTGAGTACTGAGTTACCCACCCATTCTATATTGCGGATGTAGTATTGCTGACCTTCATCCACCTTGATATATACGTTGACGTGCTTCTCGTCTTCGTTCCATACCGAGTCTTCCAGAATGGTGGCATCGCGATAACCGAGTTCGTTGTACTTCTCAATCAGGTTTTTCTTGTCGGTTTCGTAGCGTTCAGGGGTGAACTTCTTGGCTTTGAAGAAGTTTTTGAACTTGCCGGCTTCGTGTATCTTGGCAAAGGCTCCGTTCTTAAAGAATGTACCTGTAATCTTGTTTCTCTTGAGTTTTTCGTTGCCTTCGATGATGATGTGACGCACCTTCATCTTGTCTTTCTTGTCGATATCAACGTCAAGAATCACCTGATCCTTATTGGATACATCGTCGCGCTGAAGGATGCTGATTTCCGCGTTCTTATATCCTTTATCGTCAAAATAGCGCTTGGCGAGAATCTTCGCACGGTCTATCATGTTGGGCGTAATCTGGTTTCCCTTCATAATACCCAGCTTGTTTTCCAAATCTTCGCGTTCGCTCTTCTTCACACCATTATAGTTGATGCGGCTTACGCGTGGGCGAGTGCCGAGATGGATGCAGAGATAAATCTTTGAACCTACGATAGAGTCGGCAGTGATAGCCACTTTCGAGAACAGTCCGTGACGCCAGTAACGCTTCACGGCATCGGTGATTTCAGAACCTGGTACACTGATGACTTGACCTACGGAGAGTCCTGACAGACCTGTCAGCACATAGTCTTCGTAACCTTCTACGCCTTTTACAGCTATACCGCCAATCTCACAAACACGCGGTGTGCCTGTATAGGAGATTTCGGGATTGGTAATCACATCCTGTGCTTTAACAGCGGCAGGAAGGAAGAGTATGGTGCAAAGCAGCATCATGCACTTTGCCATGTCTGTCAATTTGTTGGAATAGAATATATTTCTCACTTTACTAATTATTTCCGTTGTTATTTCTCTTCATTTTCCACCTGTGCTTCGGTCTTGCCAAAACGACGTTGGCGCTGTTGGTAATTGGCAATGGCTTCGTGCAACGCTGCTTCATCGAAGTCGGGCCAGAATGTATCACAGAAATACAATTCTGAATAGGCTATCTGCCACAGCAGATAGTTGGAGATGCGCAATTCTCCGCCTGTGCGTATCAGCAGTTCGGGATCTGGCATGAAATTGGTTGCCAGATGCTGGCTGATGGTGGTGTCGTCGATGGCATCAACAGACAGGGTGCCTTGTTTCACTTCTGTTGCGATATCATGCATGGCTTTGGTGATTTCCCATTTCGACGAATAACTCAACGCTACTACCAAGGTCATGGTAGTATTGTTGGCAGTATGCTCTTCGGTCTCGCGTAGTTTCTGAACGACAGACTCTGGCATTCTTGAGACATCGCCAATGACGCGGAAACGTACATTGTTCTTCATGAAGAGTTCGTCTTCGAGTGATGTGAGTATCAGTCCCATCAGTGCTGCAACCTCGTCAGCAGGGCGGCTCCAGTTCTCTGTAGAGAATGTGTATAGTGTCAGATACTTAACTCCCAGTTTGGCAGACTCCGAGGTGATGCGTTTTACAGCCTCTACACCGGCTTGGTGTCCATAGCTACGCTCTTTACCTCGCTGTTGTGCCCAACGCCCGTTGCCATCCATGATAATGGCAATGTGCTCGGGGATGCGTGTCATATCCAGTTGCTTGTTCATAGTCATTTATATATCGTTGTTACACGTTTTGCATTTTCTCCAGATGTCGTATGTCAGTGACAACCGCAGGTGGCTGTAACCATCGGTATTCTTGAAGAGTCCACTGCTCTTGATACCGTATGGATCTGCCACACCGTCGATTTTATCGCTGGTTGTGAAGTGTATGGTCCATTCCATTGCGACATTGGTACGGTCGCCTATCTTGTATTTCACACCTGCGCCAATTGGCATGTTGACAGCTGCTTCTGTCTTTTCCGGTTTTGCGATGGTGGCTCCGATGCCTATATATATATAAGGTGTAAACCGTTGCGCTCCCCGATATTCATGTCCTGTGCCGTAGGGCCAGAAGTTATATTCATACCTCATGCCTATGTCTGTCACCGAATGTTTGAAGTTCATGGGCTCCAAATCCGGGTAGTAGGTGTTGGCATGGGTTGACGATCCTTTCAGTTGTCCCCAACTGATATTGGCAGCCAGTGCCATGCGTGGATTGAGGCGATAGCGTCCTACGAGGGTCAGCATGGGTTGCTGGTTGCGTAGCGGATTGCCGTTGAAATCGCCTTCATAGGCCACCAGTCCTATTGCCCCGCCTATCTCGGCTCGATATTCGGGAGCTTCCTGTGCACTGGCATGTATGGTCAGTGTGAGGAGAACCAGTGTTTGCAGTATCTTTCTCAAAGATAGTTTCGTTCTTTTACCACGCCAGTTTGTTGAGTCTGCCACGCCATACTTCGCCGTTTACTCCGCCGAAGAGCCAGATATTCACACCGTCTGATGTGGCGGCATAGCGTGTGGTGCTGGTGTCGAAATCGTTTGGCAGTTGGTAGTACTTGTTCTTTTTCCAAGTGATACCGTTGTCGCGCGACTGGTAGATATAGGTAAAATTGCCATTCACCGTACCGATGGCGAGTACGCCATCATCGTAGGGCACCAGTGTGAGGTTGTCGAGTTGTGGCAGTTCGTATCTGTTGCCGTCGGCTTCCATATATACCCATTGTCCTGGCTCGCTATGATAGTTGTATTCTGCAATCTTTCTCCATACCACGGCAGCTTTGGCGTTTGCTGTACTGTTGCCTGCCATAACGACATAGTCGGTAGAGTCTGCCATGTTCATTGGATAGCATGTCGTGGCGACTGGTGCAGTGGGTAGGAGTGATGCGCTTGCGTCGATGGCATCGGCTTGCCATTGGTGTCCACCGTCGCGTGATACCATGAGTTTGTTGTCGGCAGTCATGCCGTAGAGTTCTTTCTTGCTTGCACCGATGAGTTTGGCAATAGCTGTTGTCTCGCCAATCTCGTCCCATTGGCTACCGTCGGCAGTGCGCAACAGCATGTTGCCGTTCATCATGTAGATAGAATCTGCATTTGCCACGGTTTGTTTGTATGCTCCTGCGGTCAGCGGTGTGTTGATGTTGGGAGTGAGTGTAGTCCATTCGTTGCCATCGGTGGTGGTATAGCCAACGGTAGTGCCGCCATCATTGCCGAATACGAAGATACGCTTGCCCAATACCATGGCCTTCATGCCAGAGAGTGCTGCCAACTGGTTGTTGTCAGCCATTTGTTTCCATCCAAAGGCATCGCCGTCTTCTTGGTGGACATTCACTTTGATGGTGTATTTCTGATACGACATACCATCGGTAGCATAGACACGGGCTTCGCGTGGTTGCGAAAAGTCGATGCTGTCTGATGAGGTGTAGTATTTCAGTGAGTCGTTGTTGAGGTTTTTGATGAATACTATGCCATTGTTCTTTGTACCTATGGTGCATACCACCTTTGACGCATCAATACCCAAAGGCAGTGAGTCGGGGTTGAAGATGACGTGATTGATCTGGTCGATGTTGAATTTGTAGCTTGATGCTGCTACGCTTGTCTTGTAGATAGAGTCCTTTCCTGCTGCTGTTGTTGTGTGCAGATAGCGGTTGAGTGTGCCCAAGGTAAACGACGTGATTGCGGCGTCGTTATAATATACGGCCTCATCATCGTTAGACTTCAGACATGATGTCAAAACAGCTATGACCAACAGCATGCATGCTGCATTTACGAGTTTTTTCATTTGAAATATTTCAATTTTGGATGCAAATTTACTCACAATTCTGCAAATAGCGTCATATTTGGTGCTTTTATTAAGTAAATTATATGATAATGTGACATATTTTAGAATTTCTAAACATAAAAAGAGTGTGACATGAATAGCTCAAGTCGCACTCTTGTTGTTAACGGACATTCGTGTGTGTCAATGTTATTAGGCACATGACAGCCGATATTGCCACAGTCGCCAGAATGGCCATTGTGTGTAAATCAAACATAATTAATTAGAATTCTTGTCTATTAGTTTCTAAATAAATCTTTTACCTTTATCTCTCAATTGCGGGTGCAAAGTAACTACATTTCTTTCAGATGACCATCGTGTAGAGCTCTTTATTTTGTCGGTTTGCTATGTTTCTTTGACTTCTGTCAATTTCTGAAAGAAGGTGTATAACAAAAAAAGGCCCGTTTCCATGGAGGAAACGAGCCATATTTAGAATGAATAGACGGGTCTATTAGAGTTTTGGACCAGCAGCTACGAGAGCCTTACCAGCCTCGTTGCCCTCATACTTCTTGAAGTTCTTGATGAAGCGGGCAGCCAGATCCTCAGCCTTCTTGTTCCACTCTGCAGCGTCAGCGTAAGTGTCGCGTGGGTCGAGAATGTTGGTGTCAACACCCTCAAGCTGTGTGGGAACTTCGAAGTCGAAGTAAGGAATCTTCTTGGTAGGAGCGTTCAGGATAGCGCCACCGAGGATAGCGTCGATGATACCACGAGTGTCGCGGATAGAGATACGCTTGCCAGTACCGTTCCAGCCAGTGTTCACGAGGTATGCCTTAGCACCGCTCATTTCCATACGCTTAACCAATTCTTCAGCATACTTGGTTGGGTGGAGTTCGAGGAACGCCTGACCGAAGCAAGCAGAGAAGGTTGGAGTAGGTTCAGTGATACCACGTTCAGTACCTGCCAACTTAGCGGTGAAGCCAGAGAGGAAGTAGTACTTAGTTTGTTCTGAGCTGAGGATAGACACTGGAGGAAGAACACCGAATGCGTCAGCGCTGAGGAAGATCACTTGCTTAGCAGCTGGACCTTGAGAAGCTGGACGTTGGATATTCTTGATGTGGTAGATTGGGTAGCTTACACGAGTGTTTTCAGTCACGCTCTTGTCAGCGAAGTCAATCTTACCGTTTTCGTCAACTGTAACGTTTTCGAGAAGTGCGTCGCGAGTGATAGCACCGTAGATGTCTGGTTCTGCTTCAGGGTCGAGGTTGATAACCTTAGCGTAGCAGCCACCTTCGAAGTTGAACACACCTTTGTCGTCCCAACCGTGTTCGTCATCACCGATAAGGCGACGCTTAGGATCGGTTGAAAGAGTGGTCTTACCAGTACCAGAAAGACCGAAGAAGATAGCGGTGTTTTCGCCGTTGAGGTCGGTGTTAGCAGAGCAGTGCATAGCAGCGATACCCTTCAATGGGAGGAAGTAGTTCATCATAGAGAACATACCCTTCTTCATTTCACCACCGTACCAAGTGTTGATGATAACTTGTTCCTTGCTGGTTACGTTGAACACAACAGCAGTTTCGCTGTTCAAACCGAGTTCCTTGTAGTTTTCAACTTTAGCCTTGCTTGCGTTGTAAACGATGAAGTCAGGTTCTTGTTCGAAGTCAGCTTCAGTCTGAGGACGGATAAACATGTTGGTCACGAAGTGTGCTTGCCATGCTACTTCCATGATGAAGCGAACTTTCATACGAGTGTCCTTGTGAGTGCCGCAGAAACCATCTACAACATAGAGCTTCTTGTTAGAAAGTTCTTTCTGAGCGATTTCCTTAACAGCAGCCCAAGTAGCTTCGCTTACTGGTTTGTTGTCGTTCTTGTATTCATCGCTTGTCCACCATACAGTGTCATGTGAAGTAGCATCATCAACGATGAATTTGTCTTTTGGAGAACGGCCGGTGTAAACACCAGTCATTACGTTGATTGCACCAAGCTCAGTTTCCTGACCTTTATCAAAACCTTCAAGACCTGGCTTTGTTTCTTCGTTGAACAAAACTTCGTAAGAAGGATTATACAGAACTTCGGTAGAACCGGTGATTCCGTATTTCTCTAAAACTTTCTTGTCAAATGCCATGTTTAGATGAAATTTAAGTTGTTAGTTAAAGTTATAATAAGTTGTATTTGATATTTCCTACCTTTTCAACTGCAAAATTAATCAAATATTTTCCTATACGCACAATTTATTATGGAAAATTTTCTACAATTCTAAAGAATTAGTATTTTTTTTCAATTTACGCAATGAAAACCCCAAATTTCGCAATGAAAACCCCGGCAAAAGTCCACAAGCCAACAGGTCAACGAGCCAACAAGTAGCCAATCCAAAATCCCGAAAACCTCGAAAATTCGAAATTATCTGAGAGTTCTGAGTGCTCCGAGTGCTCCGAGTGCTCCAAGTGCTCTGAGTGCTCCGATTAATCAAAGCGCCAATTTCTCACG
>SAMEA3663064__coassemble_713_pt1 | contig 10472 bp, 8 predicted proteins | sample SAMEA3663064__metabat2_high_PE_003 | metagenome-assembled genome bin SAMEA3663064 (sample SAMEA3663064) | pig gut metagenome | biome: pig gut; feature: pig-associated habitat; material: faeces | place: France | collected 2012 | reverse complement strand
CGTTTTCGTTAAGCCAGATGAGCAGAATGAAAGCTCGCTTTAATTCTGCCATGGCGAGAAAACGAAGGATGCAATCCACCGTTTTCGGTTAAGCCAGATGGGCAGAATCGAACATTTCTGTGATTTCCGTGTGACATTTTTGGAGGGCACATGGAGGAAACGTAAAAATCCGTCTAAATTCCGATGATTGATTTCTGTGTGAGACCTTATCCGGAGCACCAACGCAAAAAAAAATAGAGGGACTGTTTGGTTATCCCCCTACTTTCAAGTTGTTCCATAGTGTGATTAGTGCCTTCATGTCCGGCAAGACAAGGTCGGCACCCTCGTTGGCAAGTGTTGCGTCGGGTAGTGGACCGGTATTTACAGCAATGGTGAAACACTGTGCTGCAACGGCAGCACGCACACCGAGTGGTGCATTCTCCACCACAATGGCTTCCCAAGGTTGAATGCCTGCTTTCTTCATTCCTATGAGATAAGGCTGCGGATCAGGTTTCCCTCGTGTGACATCAAAACTTGTCACTACCAGATCACTACATACTAAACCATGCAGATCGCTGTCGAGTTTGGCGAGTAAGGTGCGTTGACCACTACCTGTCACCACACATATCTTCAGTCCGTCTGCCTTGATTTGCTCCATCAATTCGCGGATATTGGGAATCATGCCAGCCTTGGGCAGTTCGGCAAAGATGCCAGACTTGACATTATACATCCGTTGCGCTTCCTCATCAGAGAGTTCACGTTGCCATTGTTGGCGCGCTTTGAGTTTGATGGTTTCCACACCGCGCATGCCCTCATAGAGGTAAGCCTCTTCTGGTGTCATGTCGATATCAAACGATGCCATAGCCTTATGCCAAGAGTAGGCATGGTTAGGCATGGAGTTGTAGATGACACCATCCATATCGAAAAGCACGGCTTTCGGACAGAATTGTCTGAAGCCGTGCTTTTGTTTATACGATTCTATTTCGTGCATAGATTCTTATTACTGTTCCTGTGCAAGACGCTCCTTGATAGCTTTTGAGTCTGCTTCATAACCGGGCTTTTCGAGCAGGGCAAACATGTTTTTCTTGTATGCCTCAACACCTGGTTGGTTGAAGGGATTCACACCAAGAACGTTGCCGCTGATACCGCAAGCAATTTCAAAGAAGTAGATGAGCTGTCCGATGTAGTATTCATTGAGCTTAGGTACAGAGATGCGGATATTGGGCACACCACCGTCAACGTGTGCGAGACGTGTGCCGAGCTCTGCCATCTTGTTAACCTCGTCAACACGTTTTCCGGCGAGGAAGTTCAGACCATCGAGGTTTTCTTCGTCGCTGGGGAACAACATGGTGCGGTTAGGTTCTTCTATGCTGATAACGGTTTCGAAGATGGTACGCTCACCATCCTGAATCCACTGACCCATAGAGTGCAGGTCGGTAGTGAAGTCGCAGCTGGCGGGGAAGATACCCTTTTTATCCTTACCCTCAGACTCTCCGTAGAGCTGTTTCCACCATTCAGAGAAGAAGTGGAGCTTGGGTTGGTAGTTGACCATAATCTCAATCTTCTTACCGGCACCATACAGACCGTTGCGCACGGCAGCATACTGAGCAGCGGGGTTCTCTTCGAAAGGAACATTCTTACCGCAGGCTTTCTCCATATCGGCAGCACCCTTCACGAGTTGCTTGATATCGAAACCAGCGCAAGCGATAGGCAGCAGACCTACTGGAGTGAGTACAGAGAAGCGACCACCTACGTTGTCGGGGATGATAAAGCTCTTGTAACCCTCTTTGTCAGCGCAAGTGCGAGCGGCGCCACGCTTAGCGTCGGTCACAGCTACGATAACGTGTTTTGCCTCGTCTTTACCCATCTGAGCCTCACACTGCTTCTTCAGCAGACGGAAGGTGAGGGCAGTCTCGGTGGTAGTACCAGACTTAGAAATGTTGATGACGCCAAATTTCTTTCCTTTCAGATAGTCGGTCATCTCTGCCAGATAGTCTTCACCGATATTGTTTCCTGCAAAGAGGATGGTTGGATTTTTCTTGTCTTGGATGAGCCAGCTGAACGAGTTGCCCAGTGCTTCAATCACTGCACGTGCACCCAGATAGCTTCCGCCGATACCGGCAACCACTACCACTTCACACTTTTCGCGAAGCGTATTGGCTGTTGCCTGCAATTCGTCGAGGAAAGACTCGGTGATGCTGCTGGGCAAATGGAGCCAACCCAAGAAGTCGTTACCCGGACAGGTGCCGTTCTCCAGCGCTTCCTGCGCTGCCTTTACCTTCGGTTCGAAGGCTTTCACTGCGCCAGCCTCAAGAAACGAGGCTGCTTTTGTGATGTCAAGTTTGATATTGCTCATAATTGTTGCAAATATAATTTGGTTATATCTTATCTTTACTTTTTTTCTAATAGGGTCTGCCTCCTATCATCTGAATGAGTCGGTCAGCAGTTTGATCTCAATCTGTGGTGAGATGCGCTCGTAGAGTATGTTATAGACCGCGTCGAGGATGGGCATGTTGACATGGCAGTGGCGGTTTATCTCCTTCATACATTTGGTACCGAAGTAACCCTCTGCTATCATCTCCATTTCAATCTGTGCCGACTTGACGGAGTAACCCTTTCCTATCATCGTACCGAAGGTGCGGTTGCGTGAAAAATTGGAATAGCCCGTAACGAGCAAATCGCCGAGATATACCGAATCTACCACATTGCGCTCAATGGGATGTACCACCTGCAGGAATCGCTGCATCTCCTGTACTGCATTCGACATGAGTACAGCTTGGAAATTATCTCCAAACTTCAGACCGTTGCAGATACCGGCAGCGATGGCATATACGTTCTTCAGTACCGAAGAGTATTCAATGCCGATGACATCGGTAGAGGTTTTGGTCTTGATCACCTGGCTTGCCATGACGTCGGCAAAGGCGTGTGCCTTTTCGCGGTCAGCGCATCCGATGGTGAGATACGACAGGCGGTCGAGTGCCACTTCTTCGGCATGCGACGGACCTCCGATACATGCCAGATTGTCGTAAGGCACATCATATACCTGATGGAAATATTCCGAGCATACGAGGTTCTCATCGGGCACAATACCCTTGATGGCTGTGATGACAAATTTATCGCGGATGCGTGTCTTGAGTTTTTTGAGGTGACTCTTCAGATAGGGCGACGGTGTGACAAAGACAAGGGTGTCATACTGTTGCACAATCTTGTTGATATCCGATGAGAAGTATATTTCGTCGGTATTGAAGCGCACACTCATCAAGTAGGCAGGATTGTGTCCCAACCGTATGAAATCCTCGATACGGTCGTCACGGCGCATATACCATCCGATGTGGTGGGTGTGTCCTACCACAATCTTGGCAATGGCTGTTGCCCAACTACCACCGCCGATGATTGCTATTTTACCGCAGTCGAACATTTCTTTTTAGTGTTTACTGTTTGTAGTTCTTATGCTCAATGTCCAATGTCCCGTTGTGGCTGTTGGCTTTCACCAGTATGCTTACAACAGAACATTGGACACGAAGTATTATGCGTTACTTTGGTCAATCCACTGCTGGATGACATCAACAGCAGGTTTGGTCATTTCAAGCTTGTATTTCTTGACAATGTCACCAATCTTCTGTTGCAATCCTTGGGCTTTCTCTTCCTTGATGTTTTGCACAAGGTTGAAACCTGCCTTACGCAGCACGGGTACCCACTCTTCGCCGACACCCACTTCTGCCCATTCGGCAACGCTGCTCTGTGGAATCTTCTTCTCTGGCTTCATCTGTGGGAAGAACAATACCTCCTGGATATAGGTCTTGCCTGTCATCAGCATCACCAGACGGTCGATACCGATGCCAATACCACTTGTAGGAGGCATACCGTATTGCAAAGCGCGTAAGAAGTCTTGGTCGATAATCATTGCTTCGTCATCACCCTTATCAGCCAGACGCATCTGATCTACGAAGCGCTCTTCCTGGTCGATGGGGTCGTTAAGCTCAGAATAGGCGTTAGCCAACTCCTTACCGTTTACCATCAGTTCGAAACGCTCGGTCAGTCCTGGTTTTGAACGGTGCATCTTGGTCAGTGGCGACATCTCAACAGGATAGTCGGTGATAAAGGTAGGCTGGAGGAAAGTGCCTTCGCAGAACTCACCGAAGAGTTCATCAATCAACTTACCCTTACCCATGGTCTCGTCAACATCCATACCTTTCTCTTTGCAGAAGGCGCGGATTTCCTCTTCGCTCTTGCCGTTGCAGTCGAAACCGGTCTTTTCCTTGATAGCGTCAAGGATCGGCAGACGGCGGTAGGGCGCCTTAAACGAAATGATTTGGCCATCGATTTCGCGTTCGGGCTTGCCGTTGACAGCAATACAGATGGTTTCAAGCAGTTTCTCGGTGAATGTCATCATCCAGTTGTAGTCCTTATACTGCACATAAAGTTCCATGCAGGTGAACTCTGGATTGTGGTTGCGGTCCATACCTTCATTGCGGAAGTTCTTGCCAATTTCATATACTCCTTCAAAGCCGCCAACGATGAGGCGTTTGAGGTAAAGCTCGGTGGCAATACGCATATACATGTCTTGATCGAGCGCATTGAAGTGGGTGATGAACGGACGGGCTGATGCACCACCGGCAATAGACTGCAGTGTAGGAGTCTCTACTTCAGTATATCCTGCTTCATCGAGTACACGGCGCAAGGTGCGGATAACGGTGGCACGCTGCAGGAATGTATCCTTCACACCATCGTTCACAATCAGGTCAACATAGCGCTGACGGTAACGCAGTTCGGGATCTTCAAACTTGTCGTAAGCCACACCGTCCTTGTATTTCACGATAGGCAGTGGTTTCAGACTCTTCGACAGCAGGGTCAGTTCCTGTGCATGTACCGAAATCTCACCTGTCTGTGTGCGGAATACGTAACCCTTGATACCGATGAAGTCACCAATGTCAAGCAGTCGCTTAAATACCTTATTATATAAATCTTTGTTCTCGTCGGGGCAGAGGTCGTCGCGCGAGATATATACCTGTATGCGGCCTTTACTGTCCTGCAATTCTGCAAAACTGGCTTTACCCATGACGCGGCGGCTCATCATACGACCTGCGATGCACACCTGACGGGGCTCAGCATCGTCGTTGAAATTGTCGCGGATATCGGTAGAATAGGCATTGGTGGGATATTCTGCTGCGGGATAGGGGTTGATACCCATCTGGCGCAGTTCCTGCAGACTTTCGCGTCTGCCAATCTCTTGTTCACTAAGTTCTAAAACGTTCATATCTGACTTTTCTTCTGTTATATGCGTGCAAAGGTAGTAATTTTATCTGATTATCTCACTTTTTTTATCCCTTTTTTATAATTATCAAGGTGTGTTAATGTCACAGAAAGGGGTGATTGATGAAAAATAGATAAAAAACTGCAATACTATTTGGCTGTTATCAGAAAATATATTATTTTTGCAATGTATTACTATTACAACCAAGCAAATGTTGCACGAAAGAATCAAAACACGGGTAGTTGGTGTCGATATCAATGTAGATCAGACGACCTACGCAGTGATAGACATTCGTGGCCATATCATAGCCAGGGATAGTTTCTCTTCGGAAGATTACCCGAAAATCAATGACTATATCTTAAAGTTGTCAGAGAGCATCCTTGAGATTGTTGAAGCCAATGGCGGATACGAAAGCGTACGATCTATTGGTATTAGTGCACCCAGTGCCAATCAAGTGACTGGATGTATTGAAAATGCGCCCAACCTGCCTTGGAAAGGCGTGGTACCTTTGGCTGCTATGTTGCGCGATAGCTTGGGTATTGCGGTTGTTCTTGGCAACGATGCCTATTCTTTCGCCTTAGGTGAGCATGCCTTTGGTCCTGCCCACGGCATGAAGAACTTTATACTCGTCACCATCGGCAGTGGTACGGGAAGCCGCTTCTTCAGCAATGGAGAAGTCTATAATGGCAATCATGGATTTTCCGGTGAGGTCGGACATATTTGTGTCGAGCCTGGTGGACGTCTTTGTGGTTGCGGTAAACGTGGATGTTTGGAAACCTATACAGCGCAGAAAGGCTTCATACAAACAGCGCGGGAAGTTCTTGCAGAGAGCGAATTGCCCTCTACGCTACGCAGTGTAGATAAACTGACCGTTCGCGCCATTGCTGAAGAGGCTGTGGCTGGCGATGAACTGGCAAAAGAAGTATTGCATCGCACAGCCGAGTATCTGGGATTGGCATTAGCCAACTATGCTTCTCTTGTCAATCCCGAAGCCATTATCCTGACGGGTGATGTGACAAAGGGCGACCAGATGTTGCTTGAAATGGTCAATGAGGTGTTTGAAGCACATGTGTTCCATAATATGAAGGGCAAAGTAAAACTCTTGCTCTCTCAGATTGACGAACAGGAGCTCAACCTTCTTGGTGCCAGTGTAATGGCATGGGATGTGAAAGAGTACTCACTATTCTTGTAGTAAGTTCCTCCCTCATGCTTCCCATTTTATGAATGACAGAAAACAATAAAAAAGTAGAAACATTGCATTATGGGTGTTACAAAAAAAAATAAAGTAGTGGGAGTTGTCGTCGGATACGATATGGCTACCTTAGCCATTGTCGGTGTGCGTGGCGACATTATTGCTCGCGACTCTTTCTATATATCGACCTACCACGATATCAACGATTTCGCTGGAATGCTCTGTGAGAAAATTACATCACTCATCGCAGCCAATGGTGGCATGGAGAGCATCCGTTCGGTAGGAATCAGTGTGCCCAGTGGCAACTATGTGACGGGATGTGTGGAAAATTCTCCGAATATGCCTTGGAAAGGACGCATCCCCTTGGCATCAATGTTGTGCGACCGCTTGGGCTTGGCAGTAGGTTTGGGTAATGATGCCCATGCCACTGCAGTAGGCGAGGCAGCTTATGGTGTAGCTCATGGTATGCGCAACTTCATCGTTGTCTTGTTGGGCAATGGCGGACTGGGCAGTTGTTTCTTCTGTAATGGTCGTGCCCATTTAGGTGTAGAAGGCTATGCCGGCGAATTTGGCCATACCTGTTGTAAAGTGGGTGGTCGCAAGTGCAATTGTGGTCAAGAGGGATGTCTGGAGGCTTATGTCTCGGCACGTGGCATGATACAGACTGCTCGTGAGATCCTTGATCAGCATCCAGAAATGGACAGTATGTTGCGCCGTATGCCTGAAATGACTATGAAGATCTTGAAGCAAGCCTGCGAAATGGAAGACAAGGTGGCATTGGAAACCGTGCGCTATACGAGTCGCATCTTGGGTATGAAACTTGCCAACTATGCTTCCATAGTCGATCCTGAAGCTGTTATCCTCACTGGCGAACTTGCCATGTTCGGTAAGTGGATGATGCCCGACCTTCGTGCTTGTTTTGAAGAGAATGTGTTCCACAATAGCCGTGACAAGATAGAATTGTTCTTCTCCGATTTCGATGAAGGGGAGCGAGACATCCTTGGAGCCAGTGCCTTGGCATGGACGGTGAAGGAATACTCGTTGTTTAAGTAAACTGTAGGAATGGATATAGAACATATCAAACAAATTATTTCAAGCAGTCCCAATCTCAGTACCGTCCTCGGCATGGAATTTATCTCCACTCCCGAGGACGATATCTGTATGGCACGTATGGCTGTTGATGAACGCACACGTCAGCCTTTTGGCTATCTTAGCGGTGGCGCTTCGTTGGCATTGGCAGAGAATGTGGCTGGTGTCGGTTCGTCGGCACTCTGTCCCGGATGTGCCTGTGTGGGCATTGAAGTCAGTGGCAGCCATGTCAAAGCTGTGACAGAAGGGGAGACGGTGACCGCCACTGCACGATTGCAACATCGTGGAAAGACCCTTCATGTGTGGAATGTAGAACTCCGTGATACGTCTGGTGATTTGATATCCACTGTGCGTGTCACCAATTATATCATACCATCCCATGAATGAAACAACAGCTTTTGCCATATATCGCTTGCCCCATCAACAGCAGTGTGTGCTGGTGGATCAGATTGGCGGACTGCCACGCGAGTTGCCATCGTGTGCCGAACTGTGTGGCTGCGAGGGATTTGTCATGGCTCCCTTTGCTCCTTCTGCAGATTGTCCTATATTGCTGTTGCGCCCGGACAGGGTATATACTTTTGCTTGTGCAGACCATGTGAAGGCATTGATTCCTGTAGATTCGGTAGAAAATATAGAATCGCAGATTGAACCGCAACCTTTTTCTCATGCCGACTATCAGGTAGATTTCGCCAATTTCCACGAACATCTTGTCAATGGCGAGTTTAGCAAACTCGTCCTTTCCCGCAGTGTTGACATCAAGCGTAAGCCAGGTCTTACGGCAATCAGTCTTTTTGCCGAAGCCTGTCGCCGTTATCCACGGGTGATGGTGGCATTGGTTTCCACTCCGCAGGCAGGTACATGGCTTACTGCCACTCCCGAAATTCTGTTGTCGGGCAGTGGTCGCTTCTGGCAGACTATGGCTCTTGCCGGCACCATGCCCTACAGCGACAAGGTGCGGTGGAGCGATAAGAATATTCAAGAGCAACGGTATGTGGCTACTTATGTCACTGAGGTGTTGGAACACTATACTTCCGATTTCACCGAACATGGTCCTCGCACGGTGCGTGCTGCCCATTTGGCACATCTGCGCAGCGATTTCCATTTCACCTTGTCGAATACCGACAGGGTGGGAGAACTCATTCAGGCACTCCATCCCACACCGGCTGTATGTGGTCTGCCCAAGGATGAGGCTCGCCAGTTTATCCTTGCCAACGAGCATCACGACCGTCGTTATTATAGTGGTTTCATGGGACCGTTGTCACTTCACGATACGACCCATCTCTATGTCACCTTGCGCTGCATGCAACTCTTCAACAGTCATTGTCGCCTTTATGCCGGTGGTGGCATCTTGCCAGAAAGTAACGAACAGTTGGAATGGCAGGAGACCGAAGCGAAACTCGACACTATGCGTCGTCTTTTCCAGTAATCATTGCTTATAAACACTAAATCTCTCGTGATGTATTATTCATCGAAAGAAAACGTCAATATCCTCACCGCTTTATTGGTTGCCCATGGCGTGCGCCATGCTGTGGTGTGTCCCGGCAGTCGCAATGCTCCTATAGTCCACAACCTTGAGGCCTGTCCTGATATCCAGTGTCATCCGCTTACCGATGAGCGCTCGGCAGGCTTTTGTGCGCTGGGCATTACTGATGCTACCAACCAACCCGTAGTGGTGTGTGTCACCAGTGGGTCGGCATTGCTCAATCTCGCCCCTGCAGTGGCAGAGGCTTACTATCGCCACCGCCCATTGGTCGTGGTTTCTGCTGACCGTCCTCCCCAGTGGATTGACCAACTCGATGGGCAGACCCTGCCGCAACCTGATGCGCTTAGACGCTTTGTGGCAAAGGCTGTCTCATTGCCAGAACCTGCTGATGATGAGACACGATGGTACTGCGAACGGTTGGTCAACGAGGCATTGTTGGAACATCGCGCGCCTGTACATATCAATATAGCCATCAGCGAACCGCTTTTCGATTTCTCTTGTCCCTCGCTCCCTGCTGTTCGTTGCATGGAACGCATCGAGGCTGAGATGCCCAACCATGTGTTGAGTCACATCGGCCGTATGTTCATGTTGTCCAAACGTCCTATGCTTATCAGCGGTCAACCCTTCAACCATCGGTTGGATGAGATGGTGATGATGGTAGAACACGACGAGAGCTATGTGCCCGACCTCGTGGTCTATGTTGGCTTACCCATAGTGAGCAAACGGGTAAGGAAGTTTCTGCGACGTTCCAAAGAGTCGTGGCTGATCAACGAAACAGGTGAGGTCAGCGACCCCTTGATGAATCTCACTAAGGTCATTGTAGGTGATTCCGATATGGTGGTTGATCATTTACACTTCCTGCTCGAACAAGATCCCCATCCGTTTGTGCAGCGTTGGCAGACTTTGGCGGCAAAGGTTGATGAGGCTGTGAGTACCTTTGATGCTCCTTTCTCGCAGCTGCTTGCTGTTCGTCAACTTGAAATGCGATTGTCGGCATTGCCCATGGTCTATCGCCATTATGCCAACTCTACCGCCATCCGACTGGCGAATAGTTTTGCTACGGGTGCATTATGGTGCAACAGGGGTGTCAATGGCATTGAAGGGTCACTGTCCACTGCTGTCGGTCAAGCCATGGCAGTCAGTCCGTGGCCTTTGTTCTGTGTCATCGGCGACCTCAGTTTCTTCTACGATCAGAATGCACTATGGAACAATCAGCTACCGTCCAATCTCCGCATTCTGCTGCTCAACAACGGTGGGGGAGGCATTTTCCGCCTTTTACCTGGATTGGAAAAGAGTCCTGCTCGCGACGCCTTGGTGTCGGCAGCCCATCATACAACTGCCGCAGGCATCTGCCAACAGTGTGGAGTGGGTTATCGCACCGCTGTTGATGCTGATTCGCTTACTGATGGGTTGCAGTGGTTAGTGTCTGCATCCGATAGTCCTTTGTTGCTTGAAGTCACCACCGACGCTGCCAT
>SAMEA3663064__coassemble_634_pt1 | contig 12418 bp, 13 predicted proteins | sample SAMEA3663064__metabat2_high_PE_003 | metagenome-assembled genome bin SAMEA3663064 (sample SAMEA3663064) | pig gut metagenome | biome: pig gut; feature: pig-associated habitat; material: faeces | place: France | collected 2012 | reverse complement strand
GATGTTGACCATGTGTTCTCTATACGCAACAAAGGTATGTCCATGCATGGCTATGACTTCAACTTTGGACTAAAACATAAGCGCGTAGAGCTGTTTGGCACGTATGAGAGAATGAGTCATCATTTGGGAAAGGATGGCGTGAAAACCTATATGAATACCAATACCTTGGGTGTTGGTGTGGGTTATGACATCCAACAGAATAAGAAACGAACAAGTTTTACTCCTGTGCGCTTTAGAATGGCATGGCCTGTGGGACATCCTGATTGGAATAATAACTATTACGACCTGTCCATACATCATATTCATGCAGCGAACAGTAAGGCTATTGGCCTGAACCTTGGTGTGGGCTTCCGCTATGTAAATTCACGTTCGGAACTTAGTCCAAACCATGGTTTTGTGTATTGGTCGGTCGGTATTGCACTATAATACAGTTAGAAAAATATAGTATATACGTTCGAAAAGTCTCAAACTTGAGAACGCTGATAGTCGGCATGTCGGATGGTTGTCATGTGGTGTGAGAGAAAAAGTTTTAGATCAAACCGCTACAGATAACCATCCGACCATGCTTTTTCCTCCTTCTGTCTTTTCCCTCTCTTGCTCGGAAATGCGAAATAAATTGTGATTTATTTTGTATTTCACTCGATTTGCACTACCTTTGACGCCATGCGTCTTAGGTACTCACGCTCGGAAATAAAAGAAAAAAAGTGTTTTTTCTTTGTATTTCACTCGCTTATTCGTACCTTTGCACATATTATATATAATAAATAAGGAAAAACGCTTATGCAAGTAAGAAGCCACATGTCGGTATTGGTGCATGACCTCGCTAAGAAATATGGCGAGCGCGAAGCACTCATCTATCAGGACTTTGGCGGCAAGGAATGGAAGTCGTTGTCGTGGAATAAGTTTTCTGCAACCGTTAAACAAGTTAGCAATGCGCTACTCAACATCGGAGTGAAAGAACAGGAAAACATAGGTATATTCTCGCAAAACTCCATTCAGTATCTCTTCTGCGACTTTGGTGCATGGGGAGTAAGGGCTGTCACCATACCCTTCTATGCTACCAGTAGCGAGCAGCAAATACAGTTCATGATCAACGACGCCAAGGTGCGTTTCCTCTTTGTGGGCGAACAAGAACAGTACGACCGGGCACGCCGAGTGGTATCACTCTGCCCCACACTGGAACGGATCATTGTCTATGATGCCATGGTGCATATCTCAGAACATGATACCAATGCCATCTATTTCGATGATTTTCTCAAACTTGGTGACAAACTGCCACGTCAGACAGAGGTGGAACAGCGTCAGCGCGAGGCTAACAACGACGACATTGCCAATATCCTCTACACCAGCGGAACCACAGGAGACTCTAAGGGCGTGATACTGACCCACGGACAATTCCATGCGGCAATAATTGCCAACGACGAGTGTGTTGATGTCAATGAACACGACCGTGTGATGAATTTCCTGCCCTATACCCATATCTTTGAGCGTGGATGGGCTATTCTCTGCCTCTCTGAAGGTGCTACACTGATAGTAAACACCCATCCTCAAGAAGTGCAGCAGTCGATGCGCGAGACGCATCCCACCTGTATGTCGAGTGTGCCCCGATTCTGGGAAAAGGTATATCAGGGTGTGATGGAGAAGATAGACCATGCCAGTAGCGTGCAGCGCAAACTGTTCCATCATGCATTGGCAGTAGGAAGAAAACATAATATTGAGTATCTCAGCCTTGGCAAGAAACCACCGATAGCACTCCATCTCGAATACGAACTGCTCAACCGCACCGTATTCTCGCTAGTACGTAAAGAGTTGGGACTGGAAAATGCACATTTCTTCCCCACAGCAGGAGCTGCTGTTAGTGAGCATGTGGAAGAATTTGTCCATTCCATCGGACTTAATATGATAGTGGGATACGGACTCACCGAATCGCTTGCCACCGTCAGTTGCGATCATCTCAACAAACCATATACCGTGGGAAGTGTAGGGCGCCCCATCAACGGCATCGATATCCGCATCAGCGATGAAGGCGAGATTCTGCTCAAAGGCCCCACTATCACCAAGGGATACTACAACCGTGAAGACCTCACCCGCCAGGCATTCACAGAAGATGGTTACTTCCGTACTGGTGATGCAGGATACCTGAAAAATGGTGAACTCTTCCTCAAAGAGCGCATCAAAGACCTCTTCAAAACTTCTAACGGTAAGTATATCGCACCACAGATGATAGAGTCGAAAATCTTGGTAGATAAGTATATCGACCAGATTGCTGTCATTGCCGACCAACGCAAATTCGTTTCGGCACTCATCATCCCCGTATATGGCATGCTTGAAGAGTATGCACGTGCGCATAATATCGCCTTTGAAAATCGAGAACAGCTTTGCGCTAATCCGCAAATCTATGCCATGATGAAGGAAAGAATTGATACCCTTCAGCAGCAGCTGGCACACTATGAGCAGGTGAAGCGATTCACACTCTTGCCCCACCAATTCTCAATGGAAAAGGGCGAGTTGACTAATACGCTGAAAATACGACGTCGGGTGCTCAACGAAAACTATAAGGCAGAAATCGACAAGATGTACGAAGACTAATGTCTCTCATATAATTATTATCGCCAACAGACACGATGATTACACAAGACCAACTGAAAGATGTCCTCGATAGGACTGACAAACTGCGTCATTATCTGAAGATCGACGAGAAAAAAATAGAATTTGAAGAAGAAGACCTGCGCACACAGGCACCTGATTTCTGGGAGGATCAGAAGCGGGCTGAGGCACAGATGAAGAAAGTGAAAGCCATCAAGAAATGGATTGATGGCTATAATGACGTGCGAGCTGCAGCAGATGAACTCCAACTGGCATTCGATTTCTACAAGGAAGAGATGGTTACAGAAGAGGAAGTCGATGCAGACTATCAGCGCGCCATATCGCTCATTGAGGACTTGGAACTGAAGAACATGCTCCGTCAAAAGGAGGATCCTATGGAGTGTGTACTCAAAATCAACTCAGGAGCTGGAGGTACGGAAAGTCAGGATTGGGCGTCGATGCTCATGCGAATGTATCAACGATGGGCTGAAGCTCATGGGTATAAAGTGAGCATTTCCAACCTTCAAGAAGGTGATGAAGCTGGCATCAAGAGTGTCACGATGCAGATTGAAGGTGGAGAATATGCCTATGGATACCTCAAAAGTGAAAACGGTGTGCACCGACTGGTGAGAGTATCCCCGTTTAATGCACAGGGTAAGCGAATGACTTCCTTTGCTTCTGTTTTCGTCACACCATTGGTTGACGATACCATTGAGGTGTATGTGGATCCTGCAAAACTCTCGTGGGATACCTTCCGTTCGAGCGGTGCAGGTGGACAGAATGTCAATAAGGTGGAGTCGGGTGTGCGCCTTCGCTATTGGTACACTGATCCTGATACAGGGGAGGAAGAGGAAATCCTCATTGAAAATACCGAAACGCGCGACCAACCCAAGAATAAGGAGCGTGCCATGGCTTTGCTTCGTTCACAACTTTACGACCGCGCCATGAAGAAACGTCTTGAAGCGCAAGCTAAGATAGAGGCGGGTAAGAAGAAAATAGAGTGGGGAAGTCAGATTCGCAGTTATGTCTTTGACGACAGACGAGTGAAAGACCATCGTACCAACTATCAGACATCTGATGTGGATGGCGTGATGAATGGAAAAATAGACGGTTTCATCAAGGCTTATCTCATGGAATTCCCTACCACCGATGAGGAATAAACGTATATTCGAACATAGAAATATATAACACTAAAAACTGAATATTATGAGTAAACAACATCAGGCCAAGCGTGAAGCATGGGCCAAGAAACAAGAGAAAAAGGGTTCTAAACTGATATGGTGGATTATCGGTGGCTTTATTGCACTCGGCTTGCTTTATATGGCTTGGGCATTAACCGTCCTCTAAACGATGGCTACAGAAATCGAACGCAAGTTTCTTGTCAGGGATGATTCCTACAAGAAACTTGCTTTTGCACATAGTCATATCCAACAGGGTTATATCTGCAGTGAGCGCGGAAGAACTGTTCGCGTCCGCATACGTGACGAACGTGCCTATCTCACCATCAAGGGACCGAGCCTCGATGGTGGATTATCGCGCTATGAATTTGAAAAGGAGATAACCCTTGAAGAGGGACGCCAGTTGATGCTACTCTGTGAACCGGGACTTGTCGATAAGACTCGTTGGCTTGTGCGTCATGGCGGACATGTGATTGAAGTTGATGAATTTTATGGCGACAATACAGGTCTTGTTATGGCTGAAGTAGAATTGTCATCGATTGATGAAAGTGCAGAATTGCCCGATTTCATCGGAGTTGAAGTCACTGGAGATCGCCGTTATTACAATAGCCAACTTCGCCAACATCCCTATTGTAAGTGGGGTGATAAGTCATAGGTCGAAGACATGTTTTTGTTGCTGGTGGAAAAATAGTCGTTTAGCTACGATATATCCACTTTCAGTTAGTGTTGTTGGTGTTAGCGAAAAAACAACCGTTTGGCCAACATGCCTACTGCTGTGGCAAGTGTGATTCCAATGGAATTGGCTAATAAATCAAGCCAATCGCCACTCCGATGCCCATTGGTACAGTATTCCTGCAATAATTCTATCATACCACTCATCATGATGGGTAACAACCATACCCACCAAAATAGTTTGCGGTAGTTGAGGTGTGTATGACTTCTGAGATATTCCAACCATACTAATGTCCATGTTCCACCATACATAATCATGTGTACCCACTTGTCAATCAAGGGTACATCTTCCAACTCTGTTTTTGGAGGAGTGAAGAATGATAAATACCAGATAACGGCTATGCATATTAGCGATAATGGGTACTTTCTTATGATTTGTGCTGTTTTATTCATACAATTATAACAATTTGAGCGCAAATGTAGGAAATTTTTTATAATTTTGCAAGCAAAAACTGATTTATATGACAGATAGAACTGGATTTGGAAGCAAAATCGGAGTGATTCTTGCCACGGCAGGTTCAGCAGTAGGACTGGGTAATGTATGGCGTTTCCCATACATGGCTGGTGAAAATGGTGGTGCTGTATTCATCATCATCTATCTCGCCTGTGTTCTGTTGTTGGGAATACCCTGTATGATTAGCGAGTTTATTGTGGGCCGCCATGGGCAGTCTAATACTGCGCGTGCGTACTCCAAACTGTCGGGTGGTAGCCCTTGGAAACTTGTAGGCTATATGGGTGTGCTTACAGGATTCCTCATTACAGGATATTATGCCGTTGTCACCGGATGGTGCCTGCAATACATCTGGGCATCGTTCATCGGTCAGTTGCAAGGCACACCAGACTATTTCAAAACCTATTTTGCCGAGCTTTCCTCTGATCCTGTTCGCCCTGTTTTATGGACCTTCGTCATGCTTTGTATCGCTTATTTGATTATTGAACATGGTGTGCGCGATGGTATTGAGAAGGCATCGAAGATGATGATGCCCACACTGTTTATCCTTCTGCTCATCATTGTTGTGGCTTCGTGTATGTTGCCTAATGCGGGTAAAGGCATAGAATTTCTGTTTAAACCTGATATGTCGAAGATGACTGGCGATGTTTTCCTTAGTGCATTGGGACAGAGCTTCTATTCGCTGAGTATCGCGATGGGCTGTTTGTGTACCTATGCCAGTTACTTCTCCAGATACACCAATCTCACTACGTCAGCAACGCAGATTGCTATCATCGACAGCGTTGTTGCTATTCTTGCAGGACTGATGATATTTCCTGCGGCCTTCTCTGTTGGTGTCAATCCAGATAGTGGTCCTTCACTCATATTCATCACATTGCCCAACGTCTTCTCGCAAGCATTTGGTGCCATTCCCATAGTGGGTTATTTTGTGTCGTTGTTATTCTTTGTGTTGCTGAGTCTGGCAGGACTGACATCGCTCATGTCGCTTCATGAAGTAAGTACAGCTTTCTTCCAAGAAGAGTTTACCCTGTCGCGCAAGAAAGCTGCCCTTATAGTGACTATATCAACAGCTATCATCGGTGCGTTCTGCTCGTTATCGCTGGGAGCGACCGATACTCTTGTCTTCGGTGGAAAGGCACTTTTTGATTGGTTTGACTTCATTACAGGACAAATTTTCCTACCTGTTGTGGGATTCTTGACTTGTATCTTTATCGGATGGTTTGTACCTCATAAGGTAGTGCGTGAGGAGTTTACCAACTGGGGAACGCTTCGTAGCGAGTGGTACGCCCGTTTGTTTCATATCTACCTCTTCTTGGTGAAATACATCTGTCCGATGGCGATTCTATTCATATTCCTTCATCAGTTTGGACTGTTGAAATAGAATTTTGTCCATTTCATCGGAGTATTGTTGGGGCATAAGGACTATGTTCGTCTGCCATCTACATATTTATATATAAACACAAACCATTATGACAGAACGTGGAAACTTTGGTAGTAAGATTGGCGTGATACTTGCAACGGCAGGATCTGCAGTAGGCCTTGGTAACGTATGGCGCTTCCCCTATATGGCAGGCGAGAATGGTGGCGCTGCTTTCATAGTGATATATTTGGTATGTATTCTAATGCTTGGATTGCCCGGCATGTTGAGTGAGTTTATCATCGGTCGCCATGCGCAAGCCAATGCAGCGCGTGCCTACGATAAACTGTCGAAAGGTCGGCCCTGGAAGTTTGTCGGCTATCTTGGTATTCTCACTTCTGCTATCATCCTCGGTTTCTATTCGGTAGTGGCAGGCTGGTGTCTGCAATACCTGTATGTAGCACTGACTGGCATGACGAGTGGCAATGTTGATGCCGTTCGAGAGTATTTCACCGAATTTTCCGGTGATGCGATGAAACCGGCTATTTTAGGCGTTTTGTTCATCTTAATCACCCAGTTTGTGGTGGTTCGTGGTGTGCGTGGTGGTATAGAGCGCGCTTCAAAACTGCTTATGCCTGTGCTTTTCGTGTTGTTGATTATCATCGTAGTGGCATCGTGCATGTTGCCTGGAGCCTTAGAAGGCATCCGTTTCCTGTTCTATCCCGACTTTGGTAAGTTGTCGAGCGACGTATTGCTCGAAGCATTGGGCCAATCGTTCTTCTCCTTGTCGTTGGGTACAGCATGTCTATGTACCTATGCCAGTTATTTCTCCAAAGATACAAACCTCTTGAAATCTGCATTCCAGATTGTGACCATCGATACGATGATAGCTGTTTTGGCTGGTTTGATGATATTTCCTGCAGCGTTTTCTGTAGGTGTCAATCCCGATAGTGGACCTTCACTCATATTTATCACCTTGCCTAATGTATTCTCGCAAGCCTTTGCGTCGATGCCCGTGGTGGGTTATGTGATTAGTGTGATGTTCTATGCACTATTGGTTTTTGCAGCGATGACATCAACCATTTCGATGCACGAGATTGGTACTGCTTTCTTTACTGAAGAGTTTACTTTACGACGCCGTTACTCTGCTTGGGTGGTGACAGTTGCTGCAGGAGCTATCTGTGTGTTGTGCTCATTGTCAGTAGGAGGGCGTTCGTGGTTGCAAATCACTGGTGTAGCGCTGATGGATTTTTGTGATAAAATCACTGCCAACATTATGATGCCAATCGGAGCGATGCTCACTTGTCTATTCGTCGGATGGTATATTCCCAAGCGTACGGTCTATGCTGAGTTTACTAATCGTGGCATGACCAATCAGCGTTGGTTTATGATTTATCTCTTTGCCGTCCGCTATATTTGTCCCATCTGCATCCTCATCATCTTCCTCCATCAAATGGGAGTGGTTTGATGAAAGAGGTCATGCAGGTGAGCATATCCACGTGATGAAAAACACAAAGGCGGCAAGTGAAACGTTTCACTTGCCGCCTTTTGGTCGGCATCGCTGACGAAATATCGAACATAAAATTCATCGAGGACTTCGACAAAATCGTGAACTTTATGCTTGCAACAGTACACGCATAGTAAAACCAAAATCGCCATAAGTAGGGGGAAAGCCCTCTGCCTATGGGGGTAGGGTCTATGTATCCTCTTCGCACTTTTTCATTCCTACTTAATAGTAGGGATAGAACTGTTCTTTCAATTATTTCAGCCAGCCTACCAAACATTTTTTTCGCTACTATTCCAACTTTTTGAAATTAATCTACTATTTATAATAAAACTACTTATTATGAAAAGACAATTCAGAGATTTACGTGACGATACCAAGATGCGTATCTCACAGAGTTTGAAGGGACGTTCGCACAGCGAGACCCACAAACAAGCAATATCAGACGCTATGAAAGCGTACTGGTCAACTATCCCATACAGGGAGGAGGAAAATAACGAGAGTAGCAACCAAAGCGATGAAACGAGTATGTAAGAGACCTATTCAACTTGATGCAGTGAGCCTTTGCTATGAGGTCGTGCATCCCTACTATTATGAACAACTCAGCAGCCTCAACTATGGCGAGTGTTTTGATATGGACGAGTTCAGGCTATACAGAACTGAGGGCAGATACTTTGATAACGTCTATTCCATTCGATTGGATAACGGCACACGTGATATAGATTGGGGCGTATTGAAGTTCAACCTTGCACGAGGTGACGAGCAGAGCAACACCCATACCAGTGGAAATCGTAAAGTTTGGTTCAGCCTCAACAACGAGACACTTTACTCAAAGGACACCTATTTTCTGACCTACATAGAGCAGAGGCTGGGGCTGGAGTTCCATAACGTGACGACTCTTGACCTCGCACTTGACACACCTTTCTGCGTTAGTCCACTCGTAAAAGCGTACCTCCATAACAAAGACGTGACCACCATCTTGAACGGCAAACGCATCATTGACAGAGACGAGGACAGACCAGAAATCTCATACACATACAGCGGTAGCCTCAACAAGCAAGACAAGTATAAGACGGTGAACATCAAGCAACGCAACGCCATCAAGGATAAGAGCAAGGGCATAACGGTACTAACCTACGACAAAGCAGCAGAAATCAGCAACGCCTCCGATAAGCAATACATACTTGAACACTACGGCAATCCTAAGAGGCTCTACCGTACTGAGGTGCATCTGAACGCAGAGGACATCAAGAACTATGTCGAGCGTATTGGCATCCAATACACGCCTCTCATTCTATTCGATGAGGCTGTTCTCGAAGGAATGTTCTTTCATTACCTTGGGAGCGTTATACGTTTTCAAAGCCGCAAGATAGATACCAGTTGGGAGCATCTGTTAGGTCGCTCGTAGGAATATAACAACCACCCCTACAGATAGGAACACAATCTTCTATACCTTATTATATATAAGGGAAAGCGTATCAAATTAAAAATGTATCAATGAAATCAATAAATCATATCGAAATCATTGATACATTTTGTATTAGTATAACTTAAAAGATATTAGTGAATCACAGAGATACATACTGCATTATTTGATTTTTGTTGCTTTAAGTCTCCATTGAGGATTCTTGGCTTTTACTGACGGTGCATCTTGATATATCCAACCATCTTTTAGATGCAAAACATAGCCATCTTCTGCACCTCCTTCATACACGAGGGTTGGACCGTCTCCAGAATAGCTGATACTTATTCCTTCACCTAATACACTATCGTCACTCCATGAGCAATAGAAGGTAGAACCTTCGCCTCCACCTTTTATAATTTTTACGACTGCAGTCTCGTCTTCCTTCAATGTTATTTGAATTGTGCAACCTACCTTGTCTGTTACTTCGTATATTCCGACAACACCGTCTTCTTGCATTCCGACAACGCCATCTTCTTGCGCAGATAGTTCTTGGTTGTTTTTTGGCTGTTCATCATCATCAGTGAATACGGCAACAAGAACACAAAAAGCAATAAATGCAATAAATGCATATACAGCCCATTTTATAATTTTCTTAACTGAATCCATAATTAATTTGCTTTTAATTGACCTTTTTTGTATTATAGTATAGTCCTTAGTTTGAAGTGAGACACAAAAAGAAAACGTGGACTATTCGCTCTATCTGATTCTGAGGTCTTCGACTACCTATCACTCAAATATGGAATAAAGCCCACGCCAAGGCGCGAGCATCGCTTTTATTCCGTAGAGTGATTTTTGAAAGTGTCGAAGTTTCAGAATCACAGAATTAAGCAGACGCTTCTTTCTATATGTCTTTTATCTGTTCTATGTCATAGGCAATAAAATTTTAAGTTTAGGCTGCAAAGCTAGTCATTTTTTCTTGGACCACAAAGCAAAACCTCAATTTTCATTCAATAATTTGTGCAATTCCTCTCTGCTGTTAAATTGGTACACCTTATCACGTATGCGAATGAACCCCTCGACATCATCCAGCGGCTCGAATAGGCTCTTCATTGACACACCTAAGGCAGTGGCAATCTTCTGAACGGTATCAAGTCGAGCATTACCATTCAATGCCCTCGTAAGGGATGCTGGGTCTATCCTCATATCCGCAGCAAGGTCTTTCATCTGCTTTCCTTGCTCCTTGCATAACCTCCTTACATTGTCAGCTAATATCTTACTCATCCGTACAATTTTTAGACAAAATTAATTAGAATTGTCGTAAAATGCAAATTATTTTAGAATTATTAGGAAAATAAATCAATTAATGTTTGCAGGATTCTTAACTTTTTTGTACCTTTGCAAAAGAAATAATTAACGCATATATCAATTATGAATAGAATTTGTATTTTTGCCAGAGTTAGTACCAACGTTCAAGACTACGAGCGTCAAGTGAATGAACTTACAGCCCTCGCTCAGCGTAACAATTGGAGCGTTGAGGCTGTCTTCTGCGAGAAGGTAAGCGGAGCCAAGAAGAACACCGAGCGTAAGGAACTGAGCCGAATGGTCGAGTACGTGCAAGCCCATCATATTAATAAGGTAGCGGTGACAGAACTCTCACGCCTTGGACGTGACACGCTACAAGTCCTCGAAGTTATCGAGCAGTTCAACAAGTTAGGTATCTCGTTGTTTATTCAGAACTACGGCATCGAGACACTGACCGAGAGCGGAGAAGTGAACCCTATGAGCCAGTTCCTCATCACCATATTAGCCGAAGTAGCACGTATGGAGCGTAAGCAGATTCGTGAGAGGTGTGAGAGCGGTTACAAGAACTTCCGAGCCAATGGCGGCAAGGTTGGACGTAAGGTGGGTTATAAGAAGTCAGACGAGGCAATGCGTGAGCAGTATGCCGAGGAAATACGCCTACTGCGTAAGGGTATTAGCCTCCGCAACATCAGCAAAATCACACATACGAGCATCAACACTATACGCAAATGTCAGAGCCTCATCGAAAAATAATTTTAAGATAATTTGGGATTTTGAAATATTTTTTATATCTTTGCACTGAACGTTCAACTCAGCTGAGTGCCAAAAATAGAGGTGGTGAAAGCCCACCAGACCCTAAGTATAGGGTGGAAAATAATCGCTCTTTGAAATATTGATACAAAAGATGATTGATAAAACAGAATTGAAAGAGTATGAAGAACAGCTAAAAACAATAGGAATTACAGAAGAAACGAAGCAGAAAGAAGTGTTAGAATACTTCTATCAATTAGGGAAAATAATATATAAAATCAACGTTGGACGTTATGGCGAAGAAAATTAAACAACCAAAAGTTACGAAGTTCTCCGAGTTAGAGAACAAGGTCGCTGCCCTATGGACGAGGGTATCAACGGAGCGACAAGAAGAGAATAATTGCAGCCTCGAAACACAAGAGCGCATTTGCAGAGAGTACGCAGCCAAACACGGCATCACCATCAAAAAGCAGTACGGAGGTACGCACGAGAGTGCAAAGACTGAGGGGCAGCTATACCGCAAGATGATAGCAGAAGTGGCAGCAGACAGAGACATCAACATCATTCTCGTTTACTCATTTGACCGTTTTAGTCGAGCAGGAAATGAGGCGATAATGACCAAAGCCTATCTCAAATCCAAGGGGGTATATGTTATCAGTGCCACCCAACCAATAGATACTGACAGCATTGCTGGCGAATTTATGGAGAACATCTTGTTTCTGTTCAATCAGTTTGAGAACAGCCTCAGACGTGACAAAGCCGTTACAGGTATGACTGCTTGCTTGAAACGTGGCGAGTGGTACGGCAAAGCACCATTAGGCTACGACCATAAGAAGGTAGGTAAGACTCACGTCTTGACCGTCAATGACGATGGGCGCATCTTGAAGAAAGCTTTTTTGTGGAAAGCAAACGAGGGTAGGGGTGACATCGAGATAGTCGAGCGTTTGGCATTGGAGGGCTTGCGGATTGACCGCAAGCACCTCAACAAGATACTGCACAATCCGTTCTACTGTGGTAAGATTACACACAATCTGTTAGGGGATGAGATAGTCGAAGGTAAGCAAGAGAAGCTAATCGATGAGGCTACTTTCAACAAGATACAAGGTATCACGCACGCTGGCTACGAGCACCAAGAGGAAACCGAGCCATTCCC
>SAMEA3663064__coassemble_632_pt1 | contig 12446 bp, 7 predicted proteins | sample SAMEA3663064__metabat2_high_PE_003 | metagenome-assembled genome bin SAMEA3663064 (sample SAMEA3663064) | pig gut metagenome | biome: pig gut; feature: pig-associated habitat; material: faeces | place: France | collected 2012 | reverse complement strand
GAGTGATAACTTCTTTAACTTCAATCAATTCCCTCAGTTGCGAAACTTGAATTATATAACATATAAAAGGGTTGCCTCAATCTTCCTGCCTACATGGAAAGAATTGCTGTCCTCCGCGTAGCGCCTAAACATCCGATGGCTTCTTTTCTAATTGACTTCTGGTTTTGGGCATGTCGGCAAATTCGGAACTTAGATTGTCGAACAGAATCTTTTGCTCGTCGGTAAGTGCGACGAGTCCGTGGCCCACTTCTCTGAACCATTTTCGCAATTCAATCTCATTGCGATCGCCATCCATGAAAGGATAACGCTTGTTTTGGATGACAAAGAGTCGGAAGCGGGAAAGTATTTCATAGAATGATCCTGTGGGGAACGGTACTGCTTGTCCGTCTTGGTCGTAATCGTATTTTTGAGGTATTATCACTTTGTGAGTCTGCTCATCAACGTTCATGTTGTAGGCTTCCTTCAGCAACTGGCATAGGGTAGCGATAATCCGATCCTGATGCTCTGTGCCTGGAACTACATAGTCACTTAATGGAATTTCAAGGGCGTTTTGATAATTCCAATATGCTTTCGTTGTGATCTCTTTCAGCACCTTTCGCCAGTCTATTGACTCCCAGATATCAAGGTCGATATTGTAGCAGACTCCTTTTATGGTAATCTGGTTTTTGATTTTCTTTTTCTTTTCTTTGGGTTCTGCAGGTGTTTCGGGCGTGACAGAAACGTCTGGAGTCTGAGACTTCTGATGTGCTGATACATATTGTTGGATTAGTCCGATAAACCGTTCGCCGTAAGTATTGCATTTGTGTTCACCGATGCCATAGGTGTTGCCGAATGCTGATAGTGTTGTGGGCATATCTGTGGCCAGGGCATGGAGAGACTTGTCGGACATCACGACATACGCAGGATAGTTGTTCTCATTGGCAATTTCCTTTCTCAGCGTTTTCAGTTGTTCAAACAGTTCCATGTGATCTGTTGTTGCAGATGCTGCTGTCGTTGCCTCTTCAGCAGTCTGTTTCTGACGACCTCTTGTGCGAGCCTCCCTACTGACAACTACCAATTGCACTTTGGCTTTTCCGTGAAGCACATCCTGTCCGAGTGGGGTGACGTGTAGATGGTTGTCTTCGTTGTAGGCAATCTCTATATATCCCATTTGCAACATCTGAAGCAGATAGTCGCGCCAGTCTCTTACAGGGACATCTCTGCCGGCTGCAAAGGTCTTGATTTGGTTATAACCACGTGACACGAGTTCCGGCGAGAAGTTTCCGTGCAAGATGTCTATGGTGAGCGTGAATCCTATTTGCTCATCGGTTCTGATAATGGCAGAAAGCGCCTTTTGTACCAGTTCTGTACCGTCGAATGTCGTTGGTGGAGTCTGGCAGACATCACAGTTGCAACAGTTCATGTCGCTTGTTTCTCCAAAATAGTTCAACAGAATGCGTCGGCGACATATTTGTGCTTCGGCATATTCCTGCATGCGTTGTAGCTTTTCTGTATTGATTTCGCGTTGTCCGCTTTCCTCTGCGAAATGGCGTAGCGTGATAATATCCTGCAAGTTGTAGAACAAGATAGTCTCGCAAGGCAGACCGTCACGTCCGCCACGTCCAATCTCCTGATAGTAGTTCTCTATAGTTTTGGGCAGATTGTAGTGGACAATGAAGCGCACGTTGCTCTTATTGATGCCCATACCGAATGCAACAGTAGCACAAACCACCTGGATGCGATCGTTGATGAAGTCCTCTTGTATTCGATTGCGTTCGTCGGTGGGTAACCCTGCATGATAAACACCAACGGAAAAACCTTCTTTCCTAAGTTTCTCTGCAACAGTCTCGGTGGTCTTCTTTGCCAGACAATAGATAATGCCGCTATCGCCCTGATGACGCTGAATCAGATTGGTTATTGTGCGTAGCTTCTCTTTGGCAGAGTATCCCCTTCTGACATCCAGACTCAGATTAGGCCGGTCGAATGAACTGATAAAGGTTTCGGCATTTTGCAGACGTAACTGTTCTATAATGTCGGATCGCGTAATTTTGTCGGCAGTAGCCGTAAGTGCCATTATGGGAACATCAGGAAACAGTTCGTGCAGATTGCCCAACTGACTATACTCTGGTCTGAAGTCGTGACCCCATTGTGAGATACAGTGTGCTTCGTCGATAGCAAAGAGAGAAACTTTCAGCATGGTTTTCATCCATCCCAATTCCGTGATGAGTCGTTCGGGCGAGATGTACAGCAGCTTTATTTCACCTCGCAGACACCTTTCAGTAATTTGCCGATTGGCAATCTCGTCGTTTGCGCTATTCAGTGCCTCCGCTGCAATACCGTTGGCTACCAGCGTTTCCACTTGATCTTTCATCAGCGAGATGAGTGGGGAGACTACTATGGCTGTGCCCTCCATCATCAAGGCAGGTATCTGAAAGCAGATGGATTTTCCACCTCCAGTGGGCATGAGTACCAGTGCGTCCTTGTGTTGCAGCACGTGATTGATGATTTCTTCCTGTAAAGGACGGAAGGAATCGTAACCATAATATGACTTGAGCGTTTCTAAAGCTGTATTCATCGTTGTAAAGAACTTGTGTTGTTTGTATCTTGTCATTTCCTCCTATGTACCTACCTATTCAGTCCCAATGATCGATTGGGGTTAGAATATAGATTCCTCGGTTTCCGAGGTGAAGAGTTCGAGGGCTTTCATGCCCATGATAGAATTTCCTTTGGCGTTGAGGCGCGGACTCCATACGGCAATGGAATAGCGGGAAGGATAGATGGCAACAATGCCTCCGCCAACACCACTCTTGCCAGGTAAACCGACCAGAAAGGAGAACTCGCCAGCCTCGTCATAGAAACCACAGGTTTGCATGATGGCATTGATGCGCTTCACTCTCGATATGGTGAGATTGACACCTGCATGGGAGAAGGGTTCGTTGCTCTTGGCAAATGCCATGAAGGCGCGTGAGAGATCCTCACAACTCATCTCCAACGAACACATCCTGCAATAGAGGTGCAGCACTTGGTTGACATCGTTGTGCAGATTGCCGTGATGCTTCAACAGGTAGGCTATCGAGGCATTGAGGTAACTGCAACTCTGCTCTGACTGCGCCACCTCGTCGGAATAGTCGATGGTGGGGTTGCCGCTGATGGTGCGCACGAAATTCAGGTAGAATGCTTCGGGATCGTCAAGATTGGAGAGCAACACATCGGCAGAGACCAGAGCTCCTGCATTGATGAAGGGGTTGCGAGGAATGCCGTGCTCATACTCCAACTGCACCAATGAGTTGAAGGCAGACCCAGAAGGTTCTTTCGCCATGCGCTGCCATAGGTCTTTACCCATGATGCTCAGGGCAATGGCGAGGGAGAATACTTTCGAGATACTTTGTATAGAGAACTTCGTGGCGGAGTCTCCTAAGCGGTAGGTCTTACCATCGAGCGTGTTGAGGCATAAGCCAAACTGGTCGGGGTTGACACGAGCCAGTGCCGGGATGTAGTCGGCTTGTTTACCTTCGTGTGCATATACCTCTATTTCCTTCCTTATTTTGTCTAATATAGGCTGATAGTCCATAGTTCTTTTCGGTTGTTGGTGAGTCTTGCAATTGCAAAGCTAAACATTTTTTTTCAATCCTCAAAACAGTATTGCTGTTTTTTCGCCATCGGAGAGGTTTTTATCATCGGAATTTAAACAGAATCTAAACGGATTCTTGGAATTATGAAACTACGGAGATATAGAAAATATGGAAAATCTGTACAAATCTGTATGCTCTGTGGATTTCGGTTCCGTGTATGATGGCTGATGAACGAAAGAATTTCACGAGAGATGTGTGACATTACAGATTTTATTTGTAATTTTGTGACATAAACTAAAAAAACGAAGTATTATGATTCAACGACTATTATCCTTTCTCGATGCTTCGCCAGTGAATTTTCTGGCAGTGAAGAACATTGCTGATGAACTCGAACGTCATGGCTTCCGCCGTATCAATCCTAAGAAACCACTGGGAAAACTGGTGGCTGGCGACAGATTCTATGTCACTAAGAACGATTCTGCGGTCTTTGCCTTCCAAATCGGAAGTATGCCGATGGCTGATCGGGGTTTCCACATGATTTGTGCGCATAGCGATTCACCGACCTTCCGCATCAAACCGAATGCTGAGATGGACTGTGAAGGCGGTATCGTGAAACTCAATACTGAGGTGTATGGTGGACCTATCATGTCCACATGGTTTGACCGTCCGCTGACTCTTGCGGGTCGCGTGATAGTGAAAGGTGAGGATGCGATGCACCCACAGACTCGGCTTTTGCATATCAAACGGCCTCTGTTGCAGATTAGTAATCTCGCCATCCACTTCAACAGACAGGTGAACGACGGCGTGAAACTGAGCAAACAGAAAGATGTGCTGCCTATCCTTGGCATCATCAACAATGAGTTGGAACGTGGCAATCTGCTGATGAATATCATTGTGGAAGCACTCGACGGAGTGAAAGCCAGCGATATTCTCGACTTCGACCTCTATCTGGCTGACACCACACCTGCCTGCACTTTCGGTGCACACGATGAGTTTATCTCCTCTGGCAGGCTCGACGACCTGTCGATGTGTTATGCCGGCCTTGAGGCTTTGCTGGCATCACAACCCACCACGACCACGCAGGTACTTGCCATCTTCGACAACGAAGAAACGGGATCGCAGACCAAACAGGGTGCGGGCAGTCCGTTCCTATCTTATATGTTGAAGCGCATTGCCCTGGCACAAAGCGGTAGCGAGGAAGCATACTACCAGGCAGTGGAGCGTGCGTTTATGATTTCTGCAGATAATGCACACGCTTGGCATCCTAACTACAGTGAGAAATTCGACCCCACCAATCATCCTAAACTGGGCGGTGGTCCCGTCATTAAGTTTAATGCAGCGCAGAAATATGCCAGCGATGCGGTGTCGGCTTCTATCTTCGCCAGCATCTGTCAGGAGGCAGGAGTGCCTTGCCAACGCTTTGTGAACCATAGTGATGTGGCAGGAGGAAGCACGCTCGGCAATATCCTGGCATCGAGCATTCCTGTGAAGGGAGTGGATATGGGCAATGCCATCCTCGCTATGCACAGTTGCAGGGAGACCGGAAGTGTTGCCGACCATGAATACTGTGTGAAGGCTTTCACTGCGTTCTATGGTATGGAATAATATCTCAGACCGAACGAACAACCCTTTCACACAATAAACGACAACGATACACTAAAAGATGAAACAACAATACACCACGCTGCTATTCGACCTTGACGGAACCTTGGTGGATAGTGGCGAAGGTATTATGCGCAGTGCCGAACATGCACTCAACCATTTCGGCATTGAGGTTGCCGACTACCGTACGTTGCGACCCTTTGTGGGTCCGCCACTCGAAGACTCGTTTATAGATTTCTACGGCTTCACTCCAGAACAGGCTGCTGAGGCCGTCGAGGTCTATCGCGAACGCCATGCTGCCATCGGTATGTATGAAGAGGAACTCTATCCCGGTGTGCTCGATTTCCTGCGTGAGGTGAAACGCAGGGGTTATACCACCGCTATTGCCACGAGTAAGATGCGCTTTCAGGCGGATATCGTCGTGAAGGAGATTTTTCCAGAACTATCTCCTTATATAGATAAAGTGTTTGGCAGAGATGATGAAGGACTGCTCCACACCAAGGCGGACGTGATCAATGACGGACTGAAACAGTTGCAGATTACCAACCTCCATGAGGTGTTGATGATAGGCGACCGCCGTTTCGATATTGAAGGGGCGAAGGTCTGTGGACTCGATTCCATGGGTGTGCTCTTTGGTTATGGTGATCGTCTTGAGATGGAGCAAGCCGGTGCCGATTATATCTGCGAATCGTATGACGAAATGCTGCAATACCTTTAAACTCCAACAATGATGAAGACAAAGAATAATCATGGAATGAGGCTGATGGCGGTGACGGTGACAATCATGCTGCTGACGGCAATGTCGTGGTCATCTTGTATCAAGCGACTGCCCGGTAGTGACCAACAACCGCGCTCTGCCAGCCGCCCACTTATGGGAGGTAATCTGCATCAAGAGCGTAAAGCGCTGAAAGCTACGATGGCTTCTCTGCCTCCTGACAAGCAAAGGGCTATGTCAAGGGAGAAACTTACATATACCCTGACGCGTACTGCCAAGGGAGTGAAGGCGCAGGAGATACGTCACTTTGGCTATTTGACTTGTTGGAACTCGGATTGGCTTATCCCCAACTGGGTGGCGTATAGTCTGAATCCAAGGAAGGTGGCTGGTATCGTGAAACGTCCTAAACGCCAGTTTGAACCCGACCCACAGGTGAAGGGTCGTTCGGCAGAACATAGTGACTATACGCATTCAGGGTATAGTCGTGGTCACATGGCTCCTGCTGCCGATATGAAATGGAGTGAGCGGGCGATGAACGAGAGCTTTTATCTGAGTAATGTGTGTCCGCAGGTGCAAGCCATGAATGGTGGTGTATGGGAACATGTGGAGCGCAAATGCAGGCAGTTGGCAAAAGAGACTGAGATTTTTATCTGTACTGGTCCTATCATGGGCAAACGTCCAGAGCGCATCGGTAGAAACGGTGTGGCTGTTCCGGAACGATTCTTCAAGGTGGTTTGTATGCAGCGCAACGGTAAATGGCAAGCCATCGGCTTTGTTGTTCCTAACAGTGATTGCAAGGGAAGTATGTTTCGCTATGCTTGTTCGGTAGATCAAGTTGAAGCGTTGACAGGCCATGATTTCTTCTATGAATTGCCTGATTCGATAGAAAACAAAATAGAGGCGGCATGGGGAACGCAAGCCGATTGGCAATAACTTATTCGCGTGGATAAGTTGAATGCCATATAGATATTATAGAGCAGCGAAAGCATAGTGAAATTGAATTTTCACTTTGCCTTCGCTGCTTTATTATCGAGATGTGATGTTAACGATTGGCGATTAGTAGTCGTAAAGACGGATGTGGAGAATCTTCCAATCGTCGCACGAGATGCGAGCGTGACGGCCCTGATGGTCTTGGTCGCCATTGTGGCGACGCAAGAACTGTAGGCTTCCATCGGAAGCAATAGTTACCTCATCCACAAAACCGATACCTTTGCGCTTGCCAGTGAAACGACCTTTTTGTTGTTTGGCGGTCTGTTGACCAGCCAAGGCAAAACCATCTTCACCCAGCGTTTTCTGTTCTTCGCGGTTCTTCTCGTATTCGGTGGCAAAGCTCACGACGATGCCAGACCCCGCCAACAGATATTCGTTGGCTGCCAAACGGATGATCATAGCACCACCTTCGGGCCATGTTGAACCATCGGTGGCACGTGCGTCCCAAGGTAAGGTGTAGTAATGGCGCGCGGTAATCATCGTGCCTTTATCGTTGATGATGCGCTCTTTGTCCTCTTGGTCGAAGAGCAGTCCCCACGAAGGTTTGTTCATCAAGGGGCGCAACTGGCGTAAGAGGTCGTACGACTTGCTGATGCCATTGGTTTCTGCCTTACTGGCTTGGTCGATGGCAAAGGGTGAAAATCCCAATGCCTGATGCTCGCCGAAGGCATACATGGCACGCACACCACTGTTGGCGCAGCAACGCGTTTCGGGAATAAACAGACGATTGTTGGCAAGCGCATATTGACTTGCCCAACCCTTGAAGCCCGTGTCGTAGATGTCGGGAGCCAGCAACAACAGTTGTGGAGCTCCAGCATGCCAGAGGTCGATGAGGTGGGCGAGCGGTCCTGCCGAAGGATATTGTCCCGGCAGACGTCCTCGGCTGTTCATGGCAGCATTGACATAGAACGGCAGTTGCGTGATTTTTCTGCCAGCCTCACACAGTCTGCCTACATATTTCGCATAGTTGTAAGCCATAAAGACCTCGTCGGCATAGACATCGGTGCCAAACATGCCATTCCATGTGCGTTCCTTGAGGTTGAGACGATTCGTCAACCAAGGGTGGAGCGACTTCTGGTGTTTCTTCAGATAACTTATCAATTCGTCGGGCACAGGCTTTTGCCATTCGCGTTCTGCCAATGGTGCATGGTCGCGAGCATCTTCCAACATACCTATTTCATTCTCCACTTGAATCATGATGACCACATCCTTGCCCCGTTCTTCCACTCGTTTGAGCAGTGCTTCGAAGGCACGGCGGTCTGCTTGGAACACCTCTTCGGAGAAGCAACTGGCAATTTCCAATGGTTTGCCATCGGCTGTTGTGGCGCGAGGGAAACGTTTGGTGTCTTCTTTGAACCATAGTGGTGCGTAACACGACATGGAGTTTTTCCATGCTCCAAACCACAATAATACGAGTTGCAACTGATTCTCACGTGCTTGGTCGATAGTGCGGTCCAAGAGTGTAAAGTCGAACTTTCCCTCTTGTGGTTCAAGAAATTCCCAGTAGATGGGCGCCAGTACGGTGTTCAGTCCAAGGGCTTTCATGCGAGGCATGACCTTGTCGATGTCGGCAACCGATGTGGTTGCCGAGTTGCTGAGCTCTCCGCCGAGCATGAAGAAATCGTTTTTCTGCTGTGCATGAACGGGCGACAGCAGACATAAGAATAATATAAAGGAGAGTGGAATCTTCATATACTATTGTTTTTTATTTGCGAATCCACCGAAATACTTCAAGCAAACATCGCGCCATTCACGTGCATTCTGTAGCTGATCTTCCAAGCGATCATCCACTTCGCGCCATCGCTGTTCATCAACATAATGGCGCATCTTGTTGTGCCAGATGTTATGATAGGTCTCTACATTGATGACACCTTGGTTGTAGTGATACTGCAGCGACTCCCACAGGGTGCTTCTGTCTTTCATTCGATAAGTCCAAGGCACATGATGGAACCACAGCAGGAGATTCTCCGGACAGGTCTCCAACTTATCGTACATCGACGCATAGGGTTCGCGATACTGGCTCACAGCATCGGTACCCTTAGACGAACGGTCGAAACCAATGCCGTTGGCGTCAGCCTGATGATAATATACCGGGCACCATTCCAATGGATATTCAGCCTTGAAGCCATCGGGTTCTGGACCATAATGGTGGTCGAACTTGAAGATATGGTGTAAGCCCAATGGCATCATGTAATCGACACAGGTCTCACGACTCTCTTCCATGATGGTTGACATCATATAGACGAAATTCTCATCGGTACTGAAAGTTTGTCCCAACCATTCTTTGGCAATATCCTCAGACGATAGTGATGGATCCCATGCCAAACGTCCGAAGGCATACCAGTTGGCTTGCGAGAAATGGTGACCACACCAGTTGCGGTCCTTGCCGATATTGGCTACGCCTGAAATGCCCGCCAGCCATTCGGGTTCCACATACTGGAAAAACTCTTTCCACATAGGACCGAGATAGACCAGATGGTGTGACTGACCAGTGTATTCCTGTGTGATTTGCAGTTCAGCCATATTGGGCGTCTCGCTAATCTGATCGAATACAGGACTGTAAGGTTCACGTGGTTGGAAGTCGAGCGGACCGTTTTTGGTTTGCAGAATGACGTTTTCGCGGAACTTACCGTCGAGCGGTTTAAACTCCGACACTGCCTGTTTCACGCGGTCTTCCCCTTTATGGTTAGCGCCATAGACGAAGCAACGCCAGATGACGGTACCGTTGAAAGGTGCTAAAGCATCAGCCAACATATTGGCACCTTCGGCATGTGTGCGATGATAGTCGCCCGGTCCGGGTTGTCCTTCACTATTGGCTTTCACCAAGAAACCGCCGAAGTCGGGGATGATACTGTAGATTTCCTTTGCCTTTCGCTTCCACCATTGACGCACACGCTTGTTTTTTGGATCAGCGGTGCGTGTATCGCCAAGTGCCATTGGTGTGGCGAAATTGATAGAGAGATAGACGCGAATGCCGTAAGGGCGCAACAGATCGGCAATCTTTCTGACCTCGTCGAGGTATTCACGCGTCAGCATCTTAGGCGAAGCGTTGACATTGTTGAGCACCGAACCATTGATGCCGATAGAGGCATTGGCGCGTGCATACTGATGAAGCAATGCTTCATCGAGGTGGAACCACTCGAAGATACTCTCTCCTGCATAGCCACGTTCGATGCTTCCGTCAAGATTGTCCCAGTGGTTGAGCATTCTCAAACGAAACCTTGGGTGCTGTTCCACGTGGTTCAAGTTGCCTTGTGTGGCTTGACGACGCAGTACGTCGTAAGCGCCATAGAGCAGACCGATGTCGCGTCGGGCACGTACCACGACACTGTCTTCATTGCCATTGATGGTAAAACCCTCGTCGTCTGTAAGGGCAGGGTCGATGAGTAATGTTGCCTTTGTACCAGCGAAATAGTCGGTAAGTTCTTGTTTTGCCAAGTCTATCGTTGCCGATTGTGCATTGGTGCTCACGTGTGCTGTTTGGCTTTTCTGTGCCGGCAACCATAAACGATGGCCGTCTTCAGCCCATGAAGATAGGGTGAAGACGGTCAGAGTAAGTAGTGTGAATAGTTTTTTTTTCATTTGCTTTATTGTTGTTTCAACAGGTTCATGGGTTGTTGCAGTGGCAGAGCATCGGTTGTTTTCTCAGTATATTCTGTGAGTTTCAATGTGGCAGAAGCCTTGATGGTCTCTACATCAGTACCGATTTGGAAGGTATAAACGCCAGCATCAACTTTCCATTGGCATCCAGCTTCATCGTAGCTTGCCAAGTCGCGCTTGTCAATTTGCATGGTGAGGGTCTGACTCTCGCCTGGCTTCAACTCTTTGGTTTTGCCGAAAGCCTTCAACTCGCGAGTTGGTTTCTCATAGTTGCCTTTAGGTGCTTTCACATAGACCTGAGCCACCTGCTTACCAGCAACGTCACCCGTGTTTTTCACATTGATGCTCACATTGATGGTGTTGCCGTTGAGTTTCACTACCGGTTTGGTGAGTTCGAAAGTGGTGTAGCTCAGACCGAAACCGAAAGGATAAGCCACCCGCTTGTTGAATGTGTCGAAATAGCGGTAACCCACGTAGATATCTTCCTCGTGGTTAGTGTAATCCACATTCTTCACATGACCACTTCCCTCCATATTTTTATAGGTGTACATATCGTAGTCTTGTGGGAAATTGGCAGTTGAAGGATGGTCGGTGGCAGCGATGGGCCATGTCATGGTGAGGCGTCCAGAAGGATTTACCTTACCTGTAAGAATGTCAGCCACAGAGTTTCCACCCTCAATACCCGGTTGCCAAGCCACGAGAATGGCATCTACACGGTCGCGCCAACTGGCAGTTTCCATGACCGAACCAGAGTTGATGATGACAATAACCTTTTTGTTTTTAGCGTGGAAAGCATCTGAAACGCGGAAAATCATGTCTTGCTCGTCCTTGGTGAGATTAAACTCGCCGTTGATGTTGCGGTCCATTCCCTCGCCAGCTTGGCGTCCGATGGTGATAATAGCCGCGTCAGCCAATGGTTCTTCATGGGCTACACAACGCTCAGTAATCTCTATTTCATCGTATTTGGGCTGTCCCTGATTGAGGAACCACATCATCGGATTCTTGTCAGCTTCAAGTTTTGCCTTGGCATACTTCACATAGCTCTGGTAAATCTCCGTCAGTTGTGGAGTGGTGTTGACGCCGATGTTCTTCAGTCCTGTTACCATATCGACAGAATATCCTACGTTGACACAGCCGCTACCGAGACCACCCGACATGAAGTTGTAGGAGCTGACACCAAACAGCGCTACTGTTTTCAGCGAACGTATAGGCAGTGTATTGTCGTTTTTCAGCAGTACCATACCCTCAGTGCTACTTTGTCTGGTGATGGCAGCATGAGCTTTGAGATCGGGTTCGCTACTGAATTTATAACCTTTGAAGCGTGGTGTTTTCACGATATACTCCAGCATGCGGCGTACATTGCGATCTACATCAGCCACATCGAGACGTCCGGCTTTCACCGCAGCCACGATATCTTCCACCTGAGCAGGGTATCCCGGCATCATCAAATCGTTGCCGGCAGCCACCTCTGTTTCTACGGGAAGGTCTTTGCGCTTGCCAATCCAGTCGGTTTCTACAATACCTTTATAGCCCCAATCCTCGCGGAGCACCTTGGTAAGGAGGTCTTTGCTGCCTTGTGCATAGTGTCCATTCACTTTGTTGTAAGCCGACATGATGGTCCAAGGATTGCTGCGGCGCACCACCATCTCAAATCCTTTCAGATAGAGTTCTCGCAGTGCACGTGGGCTGACGCGCTCATCCACACGGGTGCGGTCAGTTTCTTGTGAGTTGGCAACATAGTGCTTTGCACTGACACCAACGCCCTGACTCTGCACACCTTTGACGAAGGCAGTACCGATGAGTCCCGTCACGATAGGATCTTCTGAATAGTATTCGAAGTTGCGTCCGCATAGCGGATTGCGGTGAAGGTTGAGGCCAGGACCCAGAATCACATCACATCCGTATTCCAGAGTCTCGTTGCCGATGGCTTGTCCCACCTGTTCTACGAGGTCGGTGTTCCATGTGGAAGCGAGACAAGTGCCGATGGG
>SAMEA3663064__coassemble_630_pt1 | contig 12450 bp, 11 predicted proteins | sample SAMEA3663064__metabat2_high_PE_003 | metagenome-assembled genome bin SAMEA3663064 (sample SAMEA3663064) | pig gut metagenome | biome: pig gut; feature: pig-associated habitat; material: faeces | place: France | collected 2012 | reverse complement strand
CTTGTGGGGATGGCATTATTCTGGGCTCCGTGGCATTTTATTATACGGAAAAACAACCCATAACACGTTTGAAGCATTATGGGTTGTAGATGTGTTTTTATTAACTTAGTCGTCTATAGGAGAGAACTCGTCCTTTCCTACTGAGCAAAGCGGACACTCGAAATCATCGGGAAGATCCTCAAATGGTGTACCTGCTGGTATTCCAGCCTCTGGTACTCCTACAGCTGGGTCGTATACCCAACCGCATACGTCGCAAACATACTTCTTCATAGTTCGTTGTTTTTTTAGTGGTTTATATTTAGAAATTATCTACATGTACCTCAAAGTAAGCCTTTGGATGTGAGCATGTAGGGCATATCTCTGGAGCTTCGGTTCCTACTACAATATGTCCGCAGTTGCGGCATTCCCATACCTTAACCTCACTCTTCTTGAACACTTCCTGAGCTTCTACGTTGCGCAGTAGTGCACGATAACGCTCTTCGTGACGCTTCTCAATAGCAGCTACAAGGCGGAACTTTTGTGCCAATTTATTGAAGCCTTCCTCTTCGGCAGTCTTGGCAAAGCCTTCGTACATATCTGTCCATTCATAGTTCTCGCCTTCAGCAGCAGCTGCAAGATTCTCAGCTGTAGTGCCAATGCCACTAAGCTCCTTAAACCACATCTTGGCATGTTCCTTCTCGTTGTCGGCAGTTTGCTGGAAGATAGAAGCTATCTGCTCAAATCCGTCCTTTTTTGCACGTGATGCGAAATATGTATATTTATTGCGAGCCTGTGATTCGCCTGCAAAAGCAGCAGCGAGGTTCTTTTCTGTCTGTGTGCCTGAATATTTGTTTGCCATAGTCGTATTTTTTAAAAAATGTTATTGTTTTCTTTATCTGATGCAAAGTTACTGATAATCATTAAATTAGCAAAATAAATATCGGCAAACAGATAGTAAATTTCGGTACTGCGACATATTTGTACGCTTAGCTTGCTGAAATTTACCATTTGTTTTGTAATTTTATGCCCAAATAACAGATATATTATGACAACAGAAGAAATTAAGATTCTACACCTTATTATATTATAGATGATAAAACCGTGCGTATGTTAATGCCATTGGTGGACGACATGGAGGAAGAGTCAGCAATACCGCGAAGAGTGAAACAGACCCCTGAAACAGTATCTGTCCCCTGTTTTACATGATTTCCGTGTGACTTTAAAAAGATCCGTGTTCATCAGTGTCTTTCCACAAACTGTCAACTGTCAAACTGTAACGCCTGGTGTGAATTGGCGTTGTCCCCAAAAACAGGAACCAGTCCTCGTGAAACCTATTTTTCCTTTCCAAAAACTGTAATACTGTAAGCTGTAAGAATTGAAAGTCATGATGTCAATGACCAGTCCCTGTGACATTCGGATGACACGGAAACGTTGGTGCTCCGGAAAAGGACACATAGAAATTTTTTATCCACGGATCACACGGATCACACCAGAATATAAAATATCAGCATAAATTAAAAATAATGGTCAAAATATTTGGATTTTAACATAGAAAGCGGAGGAATTCCTAACAATCAACGACGGGCTGAAAGCCCAATGTCTTCCATAGCCCAGGGCACCGCCCTGCGGACATGATGCAGCACATCTAACCACGTCCTGTAAGGACAAAAGTAAAAACCATGCGTATTTTTTGCTTTTCAAAACTGTTATACTGTTATATTGTCACGCTTGTAACGCGAAATCGTTTTGAAAACTGTTAACTGTTATTTGTTATTTGAAACACAAAATCGTTTTAGAAACCGTTACAAACTGTAACGGTTTGGGATGATATTGACCTGTCTCCGTGGTAATTATGCTATCATTCCTCCTCCTCTCCTTCCTGTTCTGAACGGAATTCAAAGACGAGTTCTGATGCTGGGATGTTGCTTTCTTCAAACATTCCACGAAGTATGTTTATTTTGGTAGCTGTGCTATTATCAGTCCATACATACTTTCCTGGTGCAAGTTCGCGTCTCCAGTAATCTTGTGTAGTTGAGAAACCGCACTTTTCATTTGCGCAAAGCCATTCTATGGTTGAACGCTTTTCTATCAGAATATGTCCGCATACTTGAATAAGCATTTCCTTCCATGTATTGACCGTATATCTAACCCCATGAAGTATATACGCCTGAAGTTTCTTGCCGGTGAACTCATAATCCTCATCGTCAAGTGATGCAGATTCCGCCTCACGGTTCAACGGCTCAAATGATGTTGTAGGCATAGGCCAAAGTCGCATAAACACATTCTGTAGTTCTTTCTGACGTGCTTTCAGCTCCGTTTCGGTCCATTGTTCGCACGATTTCACAGAGTTGTTCAATCGGAACGCACTGTCTTTGAAACCTTTCTCCATGTCTCTTTTCTCTATAAAGGTAAGATTGCTATATTGAGAGTTATATCCAGTGAGGGTAAGGTTTGCCATTGTATGAAGATATTGCTCATGAATTCTTTCCCAATCATCACCCAACGCAGTTTTCCACTTGTCTGACAAGGTTTGTGGCATGATATGCTCTATCGTGATATTCTTTTCGGTCAGTTCCTTCACCACATCATGGCGTTCATTATTGTCTTGGTTCTCCATGCGCTCAAGTATAAACATACGAGCATTGACTGGCATCTTATATACTTGGCGTGTCTTGAAATCGCCCTTCACCTCCTCGTCTGATGGAAACACCGAAGAGTGCCCCTTCTTTAGCAGTACGTATTTCAGTACGTCAATATATGAAGGTGTAGTCTCGTCACTCGATCTGTTGACGTGATTCAACACATCCCGGTGAAGTGTGGCAAAAACTTTATTCAAAGCATTCGATGGAAGATTGCAAATGATTCTGCGTGCCCAGTAGGCTTCTATGACATCAAGAACTTGGTAGATTTCTGTTTCTGCTAATCCTACTTTAGTTGCATAGTCGAAGAATGCCATAAAGAAAGGATAAGCAATAGTAGAATCCAACGTCCGAAGCTGATTCAACTTTCTATTTAGCTTGGCTGTACCTACTTCTGCATTGTCAACTTGGCTGTAAATCTTAGCATAGTGATGCATGTCTTCCAAGAGTGTTGCCCTATCAATGTCTGCAGTCTCTGCATACTCTTTGAATATAAAGTAGATTTTATCAATACGACCAATCTTACCCTGCTTCATAGTAAGATAATCACGTACAAAAGAGGATGGGTCGTACTTGGTAAATTCTTCTATTGGATTCCAGAACCGAGTATAAAGATCGTCCTGTTCTGCAGGTGCGAGTGACATCAAGAGATAGTTGCGTATCTTATCTGCTTCGCTCAGATCAAGACCTGTAGAGTTCAGACTTTCAAAAATCAACTGTGGGTCATCATCTTCGTCAAGACGTATGTTGATAACTTCAAGTTTCTTTATGGTCTCAAAGAGCTCGTCGAGGGTTAGACCAATACTAGTTATCTTGTTATAGAAGAAGTCGTAATTGCGAGTCACGTTTGATTCCTTGATATATTGGTCTTTTTGCTTATATAGCAACGCATCAAATGCCTGCATATCTTTCTTGATGGGCTTAAGTTTCACCTTACGTTCATCCTCCTGATATTCATCCACAAGATAACGCTTGAAGATTTTCTCAACAAGCTTTGCATCAGTAGCCTCTATTAGTCCTTCTTTCTTGGCATTGACCATAGCTATAAGCAGCAACGAAACGGTTGTGATTCGCTGCTGACCATCAATGATGAATCTGTCTTCAGTTCCCGACTGAATGCTTGATACGATACTACCAAAGAAGTGACTCCTGCGGTTACTATTATGGAGCTTCATTAAATCTTGAAACAACTGCTCACAGTTTTCCTCCTTCCAGTCGTAGTTGCGCTGATACAGAGGAATGATGAATCGCTTGTCAGATCCATCAAAGAATTTTATCAGTGGTTGTGCGTCGCCTTTCATAGTTAGAAAATTGATATGATGTAACCAATAAGCTCTTTATTGTTGCAATTAGGAACTTCAAGAGACCTACCTCCTTTTAAGCCATATTTACATAGCTCTTTTTCAGAAAGCATTGTGCCTTCATATTCTTCAAGTAGTTCAAGTTTATAAGTAATTTCATTGGTTGGTGTAACGACCCAAAACGATTGGTCTTCACGTTTGCAGTTCTCAGCAGTTACCACCATCTTGAATCGTACACAGCGCTCATCTGACATAAAAAGATACACTATATCTCCAATAGAAAAACGTACTCTTCCCATTCTCCAATTGATGAATCCAAGATAATGGATTGCATCTGTATGTCTGCACCTTTTTCTGTTGGCAAAGGCAAGCCAAGTGCGATTATTCAACATAATTGTAATTTTAAGTCAAAAAACATCTAATTTCTTCCATATCTTTGCCTTCTCCGTTAGACGGTACATCTGTTTTGGATGATTTGGCTGTTCTGGATATTTTCGTTCAATACTGCCATCTGTTAGAGCAGGGGCTATATAACTATCATGCATTGTTTTACGTCTGACAATTCCACATAGTTTCATCATCTCAGAAACATCAATGTAATCATCGTTCATTACTGTCACTAACTTTTCTACTTGGGCGGTACTTGGGCGGTACTTGGGCGGTACTTGGGCGGTACTTTGTCGGTCAAACTCTTTTTCACTTGTCCACTCAGCCATCAATGTTGCCTTCAGAATGAACGCATCAATATGGAACGATGGGATTGCGCAGCCTTTTGTTTCCAGCTCATTGCAGATACGGTCGATACCTTCGCCAAATTCCTTGACATACTTATATGCCTTGAGGTATTGGGCTATCTTGGGATTTCGTGAGAAATGAGTGTGGCGAATGTTGTCTGGACGCACCAATCCTGGCAAATCTCCTGGAGTCTCAAAGACTATACGGTCGTCGAACATCTTAATCTGAATCTCTGTTCCCTTGATGTTGTATGCTCTGTGGCAGCAACTATTCACTACCATTTCTTGTATAGCATATTTTGAGTAGTTGCGGTTTGTAATAAACCGACCGTCTTCTCCAAGGAATGAGTGCTCACGAACCTGCGTTTCCAGATAGTCAATGGTTCTTCTAACCTGCTGAAGTATGGTTCCTTCGAATGTCACGTCCTTGACAACATTCATCTCAGTACCAACCTTTTCCTCTGTACCCTCATAGCGGATGAAGCGAGTGCGGGCACGTGGAAAGAAACGCTGAGGATTCTTTCCGAAAAGGAGAATACAAGCGGTACTAACCTTCTGCTGACCATCTTTCTCAGTAACAAAATCGTTGTTCTCTCTCAGATACTCCATGGCAGACTTTCCATAGCCTATGACATTCATATAGTCACTCACAAGATTCATGTCAATATCATCGGTAGTGGCGTCATAAACATCTTTGTCCTCGTAGTAGCGTTCGCCTTTGTCGTAGAGAAGCTGCATACGCTCATCAAAATCGTAGCTTTGTGCTTACCTACATACTCTTTTATATTTTTCATTTTTAATGAAGTTGCATCTTAATCATTTATACAAGTGTCTAATACAAATTCGTATGCTTCTTTAGCATCGAGTCCTGTTTGCTCCATATAGAATTTACAGGCTTCAGCATAGAGTCCTTGATCTGCCAATTCTTTGATACCGAGCATTGTATTGTCATCGTTCTCCATAGGTGGAACGTCTGCTGCTTCTATATCCTCAATGGTGAGATTTTGTAATGACTTGCTATTACGAATTTTTTCTGCTCTGGCTTTCACCCTTTCTTCCATCACCCTTTTGAGTTCTTCTTCCTGAGCTTTTCTCGCATTCTCATTGATCGTGTCAATCTCAACCTGATTTGTAACGATGTTGTCAATCTTCTCCTTTTCCCTATTGTATTCCTCTTCCGATAAAAGACCTTCGTTCACAAATGTGCGGAGTTCATGAAGCATTCTTAAATTGCTGTAACGACTTGATATGCTACTTGTCTCGCTGACTATTACAGCTGTACCAACAGCAGTTATCATAAACATGCTCTTGCCCTTGCCGGAAATCTCGTCAAAGTCAATCTGAATGCCGATAATGGCATTTGCCCCAATACTGGTTGCTTTTTGCTTCAACAGTGCAATGACTTGCTCATAGAGGCTATCAAGGTTTCTTCTGTATGTTCCAGAGTTTCCACCGAAAACGTCAGAAATTCCTGCAATGGCATCACTGAAGAAGTTGACACCAAGAACTTGGTTTGCATTTATCACCCCGAGATATTTGACAATATCGTGGTTTTGAATACTATGTGTCGTTGTTATAATCATATTGTCTCTATGCTTAAGAGTTAATAACCTGACTCATGGAATCACAGTTCTTTTATCTAAAACAATGCAAATATCAGAAGCAATCTCTTAACATAAGTCTTGCTTAATAGGTTTGGTAAATACCAATCTTCTAATTTATTCATCTTTTGTAAATTCATCAAAGTTATCATCGGGTATTCCGACTTCAAAGCCGAGTTGTGAGATTAATTCTTTTCCCTTCTTTGCTATATCTTTCTGGTCTATTCCTGCCATATCCCATGTGATGAACGTCTTAGCCTCTGTGTCAAGTCCATGGATGAGGTTGCACAAGCATAGTCCATCATTGCACATCTTCCATTCTGCATTGGGGTATTTCTGGCTTGGCACGCAAACATCTGATGATTTGAGGTTGTTCAATACATACTTGTGAATGACTTCCGGTTTGCTTAATGTCAGATCTTTAAGGAATCGTTCGCGATACCTGTCAAAGAAATGAGGGTGATACATATTGAAATGCCAAAACTCATGACCGTATAGGCTTTTCATTCTTGTATAGGAAAGAGCATATATGCCTCTGTCCTTGCGGAACCAGGCATAATAGAACCAACCTAAACGATCCTTTGTAGGATATTCTATTCCCTTATTGTAGAATTGCAGGACGTAGCTGAAACCACGTGAACTTGTGAATCTCATAGGTGCAAAGTATGTTCTTTCCTTGCTTCTGGAATTCTTCAGTAATGGTTTGTACTTCTTTTTTCCGTCTTCAATTCTATGGCTTATGAGATTTGCGTCTTGCCTAAACAAGTCACAAATCTCATCATATGTCATACTATCAACAATTACTTGTGCCATGTTGTCTATTACATTTGCTTAATTATTGACTTTATGTATTGTTGTTCATCTGGGGTTATTTCATATTTAGCATAAAGCATTTCGTCTGTCCATGTTATTGAGAAATCTTGTATTGGGACAAAACGATAGACTTTGCTCATCGCATGTTGTGTCATTTTTGCAGCAGCAGTTAAGGCCCTAAAGAATCTTGTTTTTAGGTAAATTTCAAAATTTTTAGCCTCCTTCTGTGTGTCAAATCTGGCATAAAGGTAAGATTGTGAGCATACAGACATAGCACCTGCAACAATAGGTTCTCCTAATATTTGGTGTGGAAAATCTTCACCTGCACCATATGCTTCTGGAATAAGAACTTTCGGATATTTTATATCTAAAGAGTTTTTTGAAATTACAGATTTGGACATATACCCCACAGTTCTCTTGTTATGCTCATCCATGTAATAGCATTTTACGTTATGAACACTGTCTTTTTCCTTTACGATGTCATATGTGGTTTTCTTGTTTTTTTGAGGGTTAGATGGGATTCCAAATGGGGTGTCAGAAGACACGATACTACTAACCATCGGGTTTTCTGTTTCCTTGCGTACCACTTTTTTAACAATTGCTGCTAATTGAGGATCTCTAATAAGTATATCAAAGTCTGAAAGATTTCTTTGACAAGAATATGAACATCCAGGTCTGTTGTATGTATAATCACACAATCCAGCGTCATTCTTGTCCGCAAGATAATAGCACACTCCACCCTTAATCTGTGTGCCAGGAAAAATTTGGTGACTATCGTTGAATGTGATGAGTTTTCTAATTTGACCAGAATTCAACATGCGTTTACGAAAATCATCTATACGATTTTTTCTTCCACCTGCATACCAAATTGCTTTCATTATCATACATGAATAATCACTGGAATAATCCAAACCTATAAGAGCAAAGTCTTGATACACAGGAGCATCGTTTGTTCCACCAGAACCATTGTTGATTTGGTATGGTGGATTTCCTACTATTGCATTTATTTTCATTGTTTTAATAATGTCTAAATATTTTTCCCTGTTTTTTCCGAGAAGGTCATACGTATTAAATTCTGATATTATATTCTCAACTGGCAGCCCAAGTTCTTCATACACTTTCCGTGTGAATTCGTAAGCAACACCAGATGTTGGAAGAGAGAATATATTATTCTTGACCCTATCGCCGAATCTTTTGAAAATTGCATTTGCAAATTCTCCTTCTTTTGAAGCAATGTCCAGAAAACAAAAGTTGTTCCCTACGCTTTCTTCAGGAATCAAAGCAATCATATCAGAAGCGATATTGTTCGGTGTAATAACTTCTGATTCTGACCATCTTCCAAACTGTTTCATTGCATTCTCAACCTTTTGAGTAGGTAATATAGAAGTGTCGTGGGACAAATCATTTATATTTGCAATCTTAAATTCAAGTATTTCTCTCCTTGTTGGATGCATGCTAACTGCAAGTTTTTCTAGTTTATCTAATTTAAGACCAAGATGACTTGCAATTCTTTGATTGTCTTCACTCCCTGATACAGAACAAATATCCGAAATATTCTTTACCGTATCTTTTGTAAGATAAGCAAAAAACAGAATATGTGAGAAATATGTTGCTAATCGCTTCTCGTAACTATCAGTTTCTTTTTCCTTTCGTTCTTCATCATCTTTATGCTCTTTTGAGGAAGAATAGCTACCGTTATTTTCATCTGGTATATCCGCATCAGATTCTTTGTCTGCTTCATGTGCTTTTGTGGTCATTATATTAGCAGAACCAATAGGAGCATAACGCATTATTTCAGCGTACAGATCTTCGTTGTCCTTTAGTGTATAATCTGTACCTACTTCCATTGCTTCATCCATGATACTACGGTTTGAACTATACATACGTATTTTATCAAGTATATCTACGGCCGATACTTCTTGCAATTTGTCATGGTTTACGTACAATATAGGTGAAATATCCAGTTCTCTTTGTATTTCTTTTTCTATCTTGTCGTTACCATATTCTTGCGAATTAACAGAAGAATAGAAGGCTCTTTTTTCCTGAAGAACAAACATTCTTTCTGGCGAGAAATCTACAAGTAATGTTTGCGGTTTCATATTATACTTAATCTCCTTCCCTTCTTCGTCTTTGTATGTCTTGACGAATGGATTTTGAAGGCGATATATTGCTTGATCATATTCCTGAGGTGAAGATGTGCCCTTCAAGAATATCATAGTATCCCACTCTGGTACAGTTGTTCCTGTGAGTAATCTGTTTACGGTTAATGTAAGTGTTCTCTTACCTTCACTCTCGCACGTCCTTATTATACTTTTTATTGAAGATAGTTTCTTGACTCTATTGGTTATTCCTGCTGCATTGACAATTGTATACTCTGACAATGGCATCAACTCGCTATGGCTTTTCAAAAGAGACTCCATTGCATCACATGAAGCTCTACGTGGCAAAACCATAACTACATGATGACAGAGTTTTCCTTCTTTTATTCTGTCATTGCTAAGAAAACTCAGAATGTTAGAATCTTCATCTCCACTATTTATGGCCTTTAAGAAGTCAAGAACTTCTGTTTCATTTACAAAAACGTACTCTCCGTCATTGTTTTTCTTTGCCACAAACAACGCATCAAAAAAATAGTCCTTTCCCTGTTTTCTCAGTTGCTCAATCTTTTTTAATGACGAAGCATTAAAATTAAATGCAAAGCGTACCATCTGTGGGAACCCGTAGTATGGATTCTCCCATTCCTCCTTATTGTCAAGATTCTTTGCATCCCAATCCTCACTAGCTTTTATAATATCGGGATAAGTACATTGGCATATTATGTCTTCTTCAGAGAATTCATTACCCAAAAGTATTCTATATGGTGTACCAGAAAGATGAAGCTGAACACGACATTTGAGGGCATGTACAGTTTTCTCAAGCTCTTCAAAAGATTCTTCTTTCTCATCACTGTCAGATTCCGTTTTTACAGAAGGGTCTGACTGAAGAACCTTTCCGAGATGTTCTGCTCGTGCGCCAAAGTGAGTTTCATCAACAATAAGTAAATCTATCTCACATTTATTAAAAAGCTCATCGTATCTATCTTTTATCTTTTGAGAACTTATGTCTTGTAAAGTCAAGCATATAGCAAGTTTCTTTCCTTCTGATATTGTTTCGCTAATAATTTGTGGGTTTTCCTTTAGTGATTCGCCATCAGCATAGATGAAGTCTTCGAAATTCTTGATTACTTTTATTGTACTCTCCCAACTGTCCTTTACATCTGCTTTTGCAGAAACAATCACAACAAGATTGCAATTTGGCATTGCTTCCGCACAACTCATAGCAGTAACAGATTTTCCAAACCTCATGACTGCATACATTAAGAGTTTTGTACGTCCTTTGTCTAATGCTGCTCCAAAATTTTTTACAACCTCCTTTTGGTTGTCGCGAAGTTCTGTGTAGAAATTATTCTGTTGATAGTTATCGTTTTTCTGTTCTGGAACATTTAGCATGGAATAGAAATTGTATTCTCCAGTCTGATCTTGATAACTCCTTCGTATATCATTTATAGCTTCTTTGATATCTGCTGGTGTTGCATCTTTGAAAAACTCCTTGGAGTGATAAAGACCTTCTTGAAAATCTTCGTCTTTTATTCTTCTACGTCCTTTTACATCCTCAACAAATGCATGTACTGCGTAATCGCGAAAATACTTATTTTCTATGACTGCAGGATGTTCGTAAAGCTTCTGAAGATTCTTGTAATGACGACGCCATTCTTCCAAACGCTGGTAAACAGGCCTGTATGTGTCGCCTATTTTCAAATAATTCGGAACACTACAAGTTTCAAACGCGTAGATGTGAGGTTCTACGCGTCCTGTGATAATTTTATTTATGATTTCATTATTCATTAGCTACTTGTTGCTTTTTCTCAATGTGTAAAACTTAATTGGATGTTTTTTTTCCCAGTCCATTATTTCACAGTAAATACCATTATGTAGCAGATGATTGTTATTTTTGCAGCCTGGACATGGTTTTGATTTTTTTTGTGTCACATCGAAGAATGACGTCTGCTTGTCATCAACTTCATGACAACTCATAGGGACAACCATCTTTAATCCATCCATTTGCCAGATGTTCCATGATACGATGTAGGCAATTTGTTCAAGAGCTTCCCTTGGGGGATATTTCAAGAAACGTTCCTCAAAATACTCTACAAAAGTCCTCAGAAGCGATTCCCTTGCAAGCAGAACATTATCGCCTTGCCATTCAAAACCAAGGATATTCTGGTAAGCAAGTATTGCATAATTCAACCATTCTTGTTCTGTCTTGGTATTCTCGCTCACTATACGAAGTTTGCGGTCAAGAAGTCCAATACGGTTTTGTACTGGAATATATTCGCCACTTATTGTGTCGTATCGACTTGCAAGATATGGTGCCTCTCCACATGTAATTTCCAATCGTGTGTCACGGACATAGTCCTTCCAACCTTTTCCCTTTTCTTCAGAGAAGACTATTGGAGAGAGTGAAGTAATCCATGTATGCACATTATTGTTTTCATCTTTCTCTGTGTTGAAGATATTTTCCCTTCCGAACCAAGCACTGTCAATAAGATTATTCTGCTTGTTACATATCCATGAAGGGGTGAATACTTCTGCTTTGTCCTTCGTACGCTGTATTTGTTCCTCTTTGCTTTTGATACATCGAGGATGGATAATACCTTCGTTGTCGCCAGTGATGCGTTCTATGGTTATCTCATCATAGAATGTATATCCTTTTCCCTTTGATGCATACGAATCTGTAGCCCAAAAGATATTCTTATGGGTTGTATGGTCTTTCAAAAGAAGTTCCATCAATGTTGGTTCTTCTCTAAACCAAATGGTTTCGCTTATGTCAATATTACTATTCATTCTCTAGTGGCATTCTGACCAACTCGTCCAACGAGACATTCAACGCAGATGCAATTTTTACAAGATTTTCAAGACTTGGCTGTGTCGTGTTAGTTACCCACTTGGAGAAGGTCGATTGACCCACTCCAATTTTTTCAGCAATAACTTTGCCGTTGATATTTTTCTCGGCAAGCACAACCTTTATACGATTAAGATTTTTATCTATCATGTTTCTTTTATTTTTCGATGCAAATTTAATAAAAAAACTGCAAATAATTGTTGTTTGCGACAATTATTTCTTTGAAACAATATATTTTTAACCATATTTAGGATGTCACGGGGACGGGTCAATGACATCAAGTTTTTTTGCTTTCTAAAAACTGTAACTGTAACGCTTGTAACGCAAAATTCGTTTTCGGAAACTGTTATCTGTTATCTGTTATTTGTTAACTGTACCGCAAAAAATTCGTTTTAGGAAACTGTCAACTGTCAACTGTAACGCTTGTGAATGATGATATTGA
>SAMEA3663064__coassemble_608_pt1 | contig 12914 bp, 8 predicted proteins | sample SAMEA3663064__metabat2_high_PE_003 | metagenome-assembled genome bin SAMEA3663064 (sample SAMEA3663064) | pig gut metagenome | biome: pig gut; feature: pig-associated habitat; material: faeces | place: France | collected 2012 | reverse complement strand
CAACGTTTGATAAAAGTGTTTTCAACGTTTGATAAAGGTGTTTTCAACGTTTGATAAAGGTGTTGCCACTGTTTGAAAACTATCCTGTCATCATCGAACACCCACGTAAGTCGATGTCCTATAGGATATCATGCAGTTGGGTGTTTGATGTTAACAAAATCATAACGTCGCGTGTGCGTGCGCGTACGTACATTATATATATGGTGCATTCGATAGCATCGAAACATTCTTCTTTTGTCTATCAACGAAAAAGACGGCAACCCGTGAAGGATGCCGTCTTTCCAGTATGCTATGTGTGATTTAGAAATCAGCTGTCTTTGGAGTACGTGGGAAAGGAATCACGTCGCGGATATTCTGCATGCCGGTGACAAACAGGATGAGGCGCTCGAAACCGAGACCGAAACCGCCGTGAGGACAACTGCCATAGCGACGGGTGTCGAGATACCACCACATATCCTTCATAGGAATCTGGCGACGCTCGATTTCAGCCATCAGTTTGTCGTAACTCTCCTCACGAACAGAACCACCGATGATTTCGCCAATCTGTGGGAACAGTACATCGGTGCCCTGAACGGTACGGCGTTCTTCGCTGTCGTTGTTCTGCTTCATATAGAAAGCCTTGATGTCGCGTGGGTAGTCGGTCATGATGACTGGCTTCTTGAAGTGTTCCTCCACAAGGAAACGCTCATGCTCGGAAGCGAGGTCCATACCCCATGATACGGGGAATTCAAACTTCTTACCGTTCTTCACAGCCTCTTCCAGAATCTCAATACCCTTGGTGTAGGGCAGACGCACGAAGCTGTCTTTCAATACGCCCTCCAAGCGCTCAATCAGCGTCTTGTCGATCATCTTGTTGAGGAAAGCAAGGTCATCCTTACAGTTTTCCAATGCCCAACGCACGCAATACTTGATGAAGTCTTCCTCAAGGTCCATCAGATCGTTGAGGTCGATGAAGGCGACTTCTGGCTCAATCATCCAAAACTCAGCCAAGTGGCGTGGAGTATTGGAATTCTCAGCACGGAAGGTTGGACCGAAAGTATAGATGGCACCCAGTGCGGTGGCACCGAGCTCACCCTCCAACTGTCCGCTGACGGTCAGTGACGTCTGCTTGCCAAAGAAGTCATCGTCATAGATGATGCTACCGTTCTCGTCCTTTTTCAGGTCGTAGAGATTCTTGGTGGTCACCTGGAACATCTGTCCGGCACCTTCGCAGTCGCTGGCAGTAATCAGTGGTGTGTGGAAATAGAAGAAGCCATGCTTATGGAAGTATTGGTGGATGGCAATAGCCATGTTGTGGCGTATGCGCATCACAGCACCGAAAGTATTGGTACGCAGACGGAGGTGTGCATTCTTGCGCATCACCTCAAACGACTGGCCTTTCTTCTGCATGGGATAAGTGTTATCGCAGAGACCATAGATTTCCAAGGTCTTGGCCTGAATCTCACTGCTCTGACCAGCACCCTGACTCTCTACCAAAATACCAGTGGCACAGATACATGCACCAGTGGTAATCTGCTTGAGCATTTCTTCATCAAACTGTGAAGGGTTAACAACGATTTGTACGTTGTTGATGGTGCTTCCGTCGTTGAGGGCAATGAATTCAACGGCCTTCGAACTACGGTGGGTACGTACCCATCCCTTTACACAAACATCTTTTCCAAAGTCTGTACTCTTCAGTACATCTACTATCTTAGTTCTTTTCATCACTTGTTATATTTTCAGTGAGTCGTTGTTGGTTTATTCGTAAGCACCCATGCGCAGACGATCTACCTCTTCCTCTGTCAGGTAGCGCCAGTCGCCACGACGCAGGTTCTTCTTGGTAAGTCCGGCAAACTGTACACGGTCGAGCTTGGTTACTTTATAGCCGAGGCTCTCGAAGATACGGCGTACAATGCGGTTTTTACCAGAGTGGATCTCGATGCCCACCTGCTTCTTGTCAACAGGGTCTGCATACTGGATGTCGTCGGCTTTGATGTCACCGTCGTCGAGGGTGATACCTTCGGCAATCTGCTGCATATCATGGGCAGTCACGTTCCTATCGAGATAAACGTGATAAATCTTTTTCTTGAGGAACTTAGGATGGGTCAGTTTCGATGCCAAGTCACCATCGTTGGTGAGCAGAAGCACACCGGTGGTGTTGCGGTCGAGACGACCTACAGGATAGATGCGCTCAGGACAAGCATCCTTGACGAGATCCATCACAGTCTTACGCTGTTGAGGATCGTCGCTGGTGGTCACGTAGTCTTTGGGCTTGTTGAGCAGCACATAGACTTTCTTCTCTGGAGTGACAGGAGTGTCGTGGAACTTCACTTCGTCGGTGCGCAATACCTTGGTGCCCAATTCGGTTACCACTTCTCCGTTGACGGTCACTACACCTGCCTGGATGAAATCATCAGCTTCACGACGGCTGCAAACACCGGCGTTGGCAAGGAATTTGTTCAAACGGATGGGCTCGTTGGGATCGTAGTTCTCCTCTTTATATTCTATACGCTTCTTGAAGCTGTACTTTGCATTGGGATCATAGTCTGCAGTGCGCTGACGATTATATCCGCGGTTGTTGTTATATCCGCCACGCTTCTGGTAACCACCCTGCTGCTGGTATCCGCCGCGGTTGTTGTAACCGCCACGCTGCTGATATCCACCCTGCTGCTGGTATCCACCGCGGTTGTTGTAACCGCCGCGCTGTTGGTAACCGCCACGCTGCTGGTATCCGCCTTGCTGCTGATAACCTCCCTGCTGGAAGTCGCCTTGCTGGCGTGATTGGTAGCCGCCCTGTTCACCGTCCTGCTGATTGTTGTTGTATCCGCGATTATATCCACGGTTGTTGTTGTAACCGCCGCGCTGCTGATATCCGCCGCGCTGCTGGTAACCACCGCGGTTGTTGTTATATCCTCCACGCTGCTGGTATCCACCTTGCTGACGTGGCTGGTATCCGCCCTGTTCACCATCCTGCTGATTGTTGTAGCGGGGACGATAGGAACGCTGGGCGTTATTGTTCTGAAGTCCGGCACCGAATCCTTCTGGACGGAAACCGCCTTCATCATCGTTCTGACTGCGGTTGTAGCCGCCCTGGTTATAGGTGCGTGTCTGTTGATGAATACGGGGACGTGGTGAACGCCCCTGTCGATAAGTGTTCTGTTGGTTGGAGTAACCCTCTCGGTTGCTGGCGCCCTGCTGGTTTGCAGATTGTTCTTCTGTCTTCTTTTCGTTTTCGAAATCCATAATTGTTGTTTCCTTTCTTTTTCGGGAACCTCACGGTTCCTCTTTGGGGGTTAATACTTTAAATGCCTGTATAATTCATTGGCGTAATAGCCATAAGTTCCTCTTTTACCTCATCGCTGACATCCAGACCTGCAATGAATTCGTGAATCAGTTCTGGGGTCATCTTCTGGTTAGTACGAGTCAATGCCTTCAGAGCCTCGTAGGGGTGGGGGTATGCTTCGCGGCGCAGGATAGTTTGGATGGCTTCTGCTACCACAGCCCATGTGTTGTCGAGGTCTGCCTCTATCTTCTCTTCGTTGAGAATGAGTTTGCGTAAGCCTTTCAGTGTGCTTTGTATGGCAATGACAGCATGTCCCATAGGCACGCCGACGTTGCGCAATACAGTAGAGTCGGTCAGGTCGCGCTGCAGGCGGCTGACGGGCAACTTCTGGGCTAAGAATTGCAGAATGGCATTGGCAATGCCGAGGTTGCCTTCTGAATTTTCATAGTCGATGGGGTTCACTTTATGAGGCATAGCGCTCGAACCAACCTCTCCAGCCTTGATCTTCTGCTTGAAGTATTCCATAGAGATATACATCCAGAAGTCGCGATCGAGATCGATGATGATGGTGTTGATGCGGCGCATGGCATCAAAGATAGCGCCCATCCAGTCGTAGTTAGAAATCTGAGTGGTCCACTGTTCACGCTCTAATCCGAGTTTCTCAGCCACAAACTTGTTACCGAATTCGCGCCAGTCGTATTGTGGGTAAGCCACATGGTGGGCGTTGTAATTACCGGTTGCACCACCGAATTTGGCGGTAATGGGAGTGTCTTTCAATCCACGCAACTGTTCTTCAAGGCGATAGACATATACCATAACCTCTTTACCCAAACGTGTGGGAGAAGCGGGCTGTCCGTGTGTCTTGGCGAGCATAGGAACGTTTTTCCATTGTTCGGCATAGTCGTTGAGCTGTTCGATGAGCTCTTCTACCATAGGATAATACACCTGTTCGAGTGCTTCCTTGATAGAGAGGGGAACGCTGGTGTTGTTGATGTCCTGTGAAGTCAGTCCGAAATGAATAAACTCCTTGTACTTGTCGAAATTGCCAATCTTGTCGAGTTCTTCCTTGATGAAATACTCCACAGCTTTCACGTCGTGGTTGGTTGTCTTCTCGATTTCCTTTACGCGTCCGGCATTCTCTTCTGAGAAATTGCGGTAGATGTTGCGGAGTGTTTCGAATAGGTTATGGTCAAAATCCTCCAATTGTGGCAAAGGTAGCTCGCAGAGTGTGATGAAATATTCAATCTCTACGCGCACTCTGTATTTGATGAGTGCATACTCTGAGAAAAATCCTGCCAACTGTTCTGTTTTGTTTCTGTAACGTCCGTCAATAGGCGAGATGGCGGTCAATGTGTCTAATTTCATTAGTGTGTTACGCTTAGTTGTTTATATAGCTATATTACAATTACAATATATTGTCTCTATTAGGTTGCAAAGTTACGAAAAAATGTGCTAACTGATGCATGGCTTCGTGTGATATTTGCGGTCTGTGGCTGGTTTTTGTGATATTTTAGCAATTTTGAATAAAATAATAATGGGCAGAACTGAATTTCTGCCCATTATCCTTTGGTTTTGTATGATAACTGATAGGTTTTTTATCTACTATCAATCATTGGAGTTTTATGCTATGTTATTGTTTCTTATCGCTAAGCAGACGCACATTGGTCAGTTTTACGGATGCACTGGATGTATCAATGTCTTCTCCCTTTTTGCTATAGACGAAGGTGGAGTTGCTGATATTGATATCGCGTACGCATTGCATGCCTTCTATACCATGCGCTTTGATGGCTGTCTCTGCACCACGGCAGATGATATTGTCGATATGGATATCTTGGAAATGGGGCACAAATTGTGCTTCATCACCCTTTGGAGCCAATGCTTTGGCATCGGATGCTCCTGCTGGCCGATTGACATAGTCGCACTGGAAAACAACGGCTTCGTCTTTGATGTCTGTCATGACGATATTGCTGATGTAGAGTTGGCTGGTCTCACCGCCACGGCCTACACCGCTCTTGAAGCGCAAACCGGTATCTGTTCCGACAAAACGGCAGTTGCGTGCCACTACACGACGCACACCGGCTGCTGTCTCACTACCCAGTACAAAGGCTCCATGTGCGTGATATACTGTGTTGTTCTCTACCAGAATGTCTTCACATCCTGATACAGCAGAAGCTTTGGGACGTCCGCTCTTCAGGCAGATACCGTCGTCGCCCACATTGACTGTGGAATTGACAACCAGCACACGTTGACAGTCGGAGAGGTCGATGCCGTCGCCATTCTGTGCATTCCAAGGGCAACGCACGGTGATGCCGTCGATGATGATGTCTGAAGAATAGCATGGATGTACGTGGAATCTGGGCGAGTTTTGGAAGGTAACGCCTTGGAACAAAACTCTTTTGCATTTTTCAAATCTCACAAGGTCGTTGCGCATCTGCTCCTGTGCTACGGGCGATTTGGCAATGTCAGGATAGCTGTTGCGCATCTGCCAAGGATACCAGAGTGTGCCATCTTTCATCTCCTGTCCGCCCATACTCTTAAACTGGCTCCATTCAGTATCGCTTACTTTTGATCGCTTTACGGGACGCCATTGGGCACCGTTGCCGTCAATGATACCTTCTCCTGTAATGGCAATGTCAGTACGTTTCTCGGCACGGATGCATGGATATACTCTCCGGGCTTTGGTATCTGCATCGCGATAGATGCTTTTGTCAGGTGAGAAATAGATGATGGCATTCTTTTCCAAATGCAGATCGATGTGGTCTTTCAGTTCGATAGGACCAGTCAGCCAAACGCCTGTTGGTACTATGAGGTGTCCACCGCCTTGTTGTGCCAACTTGTCGATGGCATTCTGGATGGCTTTGGTGCAGAGGGTAACACCGTCGCCTATTCCGCCTGCCTCTGTCAGCGTGATGCTTCGGCTGGGGATGTTGACCTGTTGTGGTTGGGTTAACGTGACTGGAGTCTGGTTGTAATACTTCTGATAGTCTTGCGCTGACGATAGTGCTGGAATGCAGAGTGCCAACAAAGTCAGCATAGATGTGATAGTTTTTTTCATACTTTTTTTATTTGTTTATAGTAGTGCTTATTTTCTTATTGTTGTTCTTCTAACGTTGTAGCTGTTTGTGCCACAACAGGGAGAGTCAGGATGAAACGCGCTCCGGTAGTATAGTTGGGGTCGAGTGTGATTGATCCGCCCAGTTTGGTAGCAATGGTACGGCAGATGTAGAGTCCCAATCCGGCACCTTGTTTGTTGGAATCGAGTTTGACGAATCTTTCAAACAACGTTTTATGATGTTTGTGGGCAATACCACATCCTGTATCGGTGACGTAGAAAGCGACACTGTCTGTTCCTTGGTCATTTTTTATCTTGCGACAATCCAAAAGGATACTTCCCTTCGTGGTATTCTTAATAGCGTTGGCAAGCATTTCATTGATGGCCTGTAAAGTGCGGTGACGGTCAGTCTCTATAGTGTCGGTGTCCTGCTATTGCCTTTTCGCATAGTTCGTTTACGTTGGTCTCTTCTATCTTCAAATACAGAATAGGTGTGTGGTATGTCGGCTCCTAATTGGTGAATGGCAGATCACCGCATAGTAAAAAATATTATTTCCCCGCTTTAGCACATTCGGCACAGATGCCTTTTACGATATATTCCGCCTCTTCCATTACAAAGCCATCGGGTAGTGGAACATGGGGTATGCGTATGCTTGTCAGACAATAGGTGCGGTTGCATTTGCGACAGGTCAGATGAACATGGCCGTCACACTGTCGGGTATCGTCAAAATGGCAGACGCAATATTTCTGCATGCCCGTTCCATCGTCAATATCATGGAGCAGATGCACACTGGCAAAGAGGGTGAGTGTGCGAAACAGGGTGGAGCGATCAACTGTAGGCAGGGCCTTTTCAACATCTGCCAGACTAAAAGCATCACTGAAACCATGGCGTATGGTGCGCCATACCATCAAGCGTACGGCTGTGACACGGATGCCGGCATTGTCGAGTGACTGTTCGTCGGAGATTTCAAGGTGGTGCATACAGTTGTGATGAATAAAGAATAACGGAAGCCTAAGCTGTCAGCTGCTATGAAAATAACTGTGACTCAGGCTTCCGTTTATAGAGTTATACTAAATGTTCGATAAGGTCTGCGCGTTCACCGGGCAGCATGTCAATGACCGGCAGTTCAACCATGGTGTAGCAACCGGGTTGCTGACGCATGGAGGCACGAGCCACATTGACCAATACCTGAGCAGTGAGCGCAGGGTTGTTGATGCTCATGTCGAATTCAAAACGCTGGTTCTGAGTCTTTCCACTTACACCTTTGCGCACAAGATGTACGCCATGACCCATATCGCGAACAGCATCCACTGATTCAACGGCAAAGACGTGTGTTTCATCGTTGGCAAAGTATGGATCGGCTTTGATGGCAGCTGTCACCTCATCAAGCTTGGCACCGTCTTCCAATTCTACATATACCATGCGGCGATGTATGCCCTCGCCCAAAGGAATAGTCATAGAGAGTGCATTCTTTACACCCGCTTTCGAACGAACGCATACAGAGTGTCCCATAGACATTCCTGGTCCGAAATTGGTATAGGTCAGACCTTTTGGTGCGAGGCTCTGCATGAGCATACGTACGATAGAGTCTGATCCTGGATCCCATCCCGCAGCAATCACACTGACGGTACCGGTTTTCTTGTTAACCTCCATCAGTCTTTCGCGATAACCACGGATATTGGTATGTATATCAAACGAATCGACGGTGTTGATGCCCAGAGGCAGAATCTGCATGGCATGTTCTTCACATGATCGAGTAGGAGTGGCAAGAATGGCTACATCTACATCTTTCAGTTCCTTGATATCCTTGACCACAGGGTATGCAGCCAGTTCTGCGGGTTTGTTGTCTGCTCCGTTTCTGCGGACGATTCCTGCAATCTCGAAGTCTTCAGCGGCTTCAAGAGCTTCTACGGCGTATTTGCCGATGTTGCCGTAACCAACTACGGCAGCGCGAATTTTCTTCATGTTTGTATCTTGTTTTGAGTTGTCTTATTGTTTGTCTGTGTGCAAAATTACACTTTTTGCATGAGAATCGTTACAGTTTGGTGGAATATTTTTCTTCTCTGACCTTCAATTCTGACAATTTGAAGATTTGTGGGCGTCTCACACAATAAATCGTCACCAACAAGCGTTATAACTATTGTATTAATACAAAATTATAAGTTATGATAGATTATATTAAAGGCGAACTGGCAGAGCTCAGTCCTGCCTCAGCCACTGTTGAGGCTGCCGGTGTGGGCTATGCCATGAGCATATCGCTCACCACGTATAGTGCGATACAGGGAAAGAACACCGTGAAACTCTATGTCTATGAGGCTATCCGCGAAGATGCTTATGTGCTCTATGGATTTTCAGGTAAGAAGGAGCGCGAGATGTTTCAACTGCTTATTACTGTTAGCGGTGTGGGGGCAAATACAGCCCGAATGGTGCTGTCATCGATGAGTGTGGCAGAATTGTGTGCTGCGATCTCCACCGGTGATGAGCGACTTATCAAGAGCATCAAGGGTATCGGACTGAAAACTGCCCAACGTATCATTGTTGATCTGAAAGATAAGATAGTAGCCTTGGGCATTGCCGACGAACTGCCTGCTGGCGGATCGGTAGCTGTCGCTGTTGATACTGCTGTCAGAGACGAAGCAGTGGCAGCCCTTACTATGTTGGGATTCTCGCCTGCTCCTACGCAGAAAGTCGTGGTGCAGATATTGAAGGATCAGCCCAATGCGCCAGTGGAGCAGGTTGTGAAACTGGCATTAAAACAAATCAAATAAACAAAACAAGAAGCGATTGGCGTTTAGGGTAGGTCATATCGCCATGGTGATGCTGAGCATTGGTGCTTTTGCCATGGCTCAACAGCACAAGCAGGCACCGTTGGAAGTACCGACGGTGCCGTTGCCCGTTGTTGCCGACAGCGTGGTCGATAGTGTGGTAAAGCCCCGATGGACTCCGCAGCGCACCGCCCCCAGGTCTGTTGCCGACCTCGACACCATCCCCCTTGACCTTCGCATGCCGCGCAATATTGCGCTCCAGGTGGACTATGACGACACCGCCAACACTTATGTTGTAGGCCAGAAGATGGGAGGGCGCTATCTGACTACTCCCCTGCTGATGTCCCCTGATGAGTATGGACAGTGGTCGCTCAAACGAAGGATGGGCACCTTCTTTCGCCAGAAGAATGCCGAAAATGTGGCAACCAAGGGGAAGAACAAGTTTGATTTTGCCGACATGCATTTTGATCTCGGTCCAGCCGACAAGATATTTGGTCCCGGTGGTGTGCGCATCAAGATGATGGGAACGGCAGAACTGAAACTGGGTGGCAATATCAAGAATATCGACAATCCGTCGTTGCCAGTACGCAATCGCCGAACAAAATCCATAGACTTTGACGAGAAGATCAACCTTAATGTGACGGGAAAGGTAGGTGATAAGTTGAATATGAACCTCAACTACAACACCGATGCCACTTTCGACTTCGATACCAAGAATATCAAGTTGCGTTATGAGGGAAAGGAAGATGAGATCATCAAACTCATTGAGGCAGGCAATATCACCTTCCCTTCGCAAAACTCACTGATCAAGGGTGCATCGAGCCTCTTCGGCGTACGTACCGATATGCAGTTTGGACGGTTGAAACTGCAGACCGTCTTTTCGCAGAAGAAATCATCAACCACCAGTGTCTCATCAAAGGGAGGCGTACAGCTGACACCTTTTGAAATCAATGTGGCAGATTATGAAGAGAATCGTCACTTCTTCCTTGCCCAGTATTTTCGTGAACGCTATGATGCCGCCATGCAACAGTTGCCCAATCTCACTACAGGCATCCAAATTACAAGAGTGGAGGTGTGGGTGACCAACAAGACGGGGACTACCGCCAATACTCGCAATATCATAGCCCTTGCCGATCTTGGTGAGAGTCGTTCGACGCGCTGGGGCAGTGGCGGAACCGTTTCTTCTGTTCCTGCCAATACCGCCAATGGCGAATATCAAGCCATGACCACTGACTATGTCGCAGCACGTCAGTCGGAACAAACGACGACGGTGCTTGATGGAGTGCCTCAGTTTACGGGCGGTAGCGATTACGAGAAACTCTCTTCCGCCCGTCTGCTCAATAGTTCGGAATATACAGTCAACAGTGCCCTTGGCTATATATCGCTCCATACTACCTTACAACCCGATCAGGTGCTTGCCGTAGCTTTCGAATATACCTCAGGCGGTCGGGTTTACCAAGTAGGTGAATTCGCATCCGACCACACCAATACTTCAGAAGCGATATTCGTTAAATCGCTGAAGAATACCAGCAACCATCCGATGCAGCCCAACTGGCGGTTGATGATGAAGAATGTGTATTATCTGGCATCTCAGGTGGAGCGTACTAAGTTTCGTCTCGATATCAAGTATCAAAGCGATACTACTGGTGTATGGCTCAACTACATCCCCGTGCAGCAGGTTAAAGATACTCCCCTGTTGCGGGTATTGGGATGCGACCGTCTTGACAACAACAATCGCCCCAATAGTAATGGTTATTTCGATTATGTTGAGGACTACACCGTCGGCGACGGCCGTGTATTCCTGCCAGCAGTCGAACCCTTCGGCCAGACCTTGCGTCGCTATCTCACCTCTCATGGTGTCAGTGCCGATGAGGCTGAACGCTATGTGTTTGCCGAACTCTATGACACCACCCGAACGGCAGCACGGCAGATGGCAGAGAAGAATAAGTATATGCTTGTCGGTCAGTATCGGGGAACGTCAGCCAATGTCATCTCGCTCGGTGCTTATAATGTGCCGCAAGGGTCTGTGGTGGTGACTGCCGGCGGTGTGGTACTGACTGAAGGATCAGACTATAGTGTTGACTATGCTGTGGGTGAGGTGACCATTCTCAACCAGAGCATTATCGATGCCGGCACCAATGTCAATGTATCACTGGAGAGCGATACCGACTATGGTATGCAGCGCAAAACCATGTTAGGACTCAACTGGCAGTATGACGTCAGTAAGGCATTGCAGTTGGGCGGCACATTACAGTATCTGACCGAGCAACCGCTGACCTCGAAGGTGACTATGGGTAGCGAACCGCTGCGCAACATGTTGTGGGGACTCAACATCAACTGGCGACAGGAGAGTCAATGGCTCACCAATATGCTCAACCGTCTGCCCTTCCTCCATTGCACAAAACCCTCACAACTCTCTTTCACTGGCGAGTTCGCCCAACTCTTGGCAGGTCAGGCAGGCGGCACGCAGAGCCATGCCTCGTATATTGATGATTTCGAGAATGCCAAAAACGGCATTGACGTCAGCGACCCCAAGGCATGGGTGATGTCGAGCGTGCCGAGCATGTTTCCCGAACATGCCGACCGCGACTCAGTGACAAGTGGTTTCAACCGTGCCTTGCTGGCATGGTATAATATCGATCCTATCTTCACCTATCGCTCGTCGTCGCTCACCCCCAGCCATATCAAGAGCGACCTCCAGCAGTTGTCTAACCACTATGTGAGATCAGTCTATGTTAGCGAACTCTATCCCAACCGTCAGCAGAGCACTTACAGTGGTGTGACAGCCACGCTGCCCATCCTCGATTTGGCTTATTATCCCGAAGAGCGTGGAGCCTACAACCTCACTACCGACCTCACCGCCGATGGACACTTGTGCAATCCGCAACAGCGATGGGGAGGCATGATGCGCCGCCTGGATACCAATGATTTCGAAACCGCCAATATTGAATATGTGGAATTTTGGTTGCTCGACCCCTTTATCTATGCCGACCGCGATGGCGGTGCTGCTGATTACGGTGGCGACCTCTACATCAATCTTGGTGAGGTGAGTGAGGACGTCTTGCGCGACGGCAAGAAATTCTCGGAGAGCAATATGCCTGTTGACGGACAGGGATCGTTCATCCGCACAGCATGGGGTAAGGTGCCCCAGCAGCCGACAGAGACCTACGCCTTTGCTACAACAGCCGGAGCACGCCTCAAACAAGATGTGGGACTCAACGGACTGACTGATGAAGAGGAACGCTCCCAACCAGCGTATGTCCGCTTCTTAGAAGGTGTGCAGGTCAATGACAGTGTGCGTGCCGCCATCCATGCCGATCCCGCAAACGACAACTACCACTATTACCGTGGTCGCGATTACGATGAGCGCAAGACCTCCATCCTTGAACGCTATAAGCGAATCAACATGCCGCAAGGCAATTCGCCCGATTCCGACAGTCAGACCGAAGGCTATGATACCAGCTATAAGACCACGCCCGATGTGGAGGATATCAATCAGGACTATACGCTCAACGAATACGAACGCTATTACCAGTATCGTGTCAGCATACGCCCAGAGGATATGCGCCTGGGATATAACCATATCACCGACATTCGCGAGGCAACGGTGCCGCTGCGCAACGGAACGAGTGAAACCGTCCGGTGGTATCAGTTTCGCATTCCCCTCAGCCAGTATGACCAGCGGGTGGGCAATATCAACGACTTCACCAGCATCCGCTTCATGCGCATGTTTCTCACCCAGTTTCGCCGTCCCGTGGTGTTGCGCTTCGCCACATTCGACCTCGTCCATGGCAAATGGCGTGTCTACGAGCAGAACCTGAACACCTCAGCGCC
>SAMEA3663064__coassemble_518_pt1 | contig 15544 bp, 9 predicted proteins | sample SAMEA3663064__metabat2_high_PE_003 | metagenome-assembled genome bin SAMEA3663064 (sample SAMEA3663064) | pig gut metagenome | biome: pig gut; feature: pig-associated habitat; material: faeces | place: France | collected 2012 | reverse complement strand
CTTTTTTCTCTATAGATTGTCTATGATCTTTGGGTAGACACAGGATTTTACGGGTGAGCCAGAAAAATCCTCAGAATAGTTGCTTGCGAAAGTTTAAATAAAAAAGTCGATAATTTTTGTCGTTATGAAATAAATCGTTATCTTTGCAGCGGACATCGTGACGGAGTGTTTTGCACGAAGGAAACGAGTCTAAGTCTCTGCGCATACCATGCCTCTAAGATTGAAGTCTTTAAGGTGGAAAAGGGGTGGGTGGAGATACGACATATGGAAGGCGTTTACTTGACGCTTTGTTCTTGACGAATCGGAATCTAGCAAATTACCAGTATTGTAGTCATGAACATAGCAACGGTAGATGCTCATGGTTGTGATTATGTTGCAACCAGTGGAGGCTTATACCCTGCGTATGGGCTTTCCATTTGGTGCGATAATCATATCGGCGTGGGCTCTAACGTTGTCTGTTCTACTACAACAGGCAATGCTAGCGTCTTGATTCGTGGAATAGACAATAGGAAGTTCCCACGCCTCTTTTGTGTCCAAAAGAAACCTATAACTTAATAAAAAATGTATTGGGGACGTACAAAGGAATATTGCATATGGAACAAAATGTCTAATCAATTTTAGGATTGTTGCTTTTGTCGCTTTAGCAGGAGTAAGTCGTTGGGCAATGAAAGGGGCATTGCATCTGCTTTTATACATATGACCTGCAGTAATTTGTTGGGTAGATGAACTATTTGACGAGACGACAATTAATCAAAATCTGGAAGATGATCGCCAAGTTTCGCTATGGTGAAACTTAACCGGTCAGTAGTGATATGAAAAATAAATAAAATATGAGAAATTTACGTAAGAAAGCGGTTTGCATGCTTAATTTGATAGTATCATTCTTGTTTCCTATTGTAGGTATCGTCTTTTATTTTATGTATAAGGAAAAAAATGAAAATGCGAAGTGGTGCTTATGGGTATCTTTGCTTTCTGTGTGTCTTTTGGGCCTTGGCGGAATTTTGTAAGTCAGCCATCTGTGTTTTGTGTGGATTATGGAGTGGAATTGCCGTAAGGATCGAGAAGCCACAGGTAGAAAACACCTGCGTACGTGGCAAATCACTACAATGATGTTTTGATTGTCGCCTTTGTCGTTTGTAATAACATTTTCTTATTGCTTATCGCTAAAAAAATATTGAAAACTAATGTGCTGTGAAATTAAAAGTCAATTTAAGTGATATGAGAAAAGGCCTCATAAATATAATCCGGCATGACTATAAGAAGGAATCACTACTGATGTTTTTCCCTTTTATGAACCTGTTGTTCATGCATTATTATTTTTACGTAAACAATTTTATAGAATGGACATGGCTTTATTCGAAAGTTATCAATCTCTGTGCCATCACTTTTGACGTTTCTGTCATATTTCTTTTATGTCTTCTGGTCGTAAAACGAAATATGAAGTTGGCTTTGCTCATGATTCAAGTTGTTACGTTGGCTTGGGCATTTGTCAACGTTGTTTATGGTCGTTTTTTCTTTCAATACCTGCCATTGTCTGTCATTCAAGAGACATCTGGGCTAGGCAACAGTCTCGTCATTAACAGTATTTTGCCTGAATTCCATTGGTATGATTCCTATTTCATATTTACATCTATTTGCTTTTTCCTCATATACAAAAAGACTACAGACAGACGAATTGATATAAAAGTAATGGTCCGTCTTATCGTGATACCTCTTATGTCTGTCGTCATTTCTATTGTGGCATATTCCGCATATCATTTTGCTCACCCCCGTTATCGAAACAACAGCGACCTGTATTTTTTTCGTATAAAAGAATTGCTCTATGACTCCAGTTGTGGGGGGACTCCCAATTTGGCTCATTTCCAGACGGGATCTTTACGCGTAGCCTGTTTTGAAATATATGATTTGCTGAAGACCACTAATTTGACTTCCGAAGAGAAAAAAGAGATAAATGATGTTGCAACCGACTATTCTCTACGCACGACCCATCATCCACGTAATCCTGAAATACGTAATGTCATTTTTGTCTTGCTTGAATCTTTCTTGTCAGAACCGATAGGATTAGTGGTTGATGGAAAAGAGATAACACCTTTTCTCAATCAGCTAAAGAGAGAGGAGAATGTCTTCTATAATGGTTATATGAAATCTGATATAGGGTGTGGCGAATCAGGTGATGGCCAATTCATATATATGAACGGTATCCTTCCTCTCAAAACCCAGATGACTATCGGGCAAATAAAAGACAAAGCTCTGCCTTCACTTCCAAAACTTCTTCAAAAGACATGGAAAAATTGCCGTACAGAGATTTACTTTCCCACTTCTCCGAATCTTTGGCAACAGGCACACATGAACCATGTCTATGGAATAGATTATTCATATTCTATTGAAGACATCAAAGACGGCAAAGACGGCGATGTTGACGATGAGATGATTTTCGACTTCGTTTCGAAATCATTAAATAAGAATGATGTGCCATTTTTCTCTTTGATATTGAGCTTGTCAACGCATAGTCCCTATGACAAATATCATGGGGAAGATTATCTTGCAGGAAATAAAACACTACCTGTTGAATACAAAAATTATTTGAACACTTGCCATTATACGGACAGTCAGCTAAGGAAATTCTTCGATACTATCAAACAAAAAGGACTATACCATCAGTCGCTAATTGTCATCGCATCTGATCATTATGCACATGTTGATATGCTGAAAATGCAAGGAAAGCTATCAGATCGCACGCCTTTATTTATTGTAAATGGGGATATCGACAAACAATCTGCATGGGGCAAAGATTTCCATCAAATTGATGTCTTTACTACTCTTCTTGATATACTGAATATTGATAGCAAATGGAAAGGACTTGGACATACACTCCTGAATCCTCATTATAAGAGTTCTGTAGATGCTACATCATATCGTGTCTCAGAATGGATTATTAATGGAGATTACTTCCCATCACGGAAATAGGGCGTAATTCCGCTTGACGATAAGAATACATAACCTGTGGGCGGAATTAATTTAGTGCATACTTAATTCTGCCAATGGGTATGATTTCTATTTCATAGAGCTGTACCAATACTTCATTCCAGGGAAAGACATGATCTGTGTTGATAATCTTAAATGAATAGAGAGGCTGTTATCCATCCACATAGAAACATGAAGAGCTTTGATAGCCGATATTATACTTAAAAACACAAAATATGAGGCATTTTTCACAATATTAAACTTTATTAACTCTCAAACTATTGCAAAGGGACACAAAATAGAGTACTTTTGTATAAGCAAAAATTTTATATATGAGGGACGAGTTACTAAAACACATTAGGAACATAAATAAAAAATCATCAGTTCAGGGACGAATCTTGGAACAGTTTGTATCACAAGGTACTTTTACTATTCCAGAAATGTCAAAGGCTGTTGGCGTTAGTCTTCCTACTGCGACAAGCGCCATCAACGAACTCATCAAAGCAGGACTCGTAAGAGAGGTCGGAAAAAAAGACATCTCTTCCGGTCGCATTCCTATGGCTTATGATCTTGTTCCTAACGCAGGCTATTTTGTTGGTGTAAACCCTGAAATGGACTGTCTTGCTCTTGCTGCAAGCGATTTCTGCGGCAATCTGATTACAGAAAAGATAAGAGTTCCTTATACATACGAAAATACTCCAGAGAATCTGGAGCAAATGGCTAAGATTATCAACGATTTCATTGCTACACTTCCTTACGCTAAAGAAGAAATCCTCCAAATTTGCGTGAATATTGCAGAGCGTGTGAATCCTTTTGAGGGAAATGCCTATAACATGTTTACCTTCCTTGAGGAGTCGCTGACCAGTAAACTCACCAAACTCATTCAGATTCCCGTCTGCATCGAAAACGACACAAGAAGCATGACATTTGCTGAGTTTATCAAGGGACGAAGCAAAGGACTGAAAAATGTCATTTTTGCCAACGTATGTTGGGGCTTAGCCATCGGAATTATTATTGACGGAAAGCTCTACTACGGAAAGTCGGGATATTCTGGCGAATTTGGCCATATGACAGCCTATAATAATAATATCATCTGCCATTGCGGAAAGATCGGTTGCATAGAGACAGAAGTTTCAGGAAGGGCACTCAAGAGAAAACTGACAGAAAAAATCTTAAAAGGCAAGACCTCTATCCTCTCGGATAAAGTGCTCAACCAAAAAGAGGAACTCACACTTAAGGACCTACTGGAGGCCATCGACAAAGAAGATGTGCTCAGCCTTGCAACGTTACAGAACATCGCTGACGAACTTGGTAAACAGCTGGCTGGTGTCATCAACATCTTCAATCCTGAAATGCTGGTCATCGGCGGCGAAATGTCGGCAACGGGCGACTACCTCACCCTCCCTGCAAGAATGGGCATCAAAAAATTCTCTCTCAATATTGTAAATGAAGATTCGCAGATTGTGACTTCAAGTCTAAAAGGACTTGCCGGCATTACAGGAGCATGCCTCATGGCAAGACACAGACTGTTGAATGATAGTATCAAAGGCTAAATAAACACTTTTTTTGTTTACAAAAAAACTTCCGGCAAGCAGCCGTCAACTTGTACAAATAGTCTAAAACGTTGCAGACGGGAAGTCACTCCCACCTGTCTCCCATAAATGAGCATCTTTTGAGGACTCACTTGGGACTTACTTGGGACTTACTTGGGACTTACTTGGGAAGAACTACGCACATAAAAAGGATAGTTATAACCCGAACGCATCCCGAACGCATCCCGAAGACATAGAGAGGGCAATCCATTGGACGACAAGCACAAACCGCACTTTGGATTTGAGACGAAAAACTCCACAAGATAACAATTCATCCGACAATTGTTTGGAATTTCGGGAAAGAACATGTAAATTTGCAGTATCAATACAAAAAACTTAGAGCATGAAGAAATACGATTACCTCATTGTGGGAGCTGGACTATATGGATGCACCTTCGCATACTTTGCCCAACAACAAGGAAAACGCTGCCTTGTGATTGATAAACGCCCACAACTGGGTGGAAACGTCTATTGCGAAAATATAGAAGGCATCAATGTCCACAAATATGGAGCACATATCTTCCATACATCCAACAAGAAGGTATGGGATTTCGTCAACTCATTTGTAGAATTCAACAGATACACCAATTCACCTATTGCCAACTACCAAGGCAAGCTCTACAACCTGCCTTTCAATATGAATACCTTCCACGAAATGTGGGGAATCAACACACCTGAAGAGGCTTTAAACATTATCGACGAGCAGAAACAGCAAGCCGTAGAAAAGATGAAAGCCGACGGAGTGACAGAACCTCGTAATCTGGAAGAACAGGCACAATTGCTTGTAGGCCGAGACATCTACGAGAAACTCATCAAAGGATATACGGAGAAACAATGGGGAAGGAAATGTACAGAACTGCCCGCATTTATCATCAAACGCCTACCTATCCGACTGACCTACGACAACAATTATTTCAACGACAAATACCAAGGTATCCCCATCGGAGGATACAACAAACTGATTGACGGTCTGCTTGAAGGCATCGACACCCAAGTCAACGCAGACTTCTTTGAAAATCGCGAAAATTGGGAAGCGCAAGCGGACAAAGTTCTCTTTACCGGAAGAATCGATGAATTCTACGACTTCCGATTCGGAAAGCTCAACTATCGTACCGTACGGTTTGAACATCAGACCTTAGACACTCCCAACCACCAAGGTAATGCCGTAATAAACTATACCGAACGCGACGTACCATACACCAGAATTATTGAGCATAAGCACTTCGAGATGTTCGGACAGACCGTATATGACCTGCCCAAAACAGTTATTTCCAAAGAGTATTCCACAGAATGGAAAGATGACATGGAGCCCTACTACCCCATCAACGACCAAGCAAATACTGCTGTTTACCAACAATACGAAACGCTGGCAAAACAAGAAGCCAACGTGATGTTCGGTGGTCGTTTGGCAGAATACAAATACTACGACATGGCACCTATCGTGGAGAAAGTCATGAACTTGCCACTATTTGCCTCTGAAAGAGAATAGCAACTTCTAACTACAAAACTCAAAAACAACGGCTACATGATGTTGAGAATAGAAGCACCATTACTTCCCGTAGCCATTGCTTTGATAGTCGGCATCGTCATAGGCGAGTGGATAAAAGCCCCAATAGTGGTTTTCGCCGCAATGGCGGGAATACTTATCATAACACTCTTCCTCCGTTATCATCCCCGTTGGCAGACCACTACTATATTAATATGTGTAACGCTGTTCGGTTGCATCATACGACAATACCAAGAAAACAACATGAAAGTCTGTTGGCCGGAATATCCTGCAGAATGGCAAGCTGTAGTAATTGACGAACCGATAGAGAAAACAAAGACCATGACGGTTGATGTATTGCTGGCTAACTCCCGACAAAAGGTACGTTGCCATATTGCCAAAAGCAACGACAGCCAAGAAATATCCGTTGGCGACGGACTGATTCTGACAACACACATCCATGAGATTAGAAACAAAACATCCAATTTACACCATTCCACAACACGCCAAGACTCTAACAAGATCGCTTCTGATCATTTGAAACAACAAAATCATTCTAAAAACCAAAACCACAGCACCTTCGACTATCAACGATTTATGGCAAGCAGAGGATTCACAGGCGAAGCATACGTACGCCCCTTTGATTGGGACTGGGGAATTGTGGATATCAGCCACCTCTCACGCATCGAACGCCTACGGCTGCGCTTCATGACCTATCGCAGCATCCTGCTCAAGCATATCCAAGAATGGAAACTGGACAAAGCAACAGAAGGAGTCATCAAAGCCATGACATTAGGCGACCGCTCCGACCTCTCTCCTACCGTCAAAACCACCTATACTCAGGCTGGAGCCTCCCATATCCTCGCGCTGAGCGGCATGCACCTAACCATCATTTTCTTCATCATCAACCTTTTGATGAACTGGCGAAAAGCAGAACTCATTTCCCAAGCCATCATCGTGACCACATTATGGGCCTATGCCTTACTGGTAGGACTATCGCCAAGTGTCACACGTTCGGCATTCATGATATCTGTCTATGCCTTGCTTTCTGTTGGCTATCGTGACTCTGCTCCTATCAACACATTATCATTCACAGCCATTGTCATGCTAATAATCAATCCATTAGCATTATACGATGTCAGCTTCCAACTCTCCTACGTTGCCGTATGCGCAATACTATTAGGAAACAGTTTCTTTAAAAAAGTCATCCCCATCGAATGGCTCATGAACCATCGGATAGTCAAATGGATATGGGGCATAACCCTTGTATCCCTTGCAGCACAAATAGGAACGGCCCCTTTGGTGGCTTATCACTTCGGAGTTTTCAACCCCTGCGCCTTGTTGGCAAACTTCTTTCTTATACCCCTTGCCACCCTAACCATTATCCTCACCATCCTCGCCCTGACAACAATATGGTTTCCGTGGCTATCCGACCTATTTGTCTTGGCCCTTTCGTTCGTGGTAAAAACCATGAACCACCTACTTCAATTAGTCACAGAAATACCATACAGCCACCTCAATTTTGAGCCTTTTAGTGTGGTTTTGACACTATTTATTTACATACTCATGGGATTTGCATTTATTTTATATATAAAATATCTTAAAATGCATTGTATTATCAAATAATTGTGTACTTTTGTAACCATAAAACAAAAAAAACAATATTAGTACTAAACAACAAATTCATTATGACAAGTAACAACATTCCTCAAGTCAAGCTCGGCATCGTAGCCGTTAGCCGTGATTGTTTCCCCATTGCGTTGTCAACACAGCGTCGTGAGAACATCGTTAAAGCCTACAAAGGCGAAGTTTTCAACTGTCAGACAACAGTAGAGAACGAACAAGATATGCTCAAGGCCATTGAAGAAGTAAAAACTGCAGGTTGCAACGCATTGGTTGTATTCCTCGGCAACTTCGGTCCTGAGACTCCTGAAACTTTGATTGCTAAGAACTTCGACGGTCCTTGCATGTTTGTCGCAGCAGCAGAAGGCGACGGCGACATGATCAACGGCCGTGGTGATGCTTACTGCGGTATGCTCAACTGCTCTTACAACCTTGGCATGCGCCACTTGAAGGGCTATATCCCTGAGTATCCTGTAGGTACTGCAGAAGAAGTTGCCAAGATGATGGCAGACTTCGTTCCCGTTGCTCGTACCATCATTGGTTTGAAGGGTTTGAAGATTATCACCTTCGGTCCACGTCCTCAGGACTTCTTCGCCTGCAACGCTCCTATCAAGGGTCTCTACGAACTGGGTGTCGAGATTGAAGAGAACTCTGAGCTCGACCTGCTCGTTGCCTATAAGGAGCACGCGAACGACCCACGCATCGATGCCGTTTGCGAGGATATGGCTAAGGAAATGGGTGAAGGTCGCTACTATGCAGACCTCAGCCGTCGTATGGCACAGTTTGAGTTGACTCTGCTCGATTGGGCTGAAGCTCACAAGGGTTCACGCAAGTATGTTGCATTTGCCGACAAGTGCTGGCCTGCATTCCCAAGCCAGTTCGGTTTCGAGCCTTGCTATGTCAACAGCCGTCTCGCCAGCCGCGGTATTCCCGTAGCATGTGAGGTTGACATCTATGGTGCACTCTCTGAGTACATCGGTATGTGTGCTTCTGACGATACCGTTACTCTGCTCGACATCAACAATTCTGTACCTCAGTACATCTACGACGAGGACATCGTGAAGAAATACGACTACAAACTGACCGATACCTTCATGGGCTTCCACTGTGGTAACACTCCTCAGTGCAAGATGTGTGCAAACCGCGCCATCAAGTTCCAGCTCATCCAGAACCGTCTGTTGGAGAACGGCTGCAAACCCGACTTCACACGTGGTACCCTGGAAGGCGACATCGCTGCAAGCCCCATCACATTCTATCGTCTGCAGTGCGACTCAGAGGGCAACCTTCGCAGCTACATTGCAGAAGGTGAAGTACTTGACGTTCCCACACGTTCATTCGGTGGTATCGGTATCTTCGGTATTCGCGAAATGGGTCGTTTCTATCGTCACGTCCTCATCCAGAAGGGTTATCCTCACCACGGAGCCGTTGCCTTCGACCACGTTGGCAAGACCCTCTTCGAGGTATTCAAGTATCTCGGCGTGAAGGATATCGCTTACAACCAGCCTAAGTCTCTGCCTTATCCCACAGAGAATCCATGGGCATAATACGAAAGTAACATTTCCCAAATAAAATCAGCAACGGCTGCCTCCATATCGGATGGCAGCCGTTTTCTTTATTTCCAATCTTTAAGCCCACATCTACAGAAAGGCCTATAAAACAGAAATCATTTCTATATTAGGAAACGTCCCAGACAATAGTCATTTGGTTTCACATCAATATAACCACCTTTTCCACGCACATACTCCATCAACTGACTGAAGGTATGGTTCATGCTGAGCAAAGCAGGATTGCCAACCATAATCAGATTCAACCGAGCACGAGTCATAGCCACATTGAGTTTGCGGTCGATAATCACGCCATTCTCTTCAAAAACATTATTGGTCAAGAAGTTGAGTTGATAGGGCTGATGAACAGTAAAACCATAAACGATATAATCGCGTTGACTACCTTGATAACGTTCCACCGTATCGATGGTAATATCGTGAAGGACGGAGATACCGTACTGATCGATTGCATTACGCACAGTTGAAATTTGGTTTCTATAGGGTACGATGACGCCAACAGTCGCTTCTATAGAAAACGAATGTTCCGTCAGTTTATAGATCTGAAAAACCGTTGCAGCAATCATCCGTGCCTCAATAGCATTTGTTTTTACCGATGGAGACAGACGTGGACGTTCTGCTGCCACGAAAGCGATACGATGTGTTGCCAACATCTTGACAATACCATTATCGGAGTTCACTTGGAGCTGTGGCAACAACTGATGGCCGAGCGGCACTACATCGAGTTTGTCACCATAGAAGGCATGGTTTGGAAAATCGGCAATATCCCGATGCATACGTCCCTGTTTGGTAAGCATATAGACAAATCGTGAATCATAACCACCTGCGGTCTTGAAATGAGCCAGCAAGCGTTCAAACAACGAATTACGACAGTCTGTGAGATGAATATCATGTAGTATGGTTTCGCTGACAGCCGACTCTCTTTCCGATTGTTGCACAACAGCGGGCAACTGTTTGTGGTCACCAATCATTACGATGCGATCTATAGCTTCCTTAGGACCATCATGCGCACTTAGCAATCCTATGAGATGTGGTTCGAGAATCTGTGACGATTCGTCGATAATGGCCAGCGAGAAATGTTTGAGAGAGAAGATAGACAGACTGGCGTTAAATGCCGCTGTTGTACCACAGAACACCCTTGTAGTATCTATCAACCGTTTGACAGCATTTCCTGTTTTCTCCTTGACTTTATTGCTGAGCAGATAATCACAATACTCTTTGGCGCAAGAGAGTTCACTACCAATACGTATAAAATCGAAATCAGCATTCTCTTCACGTATTTCCACCAGTTTGCTGCATATCTCATCAACCGCTCTATTGGTATATGACAACAACAGCACGCTGGTACCTTCTTCCAACAATTCTTCCTTGAGGAGATTGACGAGTCCATAGGAAGTTTTTCCAGTTCCTGGCGGTCCGATAATCAAGAAGAGGTCGCGTGCTTGCTTTGCACGAAGAGTCAAGGTATTGAAGTTACCATAGTTGCCTTTCAACACACACGAAGTATCAATCTTAGGATCGCGTTGCAATAGAATCAGATCACGCCGACTTTTGGTCGCAGAAAGAAAACTATGCATACCGCTATATAATGCATTGGAAGATGATTCAAACATATCATGTTCTATCGCCCACCAATCATCTTGATGGTCATCAAAGATTCTGGGATTCTGGGCATAACGAAGTCGAAGACGTATCTGTTGCTCACCAATATCCTCGATATTCGCCCTGATAATCATCTGCTGGCAGGCATCAGGCACCTGTTCTTTCTCATAACGATAGAGGATAACGATATCGCCCACACGGAAATTGGTTGCATCAGCCGACTCCGTGTCGTTGAACTTGAAAGTGACGCTACAAACACCTATTTGATGACTCTCCATACTATCGATACTGAGGCTATCAAAAATATTTCCTGCCGCTTTTTTATCTTCAAGAGTGGCATGCCAGATATTGGCAAACCCAGAGTCCTCTTTTTCTCGGTTACCCACTTTTGAGAGGAGAGTCTCATTCTCGATAAATCGCATGAATCGAAGATAGTAAGCACGTTCAAGATCTGTAGCTCGTCCGATGGGATCAAGCAAGTCCGATAGTTCTTGCCGTGTATATCTCTCCCACAATCCTGTAGTCGACTTTTTGCTGTTTAGCTTATCGGGGGTGAGTTGGGTTAGGATATCCATACCTTCTTGGGCATACATAATTTCCGACCATGCGATCATATTACGTATCTTAATGGCACGCAACAGCAGTTCGGGACTTTGCGGTACCATGAGCAGACCTTTTTCATACTTGGAATAGAGCAGCATCAGATGTTTGAGTTGTTCGGCATATTTATTGAACTGATACTGGAAAAGTGCACGATACAGGATAATCTGTACAGCATGGCATTCACGAGCTCGTGGCACATCGGGATCATAACCAGGAGTATTATAGCCAACAAACTCGCCTTTTCCTGATTTCTGCTCTATAATGGTATATGCCCCATCCTTTTCATAGAGCAGGTCGAAACGACCTTGTATGCCGAGCACATCGCTGAAGAAAGTCGGTTCGAGCATGACATCATTACTGTTATATTCACCAATAGCCTGAGGCAAATCATGCCCAATGAGTTTATCGATATTCCGCTGTTGCACGGCAGCATCATTTTTAAACTGTGCGAAACCCTGCCTAACCTCGCTACAGGCTATCAGCGCCAACACATTATCTTTAACGAACTCACGGACACTCTCATCAACAGACACATGGCGACCATGAATGGTATCGTCAAGCATACGACCAGCCAGAAGGCCGAGATGGATGGCAAGTGTATTAGACTGTGGTTTGATTTTATTGATGAGGTTGACGACAGCCGACTCTGCATAAGTGGTGAAACAGTTGGCAATATTGGTGATATTGACCAGATAGTCAGGTTCTAGGATTATTAATTCTGGATAATATATTTCACCCCTATCGTCCTTACGGAGACGCACCAGATTGAGCTGTGCTCCATCCCATAAAGCATCTTTCAAATAGCCCCAATCAAACTTTCCCTCACGCGTCAATATTCTATTGTCTTTACCATAGCAAATCTTCAGCGTACTGTTGTTTATCTCTTCCGTTGCCCAGATATAATCATCGTCCCACCGTTCGACAACTACACGCATGACACGCTCATCGAATTTTCCCCAAGTGGTTTTTCTGTCAGCAATGGGGAAATACCGCTTTAACGATTCCGGCAACGGTTTCTTTCCACAGATATGATAGACCAACAATGCAGTTGCCTTGAGGTTATGAGGAAAAGCATCTGCCAGCTTCGACTCCGTAAGAATGCCCTTTCTGTTATATTCAGGGAAGAGTTCTTTTCGCGTCAACTGTATGAGCGATGCCACCCGATATGGTATCTGATATTCCTTGATACAATAGTCTAATTTTGCAAATGCTCCCACAAAGGCGATGCGGCAGTCAGCAATGCCCTGTTCCACAACACGTCGGAACACATCTCTGACCATATCATATCTGACATTGACGGAATCGGCAGTGGTGCATGCCTTTTCTAGCAGCAGATAGAACGATGAAGCAGTATCCGGACCTATGGTTTTTACTGCTGTATGGTTTTGCCCTACCTTTCGTTCCCATTTTTTCTGACTATATACCTTATATTTCATAATTTTGGCATTTCTTTCATATCCTTCGACGTGCAAAGATACAAAATCTATCTCACACGTCCTACAAATTGACAGGATATCATGACACAAGGAAACAAAAACGAAATAGAAAAGGTAGCCTTTCGCTTGGTTGTTTCAAAAGAATTGCTTATTTTTGCAAACACATCACAAAATCCCCCTAAGGATGTAATAGATTATCTACTAAAACAAACTACATAAACAAAATGACAAACAAGAAAAACATTTACCCATCCGGTGTCTTTAAGTGCATCATCATGGTCACACTGTTTCTGACCACTATAACAGTTGAAGCCAAAAAGAAAACCACACCAGCCACATGGCCTGACGGAACAGTCATGGACGCATGGTTTACAAACAAAACAAAGATCAATCCGGAAACACTCGGCAGACAGTATATGGTTACTGACTACGGCGTGAACAACGACAGTACTATCGTACAAACAACAGCCTTGCAAAAGGTCATAGACAAGGCCGCCAAGGAAGGAGGCGGTGTGGTAGTTGTACCTGAGGGCACATTCCTCACCGGCGCTCTTTTTTTCCGTCAAGGCACACATCTGCATATAAAACAAGGAGGAAAGTTGAAAGGTTCAGACAACATCATCGATTTCCCTGTACTGACCACCCGCATAGAAGGAGAAACCTGCAAATACTTCCCTGCCCTCATCAATGCTGACGGACTCGACGGTTTCACTATCACAGGAAACGGCACTATCGACGGTAATGGTCTGCGCTACTGGCAGGCATTCTGGACACGTCGTTCATGGAATGCCAAATGCACCAACAAGGATGAGCAACGCCCACGACTGACCTATCTATCCAACTGCCGCAACGTTACCATTCAGGATGTGCGACTTATCAATAGTCCCTTCTGGACCAACCACATCTACAAAAGCGACCACGTGCGCTACCTCGATTGTTATATCTATGCTCCTACAAGTGGCATCTATCCTCCAGATCCGAAACGCGGTGCCCCCAGTTCAGACGCCATTGACATTGATGCCTGCACCGATATTTTAGTTAGCGGTTGCTATATGAATGTGTGTGACGATGCCGTGGTATTGAAAGGCGGAAAGGGAACATGGGCCGACCGTGACTCCACCAACGGTCCATGTGAACGCATTCTTATAGAAGACTGCCACTATGGTACTGTTCATGGATGTCTGACGCTAGGATCAGAATCTCTCCACGACCGCAACATCATACTGCGCCGTTGCCATACCGACAATGCCAACCGCGTGCTGTGGCTCAAGATGCGACTCGACACCCCTCAGCACTATGAATATGTGACGGTAGAAGACATTACAGGCTATTGCCGTCGGTTCCTATTCATCCACCCATGGACACAGTTCTTCCAAAAAGGAGACCGTGATCTGCCTCCATCCCGATGCAACAACATCTCCATGCAACGCATAAAGGTAGAAACACCAGATATGTTCGATGTGAAGCCATCCGACAAATACATCCTTGATGATTTCACATTTGACGGGAAACCCATGACATTCTAACAAAAAAACGACGGATGACCTATGACAGAAACGGCGGTCATCCGTCTTTCTTTTAAGAAAACCGTCATACCATCTACTGACTCAAGAAACCAAAGACAATGCAACAACAATACCACTTTGCCGTTGACCTCGGAGCAACAAGCGGACGCACCATCATCGGTGCCATTGCCAACGGCAAACTACAACAAGAGGAACTGACACGCTTCGACAATCCGCTCATCACCACTGGCGGACATGTCTATTGGGACATTTTCGCCCTTTATCAGGAAATCATCAAGGGACTCACAACTGCTGCCAAACGACAACTCAACATCGTCAGCATAGGCATCGACACATGGGGTGTGGATTTCGTACTCGTGGGCGAAGATGATGCCATCATGCGCAATCCCCTATCCTATCGCGATCCATATACTATAGGACGCATGGAGGAATACTTGGAGCAAGTGTGCAGCAGACAACAGGTATATGAGACAACAGGAACACAATTCATGAATTTCAACTCGTTGTTCCAACTCTATGCCATGCGACAGGAAGGCAATGTAGCGCTAAGTCACGCCAAAAAGATTCTCTTCATTCCAGATGCCCTAACATGGATGTTGACAGGAACAAACATCTGTGAACGTACCATCGCATCGACATCACAAATGTTGAACCCAAGGACTGGAGACCTCGACCCCGCACTGTTAGAAACTGTGGCATTACAACGTAATCAGTTTGGCGACATCGTAGAACCAGGCACTATCGTAGGCCATTTGACAGAAGAGGTACAGCACCTCACTGGACTGGGATCCATACCCGTAGTGGCAGTAGCTGGACATGATACCGCCAGTGCCGTGGCAGCCGTACCTGCCACTGACAAGCACTTTGCCTATCTTTCCAGCGGTACCTGGAGTCTGATGGGTATAGAAACACCAGAGGCCATCATCAACGAACAAAGTCAGGCATACAACTTCACCAATGAAGGCGGCATAGAACATACGACACGTTTCCTCAAAAACATCTGTGGCATGTGGCTCTACGAACGCTGCAGAAAGGAATGGGGTGAAGAGGTCAGACAGATGGGACACGCCCAACTGCAGGCATTGGCCATGAAAGAGACGCCGTTCCGTTCGCTCATCAATCCCGACGACACCTCGTTTGCCAACCCAAC
>SAMEA3663064__coassemble_517_pt1 | contig 15575 bp, 10 predicted proteins | sample SAMEA3663064__metabat2_high_PE_003 | metagenome-assembled genome bin SAMEA3663064 (sample SAMEA3663064) | pig gut metagenome | biome: pig gut; feature: pig-associated habitat; material: faeces | place: France | collected 2012 | reverse complement strand
AAATGCTCAGTCCGTCAGGCAATTCCACGCCCCAGCGTTTCGCCAGTTCTTTATAGGAAAGAATCCAACGTCCTTTCGACTTCACAAAACAGCCTACCACGGTTATCATCCAGAGATTACCATCGGCATCGGTACGCAACTTACATTCCTGATTGTTGAAGAATCCTTTCTCACGAATATAAGCATCTTTCCAACTAATCCAGTTTTTCTCTCTGTTGAAACAGAACACCTCACCATTGTGTGAAGATACCAACAAGCTCTTGCCTATCTCTGCAAAACTCGATACACCAAAGTCGGAATTGAACTCTTGGCGGCCATAACCGAAATTAAACTGCTTGGCTTCTTTGGTATAAGGATTGTAATGCCAGAAACCAGTATCATAGGTTTTTACCCAAAAATGATGATGCTTGTCTATATAAAGGCGCTCGATACCACCCGCCACGCCGTGTTGCTGCAACCAACGCTCAGGATGTCTGTCACATGACTCGGTTACTGGGTCGAAGATGGTATAGTTCATACCCTGCTTCAACCATAGTTTTCCATCGTATGCCTCATAGATCTCATCCACATAATTGTTGCGTAGCGTAGTGGTATCTTTGGCGTATGAGTAGAATGTCTTGATACGATATCCGTCGTATCGATTAAGGCCATAGGGAGTTCCTATCCATACAAATCCCTTGGAGTCGCGCTTCACACAAAGAATCTGTGAGTTGCTTAGTCCGTCACGGGTATCAAGTCGGCTAAACTTAATGTCATCAATAGCAGCACCGACTGTCAGCACAAAGCTGACCATCAGCGTCAGTAACATGATCATCCTTCTCATATTTACAGTCATTAGCATCAATGCCAGAGGCATTTATTTTAGGTTTTACGAGTTATATATAATATGGTGCAAATGTACTCTTTTTTATTGAAAAGACCAAACATAGTCAGCCTTTTTTGGTCCTCGACCTACTACTTACTGCGGTTTTTTAGCCGAGGTACCACGGATGACCAACTGTTGCGGCACAATTTTGTGATATACGCCTGTATCACCTGCAATATTCTTGAGCAGCAATTGACAGGCTGTTGCACCCATTTGGTGAGCCTGATCGACGATGGCTGACATTTGCGGCGTGACGAATGCAGCATGCACGTCATCGGTAAAGCCGATGAGTGCCACATCGTCGGGTATGCGCAATCCTGCCTCACGAATGGCATTGAATGCGGCAAAGGTGATGATATCGTTGAAAGCCACTATGGCATCAGGTTTCTGCTCTTTAAGTAGGGTAACAGTATTGGAAAGTACGGCATCATAATCTATCGATCCGCATTTCACAAGTTCACGCTCGATGGGAATCTGATTTTCACGAAGTGCTTCAAGATAACCATGTTTACGACGCTGAACCATATCGAGGTGGTTAGGACCGCCGATAAAGGCTATGCGACGACTACCGGTATCTATCAAATGCTGAGTAGCCATCTGGGCGGCTTGGTCACCATTGGCTGTGACACACGAGAAGCGCTCTTTCAGACAAGTACGACCAAAGAATACCAGAGGAATGCCCATCTCTGCAATCTCCTCAAAGTGGCTGTAATCAGTAGTGGATTGTGACAAACAAGCTATAATGCCCTCCACATGGAGATTGATAAAGTTGTCGATGGCTTGTGTTTCAATATCAAATGATTCATGGCTATTGGCACTAATGACGCTATAGCCCGATCGTTTGGCCTCATCTTCTATGCCATCGAGTACCGCAGCATAATAGTGGGTCACCAAATTGGGCAGCACCACGCCAATAATCTTTGGAGCTTCTTTACGCAAACTCTGTGCAAAAGGGTTGGGGCGATAGTTGCGTAGTTTGGCTAAAGCCTTCACCTTTTCCTGCATTTCATGGCCTATTTCCGAAGAACTGCGCAGGGCACGACTGACTGTAGCAATACTCACATTGAGCTCTTTAGCCAGGTCCTTCAACGATGTTCTATGTTGCTTTCTATTGTTCATTGCTGCAAAAATACAAAAAAACTCGCAATGGCGCAAACGTTTACGTGTGTTTTTTCATTCATTTTCTGTTTTTTATCATAAAATGTACATACCTTTGCATCAGCAAACAAGAAATAATTTTGTGCATAACAAAGAAAGAGTAATGAATAGTTGATAATAAGTTAGTTAGAAAACAGAAACTGGGATTGTCGCGAGACACACCCAGTTTTTTTTGTATCAGCCATTACCTATCCGTCTATAACACATTGTTTTATAGTCTATTCAACGGCGTTGCATCTGTCCTTGGCGTTGCTCCCATGAGAGTATCAGCGCCACCACTTGCGAATAACTCTTCCGTCCGCCATCAACCCGATTGGTTCTCAGATAAAACTCATAGACCGCATTTTGCAAGTTGCCCAACCAGGTACTGTATTTCGAACGCCAATAGTAGCGGTCGGCAGATGCCATCTGCCTGATTTCCGGTCGTACATATTGCAGGAAATCTTCGGCTGCCTCATCACCAAGTACAGCATCTACACTACGCAACACATGAAAGAAGATGGCATAATAGCCACAAAAGCGCATCGTGCGGTCGGCAGATGATGTACAAACCTGATAGGCATAGAAATTGGCTTCACCCTCGTTGGTGATGCCAAGTAGATGAGCATACTCGTGGGCAAACGTGGATGGATACTCGTGGGCACGCAAATCGCCGTTGAGCGTAAACTCGCAGAAGAAAGGACCCATACTGCCGGTCACTCCTACCTTGGAACTCAACGGAGTGAAAAGCATGGTCTTGGCTTGCGTATGAACATGGAAAGGGGCATGGACACCCATATTCTGCTGGGCTAAACGCTTATAACCTGCCACCACCAAAGACGGCACTCGCAGAGTATCATAAATGGCTGTTTTACTATAAGTGGCATTCAAGCTATCGGCATAACGCCATGCAAAATGTCGCAGTTGATCATTGTTGGCTTCATAACGGGGTGTATGACTTCGATGATAAAAATCAGACTGGGCATAGTTTAATCCCCATGCCAGATAGAACCACACATAGACCCACAACAGATACTCACCCACCCCTGCAATGGCATAGCCCACAGTTTTATTCTTCCGACGAACAGCATAGAACGGAAATGCCACAATACCGATGATACTCAAGGCTATAAACAAGTCGCCTATGGCAAAGGGCACATATCCTGACAAGAATGTCAAAACGGTAGCAACACATGGATAGACCGCTTGGGCATAATAGTCACCCAACCCACCTATACCTTGTACGGCAACAACGATTACCAAGAATACTACAAGTATCTTTCTACGTCTATTCCACTTCATATTCTATCGCATCTTTCAGAAAGATGCAGCAAAGATACACTTTTCTCTTCAATCCACAAAGGATGTTTATCGCTTTTTCTTCTATACTTCAGCCATCGGGAATGATACTATCCTACCGACATAAAACACATCCCGAACGGATCCCGAAGGCATCCCGAAGGAAAACAGCACCAATAGTATCGTCCATAAACAGGAATAGCATTGTCATTTGCAATAGCCATAAAAATATCAAAAGGCAACACCCACCATCACGATGGACATTGCCCCAAACCTAAATTGATAATTATGATTTGTGTTTATGAAAGTCGGTATTGTGGTCGTGCATCTCTTCATTCGTCTATAGAAATGATTTTTGATTGCCGGTGCAAAGGTAGCAATTATGGCGCCACATCATTTTAACATAACGGAATATCGGCACCTCATGTTTTGGTGCAAATCAGCCATTAGATTTGGGTATAAAGAAAAAAGATAGTAACTTTGCAGACCAACCAACAATTCAACGGCTGACAATGAAAAAGACTATTCTACACTTGATGACAACAATGGCTTGGCTACTGATGCTTGCCACGCCACTAACGGCCATGGCTCAGGAACCAACTACGCCACAACTCACTCACGTACTGACATTACATGTAGCATGTTCGCCAGCACAAACATTGGGAAATACTGCTATGGGCAAACGCATCGTCATACCGATTATAGGCGGACACTTCGAAGGAACACATCCCAACGGCAGCAGTTTCAAAGGAGATGTCTTGGCAGGCGGTGCAGACTATCAACTGGTAGATACCATACGCAACCGTACTCATCTTGAAGCCATCTACAACATCCGTACAGCAGATGGAGTGATGATTCATGTGCGTAACGAGGGAGTTCTGGCCAACCCTATCCTTCCCAACGGGAAAACGGGTTTCTACTTCAACACAACACCTGTGTTTGAGGCACCCACCGAGAGTTGTTATGCTTGGCTCAATGACGCAACCTTTGTTTGCACACCATTTTTCGAGCAGAACACTATCGGCTTGAAAGTTTGGAAAGTTAATTGACGGACCATAGAATTGTTGCTGACACAGACATCCTATACTACACAATGAAAAAAAAGAAAAACGATATCGAAATTCCAGAAGGCATCAACCGCATCATGCTACATGCCTGTTGTGCTCCATGTTCTTCAGCCATTGTAGAATGGATGCTGGCACACGATGTGCGCCCAACTATCTTCTACTTCAATCCAAACATCTGGCCACATGAAGAATATGAAATCCGCAAAGAAGAAAGCAAGCGCCACGCCACTTCACTCGGCATCGAGTGGATAGATGGCGACTACAATCATGAAACATGGCTTGCGGCTATCAAAGGGCTGGAGGGCGAACCTGAACGGGGAGGCCGCTGTCTGCAATGTTTCCGTATGCGACTCATTGCCACTGCCATGGAGGCACAACGACGTGGTTTCACCACGATTGCCACCACCCTTGCCACATCACGTTGGAAGAGTCTTGACCAAATAGCAGCAGCAGGAAAAATGGCAGAAGAGGCTGTGCCAGGCATCCACTTCTGGGCGCAAAACTGGCGCAAAGGAGGACTGCAGGAGCGTCGCAACGAACTGTTAAAGCAATACCAGTTTTACAACCAGCAGTATTGTGGATGTGAATTCAGCATGAGAAAGGAACAGGAATAAACCATATTCTGTATGGTCCGAACATGGGCATCCATCACATTCAAAGATGCGGTGGTGTGCTGCAAATCCTACATTTACAGTCATATATTCTGTTTTTACAGCATCGCATGTACACCTGCGCACATACGCACGCATGAGTATGCGTGCGCGTACATATTATGATTGTACAGAAACAAAAAAGGTGTTCATTCGAACACCTTAAATTCATAGCCTTGCTCACGCAACCATTCTATACTTGCTGGCAATGCCGTTTTCAGTTTATCAATACTCTTGAGAGAATCGTGGAATGTGATGATGGAACCGTTGCGAGCATAGCGTTTCACATTAGCCAACACATCTTCTGCCGTCATCCACTTGGAATAGTCTCGCGTGACAAGATCCCACATCACTATGCGATACTTTCGACCTAAGATGGCATACTGTTCCCATCGCATCCAACCATGTGGCGGGCGCACCAAATCAGTATGAAGATAGGCATTAGCCTTTTCTACATTATAGCAATACTGATGGATGCTATGACGGAAACCACTAATATGGTTGTGTGTATGATTACCCACCCGATGACCTTCGTCGATGACACGCTGCAACAATTCGGGATACTTACGAGCATTGTCGCCCACCATAAAAAAGGTGGCTTTGATGCCATAATGTCTAAGCGTATCAAGAATAAATGGCGTGGCCTCGGGGATGGGACCGTCATCGAAGGTCAGATATACTGACCGTTCGTGACGGTTCATCCGCCAAGTGGCTCTGGGATATAGCCACCTTAGCCATATTGCCGGTTGTTCTATTATCACTTGCAGTTAATACTTTTCATATTATCACTATCCACGATCAGCGATCTATGCCCTGTGCACCGCCTCGCTCCTCAAAGGTGCGTATCATGCGGCTATACTGCTCGTAGTGTTTGTTGAACCATTGCTGATCTATCTGCTGAGCCACGAGAAGTATCTGCTGCAAATAGTAAGCATGGGCATAAGCATTATTCTTAGAGAAGGCAAACTGCTCAGCATTGAGGTTGTTGTACCAATTGAGGTATTGCTGAGAATTGTGCCACATCTCATTGAGCACCTTGATGGCTTTCTGCTTCTGACCTACCTGATACCATCCTTCTGCAATATCAAGCGAACCCGATGAGAATTCATGCGGGATATTATATGAAGGAAGCATCTTGTCAATGTAGGCAAGAACTTCAGCGGCACGCTTCTTGTCACCTTCCTCAATGAGTTTGTTGGCCAACTGCGACATGATACGACGATGGCTGTAGCACATGCGCATCACAGTCTCATCGATATATATGCCCTTTTGGTTGAGTCCACCAAACTTGAAACGATGCATCACGTTATCATAGGTGCGCTTCGTATCGAAGTTGCGTGCGCCTTGAGCATTGGTAGTGAATGGTGTGATACGATATGCCAATCCTTCAGTCACCACATTGTTGCCAAGGTTGATATAACTACTCTCACCAACTGTTGCAGCCACGTAGATGGGGCGTTTCCAGTTACACTCAGCCAACATCTCCAGAATCATCAAGTCGCCTTTGTAGAGTGCACTCTTGCCTGCAAGCGAGATAACCATGCGGTCGGGAATGCTATCACTTGCCATCATCATACCACTCTTGCGTACTGCCTCCTTGTCGATAGTCATATAGAGTGTGTCGGTTGGAATGACGTGGAGTTCTGAATTTTTGGAACGTGCCCAATACTTCAATACATTCTTCAACTCAAATGGGTCATCACCAAACTGTGCTTTGGCAGTTTCGGGATCTTGCTTATAGAAATCGAGAACAGCCTGCTTCATATGAGGATCGATGGGCACATACTCGTTGGTACCAGTAACATACTCCAAACGATTCCATTTAATGGGAATGCCAGGAGAGGTATAAGCAGGACGACGCATCTGGTCTATATACCAATCGGTCTGCAGATACGACAGGTTGCAAACGCGCGCATCGGTGCGCACACCTTCTACATCCTGATTGTACCACAAGGGGAATGTATCGTTATCACCATTGGTATAGATGATAGGATTGCCCTCATTCTGCAGCGACATCAGATAGTTTTGTCCAAAGTCACGGCACGAATAACGACCACTTCGGTCATGATCATCCCATGTCTGACTACCCATTTGTATGGGAACAGCCAATGCCACTACAGCAATAACTGCGGCAACCAACACATTTTCTTTCTTCAGCTTGCGGTTCAACAGGTCGATGAGAGCTGCAACACCCATACCACACCAGATGGCAAAAGCATAGAACGAACCCGCATAAGCATAGTCGCGTTCACGTACCTGCTCAGGATTCTGATTAAGGTAGATGACAATAGCCAAACCTGTCATGAAGAACAGGAAGAACACAACCCAGAACTGGCGGATGCCCACTGGTTCTATATCTTCTTTGTCGCTACCGGGCACACGACGTTTGCGAGTGTACCACGACTGCCAGAAGAGTCCGATAAGACCGAGCATCAATGGCATCATATAGAATACATTGTGGCCTTTGTTGTTTTTCAACTCATCGGGCAATGTCGATTGGTCTCCCAGACGCCAGTTGTCCAACCAACTGAAACCACTTATCCAGTTGCCATGTTCCAATTCGCCCTGACCTTGAATATCATTCTGACGGCCTGCGAAATTCCACATGAAATAGCGCCAATACATGAAATTGCACTGGTATGAGAGGAAGAAACGAATGTTCTGCAACATGCTCGGCATCTTCACCGTAACCATCTCGCCACAACGATCGTATGCTTCTTCACTTCCATCGGGCTCTTCGCCCAACCAACTACGATATGAAGCAGCCTTACCTGAATCCCACATACGCGGGAACAGCATATTCTGAGCATATACATAGTCGTCCTTAGTACGTGCTACGAAGTATTCATCCTTCTCGTCGGCAGATGCTTTCTCCTTGCGCTGCCAAACAGGTGCGCCCTTTGTTGAGACTGGACGGCAATAGTCGCCCGCCTTCTCCAAAGCCACCTGTGAGGTATAAGCCTGACCGTAAAGCAACGGACGCTGTCCGTACTGGTCACGAGCCAGATAGTCGCCAAGGGTAAATATATCCTCTGGAGAGTTCTGGTCCATTGGTGGATTGGCTGCCGAACGAATGACGATGACAGCATATGACGAATAACCAATGAGGAGCATCATCATGCAGAGCAGAGATGTATTCTTGATACGTGAGGTGATGAGCAACTTGCCTTGGCGCTTATATTGAAGTACCAGCCAAATCAGAGCCAATACAACAATGCCGATAAGCACTGCTGACCAGCCATAGCCAAAGAAAGGAATACCCAACATGGCTACAGACAACAGAAATGCTATATTCTGACGTTTCAGACTTTGATCCTTGTAGGACTCATAGATCGCCCATACCAATGTGGCAATAAGCAGGATGATATAAACAATCTCACCTGTATTGAACGGACAACCAAACACGTTGACAAACAACAGTTCGAACCATCCACCCACACGAACAATACCCGGCACAAGACCATAGAGCACAGCACCCAAGATGACTACTGATATCACCAAAGCGGCAATAGAGCCATACAGATCTTTACGTGAATCGGGCTGAGGACACTTGCGATAGTAATATACCAGTACGATGGCAGGCAGACACAACAAGTTGAGCAAGTGAACACCAATCGAGAGGCCTGTCATATACATGATAAGCACCAGCCAACGGTCGGAATGAGGCTCGTCGGCATGTTCTTCCCACTTCAGGATCAGCCAGAATACCAAAGCGGTAAATGCCGAAGAATAGGCATACACCTCACCCTCAACAGCTGAGAACCAGAAGGTATCGCTGAACGTATAAATCAGCGCACCTACCAGTGCCGAGCCTTCAATGGCTATGGTTTTGGCGGGTGTCAACTCGCTCCAATCCTTGACCAACAAGCGTCGAACAAGATGCGAGATAGACCAGAACAGGAACAGAATGGTTACTGCCGAGAGCAATGCGCTCATCGTATTGACCATACGTGCTACCTGCGAGGGGTCGCTGGCAAAATGTGAAAACAGATTGGCGGTAAGCATGAAGAACGGTGCACCCGGTGGATGTCCGACTTCGAGTTTATAGCCCGTAGAGATAAATTCGGGACAGTCCCAGAAAGAGGCTGTCGGTTCAATAGTAGAGCAATAAACAAAGGCGGCAATCAAAAAGGTGACCCACCCCAGTATATTGTCTAACAGTCGAAATTGTTTCATTGTGTATTATTAATTATGATCTTAATTACCTAATAAAATACAAAAGTACAATATTTCTATCGAAGCGCCGTATCTTTCAGCAATTTTAACTAGATAAAGATGCTTGCACCATAGATGAGCAACACATAGCGTAGTAACTTACCTATGCTGATGCTGACCAATGAGATGACTATATTGGCACGCATCAAGCCAAGAGCGATGGTAATACCACTGCCCAAAATAGGCAGAAAGGCAAAGAATCCCATCCATGCACCACGGCCACCCATGAAACGCGTAGCCTTGTCGATACTCTCTTTCTTGACGTGGAGATACTTCTCTATCCACTCCAAACGCCCCATTCGTCCCACGCCATAATTGAAACATGATCCCAACACATTACCTACCGTACCATAGACTATAAGGCCTATAGGGTCAAGCCCTGCCGCCATCAGTCCCACCATGACAGCTTCACTGGAAAAAGGGAAGAACGAACCAGCCACAAAAGCAGCTATAAGCATTCCCCAATAACCATAACTAATCAGAAAAGTAGTGATGATGTCCATAGATTATAAATTGTCAGAAGTACAGCCATGAATAGCAACACCTGGAAGGTGATATTAGTGATACGGGTATGGGTAAGCGCCAGATAATGGGCCAGCAAGGGCGACACAAATACAATAAGCATGCGAGTAAGAATGTTGTAAAGCGTTGGCTGAAGCAACAAACATGCAAACATCAGCAATACCGACCAACTGAAGACATGGTAAAGTTGACGCACACGTATGCGGTCGAGATAACTTGTGCGAATATAATGCACTATACCTATTACACTTATCAGCGCCAATAGCAACAGCACAGCAACCTGACTCCCATCCCACGCGCTGAAGTCAAAGGGTTGACTCCATTCTGTCAATGCCATGAAATGGTCAGTTATCTGGTCGATACTCTGTTGATACACCGACCAGCATGTCCAAAACCAATAGGGAGTGAGCAAGCCAAAGAAGCCGGCAAAAAATGTACGCCACGACAAAGAGTGAAGCACAACACCATGCATCAAAAACAGTAATGGTATCAAACATACTATCTGGACAAATGACAAACTGGCAAGTCCTATACACAGATAGGCATAATAGGAACTTCCCACCGATGTGCCATCTTGATATGTTCGGAAAATCATCAGCAAGGCACCAACCATACACACTTGTACCCATGCACCTTCGGTTGAAGCAAACAATGGACATGCCACTGCCGAAAGTACCAAGAAGACACACGACACCATACGTGAATAAATACGGATGAGCGCATTGCTGTTGTTCAACTCTATCATCAGATAGGTCGAGACAACAAAGCACGCAAAAGATGCCCACCAATCTCCTTGTGTGAGTCCTGCCAATAACCACACCCCTGTCACACAAAGTACGGTGACAGGTAGTGTGAGTTTGCTTTCTGATATTCTATTCTGCAGTAGTTTCGTCATGCTTGAGAGCTATCGCTTAAAGGTCTGCACCTATATCACGACGGAAATACTTGTCGGTAAACTGAATTTTCTGGGCTTCTTCAAATGATTTCTGCAGAGCCTCGGCCTTGTCCTTACCATAAGACGAAACGGCAATTACACGTCCGCCATTGGTTACCACCTGACCATCCTTAAGGGCAGTTCCGCTATGGAACACGATACTTCCCTCCACTTGGTCAATACCGGTAATAGGATAGCCTTTCTTATATTCCTGCGGATAACCACCGCTAACAAGCATAACACATACAGCAGCTCGTTCGTCAAATGCTATTTCGCGCTCGTCGAGATTGCCTTCAGCCACTCCCTCAAACAAATCTACGATATCGCTTTTCAATCGCAACATGACACTTTCGGTTTCTGGGTCACCCATACGGCAGTTGTATTCGATAACCATCGGTTCCCCTTCAACATTGATAAGACCGAAGAATATGAATCCCTTATAGTCAATATTTTCAGCTTTCAAACCTTCCACAGTAGGACGGATAATACGGTCCTCCACCTTCTGCATCCACTCCTTAGTGGCGAAAGGTACAGGTGTAACACTACCCATACCACCAGTATTCAAACCGGTATCATGTTCGCCAATGCGCTTATAGTCCTTGGCTTCAGGCAGAATTTTATAGTGATCGCCATCGGTCAGCACGAACACCGAGCACTCAATACCACTCAAGAATTCCTCAATAACCACTTGCGAAGAGGCATTGCCAAACATTCCGCCAAGCATGTCTATGAGTTCCTTTTGTGCTTCTTCAAGTGTAGGCAGAATCAAGACGCCCTTGCCTGCACAGAGTCCATCGGCCTTCAGCACGTATGGAGCTTGCAAGGTTTCGAGGAAACGCAATCCGTCTTCAAGATGTTCCCCGTCAAAAGTCTGATAGCGTGCAGTAGGAATCTGATGACGTTGCATAAATGCTTTTGCAAAGTCTTTCGATCCTTCCAGTACTGCACCTTGTTTAGAAGGACCTATCACTGGGATGTCCTTGGTGCGTGAATCGGCTTTCAACTCATCATAAATACCTTTTACCAATGGGTCTTCTGGACCTACGATAACCATATCTATGGCTTTCTCTACACAGAAAGTCTTGATGGTTTCGAAGTCATCAGCCTTCATGGCCACATTCTCACCACAGTTGCCAGTACCGGCATTGCCTGGGGCGATGTAGAGTTGCTCACATTTCGGACTTTGGGAGATTTTCCATGCCAGGGCGTGTTCACGTCCGCCGCTGCCTAAAAGTAATATTTTCATATCTTGTTACACCTTATTATATTAATGAAATGGTTATTTTATAACTTGCCTTGCTCGCCAAGGTAGGAATCTTTAAATCCAAGGAAATAAAGCACGCCGTCAAGTCCAATGGTATTGATGCTTTGCTTGGCATTGGCAACCACGCGCGGTTTGGCATGGAATGCGATACCCAGTCCTGCTTCTGATATCATGGGCAAGTCGTTGGCTCCATCACCTACGGCAATGGTCTGTGCAAGATTGACTTTCTCTACCTGAGCGATGAGTTTGAGGAGTTCCGCTTTCCGGTGTCCGTCAACTATATCCCCAACATAACGTCCAGTCAACTTGCCGTTATCGTCAATCTCCAGTTCGTTAGCATAGACATAGTCAATACCATATCGACGTTGGAGATATTCGCCAAAATAGGTAAATCCTCCGCTGAGGATGGCAATCTTATACCCGTAACGCTTGAGGATAGTCATCAGTCGGTCCACACCTTCTGTTATTGGGAGATGTTCAGCAATATCCTTCATCACGCTGACATCCAATCCCTTCAACAATGCAACGCGTCTGGTGAAGCTCTCTTTGAAGTCTATTTCACCACGCATAGCACTCTCGGTAATGGCGCGCACCTCTGCACCTACTCCTGCCCGATCTGCCAGTTCGTCGATACATTCAGTTTGTATAAGTGTCGAGTCCATATCAAAACAGATGAGCCGTCGCATTCTGCGGAACATATCGTCGCGTTGGAACGAGAAATCAATTTCCATATCTTTCGACACCTGCATGAGTTTGCTTTGCATCTCCTTGCGGTTGTTGGGTTCGCCACGGAGAGAGAATTCGATACAAGCTCGCACATGGTTTGTTGAATTCTTGATGCTCTTTCTACCTGTCAGTCTGAGGATGCTGTCGATATTAAGCCCCTGCTCGGTGATAATCAGCGATGCTGCCTCTATCTGCCGTGCATCCAACTGGCGTCCCATAACTGTTAGGATATAACGGTTTTTGCCTTGATGTCCCACCCAGTCTTCATATTCATCGTCAGTAATAGGCGAGAATCCGATGTTGACTCCCAGTTCTGTGGCTTTAAACAAAAGTTCTTTCATGACTTGTCCGGAATGTGCTTCCTTCAAGCGCATGAGTATTCCCAGCGAAAGTGTTGAGTGGATATCGGCCTGACCGATATCGAGAATCTGCGCATCATACCGAGCAAGGATTCCCATGACTGAGGCCGTCAATCCAGGGCGGTCCTGACCTGTGATGCGCACAAGTATCTGTTCTTCTTGGTTCATTTCAGATAATCTTCAAAATACTGTGTAATACGTTCATGCAGATGCACGCTCTGATGTCCCCGCATATTGTGTGGTTCGCCCGGATATACAAAGAAGTCGGGCTGTGTTCCTGCTGCGATACATGCTTTAAGGAAAGTGAGGCAATGTTGTGGCACTACTGTCACATCATTAAGTCCCTGTATGATTTGCAGTTTTCCTTTGAGATTCTTAGCCTGATAGAGCAATGATGTTTTTTTGTAACCTTCCGGATTGCTTTGTGGAGTTCCCATATAGCGTTCGCCATACATCACTTCGTACCAATGCCAGTCGATAACAGGGCCGCCAGCCACACCAACTTTGAAGACATCGGGATAATTGGTCATCAACGAAATGGTCATAAATCCACCAAAACTCCATCCGTGTACACCGATTCGGTCTGCATCCACATAAGATAGTGTCTTTAGGAATTCCACTCCCTTCATCTGATCTTTCATTTCTTCCTGTCCCAGTTGATGGAATGTAGCCTGTTCGAAATCCTTGCCACGATGTTCACTTCCGCGGTTATCGAGGATAAAGGTGATGTATCCTTTGCCTGCCATATAACTTTCCCATCCACGGCTACTATAATGCCAACGTGCATCGACGTTGTGTGCATGAGGTCCTCCATAGACATATACTACAGTAGGATATTTCTTGTTAGGATCAAAATCCGCAGGTTTCACCATACGGTAATAGAGATCGGTAACGCCATCTGCTGCTTTAATGGTACCACAACTGAACTGCGGAATAGAATATCCCGTCCAAGGATCTTTTGCCTGGAAATAAGAAACGGCCTTTGCCTTAGTGGTTTGCACGATTTCTATACGACGTGGAACGGTCGGTGTAGAATAGTTATCGAGGATATAGTTGCCGCTTCCGCTGAGTTTGGCATTATGCCAACCCTCGCCATTTCCTAATAATGTTCGTTTGCCGGTCTTTACACTTACCGCATAGATATTCTGTTGGATAGGACTCTTTTCGTTGCTGGCAATGATGATGGTCTTCTGTTTGGCATTAAAACCTATCATTTCCAGGACCTCCCACTTGCCAGCGGTCAGTTGACTGACTTCGAGTGATTCGGTATTGCCGGCCATTCTGCTACCGTGCTTGCCAAGTGAACAAAGGTACAGGTGATTATATCCATCCTGACGACTCTGCATGATAAATGAGTTAGCATCCCATGGCAAGAAGACGATGGGATGTAGAGGTTCCACATACTTCTCGTCGGTTTCTCGATAGAGTTCAGCAGTTTTATTGCCTGTTTCTGCACTATAAGCGACCAGGCGACAGTCGTTCTGCTTGCGGTTCAATTCAAACATATAAACCGTTTTGCTGTCTGGACTCCATGCCACATTGGTGAAATAGCGGTCTGTGGAATCGCCAGCCTTGAGATAAATAGTCTTTCCTGTAGTAAGGTCATACACACCTACAGTCACCTGATGTGAAGTCTCGCCAGCCATAGGATATTTGTCGGGAGCCAGTGTGGCGATGCAGGAACGTTTTTCTGGGTCGAAACCGATTTCCGGGATATCCACTTGTGGATAATCGGTCACCATCGACTGGTCCATTCTATAAAAGGCCAGTTTGTTTCCATCGGGACTCCAGAATGTTCCTTTACTGATGCCGAACTCATCACGATGCACAGCCTGTCCATAAACCACTTCTCTACTGCCGTCGGTTGAGAGTTGCACAGTCTGTTGCTTATGGTTGCAGACAAACAGGTTGTTGTCTTTCAAGAAAGCATAGGCTGTCTGTTGAGCATTGGTTTCCAACAGATTTTCACCGTCTTTCAACTCGAAAGAGCTGACCAAGGCATGTTTTTTGAAATCGACCATATAGGTTTTGCTACCTTGGCTAATCACCACAACGCTCTTGTCTGCGAATGGAAATTCTGCATTATATAGCGTACGAACCTTAATATCCTTTGTTGGTGCAATCCATTGGTTAATCTGGCTGACATCAAAGAGACGGTTTTCTTTACCGTTAGCTTTATCTACCAGATAACAAGCATCCACATCGAGGCGAACGAGTTGGTCTCCCCACCATGCAGTCCACCGGTTCTCCGGCACCATATTCCGATAGTTTGTACCACCGAAATTAAGGTCCTCAAGTGTAAAATTCTTCTGTGCGTTCATTGGAGATACAGTCATCAACATAGTCATGCAGACCATCAACGCCTTACTACAATATTTAATCATTGTCATCTTCGAATCTTCTTTTGTTACGGTCAAAGCCACGTCCACCGCCGCGTTGCTTTTTACCTCCACTTCGGTCAAAGCGCTCATGCCCCCCACGGTTCTCGCTCTTGCGATAGGGTTTGCGGTCATCGCGCGAATAACGGTCATCACCAC
>SAMEA3663064__coassemble_490_pt1 | contig 16679 bp, 18 predicted proteins | sample SAMEA3663064__metabat2_high_PE_003 | metagenome-assembled genome bin SAMEA3663064 (sample SAMEA3663064) | pig gut metagenome | biome: pig gut; feature: pig-associated habitat; material: faeces | place: France | collected 2012 | reverse complement strand
CATTGGCGTAACATTTATTTGTATTTTTTTAAATAAATTTGCCACGGATTTATATAACAAACAACAAGTATGAACTAAAAACTACTTCTTCTGATGGTTATGAGTGTTGACTTCAACACTCACCATCATGGCTCAGATCACTACCTCCGCCCTTAGCGGTAAGGTAACGACGCAAGACACGAAGGAGGAGGTGATTGGTGCTACGGTACAGGGTCCAAAGACTACTTATGGTTCTACCGTTGAACTCATCGATGTATCGGTTGTCAATATTAAGAAGTCTATCGTTAAGGTTGATTCACTCTCAATAGACACTCTGCCTAAGGCTGGTGGCGAAGTAATCGCATATCTGACCAACAAGGGTGAAGGCGTTGACGTGAAGATTCCTGAGGAGGCTGAAAGCTGGCTCTCTATCAAGTCTATCAACACCAAGAACGGAACTTCTACCGTTGTGTTCAAGGCTAATGCCAACAAGGGTGGTGCATTCTATTTCGAACCTAAGAAATAATCAGACTATACAAGTCATATATCAAGGGGAACTCCTATCGGGGTTCCCCTTTTTATTTATCCGCCAATCGGTTCTTTGATAAAGAAATGACCGATTTGTAATTAACTAATATCGCGAAGGTGAATAATATCACGGAAATAACCAAATTGCGAACCGATTATTTTGCACTTTCACCATTATTCGCTAACTTTGCACAAAAAGCAAAAGCTATAAGGCCATGGCAAAGAATCAGAACTGGAAAGACGACTGCTGGGTGTTGCTCATACAACTATACCAAAAGAAGCCGGCAGGGCTCAAACCCCTGTACTGCAAGGCTATGGTGGATCTCAGCCTCGAACTACACGTTCCGCCACAAACACTCCATCAGAAGATGAAGCAACTGGAAAGCCTCGACACGCCCCGTATCCAACAACTATGGCAACACTATGCCAACAACCCACAACGTCTGAACCGAGCAGTAAAGTTGCTGAGACGAATGGCAGGATTCGGCAATAGTGGCGAATTCTACGAAGGGGTGGAACTGCAAGAGTCGTTTGAACACGATTTCAGACCCATTGAAGGTGATAGTCAACTGATGCCTGTCACACTCATCATCATTCTCGACCTATATTTCAGACTGACACCCATCACCATGGTTCCAGAAACTCCAGAAATACAAGACCTGGCCCGACTAATGCACATGTCTGCAGCAAAGATTGCTGACATCATGGAAGTATATCAACACTGCGACCCCTATCTCAATAGAAATGAGATGCTCTTTAGTCCCATCTTCCCTGCTTGTCAGGATATATGGCAGAGATACGGCAATAGCGATACCGAACAACTGGCTACGCTGGCCGAACAACTCAAGGCGTATTACCGATGAAACAAGAACAGACACAAGAACAACAACTGTCACAATCGCTCCGGCAAACCCAGAGCATCACACAGCAACAGTTGCTCCAAGCGCAACTCACAGAGATGCCTATGGCGCAACTCATGGAACGCATACGCACTGAAATGGACGATAATCCTGCGCTGGAATCATCGGGCACCGATGAAGAGAACGATTGGCACGACGATGAACCATCAGACACCGATACTGATACCAACGAAGACTACGAACAACGCAACGAGCGCGAAGAGCGGAACGATGCGCTCGATGCCGCTTTAGAACGCATTGGACGCGATGATGAAGACCTTCCCGTATATCACAGCGGACCATCTTATGACGAGGAACGCGAAGAGATGGTCTATGGCGAAACTCTCTCTTTCTATGATCAGCTCAAGGAACAAGTGGGGCTCTTGCCACTTGATGAGCGCCAACGATATATCATGGAATACATCATTGGCTCACTCGACGAAGACGGACTACTGAGAAAAACGCTCGATAGCATAGCCGACGAACTGGCTATCTACCACAACATTGATACCAATGAACACGAATTGCAAAAGCTCTTGGAGATGCTCCAAGACTTTGACCCCGCTGGTATTGGTGCACGCTCATTGCAAGAATGTCTGCTCTTACAAATCAAAAGACGTGAACCATCGCGGCTGACCACTCTAATGGAACAAGTGGTCAACAACCACTTCGAAGATTTTACCAAGAAGCACTGGCAACAAATCAGACAAAGCTTGCAATTGACAGAGATGCAAGTCGATACACTCATGGCAGAGATGCGCAAACTCAACCCCAAACCTGGTGCATCAATGGGCGAAGCCGTAGGGCGTTCACTCCAACAAATCACACCCGATTTCATCATCGATACACAGGACGACGGTACCGTGACCTTCCAACTCAATACTGGAGAATTGCCAGAACTGCATGTATCACCATCGTTTTCCGAAACACTCAATCAATATCAGACCAACAAAGAAAATATGAGCCGCCAAATGAAGGAAGCGCTGCTCTATACTAAAAAGAAAGTGAATGCCGCTCATAGTTTCATAGAAGCTATCAAGAGCAGACGCCGCACACTCACCATGACTATGAATGCCATTATACAATGGCAGCATCGCTATTTCGAAGAAGGCGACGAGGCACTGCTACGACCTATGATTCTCAAGGATATTGCGGAAAAGACAGGTCTCAACCTCACCACCATCTCCAGAGCCTGCAACGGTAAATATGCACAAACACGATGGGGCACTTTCCCCCTTCGCCACTTCTTCACCGAAAGCTATACCACTGCTGAAGGTGACCAACTCTCCACTCGGCAACTTAAGATGATTCTGCACGACCTCATAAACAGCGAGGATAAACAGCAACCACTGAGCGATGATGCACTCTGCAAACTGCTCGCAAAGAAGGGCTACCCCATAGCACGACGTACCGTGGCAAAATACCGCGAACAACTTGGACTGCCTATAGCACGACTGAGAAAGGAGGAGAAAAAATGAAAAACGAAAAGCGCCTCATCATCGCTGCACGTGCGGTAAGCCTATTCTTCACACCATTCTATTTGCCCATCGTAGGCATGCTTGTACTTTTCACCTTCAGTTTCATGAGCATCTTCCCTACTGCCTACAAATTGCAGGTACTGGCAATGGTCTATTTCTTCACGATTCTGATGCCAACCATATCCATTCGACTCTACCGCAAATACCAAGGATGGACACTCATCGAACTAGGCCAACGTGAACGGCGCATGGTGCCCTATGCTCTATCGATAGCCAGCTATTTCGCTTGTTACTATCTCTTCCTTCGGCTTCACATGCCACATTTCATCGGTTCCATCCTTTTGGCAGCACTCTGCGTACAGATGATATGTGCGCTTATCAATGTAGTATGGAAGATATCTACCCACTCGGCAGCAATCGGAGCCGTAGGCGGTGCACTATTTGCCTTTGCCGAATATCTGGCATTCAATCCCATATGGTGGCTCTGCCTGGTATTCCTTGTCGGAGGAATCGTGGGCACCTGTCGCATGATATTACGACAGCACTCTCTCGGACAGATAGTAGGAGGATTCTGGATTGGCTTCTTCGTAGCAGCCATCATCATTCTCTTCATCTAACGAATCACAATAGATTATAACATACAGACAACAACATCGTTTAACAACAACAAGACATACAAATACGATTATGAAACCAATTGTCAGCATCATCATGGGCAGCACAAGCGATTTGCCCGTTATGGAAAAAGCATGTAAACTACTCGACGAGATGCAAATTCCCTTTGAGGTCAATGCGCTGTCGGCACACCGTACCCCTGACGCAGTAGAGGCATTTGCTGCAGGGGCTAAGGAGCGCGGTCTGAAAGTGATTATCGCAGCTGCCGGAATGGCGGCTGCACTACCGGGCGTCATCGCAGCATCAACCACACTCCCCGTTATCGGAGTGCCCATCAAAGGCATGCTCGACGGACTCGATGCCATGCTCTCCATCATACAGATGCCCCCAGGCATCCCTGTAGCAACAGTAGGTGTCAACAGTGCACAGAACGCAGCTATCTTAGCTGTAGAAATGCTTGCACTCTCCGATGAAGCCATTGCCAAGCGCCTGGCAGACTATAAGGCTGGACTGAAAGCCAAGATTGAGAAAGCCAACCGCGATTTGGCCGAAGTGAAATACGAATATAAAACCAACTGAAGCACTGCTTCACCAATCCATAAGAAGATGAGTTACAAACGAAGAGTATCATCCATTGCCCACGTAGGACAGCTCGGCATCGGAGGCGATAACCCTATCCGCATCCAGTCGATGGCCACCAAAGACACCAACGATACCGAAGGTTGCGTGGCACAAGCCAAACGCATCATCGATGCAGGAGGTGAGTTGGTGCGCTTCACTACACAGGGAACACGTGAAGCCGAGAATATGAAAAACATATCTCAACGGCTGAAAGCCGATGGCTATACAGCTCCATTGGTAGCTGATGTACATTTCACAGCCCGTGTAGCCGATGTGGCAGCATGCTACTGCGAGAAAGTTCGCATCAATCCCGGCAACTATGTTGACCCTGGCAGAGTCTTCAAACATCTCGAATATACCGATGCAGAATATGCCGATGAACTAAAAAAAATAGAAGCCAAGCTAGTGCCGTTCCTCAATATCTGTAAAGAGCACCATACTGCCGTACGCATAGGAGTAAACCATGGTTCGCTCAGCGATCGCATCATGTCGCGTTATGGCGACACTCCCGCAGGTATCGTAGAAAGTTGCATGGAGTTTCTGCGCATCTGCAAACGTGAGAACTTCAACGATGTGGTCATATCCATCAAAGCCAGCAATACTGTGGTCATGGTTACTACGGTACGCCTCTTGGTGGAAACCATGGACCATGAAGACATGCACTATCCACTGCATCTCGGTGTTACCGAAGCTGGAGAAGGCGAAGACGGACGCATCAAGAGTGCCGTAGGTATTGGTGCCTTGCTGACAGAGGGCATTGGCGACACCATCCGTGTATCACTCAGCGAAGAACCAGAATGTGAAATTCCTGTAGCACGCCAACTTGTAGATAACATCGAAACATGTGCTATTCTGCGTGAGAAAGCCGAGGCTTCCATCGCCGATGATACCATCACCATCACCTTGGATGATGAAGATTGGCAGACCATGCAACTCAAAGTCGCCATGGCAACAGGAGCCTTACTCATCGACCGTAAAGCTCATCAACTTGTCATCAACAATCCCCACTTCTCAGCAGAACGTCTCGTAGGTCTGGCAGATGCTATTCTGCAGGCAGCACGCATTAAGTTTACCAAGACAGAATACATCTCTTGTCCGGGTTGCGGACGCACACTCTACAATCTACAAGACACCATTGCCCGCATTAAAGCAGCAACCAGTCATCTGGTAGGACTAAAGATTGGCATCATGGGATGTATCGTCAATGGTCCTGGCGAAATGGCAGATGCCGATTATGGCTATGTGGGTGCAGGACGTGGAAAGATATCACTCTACCGACAAAAAGAGTGTGTAGCAAAGAATATCCCTGAGGCTGAAGCCGTAGAACGCCTATTACAACTGATTGACGACGATCGAAAAAAACAATAATATCAGTTATTCGCATGGTGTGGCAACAATCGGTAAAGCCTACAGACTATTCCATTTTGTCGTTTGACGATAAGGGCTAAAGAGCCCAATAACATCTAGCAGATGACATACACACCACTTCTATACAAATTGACAAAGCCCTGCTTCAAATTATTTGAAGCAGGGCTTTGTCAGATATCAGTATCACTTATTCGGCAAAGGCAGCTTCCTCTGCTTCGGCAATAATCTCCTCACGGCTCTTTGCCCGTGGTGTTGCCGTAATATCATCAAGTGAAAAGTCCATATCATGACGGTCTGCCGACTGGTTATCATTATCCGATACATTCTTCTGCAGCGATTTCTGTGGACGAGGAAAATCTCTTTCTGTAGTTTGAGGCTGCTCCACAATAAAATCACGCTGATCTGCTTCTGGATCAGGTACAGAGAGTATCGGTTCCTCCTCCATCTTTGTACGTTCCGTCTTTGCAGCAAACACGCTGTCTATGAATTGTGGCTCGCGACGCAAACGCTGTAGCGTATCTTTGCAGGCATTCTGCTGACTCTCTTTTTTACTGTATCCTTTACCCGCACAACCTTCTACACCTTCAAGTATCACCTGATAGACAAAGACAGGACTGCTGTTCTCGTCTTTCGTCTGTTCCACTTGTTTAAACTCCAGCCGCACACGGTTTTTTTGACTCCATTCCAACAGTTTCGACTTGAAATTGACCTCCTTATAGGCCACTTTATCGATGTTGATAATCTGGTTGAGGATACGCTTCTGCATGAAACGCATGCAGGCTTCATAGCCGCGGTCGAGATAAATCGCACCGACAAGGGCCTCGAAAGCGTTTCCCCCCATGTAACTGTTATGAACTGTAGAGCGGTCAGACGTAGTGATCAGCCGAGTGATACCCATCTCTTTGGCCAATCGTCCGAGTGTTTCGCGCTGTACGAGTTTAGAGCGAGTATTAGTAAGAAATCCCTCGCGCTTGCCTTCAAAATGACGAAATACGATATCGCCCACCACAGCATCAAGTATGGCATCACCCAAAAATTCGAGGCGCTCATTATTCAAAGGACGTCCTTTCTCATTTCGGCGACGCAGACTCTTGTGTAGAAGAGCCTGCTTATAGAGCTGTATGTTGCGAGGATAAAATCCGAGAATTTTGTATAAAGAAGAATAAAGCTCCTTCTCCTTGCGGAAAGGGAGCCTTATTCTATCTATGAAATTATAATTATTCAGCATACTTCTTGAACACTACACAAGCGTTGTGACCACCAAAACCGAAGGTATTGCTCAGTCCGGCACGCACTTCGCGCTTCTGTGCTTTGTTGAAGGTGAAGTTGAGGTTGTAGTCAATCTCTTCATCGTTATCGCCTTCCTCATGGTTGATAGTGGGAGGAACGATGTCGTTCTTGACAGCCAATACGGTAGCCATAGCCTCTACAGCACCTGCTGCACCAAGGAGGTGACCAGTCATCGACTTGGTACTGCTGATGTTGAGCTTATAAGCAGCATCGCCAAACACTTCCTTGATAGCCTTGGCTTCAGAGATATCACCTACGTGGGTAGATGTTCCGTGTACGTTGATATAATCGATATCTTCAGGATTCAAGCCAGCATCCTCCAATGCGTTGCGCATCACGAGGCATGCACCGAGACCCTCTGGATGAGAGGCGGTGATGTGGTGAGCATCGGCGCTCATTCCTGCACCAACCATTTCTGCATAAATCTTAGCACCACGTGCCTTAGCATGCTCGAGCTCTTCAAGAATCAAGCAACCAGCACCTTCAGCCATGATGAATCCATCGCGACTTGCGCTGAACGGACGGCTTGCCTTTTCAGGTTCATCGTTGCGAGTTGACAGAGCGTGCATCGCATTGAAACCACCAACACCTGTTGCACAGATAGCAGCCTCAGCACCACCACTTACGATAATGTTGGCCTTGCCCAAACGTATAAGGTTGAAAGCATCAGCCAATGCATTGCTTGAAGAAGCACAAGCCGAAGCAGTGATATAGTTTGGTCCGTGGAAACCGTACATAATAGAAATCTGTCCGGCAGCAATATCGGCAATCATCTTCGGAATGAAGAATGGATTGAATTTAGGACCATCAGCCTCGTGAACACCATAGTATTTCACTTCATCCTCGAAGGTCTTAATACCACCGATACCTACTCCATAAACAACGCCAATGCGGTTTTTGTCTTCGGTATCAAGGTCCATTGCACTGTCTTCCACAGCCTGTTTAGCAGCAATAAGAGCCAGCTGTGTGTAACGATCCATCTTACGAGCCTCTTTACGATCAAGATAATCATTGATGTTAAGGTTCTTCACTTCGCACGCAAACTTAGTTTTGAAGTTTGTGGTATCGAAGCTGGTAATGGGGGCTGCGCCACTCTTTCCCGCCAGCATGTTCTGCCAGGTCTCCTCAGAAGTGTTGCCCAGTGGCGTGACGGCACCGAGTCCAGTCACTACTACTCTTTTCAATTCCATATTTTAGATTTGGTTGTCTTAGTGATGTCCTATTACTGAATGGGTGTTGAACATTGGCCACCAAAAGGTACGCCAACACCCAACACCCAAAAGTCCATCACAGATGTGATTTATTTTTTGTTCTCCTCGATGTATGCGATAGCATCACCTACAGTGCCAATCTTCTCAGCCTTGTCGTCGGGGATAGAGATACCGAACTCTTTCTCAAATTCCATGATGAGCTCAACGGTATCCAAAGAATCAGCGCCGAGGTCGTTGGTGAAACTTGCTTCGGGCTTTACTTCTGCCTCGTCAACACCGAGCTTGTCAACGATGATTTCCTTTACTTTGCTTTCAATTTCTGACATAATGTTCTTTTTAAAATAGTTTATAATGTATTCTTTTTTTGTGTGCTTACTACCCCATAGGGCACTTAGCGGTTGCAAAGTAACTAATTTTTATTGAGTTACGCAAATAATTTCGGTAAAAAAGCGCTTTTCTTTGCACAAACACCTATAATCTGTGCACTTTTCAGCCCCTTTTCTGCATATTTTTTCAGATTTTTTCACGTCTAAGTGGGTAATTATTGCGCAAAGATTCAAACAGCGATGGATCGTTTTTAAGTTTTTCACTATCCTTGATGGGGTTGTAAAGCTGTAAAGGATCACCTGTGAAATGAAAACCGTCAGGTAGAGACGGAGGATCTATACGACCGGGATTGGGCAAATGGAAATGATGACAAAGAGCTTGAATTACCATATTATCAGCATTAGTCTTGCCATCTGCAGAGTAGCCTGCAATATGTGGAGTGGCAATAAAAGCCTGTTTCAGGAGTTGGAGATTGATATCAGGTTCACCCTCCCATACATCGATAACCGCATCGCGCACTCGCTTTTCACACAATGCTGTCAACAGAGCGTTATTATCAACCACAGGCCCACGACTTGTATTAATTATATAAGGTACGCGCGAGAGCCTTTGGAAGAACGCTTCATCTGCCATATGCCATGTAGCATAACATCCTTCGCGGGTGAGTGGCACATGGAAAGTGATGACATCTGCCTCCCGCTCTATCACGTCTAACGACACATAGTCTGAGGAGCCCACTGGCGGATCGCATACCAAGACACGCATACCCATGCGTTCAGCTACGTTCTTCACTTTCTGTCCCACATGTCCACATCCCACGATACCGATAGTGGCACTATTGAGTTGAAGTCCTTTCTGTTGTTGAAGCAAAAGAAGTGACGATTCGAGATACTGTGCGACCGAGGCAGCATTGCATCCTGGACAACTGGTCCATGTTATGCCTGCACGCTCCATATAATCGGTATCAATATGATCAAATCCTATGGTTGCAGTGGCAACAAAAGTCACTTTCGAACCAGCCAACAGTTTTTCATCACATCGCGTACGAGTTCTCACTATAAGTGCATCAGCATCTTTCACATCGGCAGACGCTATTTTTGCTCCGGGAATAGCCACCACTTGGTCGGCCAGCATCTGGAGTTTCTCGCGGATATAGGGTATTTTATCGTCAACAACTATTTTCATAATTGGATGCAAAGATAATGAATCGGGATGGAAAAGAGAAAAAAATCACTGTTTTCTTTTGTATTTCACTCACTTATTCTACACCTTTGGCGCCATGCGCCCAAGGTACTCACGTTCGGAAATGCAAAAGAAAACGAGGTTTTCTTTTGTATTTCACCCACTTATTCTACACCTTTGGCGCCATGCGCCCAAGGTACTCACGTTCGGAAATGCAAAAGAAAACGAGGTTTTCTTTTGTATTTCACTCACTTATTCGTACCTTTGCACCAAACAAAAAAATATAGACTATGACATTTACTGAAAAAGCTAACCAAATCTTCAAGCAAGCTATTCGTGACTATCACTTGAAAGATCATGTGGACACGCCCATTTCTAATCCTTACGAGCGCGACTCTATTGAGTATAGCCTGTATCTGAAATGCTGGATTGATACCGTACAGTGGCATCTGGAAGATATCATCCGCGATCCACACATCGACCCAACAGAGGCACTGGCTCTGAAGCGTCGCATCGACCACAGCAATCAAGACCGCACCGATTTGGTAGAGGAAATCGACTCTTACTTCCGTAAGTTGTATAGTGACATCAAGCCTTTGACCGACGCACGACTGAACACAGAGAGTCCAGCATGGGCCATTGACCGTCTTTCCATTCTGGCTTTGAAGATCTGGCACATGCAAGAACAGACCGAACGCAAGGATGCTGACGTTGCCCATGTAGAGAAGTGTCAAGCCAAACTGCAGGTTCTTCTTGAACAGCAGGTGGATCTCAGCACAGCCATCGACCAGTTGCTCGAAGACATTGAGCAGGGTCGCAAGTACATGAAGGTATATCGCCAGATGAAGATGTACAACGATCCTTCTACCAACCCTATTCTCTACAAGAAATAATTCAATTGGTGAAAAAGGAACATCTTCTCGTCATCCGATTCTCTGCATTAGGCGATGTGGCCATGACAGTGCCCGTCGTCTATGCATTGGCACAGCAGTATCCTGATGTGCGCATTACGGTATTGAGCCGTAACTTTGCACGTCCTTTGTTCGATGATCTGCTACCCAACATCAATTTTATGGAGGCTGACCTCAAACGCGAATACCGCGGTATCACTGGTTTGAACAGTCTCTACCGCCGTTTGTTGGCCAAACAGTTTACAGCCATTGCCGACCTTCACAGCGTACTGAGGTCAAGTTATCTGCGCATGCGCTTCAATCTGGACCACTATAAAGTGGCACACATTGACAAACATCGCAAAGACCGCCGTCGCATCACCTCTTCAAGCAATAAGCAACTGATTCAGTTGCCTACTTCATTCCAAAACTATGCTGATGTATTTGCCCGCTTGGGCTATCCCGTCAACGTACAGTTCCGCTCCATTTTTTCAGAAGATGGTGGTGACATGAATCTTTTGCCAGAGAGTCTTCCCCGTCCCACTGTCGGTCAACCGTGTATCGGCATTGCACCTTTTGCCGCACACGAAGGCAAAATCTATCCAGTTCGATTAATGGAACAGGTAGTAGAGCAATTGCTTGCCAAACATCCTGATACTCGCATCTATTTATTTGGCAAAGGCCAGCGCGAAGACGAAACATTCCCAAAATGGTGTGCTGCCCACCCCCAGTGTGTGTATGTAAGCCAACATTTGAATAATCTGCGCAACGAACTCATCTTAATGAGCCACCTCAAAGTAATGGTATCCATGGATTCTGCCAATATGCACTTGGCATCGCTGGTAGCCACACCCGTAGTAAGCGTATGGGGTGCCACTCATCCTTTTACTGGTTTTATGGGTTGGAATCAGAGCCCAGAGAATGCCATCCAGATACCGTTGGAGTGCCGTCCATGTAGCATCTACGGCCAGAAACCATGCTTACGAGGTGACTATGCTTGCATGCGCAACATCGCACCAGAGCAGATTGTCAACCGCGTAGAACTGATTCTGAACAAGCATTAAATCCCGTTTACGGATAGTTCTGCCAGCTATTTCCATGTAGCACTATCCGTCAATGGCTTTTCTTGATATGAGAAAAACCATGAAACACTATAATTTTTCATAAAAAAATAATGCGGTATCAGAAAATATGTGTACCTTTGCGCCGATTTTAAAACAGATACATTAATAATATTATAAAGACAAAAAATGGATAAAGTAAGTTACGCTATGGGCATCGGTATCGGCATGCAGCTGAAGCAGATGGGTGCCACAGACATGAACGTTGACGACTTTGCAGCAGCCATCAAAGACGTGCTTGCAGGCAACGAACTGAAGGTACCAAACCACGAAGCGCAGCAAATTGTGCAAGATTACTTCATGGCACAAGAGAAGAAACTCAACGAACAGCGCGCCGCACAAGGCAAGATTGCCAAAGAAGCAGGTGAGAAATATCTGGCAGAAAACGCAAAGAAAGACGGTGTGGTTACACTGCCCAGCGGTCTGCAATATCAAGTTATCAAGGAAGGTAACGGTAAAAAACCATCTGCCAAAGACACAGTACGCTGCCACTATGAGGGATTTCTCATCGATGGCACAGTTTTCGACTCATCAGTACAGCGTGGTGAACCCGCAGAATTCGGTTTGCAGCAGGTGATTGCCGGATGGACCGAAGGTCTGCAGCTGATGCAGGAAGGAGCTAAATACCGCTTCTTCATACCTTATATGCTGGGATATGGTGAGAGCGGAGCAGCAGGTGCTATTCCCCCATTTGCAGCACTTATTTTCGATGTAGAGCTCATCAAGGTGCTCTAAACCAAACAGAAATGATACAAACATTAGTAATACAATGAAGAAATTTACCATTGCAGCATTCGCTGTAGCCGCAGTAGCCATGCTTTCTTGCGGCAATGCCGCTCCCAAGGCTAACCTGAAGAGCGACGTAGACACACTGAGCTACGCCATCGGTATGGCACAGACTCAGGGTCTGAAAGATTATCTCGTAACACGTCTTGACGTGGATACCGCCTATCTGGACGAGTTTATCAAAGGTTTGAACGAAGGAGCCAATGCCGGCGACGACAAGAAGAAAGCCGCTTACTACGCAGGTATTCAGATTGGCCAGCAGATTTCAAACCAGATGATGAAGGGCATCAACCACGAGCTTTTCGGTGAGGATTCTACCAAGACCATCTCTCTGAAGAACTTCATGGCAGGTTTCATCAGCGGAACAACTGGTAAGGGTGGCCTCATGAGCATCGACTCAGCACAGATGGTTGCTCAGAAGATGATGCAGAGCATCAAGGCCAAGACCATGGAAAAAGCCTACGGTCCTAACAAGGCAGCTGGTGAGAAATTCCTTGCAGCCAATGCCAAGAAGGAAGGTGTGAAAACTCTTCCCGGTGGTGTACAGTATAAGGTTATCAAGGTAGGAACCGGTAAGATTCCTGCTGACACCTCAATGGTAAAGGTCAACTACGAGGGTCGCACCATCGACGGCAAGGTATTCGACAGCTCATACAAGCGCAACATGCCCGCAGACTTCCGTTGCAACCAGGTTATCAAAGGTTGGACAACCGCTCTGACCCACATGCCTGCAGGTTCTGTATGGGAGGTTTACATTCCTCAGGATCAGGCTTACGGTGAGCGCCAGCAGGGTGAAGACATCAAGCCTTTCTCTGCTCTCGTCTTCAAAATCGAGCTTCTCGAAGTGAAATAATCATCAGGGAAAACACCCCAACACAATAGTGTATATCGGTATCAAGGTCGATGAATCTGGCCATGATACCGATATTTTGTCTAAAAAAACATAAATTATCAAGCAAAGTGTTGCCTGTTTCAACAATAATAACTACTTTTGCTTACAAATAGTAAAATATCTAAAACCATATAAATATGGCAGCAAACGACAAGATTGATAATCTCGACAAAAAGATTCTGAATATTCTATCTAAAAATGCCCGAATACCCTTCAAGGATGTTGCGGCAGAGTGTAACGTATCACGTGCAGCTATCCACCAGCGCGTCCAGCACCTCATAGAGGGTCACGTCATCATGGGTAGCGGTTTCGACGTTAATCCCAAAAGTCTGGGATACACCACCTGTACCTACGTGGGAATCACCTTGGAACGTGGTTCGATGTATAAGGACGTAGTGGAAAGAATACAGCATATCCCAGAAATCGTGGAATGTCACTTCACTACAGGTCCATACACCATGCTCGTAAAACTCTATGCCCGCGACAACGAACAACTCATGCAGTTGCTCAACGGCCAACTGCAAGACATCCCCGGTGTAGTGGCTACAGAGACTCTGATATCGCTCGAACAAAGCATCAAGCGTGAGATTCCTATCGGACCCAACGAATAATCATCTATCAACACTGCGTATGAACCGTTTTGACTGGCAAGCACAGCTGGCCAAATGCCATGCGTCGTTTCCTGCAGCAACGCACAAACCTGTCATTGCCATCACGGGAAACTATGGCGAAGGAAACTGCAAGCTCGCTCAAACCTATTATAAATCGGTGGAAAAAGCAGGCGGTGTGCCTATCATCATGCCTCCCTCTGCACAGACCGATACTATCATCAATACGCTTGAACATATTGATGGGCTCCTCATCAGCGGTGGCTCCGACTTCAATCCGCTGTTTGCAGGCGAGCAACCTGTTGTCAAGCTTGGAGGCATCAATGCCGAGCGCGACCTTGCCGAACTGCTCACTATACGGTTAGCCTACGATCGGCAGATTCCTATGTTAGCCATTTGTCGCGGCATTCAAGCATTGGCTATGGCTCTTGATGGCCATGTGGAACAGGATATCAGCCACAGAGCACAGGTAAAACACAGTCAGGACGCAGACCGTTCAGAGCCCACCCACTCCGTAAAGATAGTCCCCGACTCTATTCTCGGTAGTCTCTATGCCGATACGCTCAAGGACAACGACGGCATACTCTACGTCAACTCATTTCATCACCAAGCAGTAGATCACTGCGGACCACGTTTCCGCACCACAGCAGAATCTGCCGACGGTATCATCGAAGCCATAGAAAGCCGTGAATACAAGAGTATCATTGGCGTGCAATGGCATCCAGAGTGTTTGGTCGATGGAGCGCCACTTTTCCAATGGTTAGTGAAGGAGTCAGAACATTTCTACCAAGCCTGCAAGCTCCATGAGCGCATCATCACCCTCGATACGCATTGCGACACACCGATGTTCTTCCCTCAAGGCGTAGATTTCGGCAGTCGCGACAAGAAGATATTGGTAGATCTCCACAAGATGACCGAAGGTCATCAAGATGCCACTATCATGGTGGCTTATCTGCCACAACCCAAACCCGGCGAGGACTTCCCATCAATTGTTGATTTCGATGTGAAGAATCCTACGGAATATGCAGACCTCATCTTCGACAAGATAGAAACCATGGTGGCCCACAATAAGTCCTACCTCAGCATTGCACGGACACCTGCCGACCTCTATGCCAATAAGAAGAAAGGGCTGAAGAGCATCATGCTGGGCATTGAAAATGGTTTGGCCATCAATGGCGATCTACGCAAGCTGCGCCATTTTGCAGAGCGCGGCATCGTCTATATGACACTCTGCCATAATGGTGACAACGACATCTGCGACTCAGCACGCGGTTGCAATACCCATGGCGGTGTGAGCGACTTCGGCCAACAGGTCATTAGGAAGATGAACAAACTGGGCATCATGGTAGATATGAGTCATGCTGGTGAGCACAGTTTCTACGATGCACTCGACATCAGCCAACAGCCCATTGTGTGTAGCCACTCCAGCTGTAGAGCCCTTTGCGACCATCCTCGCAATCTCACCGACGACCAGATGCGACAGCTGGCTGCTAAGGGTGGTGTGATGCAAGTGACGCTCTATAATGGTTTCCTCTGCAAAGATGGCGAGGCTACAGTACTTGATGCACTGGCACATCTCGACCACGCTATCAATATTATGGGTATCGACCATGTCGGTTTAGGTTCTGATTTCGATGGCGATGGAGGCATTCGCGGACTCTCCTGCTCATCGGAAATGATCAATTTCACCCGACATCTCATGGCCAAACGCTATTCCGAACGCGACATCCAAAAGATTTGGGGACGCAATTTCCTGCGTATCATGAAACAGGTGCAAAGCGCCAAATCGTAGAAATCATTATCATATAGACTACAGACTACAAACAGAAAAATGACGAAACACCACATACTCAATATCGCCATGCTATGGGCTGCAATAGCCACCATCATGGCTTGCGGTACTACCAACAAACAACCTGCAACTGAGGAAAAACCTGTCAATATTGAATTTCATGCTGATTCTGCCTATGCTTTCTGTGCAGCACAATGTACCTATGGACCTCGCACAATGAATAGCGAGGCGCATGAGAAATGCGGCAAATGGATTGCTTCACAGTTTCAGAAATACGGTTGCAGCATTGAACTTCAGTGTGCAGACCTCAAGGGATTCGACGGCACAATACTCAAAAGCACCAACATCATCGCCTCTATGCCCAAACGCAGCACCGACGAAACACGCATCATGATATGTGCACACTGGGACAGTCGCCCATGGGCAGATAATGATCCCGACTCTGCCAACTGGCACAAACCCGTCATGGCAGCCAACGATGGCGCATCGGGAGTGGCTGTCATGCTCGAACTGGCACGCCTGCTTCAACACAACGACTCACTACCTGTAAGCATCGACTTTGTCTGCTTCGATGCCGAAGACTGGGGCGTACCACAGTGGAGCGATGCCGCAGACGATGGCGACTCATGGGCATTGGGCGCACAACACTGGGCCAAGAACTATGCCGCAAGCGGTTCTAATAAGTATCGCTATGCCATTTTGCTCGATATGGTGGGTGGTCAGGGTGCCCGTTTCTACCACGAAGGCTTCTCACTGCAACATGCCGGACGCCTCGTTGACCGCATCTGGAGTGCTGCAAGTGCCGCAGGCTATAGCAGTTTCTTCCCTATGGAGGCAGGCGGCTATGTGACCGACGACCACATACCAGTGAATGAAGTGGCCCATGTCCCCTGTGTAGATATCATCAACCACTATCCCGATTGCCAACAAAGTTCCTTTGGACCGACGTGGCACACCGTCAGTGACGATATGCAACATATCGACAAGAACACGCTGAAAGCCGTAGGCCAGACCCTGCTGCAAGTGGTTTTCAACGACAAATAATCACAAGGTAGGTCAATGGGGTTTACTGTATTGCCAGACTATGAACCA
>SAMEA3663064__coassemble_476_pt1 | contig 17739 bp, 10 predicted proteins | sample SAMEA3663064__metabat2_high_PE_003 | metagenome-assembled genome bin SAMEA3663064 (sample SAMEA3663064) | pig gut metagenome | biome: pig gut; feature: pig-associated habitat; material: faeces | place: France | collected 2012 | reverse complement strand
GCCAAATTTATTTGAGTATTTTTGAACGTGAGTACCTCAGATGCGTAGCATCTCTACATCTGAAATCAGATAATAATGTATCGCGTACGCACGTGTGCGCACGCGAATTAGTTTTTTGTTTCTGATCGAACATCGAACACCACATTGAAATAACTTCTTGTATTACTGCACATTATAGCGGTGTTCGATTCTAAAAACACAGGAATATTCGAACACCCAGTTGCCATCGGTTTAGTGATGAGAAGTCATGACGAATAAGCAACTATACTCTCGCGCATAGTTAATTTAGTTTTTAAGAAATTTCGACCACACGACCACAGATATTTGCAATATCCTATCTGTTAGCATCTTACGGTGTGGTCGAATGCTCAAATCATGGGATTTCGACCACACTTCGACCACAACATTGCCGTAAGCGAATCTGTGTGTTGCTGTTTGTCCATCAAAAGCAATAAATATCGCATAGAAATGAAACTGATCGGTATTTGCAGATCATGTTTTGACAAGGAGTTTCAGATGTTTGGCAAAAGTATTTCAGGTCAAATCCGATGTTTTTTTAATGCTAACGTTTGCATCTGATTTTATTGATTTACGTCAAAATCACCTTTGTTTTCAAAAATAATAAGTACTTTTGTGCCAACAACTGAAAACCATGAGTGATAAAATACCTATAACAATGAAGGATATCGCCCGCGAATTGGGCGTTTCCGTAGCTACCGTGAGCCGTGCCTTGAAGGACAGTCCACGCATTAGCGCATCGCAAAAGAAACGCATCCAAGCCTACGCAAAGGAGCGCAACTTCTATCCTAATGTCATTGGTGAAGCCCTGCGTCACAGTAGGATACAGCCCATGAAGGTGATAGGAGTAATTGTTCCTGAGTTTGTGCATTACTATTTCATGTCAGTACTTTCGGGCATTGAGGAAGAAGCACGTGCACGCGGCTATCGTGTGATGGTGGCACAAAGCAACGAGCGCTATGATAAGGAAGTGGCTATCTGCGACTCCTTCTATAAGAATAAGGTGTGTGGCATCATTGTGTCACAAGCCAAGGACACCAAGCAATATGACCATTTCCGCAAACTGATGGACAATGGTGTACCTTTGGTATTTTACGACCGCATCTGTACAGGTGTGAATGGTTCGCGAGTTGTGGTAGATGACTATATGGGAGCATATACAGCCGTGACCCATCTGATAGATACCGGCTGCAAACGCATTGCTTTCTATGGTTCTCCCATGAATCTCGAACTGTCGAAGAACCGCTATAACGGCTATCACGATGCCTTGGCAAAACATGGTTTGAAAGAACATGAAGGCTTCGTTAAACTATGTGACAACCGCGCACAAGCCGAGGCTATTACACCAGCAATTCTATCATTACCAGAAGGCGAAAGACCCGATGCATTCTTTGCCATCAACGATGACACGGCTATCGGCATACTCTATACCGCCAAGCACATGGGATTCCGCATTCCTACTGACATCAGTATCTGCGGATTTACCAATAGTGACCGTGCCAAAGCCAGCGACCCAATGCTGACAACAGTAGAGCAGCGCGGTATTGCCGTAGGCGAAGAGGCTGCCAACATTCTAATAGGACAAGTGGAAGGCAGTATTCCCAAGGACGAAGTAGAACTGCGTGTAGTTCGTACCCGACTGGTTATCAGAGGTACGACACGCTAACATAGCATATTATAATATACGGCAAGCAACATGATACCATACGACACAAAACATTCATTCATACGTTAAACAAAAAAAAACAATAATAACAATGACACAAAAACCTGAACTTTCATTCTGGAAACTCTGGAATTTGAGTTTTGGATTCTTCGGCGTACAGATTGCCTACGCCCTGCAAAGCGCAAATATCTCGCGTATTTTTGCCACTTTAGGAGCAGACCCCCACGATTTGAGTTAATTCTGGATTCTCCCACCATTGATGGGAATCCTCGTACAACCGATAGTTGGTAGTCTCAGCGACAAGACGTGGTGCCGTTTTTGTGTCTTTGATAGACAAAAAGGGAGCGTAAGTAATGCAAACGTTTGCACGTCTTAAGATAAAAATAGTTTGATTGGAGCACCAGAAGGTACAGTTTTTTTTCTTACTTTCGCACCGAGAAACCCAATAACTCATATAAATATGACTCTACATTTCCATATTGAATACAATACAAACTTCGGCGAAGAAGTATCGCTGAACATCATAGAAGGCCATGAGGTGAAGTCGTACCGCATGACAACCATCAACGGCACAGATTGGTACTGCGATTTAGCACAGAGCAAAGCCACTACCCTCACCTATTATTATAAGGTGTCTGGCGGCAGCAACGGCGACCGTTACGAATGGCAGATGGTAAGACACCTGTTGGACATGACCAGCACCACGGCTACTGAATATACCATCTACGACCGATGGAACAGTATGCCCGATGACTCATATCTATACAGTAGCGCCTTTACAGACTGCATCAACCACCAGGAGCCTCAACAGATGAAGGCTACCTCTTTCGCCCAAACAGTGCGGATCACCGTTCGTGCGCCACAGTTGCGCAATGGCGAGCGATTGGCAGTAATAGGTTCTGCTCCCTCATTGGGCGGTTGGAATCCTGAGAAGTCACTCCCCATGACCCTCCATAACTATGGTGAATGGGCGATTGACATTGATGCAGCACCCTTGCACAACGGTCCTGTAGAACTGAAGTTCGTCATCACCGACGCTTCAGGCAGCATCCAACTATGGGAATGTGGCTACAACCGTAGCATCAGTCTGCCCACCATGTCGAAGGGCCAAGTAGTGGTATATCATCTCGATCAGGCATTTTTCGAGATTTACAATCACAATCTGGCAGGCACATTGATACCCGTATTCTCGCTGAGAAGCAAGAGCAGTGCGGGTGTTGGTGATTTCGGCGATTTGAAGATGATGATAGACTTGGTAGTCAAGACTGGTCAGCGCGTATTGCAGTTGTTGCCCATCAACGACACAACCATTACGCACACCTGGACCGACTCCTATCCCTACAGTTGCATCAGCATCTTTGCCATCCATCCTCAGTATGCCGATCTTCGCGCTTTACCCGCATTGGCAGATGAGGCAGATCGCAAGTCTTCCGAGGCAGAGCGCCAGCGTTTGAACGCTTTGCCACAGATTGATTACGAAGCAGTAAACAGATTTAAATTAGCATATTTGCAGAAACTCTATCTTCAAGAAGGTAAAAAGACGATGAAGAGTGCCGAATTTAAGGCATTCTTCCAGGAGACTCAGAATTGGCTCATACCATACGCTCAGTATTCATATCTGAGAGATAAGTATGGTACAGCCGATTTTACTCAATGGAAAGACCACAACACATGGAATGAGGATGACCGCCAAAACTTATCAAACTCTCGTACTAAAGCCTACGAGAAGGTAGCCTTCTACTATTTCGTGCAGTTCGTTTTGTCATCACAGATGAAAGCAGCGCACGACTATGCCAAGCAGAAAGGTGTCATTCTCAAGGGCGATATCCCCATCGGCGTCAACCGTTACAGTTGCGATGTATGGATGGAACCCAAATATTTCAACCTCAACGGACAGGCCGGTGCACCACCCGACGACTTCTCGGTGAACGGTCAAAACTGGGGATTCCCTACCTACAACTGGGATGAAATGCTGAAAGACGACTGCCAATGGTGGGTTCGTCGTTTCCAAAACATGTCACAGTTCTTCGATGCCTACCGTATCGACCACGTCTTAGGATTCTTCCGCATTTGGGAAATCCCCACCGACAGTGTTCACGGACTTCTCGGACAGTTCTCTCCTTCGCAGGCCATGAGCCGCGAAGAGATAGCACAGTATGGTTTCAACTTCCAAGAGCAACGCTTCACCGAACCTTTCATTACCGACTGGGTATTGGACCGAATCTTCCACGAGCGTGCTGATGAAGTGCGCCAAACCTATCTCGAACGCATCGATGGCGAGCGTTACCGCATGAAAGCTGAGGTAGATACACAGCGCAAGATAGAAGCACGCTTTGCAAAGACAACCTGTCAGGAAGACCTATGGTTGCGCGATGGACTATATGCCTTGGTAAGCGACGTACTCTTTGTTCGCGACCGCCGCGATCCCAACATGTTCCATCCACGCATTTCCGCCCAGCTCGACTTCATCTATGAATCGCTCTACGACAACGATAAGGCGGCTTTCAACCGACTCTACAACGACTACTTCTATCGCCGCAACAACCAGTTCTGGTATCGCGAGGCAATGAAGAAACTGCCTAAGTTGGTACAAGCCACCCGCATGTTGGTATGCGCAGAAGATTTGGGTATGGTGCCCGACTGCGTGCCCTGGGTGATGAACGAGTTGAAGATACTCAGTCTGGAACTGCAAAGCATGCCCAAGTCGCCCACAGTGCGCTTTGGTCATCTCAGCAGCAATCCCTACCGTTCGGTCTGCACCATATCAAGTCACGACATGCCGACCCTTCGTCAGTGGTGGGACGAAGATTACAACCGCACTCAAGACTACTACAACACGATGCTCTATCGCAACGGCGGTGCTCCCCATCCACTCCCCGGATGGTTGGCAGAAGACATCATCGCACGTCATTTGGCATGCCCGTCCATGCTCTGCATCCTAAGCATTCAGGACTGGTTGGCTATGGATGAACGTCTCCGCCTACCCGATGCCGATGCCGAGCGCATCAATATTCCAGCCAATCCGAAGCACTATTGGCGCTACCGCATGCATCTCAACATTGAGGATTTGATGGCCGACAGCAAGCTGACCGACACCATCAGCACCCTTATCCGACAGACTGGCAGGTCGTAAAGCTCCTCATCACAACCGAGAGACAATATTCATAAAATAACAATCCACATGCTGAAAACAATAATGACTATACTTGCGCTGCTGCCCATGATGGTAGCTGCGCAGACTGTGACATCACCCAATGGCAATGTCACACTGACCTTCTCACTGACAGAACAAGGTCAACCGACTTATGAGATGTCGTATAAAGGCAAGAAAGTGGTTAATCCCTCACACCTTGGACTGGCTCTTGCCTGCGACAAACATGCGTCGAAAGGTATGAATGAAACCGACCTCATGGAAGGTTTCAAAGTGAAGGACACCCAAACCTCAACTTTCGACGAGACATGGCGCCCCGTTTGGGGAGAGACAGCCACTATCCGCAACCACTACAACGAAATGGCGGTATGCCTCAACCAGCCCACATCTGATCGCGACATGACCATTCGTTTCCGTGTCTATGACTACGGCATGGGACTGCGTTATGAGTTTCCCCAACAGAATCAGCTCAACTATTTTGTGATAGAAGAAGAGCACACTCAGTTTGCCATGACGGGCAACCACACTGCTTACTGGATTCCTGGCGACTACGACACACAGGAGTATGAATACCAGATTACTCCACTTACCGGCATTCGCGAGGTCATTGCCAAGAATCGCGAAAGCTATAAGAACAATTCATCGACCACAGTATTCTCGGACACCGGTGTTCAGACATCGCTCCAACTGAAGACTGCCGACGGTCTGTATATCAACATCCACGAAGCAGCATGCCTTGATTATCCCACGATGCACCTGAATCTGGACGATAAAAACCTCGTCTTTGAATCATGGCTCACCCCTGATGCTGTAGGCCGCAAAGGATTCATTCAGACTCCATTCAACACACCGTGGCGCACCATCCTCGTCAGCGACGATGCCCGCGACATGCTGTCGTGCAAGCTGACGCTCAACCTCAACGAGCCTTGCAAGATAGAAGACACCTCATGGATTCACCCCACAAAATACTGCGGAGTATGGTGGAACATGATTGTGGGTACTAAGACATGGAGCTATACCAACGATCTTCCATCGGTACGCTTAGGTCAAACGGACTATAAGAAGTGCAAGCCCAACGGTACACACGGTGCTACAAACGAAGAAGTGAAGCGCTATATCGACTTTGCAGCCAAGAACGGACTTCAGGAAGTACTTGTGGAAGGATGGAACGAAGGCTGGGAGGACTGGTTCGGCCATCAGAAATTGGATGTCTTTGACTTTGTCACTCCATATCCCGACTTCGACATCAAGGCCCTCAACGAGTATGCTCACTCGAAAGGCGTGAAATTGATGATGCACCACGAGACCTCAGCTTCCACTCTCAACTACGAGCGCCACATGGAGAAAGCCTTTGAGTTGATGAACAAATATGGTTATGATGCAGTGAAAACCGGTTATGTGGGCGACATCATCCCACGTGGCGAATACCACTACAGCCAACTCACCAACAACCACTACCAGCGTGTGATAGAGACTGCTGCCAAGCATCATATCATGGTCAATGCCCATGAAGCCACACGTCCTACAGGTATCTGCCGCACATGGCCTAACCTTGTAGGCAACGAGAGTGCACGCGGCACCGAGTATGAAGCCTTCGGCGGTAGTGTGCCCTACCATACTGTGATGCTGCCCTTCACCCGTTTGCAAGGCGGTCCGATGGACTACACTCCCGGTATTTTCGAAACCAAACTCTCTGAATGGAGCAGTAACACAAGTTTCGTACACACCACCCTTTGCGGTCAGCTCTCACTCTATCTCGTGATGTACAGTCCATTGCAAATGGCAGCCGACCTGCCCGAACACTACGAGAAATATGATGATGCCTTCCAGTTTATCCGCGACGTAGCTTGCGACTGGGACGACTCTAAGTATCTTGAGGCAGAGCCTGCCAAGTATATTACCGTAGCCCGCAAGGCCAAAGGCACCGACAACTGGTTTGTTGGCGGTAAGACCGATGCCGAAGCACGCACCGCCGTAGTACGTCTGGACTTCCTCGATAAGGGTCGTAAGTACGATTGCGCCATCTATCAGGATAGTAAGGATGCCGACTATGAGCGTAATCCCAAAGCCTATCAGATTATCCACAAGACTGTGAAACGTGGCGATGTGCTGAAGATCAAAGAGGCACGTGGCGGTGGTTTTGCTATTTCGCTGATGGCTAAATAATCCCCTATTGAAGCAATCAATATGAATGGAAAATATATTCTATCTGCACTGATGGTCACACTAATCACACCGGTGGTCCATGCACAGGGACGTTTCAACGAGATGGTCTATGATAAGACACAGACCGTATTCCACCTCAACGCACCTGCTATGCCCAAAGTGCGTATCTATCAGAACGGTCAGGGTGGCAAGCCCATCAAGACTGTGAAGATGCGCGCCGTAGGCACCGACCGCTGGGAAGCCACAGTGAAAGGCGACCTCAACGGCAAGTTCTACACTTTCGACATCGGTCGCGGCGAGTGTCCCAGCACTTTTGCCAAGGCCGTAGGTATCAATGGTCAGCGTGGTGCCATCGTCAGACAGGAAGATACCGACCCGGAGGGATGGAGCGCTGGCACCTGTGCCTATCCTCAGGAGAAACTGGCTATGAAAGCCAATACCCATCTGCTCAACGGTATCGGAGCCTTCAGCGACGATATGCGCGACGGACTTCGCGGTCCTTTCTCTGATGATACAAAGGGGGCATTCCTTGCAGGTATCGCTGGCGAGGAAGAGAGTATCAAGTTCGGAATCGTGGGCAGTATAGCCCACCCGCAGGTGGATATGACCCGTGTGAACTACGACAAGAAGCCTTGGGCTACCCATCCAACGCAGCAAATCAGCTATGTGAGCTGTCACGACGATATGTGTCTGATGGATAGACTGAAGGCAAGTGTGCCCAGCCTCACCGATACGTCAAAGTCAAAAGACGACCGCACGGCGGAATTGATACGTCTCGATTTGTTGGCACAAACGGCAGTTTTCACCTCTCAGGGCGTTCCGTTTATGTTGGCTGGCGAGGAGATGTTGCGCACAAGAAGGGTGTTCACAACAGTTTCTCATCGCCCGACAGCATCAATGAGTTCAACTGGGACAACCTGAAGCAGTATCCTCAGGTGTTTGAATACTATCGCAACCTAATACAACTGCGTAAGAATCATCCTGCTTTCCGCCTTCGCTAAGGCTGAAAGGGTGGTGCGCCATCTGCAATTCCTAACCGCCTCGGACTGTCTCATTGCATTCCAGTTGAAAGATCTGGAAGGCATTGACACCTGGAAAGACATCATCGTGGTGCTAAACGGCAACCGCGACACCAAGACTGTCGATATTCCCGAAGGTGAATACCGCGTGGCTTGCTGCAATGGAGTGATTAGTGAAGCAGGCATCGGCATGCCCGTCAGCGGTGGTAAAACTACCGTCGATGGTCAGTCGGCACTGATTCTCTACCGTCAATAACTACACCTAATTTAACTAAGAGACAATCGAAATAAAACAAATTTTCTTATCCTTTTTGATGCTTATGAGCATGATTTCCGCTTCGGCTGCGGTAAAGATAGACCGCATAGACCCCACCGATTGGTATGTGGGCATGAAGGATGCAACACTGCAACTGATGGTCTATGGACCCAATATCCGCGAGGCTAACGTCACTACCGACTATCCCGGTGTGGCTATCGACTCGTTGATACGACTCGACTCGCCCAACTACTTGCTGGTTTATCTCAATCTGAAAGATGCACAGGCAGGAGAGATGACTCTCAACTTCAAGGTGGGCAAACAGCAGAAGAAGGTGAAATATCTGTTGAAAAACCGCGAAATGGCGGGCGAACGCCGCATGGGATTCACCAATGCCGACGTACTGTACATGCTGATGCCCGACCGTTTTGCAAATGGGAACCCCAACAACAATGCCTACAAGACCATGCGCGATAAGACCATCGACCGTCAGGCACCCAGTCTGCGCCATGGTGGTGACTTGGAAGGCATCCGTCAACACCTCGACTATTTTACCGAACTGGGTGTCACAGCACTGTGGTTTACACCGGTTTTGGAAAATGACAGTCCCAGCGACGGAAAGAGCAGTAGCTATCATGGCTATGCCACTACGGACTACTATCGCGTAGATCCACGCTTCGGCACCAACGCTGACTACCGTCGTTTGGCAGATGAAGCCCACAGCAAAGGACTGAAGATTGTGATGGACATGATATTCAACCACTGCGGATATTTCCATCCTTGGGTGGCTGACATGCCATCGAAAGACTGGTTCAACACATCGGAATGGCTTTCTCCAGAAAATCAAACTGCGGAGCATCAGAAGAACATAGGCACCATAGATGGTGTGGCTAAGGTGAACGACAAGTATCTCCAGACCAGTTATAAACTGACGCCAGTGATCGACCCATACGCCAGCAAGGTGGATCTGCACGAGACTGTGGATGGATGGTTCGTGCCTTCTATGCCCGACCTCAACCAGCGCAACACCCATGTGATACGTTATCTCATCCAAAACAGCGAGTGGTGGATAGAGACCGTAGGCATTGATGGCATACGTATGGATACCTATCCTTATGCTGACCGTGATGCTATGGCACACTGGATGAAAGTGCTTGGCGAGGAATATCCTAATTTCAACACCGTGGGTGAAACATGGGTTACCGAGCCTGCCTATACAGCTGCATGGCAGAAAGATAGCAAGTTGTCTGAGAAGAACAGTTATCTGCCTACTGTGATGGACTTTGCTTTCTTCGATCGCATCAATCAGGCGAAGAACGAAGATACCGACGAATGGTGGAACGGCATGAACCGCATCTATAATGTGTTGTGTTACGACTACCTCTATCCAAATCCAAAAAGCGTGATGGCTTTTGTGGAAAACCACGATACCGACCGTTTCTTGGGCGAGGGAAAAGATTCCGTTGCACTGAAACAGGCATTGGCGCTGCTGCTTACCATCAATCGCATACCGCAACTTTACTATGGCACCGAGGTGATGATGAACGGCACGAAGACTGTTACCGATGGTTATGTGCGTCAGGATTTTCCTGGCGGATGGGCTTCAGACAAGCACAACGCGTTTACTGCCGAAGGTAGAACAAAGGCGGAAAACGATATGTTCCGCTGGATTAGCAACTTGCTCCACTGGCGCAAGGGCAACGAAGTGATTACCAAAGGCAGTCAGACTCAGTTCATCACCTACAAGGGTGTCTATGTCGTAGCCCGTCAGTATAAGGGCAAGAGCGTGATGACCGTGATCAACGGTAAGCGCGAAGCTGCCGAGCTCGACGTTAAGCGCTATGCTGAAATCATAGGCGAGACGGTCAAAGCCACCGATGTGACCACTGGCAGACATGTATCGCTCAACAAGAATGTGAAGCTCCGCCCACGTCAGACGATGATTCTGGAATTTTAATTCCACTGCATACTCTACACTCATGCCCACCTTTCACCAAAGGTGGGCATGTTTGGTTTTACGCCACATCACGATGTGCGTCAAGCGAAGTACTATTGCGCCGCTGTGAAAAGGATGCTTTTCACGATGATTTGCCATAATCCGAAAGCTGTCTATGTATCAAGCATTTGTGAGCTGCAAATATCAATTTACGCTGCAATTTCAATGAGTTTACTCAGCAAATCAATTTACTTTGGTCAGCAAATCAATTTATTTTGGTTAGCAAATCAATTTGATTTGGTCTGCAAATCAATTTGATTTGCTGAAAAAGAGAATATCGACAAGACAGAAAGATGGCATTGCAGGGCAAAGTATGCAACGTCAACCACTCTACCATACAACATACATGAATGACATAAGGACAGTGTGAAGAAATAAAGCATGAGACATGCACTATTGTTTCAAACCTTTTTTATCATGTTTCAAATGAATGGTAACTTAACCTCAAATACTTGTGGAGTTGATAGAAAAAGCGTATCTTTGCAACGAAATAACTAAAGATGGTGCGCAATAGCGCAGATCATGTCCAATACTACTACTTTCAAGCACAATAGAACAACCTACTCACTATGAAGAATTTTAAGCATCTATTCAAAACTAATGTCGGAAGTTTCGTACCGACGATTGTCGCATTGGCATATGCCATTGGTATTCAAGCACAAGATTTTAAACTGACTGAAGGTGGATACTTCCAGTGTGAAGGAGTCGATGTGATGGCATTCTACGACTTCTATCCAGAGGGACATCAAGGCGGAGTGTCTATCCTGATGAACGGAAACAGAGTGGCAACAAACGGCGATATACGTATGGAAGCTACTCCAGGACAATGGCAACCGGTGCCGAAACAACTGCGACGCGAGGCGAAAGGCAACACCATCGTGGCTGAACTGGCTTATCCAGACTCGTCAAGACACCTCACGGGCTTCAACCCGATGATATATCCCGACCTGCAATTGCGCTACACGGTAACAACTGAGGCTGTGGGGAACCACGTGGAAGTAACCGTGGATTTAGATCGTCCGATACCAGAGGAATGGTTGGGCAAAGTGGGATTCAACCTTGAATTCTATCCAGGGGCGCTCTTCGGAAAGCCTTGGCTGATGGACAGTCAATCGGGCATTTTCCCACGGCAACCGAACTCTCCGCTCGCTACAACCACACCCAACTATCTGCGCACGGGCGATTTCCACCAAAAAGGCAAATCGATCATTGACTTCAAGCGTCTGACGCGCACCGATAAGGGCTACAATCCTATCATTGCCGACGACATCATTGCCGAGCCATACTGCGTCGGCAGGCGCTTTGTGTCGCGTCCTGACGACAACTACAATAAGGTGACGATAGAGAGCATGACTGCAGATTTGAAGCTCTACGACGGTCGCATGAACCATAACAACGGTTGGTTTGTGTTACGATCGGAGATTCCTGCGGGCAAAACCAAAGGGGCTATCAAATGGATTATCACACCTACTGTGGTGAAAGGATGGCGCTACCAACCCGTGATACAAACCTCACAGGTGGGATATCTCACTCGCCAACAGAAAGTGGCGGTAGTGGAAATGGACAGCCGAGACGGTGCAGAGGGCACTGCCGAACTCATATACATTGGCGCGGAAGGCGAGAAAGTGGTACGCACCATGCCACTCAACAAGTGGGGAAATTTTCTGCGCTACCAGTATGCACGTCTCGATTTCTCTGACATTGTCACTCCGGGACTCTACAAGATACGCTATCGCAATGTGCAGTCGTCGGTATTTAGAATCGACGATACCGTGTTTGACCGTGGTGTATGGCAACCGGTGATAGAATATTTCCTGCCTAATCAGATGTGTCACATGAGGGTCAACGAGAAATATCGCGTTTGGCACGACAGATGTCACATGGACGATGCACGCATGGCACGCAACGAAAACGGTATAGATGGCTATGATCAGAAACCGGGACTGTCTCCTTTTGCTGAGGAAGAAGAGGTGGATGGACTGGCTGTGGGCGGATGGCACGATGCTGGCGACCTGGATCTTCGCATCGAGTCGCAGATTGGCGAAGCCTACAATCTGGCGATGATATACGAGCAGTTTAAGCCTGAAATAGATGTGACGACCATCGATCAACAGCAGCATCTGACGGAGATTCACCAAGCTGACGGTAAGAACGACATCCTGCAACAGATAGAACACGGCGCATTGTCGGTATGTGCAGCATATCGCGCACTGGGCCGCCCCTACCGTGGCATCATCAGTCACGACCTCAGGCAATATGCCATGCTGGGCGATGCTGCCGCCATGACCGATGGTATCAAAGGCAACGACGACGACAGATGGGTATATACCGAGGACAATCCAATGCGCGACCTGACTACAGCTGCACATCTGGCGGGTGCCACACGAGTGCTGAAACTGCATAACGATACCTTGGCGGCACAGTGCCTGGAAATGGCACGCGCACTCTTTGCACGCGAAGAACCAGTGGCTGGGGCTAAACTGCACGCTGCCGTGGAACTCTATCTGACCACTGGTGATGCTGTTTATCGCAACTACATCCTGCGAAATCAGGCGGCAGTGATCAAGAACATCGGTAGAAACGCACCGATTCTGGCACGTCTCGCACGACAGTGGGAACAACAAGGCGACAAGCAGGAACGTCGCTTTGCTGCAACATTCCGCAAAGCACTACCTGCCTGTGTGGAACAAATGAAGAACGAAGCAGCGAAAACTCCATACGGTGTGCCCTACGAACCAAGCATCTGGGGAGCAGGATGGGGTATTCAGAGTTTCGGTGTGAAATACTACTATCTCACAAAATACTATCCCGAACTGTTCGAACCACAGCCGGTTTACAGTGCACTCGACTTTATATTGGGATGTCATCCGGGCTCCAACACGGCATCGTTTGCATCGGGTGTGGGTGCAAAGTCGGCTACCGTGGCCTACGGAACTACACGCGCTGACTGGTCGTACGTGCCGGGTGGCGTGGTTTCGGGCACAGCCATCATACGCCCAGACTTCCCCGAACTGCTGGAATTTCCATACCTCTGGCAGCAAACAGAATATGTGTTGGGAGGCGGATCGTCTGACTATATGTTCTTGGTGCTCGCTGCTAAGCACCTCATGAAATAATACATCAGGGTAACAGCTGACCCCATCATTGCTACAGAATTAGGGATTCCCCTATGCAATGATGGGGATTTTTTCTTGCCATCTGACAGAAATTTGTTAACTTTGCCTGCGAAAAACAATAGATCATAACACGTAACAGTATGAAAAAGACAGTTTTCGCAATCATAGTAGCAACTATCATGATGAGCAGTTGCTCTAATAACGCTGCGGTAGGAACCTATGTGGGAGCACAGTTTGGAACGATCCTCGGTTCTGCCATCGGTGGCATTATCGGAGGACCGAGAGGCAGCGACATCGGAACCGTGATAGGCATGGCGGGCGGAGCTGCTATCGGTGCTGCCGTCGGACAGGCGGCTGACGACAAGGAGGAAATGGAGAACAGACGGCAGCAACAGGCCGATGCCGATGTTTACGACCCACGGTGTGAGCCCATGCAACCTAACGACGACAGCGCATACAGCGTGGATACAACAGGCAACAACGATGTAATCGACTTCGATGGACAGGGACCAAAGGAGATGCCGCAGACGGACAGCTACCAACCGAAAGCGGAGCCGACACTCGACATACGAAAAATACGCATCAGCTATGCGGGAATGGATGAGGTGGTATGTGCCGGAGATGAGTGCACCATACAGTTTGAAATCATGAACTGTAGCAACGAAACGGTATATGACGTGCAACCACTCGTCATCGACGAGAGCAACAATAAGCACATCCACATATCGCCAAACCTCCACGTGGAGCGCATTTCGCCCAATGCCGGAATACGCTATACGGCAACGATACTGGCGGATAGAAAACTGAAAAACGGTACAGCGACTATCCGAGTGGGCGCAGCAATAGGCAACCAAGAGGTGAAAGAGGGCGGAAAGACGCTCACCATCACCACTCGCAGAAGGCGATGAGGTGGAAACAATGCGAAATACTACAAATTAAAAAAATATGAAGAAAACATTATCACTGATTATCATGGCGGTCGTGGCGGTGGCTGTTTCAGCACGCGACGACCGCCGTGAACGTATGCAACTATGGTACGATCGGCCGGCTACACAATGGCTTGAAGCATTGCCAGTGGGCAATTCACACTTGGGCGCTATGGTCTATGGAGGTACAACCGACGAGACCATACAACTCAACGAAGAGACGTTCTGGAGCGGCGGACCTCACCAAAACAACAGCACAAGGTCGCTGGGGCGCTTGGCGGAGGTGCGCAACCTCATTTTTAACGGCAAAGAGGAGGAGGCTGCAAAGCTCATCAACCAAGACTTCATCGTTGGACCACACGGTATGAGATTTCTGCCGATGGGACATCTGCGGATGAAAATGGACGGAAACGGTAAGGCTACCGACTATCAGCGCAATCTGCAACTGGACCGTGCGGTGGCGGAAACACATTTCAAGATTGACGGCGTGAACTATACACGCACCGTGTTTGCCTCAATGACAAGCAAAGTGCTCGTGGTAAGACTGACGGCGGATCGGAAAGGAGCTATCAACATGACAGCCACACTCGATGCACCGTTTGACTATACAACAAAGGCTGACGGCAAACAGATTACAATGAGCGTGAAAGGATGCAAGCAGGAAGGCATTGACGCTGCGCTCACCGCTGAATGTGTGGCTGAGATTCGAACCGATGGAAAGGTCGTGGAGAAATGTTTGAACGACAGTTGCAACACTGCGAATGCTTTACACGTGGAAAAAGCATCGGAGGTAACCATGCTGTTGAGCGCGGCTACCAATTTCGTCAACTATCACGATGTATCGGGAAACGCTGCAAAGCGCAATAACGAATGGCTCAATGCTGCAGAAGCACTCACCTATAACCAACTCTTGGAACAACACGAAAAGGAATGGAAAAGGCAGTTTGGCAACGTGGAGCTCACACTCGATGCTGACAGCAACGCTTTGCTGCCCACAGATCAACGACTGCTTCACTTTGCAGAAAGCAAGGATATGGCAATGGTGGCTCTCATGTTCCACTATGGCAGATACCTCCTGATCGCATCATCGCAGGAGGGAGGACAGGCTGCTAACCTTCAGGGCGTATGGAACGATAATACCCATGCACCGTGGGACTCGAAATATACCATCAATATCAATACGGAAATGAACTACTGGCCGGCGGAGGTGACCAATCTACGCAGCACCGTGGGACCACTGTTCTCACTGATCAAAGACCTCAGCGTCACGGGCACGACAACGGCAAAACAGATGTATGGATGTCGAGGATGGATGGCTCACCACAATACGGATATTTGGCGCATAGCAGGACCAATAGACGGAGCACAATGGGGAATGTTTCCCAACGGTGGGGCATGGCTCACCACACATCTCTGGCAACACTATCTCTACACGGGCAACAAGGACTTTTTGAAGCAATGGTATCCAGTGATTAAGGGCGCAGCGGAGTTCTATCTCGACTATCTGCAACCCATGCCGGGAACAACATGGCGTGTTGCTGTGCCGTCGGTAAGCCCGGAACAGGGACCAACAGGCAAGCATACGGCGGTAACGGCTGGTTGCACCATGGACAATCAGATTGCTTTCGATGCACTGTCGAATGCAATTCAGGCCTCTGAAGTGCTCGCAATAGACGAGCCGCTACGTCAGGAAATGAAGAAAATGAGGGACTTGCTACCTCCAATGCACGTCGGACGATATGCACAACTACAGGAATGGCTCATCGATGCTGACGACCCTCACAACGAGCACAGACATATCTCGCACCTCTACGGACTTTATCCCTCAAACCAGATATCGCCTTTCTCTCATCCAGAACTGTTCCGTGCGGCTGCTAACACACTGCATCAGCGTGGCGATATGGCTACAGGATGGAGCCTGGGATGGAAAGTTAACTTCTGGGCACGTATGCTCGATGGCAATCATGCATTTCGTATTATACGAAATATGTTGCACCTTTTGCCTTCTGATAAACTGGCGGCACAGTATCCGGAAGGTCGCACCTACCCTAACCTCTTCGATGCACATCCGCCGTTCCAAATTGACGGAAACTTCGGTGTAACGGCTGGTGTGGCAGAAATGCTTATTCAGAGCCATGATGGTGCGGTGCATCTCTTGCCTGCCCTACCCGATGATTGGACGAAAGGAAGCATCAACGGACTTTGTGCACGAGGCGGATTTGAAGTGGATATGACATGGAACAACCATCAGTTGACACAGGCTACCATCCATTCTACTATCGGCGGAACGCTCCGTCTGCGTTCGGCTGTGCCGTTGAAAGGCAAGAAGCTACGCAAAGCAAAGGGACAATGTCCAAACATGCTCTATGCCCCTGCGGTCATTGCAAAGCCCATTGTGGCTAAACGCATAGACGATGGGGTAGATGCAAACATTCCTTCGGTCTATGAATACGACATCATGACGCAACCCGGACAGGTTGTTACCATCACTGCAAAATAAGCAATCGCTAACACATAATACCCATATAGTCGGCCTCTGCCACAGAGCGTAAGTTCTGAGCAGAGGCTGATTTATTTCCCTTCATCAACAACATCAGACACCAAAGCAACAGCCGTACATCACGCTCGCATGTCGCATTTGCACAATGAACTGCTGTGCATATCATGGAAGGACGCGTCATAATATCACTCAGCAAAGCAATAAAGCAGATTTGCAAAGCTGCTTTGACGCAAGAAAAAACAGAAAGGAGGAAAGTCTTGCGACTTCCCTCCCAAGGATATGTTCCGACTACTTGTAATCGGAGTGCTTAGTAAAGAGAGTTTTTTAAACAATACCCTGAGCCATCATAGCATTGGCGACCTTCATGAAACCTGCTACGTTTGCACCCTTCACATAGTCGATATAGCCATCAGCCTGCTTGCCATACTTCACGCACTGCTCATGGATATTAGACATGATGTAGTGGAGTTTCTCATCTACTTCTGCCTCGCTCCAACCCAAACGCATAGAGTTCTGGGTCATTTCAAGACCAGAAGTGGCAACACCACCTGCATTGACAGCCTTACCAGGAGCAAAGAGCTGATGGGCAGCAATGAACTTTTCTGCTGCTTCTGCTGTGCAACCCATGTTAGATACCTCAGCTACGCAGAGTGGCTTGTGGGCCAAAATCTGGTCGGCATCGGCTCCATTGAGTTCGTTCTGAGTAGCACAAGGCAGATAAATGTCAGCCTCGCGCTCCCAAGGCTTCTTGTCTGCGTAGAATTCAGAACCTGCAAACTCTTCGGCATAAGGTGAGCAAATATCGTTACCTGAAGCACGAAGCTCAAGCATATAAGCAATCTTCTCTGCATCCAAACCGGCAGGATCGTAGATATAGCCGTCAGGTCCACTGATAGTGATTACCTTGGCACCAAGTTCGGTAGCC
>SAMEA3663064__coassemble_473_pt1 | contig 17947 bp, 10 predicted proteins | sample SAMEA3663064__metabat2_high_PE_003 | metagenome-assembled genome bin SAMEA3663064 (sample SAMEA3663064) | pig gut metagenome | biome: pig gut; feature: pig-associated habitat; material: faeces | place: France | collected 2012 | reverse complement strand
TTGCAGAGATACGATTAAGTGAACAAAAAATCAAATTTCCATGCCATTCTAATATGATGATATACTCCTAAAATATGTAAAAAAGCGGCACACGGTTTTAACCAATCTTTGCAAACTAACACTTTTTTGTTAATTCCATGTTTTATCTTACGATTTCATGCTTTTACCGTTGATTTTCTACCTTATTCGTGGAATTTTTCATGCTTTATATAAAAAACATCATATAATATTTGGTAATTAGAACAATTTACTGTACTTTTGCACCATGTTAATTTGTGAAAAGAACTTAAATAGGAACAAAAATAGTTATTCACGATCACACAACGCTTGTCATTCGAGACAACACAAAATAGTTATTCAGAGTATAATTTAGTGATATGTTTAATTTTTAATCAAAATGAGAGTTTTTATGGAAAAGAAACTGCTTATCTTGTTGGTCAATATCTTCCTTCTATGTGGAGGAGTGTTGGCACAGACAAAAGTAACAGGTACCGTAGTATCTCAGGAAGACGGTGAACCAATCATCGGTGCTTCGATCATTATTCAGGGCCAGCGCTCAGGAACAGTGACCGATGCTGATGGTAAGTTCAGTCTTTCAGTACCTGCAGGTAAAAAGATTAGTGTCAGTTACATTGGTATGGAAACACAGACACTGGCTCCTAAAGCCAAGATGTCTATCAGCCTTCGCCCCAGTGCAGAGCTGGAAGAAGTGGTTGTAACTGGTATGCAGAAGACCGACCGTCGTCTGTTTACTGGTGCTACCGACCGTGTGAATGCCGAGGATGCCATTCTTAATGGTATCGCCGATATCTCGCGTTCACTGGAAGGTCGTTCTGCTGGTGTATCTGTACAGAACGTCAGTGGTACCTTCGGTACAGCACCAAAGATTCGTGTACGTGGTGCCACCTCTATCTACGGTTCCTCAAAGCCACTGTGGGTAGTTGACGGTGTTATCATGGAAGACGTAACCGACATTGACTCTGATGCATTGTCATCAGGTGACCCAGAAACCCTTATTTCTTCAGCCATTGCTGGTTTGAACTCAGATGATATCGAGTCGTTCCAGATTCTGAAAGACGGTTCTGCCACCTCTATTTATGGTGCACGTGCCATGGCCGGTGTGATTGTAGTAACCACCAAGAAAGGTAAGGCAGGTACAGCACACATCAACTATACTGGTGAATTCACCATGCGTTTGAAACCTACCTATGGTAACTTCAACATTCTGAACTCTCAGGATCAGATGGGTATCTATCGTGAGTTGTACGATAAAGGATGGTTGAACCTCAGCAACACACTGAATGGTAGCGACTATGGTGTATATGGTAAGATGTATGAGTTGATCAACACCTACAATCCATCAACCGGCGCTTTCGCTTTGGCTAATACTACAGAGGCCAAGAATGCCTATTTGGCAAATGCAGAGTTCCGCAACACCGACTGGTTTGACGAGCTTTTCTCTACCAGCATCCAGCAGAACCACTCTGTCAGCATGAGCGGTGGTACAGCCAAGTCAAACTACTATGCTTCAGTCAGTGCCATGACCGACCCAGGATGGTACAAGCAGTCAAAGGTTGACCGCTACACCTTGAACATGAACGTGAACCACAAGATTCTCGACAACCTGTCACTGAACATCATCGGTAGCGGTAGTTACCGTAGTCAGCGCGCTCCTGGTACTCTGAGTCAGGACGTCGATGTTGTATCAGGTAATGTAAAGCGTGACTTCGATATCAACCCATACTCTTATGCGTTGAACACTTCACGTGCACTCGATCCCGACACCTATTATCATAGTAACTATGCAGCTTTCAACATTCTGCACGAATTGGAAACCAACTTCATCGATGTCAACTTCCTCGATGCTAAGTTCCAGGCAGAGTTGAAATACAAGCCCATCAAGGATTTGGAGATTGCTGTACTTGGTGCTTTGAAATACACCACCACTTCACAGGAATATAAGATTCTCGACAACTCAAACCAGGCAGAGGCTTATCGCGCTATGGACAACACCATCATCCGCGATGCCAACAAGTACCTCTATACTGATAAAGACGTACTATACTCTCTCCCTATTTCTGTACTGCCCGAAGGTGGTATGTACAAGCGCACCGACAACCGCATGCGCGACTACAACTTCCGTGCAACAGCCAACTACGTACATACCTTTGCCGACATCCACTACGTAAACCTGTTCGGTGGTATGGAGACAACCGAAATCCAGCGTTCAAGATCATGGTTCAACGGTTGGGGTATGCAGTATGCTAAGGGTGAAATTCCTTACTACACCTATCAGTTCTTCAAGAAGAGCTTGGAAGAGAACACCGACTACTATTCACTTTCAAACACCAACTCACGTTCGGCAGCCTTCTTCGCCAACGCCACCTATGGTTACGACAACCGTTATGTGTTGAACGGAACCGTTCGTTATGAAGGTTCAAACGCCATGGGTAAGAGCCGTTCTGCTCGTTGGACACCGACTTGGAACATTGCAGGTTCATGGAATGTTGACCAGGAGAAATTCTTCAAAGCATGGGAGCCAACCATTTCCCACTTGAAACTGAAGGCCAGCTACTCTCTGACCGCTACACCTCCTCCCACATCTTATACAAGTTCAACCAACGTATTCAAGGCTTTCAACCCCTACCGCATCTTCACCAGCGATAAGGAAACTGGTATCCAGCTTTCAGACCTTGAGAACAGCGAATTGACTTATGAGAAGAAGAACGAGTTCAACTTCGGTGTTGAAGCAGGTTTCTTAAACGACCGCATCAACGTATCGTTTGATATCTATACTCGTAAGAACTATGATGAAATCGGTCCTGTTGCCACACAGGGTATCGGTGGTCAGATTATCCGCTGGGCCAACGCAGCCGACATGAAATCACATGGTGAGGAACTCTCTATTTCTTCTACCAACATCAAGTTGAAGGACTTCAGCTGGATCACCTCTTTGGTTTATTCACACACCAAGACCAAAATTACCAATTTGGCAAGCCAGGACCGTGTGATTGATATGATCACCAACTTCGGTGGACGCCGCGTAGGTTATCCCGTACGTTCACTGTTCTCTATCCCCTTCGCAGGACTTGATGAAAACGGTCTTCCTACTTTCTACAACGAAGCAGGAGAAATCACCACCGACAACATCAACTTCCAGGAGCGCGACAAGGTTGATTACCTGAAGTATGAAGGTCCTACCGATCCTACCGTACAGGGTTCTTTGGGCAACCTCTTCAAATATAAAGGTTTCACCCTGAACCTCTTCATCACCTACTCATTTGGTAATGTAGTTCGCCTCGATCCTGTATTCTCAGCCACTTATAACGACCTGAGTTCTATGACCAAGGAGTTCAAAAACCGCTGGATGGTTCCTGGCGACGAGAAGAAGACCAACGTACCTGTCATCTTGAGTTATGCACAGTACACCAACAACAAACAGTTGCGTTATGGTTACAATGCCTACAACTACTCAGATGTACGCATTGCCAAGGGTGACTTCATCCGCATGAAGGAAATCTCTCTGCAGTATGATTTCCCCAAGAATTGGATTAAGCCTCTGACCAACCTCTCTCTGAAGTTGCAGGCCACCAACCTCTTCCTCATCTATGCCGACAAGAAGTTGAACGGTCAGGATCCTGAGTTCTTCCGCTCTGGTGGTGTATCAGCTCCTGTGCCCAAGCAGTTCACTGCAACTCTTAAAGTTGGCTTCTAATCAAGGTAATGGAATAACGAAACAAACAAAAGAACAACAATATGAAAAAATACATAGGATTTTCAATCATTGCACTGGGCCTTACCTTGACATCGTGTGACGATTGGCTCGACAAGTTACCCGACAACCGTATGGAGCTTCAGACTCCAAGCGATGTCAGCAGTCTATTGGTAAGTGCTTACCCCAGCTCACACCCTGCCTATCTGCTGGAGATGTATTCAGACAATACCGATGACTGTGTCAACCCTTCATGGTCAGAAGCATCACGTTTTCAGGCTCAGGCTTACAACTGGGAAGACATCACTGAAACAGGTGAAGATGAATCACCTCAGGAACTTTGGAACCGTCATTACCTCGCCATTGCTTCTGCCAATGCTGCCATTGACCTGATTGAGGGAAAGGGTAGCCCTGCTGAGTATACCGAACAGTTGGGTGAGGCTCTGCTCTGCCGTGCTTATGCTATGTTCCAACTCTCTACCGTTTTCTGTAAGGCTTACAATCCTGCTACTGCTTCAACAGATTTAGGTCTGCCTTATCCTACACATCCAGAAAAGGTAGTAGGAACAGTATATACTCGTGGCACTATGGAGGATCTCTATGGTCAGATTGATAAGGATTTGCAGCGTGGTCTTCCTTTGGTTAGCAGCAACTACAGCAAACCTAAGTTCCACTTCAATACCGATGCCGCCAAAGCATTTGCCGCTCGTTTTTACCTTTACAAGGGCGACTTCGCCAAGGCCATCACCTATGCAACAGAAGTATTGGGTGCCGATCCTACTGCCAAAGCTCGCGATTGGGATGCCTACTCAGCTCTTAACATGAACGACCAGATTCGTCCTGAGGCTTGGGTATCTGCCGACGAGAAGTGTAACTTCCTGCTCCAGACCGTATATTCAGAATGGGGAGCCATCTCTGGTCCTTACAGATACGGTGACAAATACGCACACAGCTACCGCATCACCTACGATGAGGATATCGCCTCTAAGGGTCCGTTCGGCGCAGCCAACTCTACTTTCAAACAGCGTGTATGGAGTAACACCGCATTGGCAAAACTATTCCATCGCAAGGTGCCCTATGAGTTTGAATACACCGACCTTCAGGCTGGTATCGGATTTGCCCATGCTGAGTATGCCGTATTCACCACTGAGCAACTTCTGTTAGAGCGCGCCGAGGCTTATGCGCTGAGTGGCGAACTGCAGAAAGCCGTTGATGACTACAACACCATCATGAAGATTTATCAGAACTATCCGAAGACCTTCACCTTGAAGCAAATCGTTAACTTCTACAATGGTGTTAACTATTACACTCCAAAGAAAGCCACCGTTAAGAAGCACTTCGTAAAACCCGTCTATACCATCGATGCCGAGGGTTCAGACCAGGAAGCACTGCTTCAGGCCATTCTTCACTTGCGTCGTATCATGGAAGTCGGCGAAGGATACCGTATGCAGGACGTGAAACGTTATGGTATTGTGATTTACCGTCGCCAGACCAACACAAGTTACACTATCTCTGCTGTAACCGACTCACTCACTGTTGACGATCCACGTCGTGCCATCCAGCTGCCTCAGGATGTAATCACCTCTGGTTTGGAGCCTAACGACCGTATTGCTGTGAAAGACCAGGGCGGTAACATCATGCAGGACTCTGGTTTTATCTACGAGATTAAAAAGTAACGACACACTAAATCAAGAACACAATGAAAAAGATATATTTCATCCTGTTTGCCGTTGTTGCAGCACTCAGCTTCACGGCATGTTCAGACGGTGACCAGCCTTCCGGCAACAGCATCTTTGTGAACGACGAAGCCAAGCCCGATGCCTTTGAGCAGTGGTTGCTGGAAAACTTCACCTATCCTTACAACGTAGAGGTGCTCTACCGCATGAAGGATACCGAGATTGACCACAAATACACACTGACCCCAGCAGACTCTGCCAAGTGTGCTAAGCTGGCCATGATTGTGAAATACCTTTGGTATGACGCATACGCTGAGGTAGCAGGTCCTGACTTCGTGAAGGCCAACACCCCACGTGTACTGCAGTTCATCGGTTCACTTGCCATTGAAAACAACGGAACCGTTGTGATGGGTACTGCCGAGGGCGGTTACAAAATTACCCTCTACAATGTGAACAACCTGGGTTCTGCAATCAAGCTTGACGACTATGATGCACTGAACCAGTGGTACTTCACCACCCTGCACCATGAGTTCCAGCACATTCTGAACCAGAAGAAGCCATACGATACTTCGTTTGACCTCATCTCAGAAGGTAACTATGTCAGCGGTGACTGGTATCAGTACAACACCGACTTACAGGCACTGCCACTCGGATTCATCCGCAACTATGCGATGACTGAACCTGCTGAAGACTATGCAGAGCTCTACTCACAGTATCTGACCAACAATGATGAGCTATGGAATTCCAAGATGGAGAAAGCCGGCGAAAACGGAGAGGCCATCATCGAACAGAAACTGGCTCACATCCGCACCTATATGCGCCAGAACTGGAACATCGACCTTGAAGAGTTGCGTGCCGTAGTTCAGCGTCGTGCTGTGGAATACAAGAAACTTGATTTCGAACACTTAAAGTAAAGACAACGCTATGAAGAAAATATTTTTCTATATCATGTTTGCCGTAGCAGGACTGTCACTTCAGTCTTGTCTGCACGATGACGACGAGATTTTCGACAAGTCGGCTGCAGAGCGTATCAACGAAGCAGTTGCCAATGCCAAGGAAGTGTTGACCAGCTCACAGGAAGGTTGGGTCATGCACTACTATGCTGGTCGGGAATATGCTTATGGCGGTTTGAACCTTGCCATGAAGTTTACCGACGGTAAGGTACAGATGTACAACGAAACTGCAACAAACAAAGACGGTTCCTACAAGTCAGTAGTTTCTACTTATAAGATTACGCGCGACCAGGGTCCTGTACTCGCTTTCGATACCTACAATGATCTGCTCCATATCTATGGTGACCCCGCTGGAAGCGGCGCTCCAACAGATGTTGACGGATGGGAAGCCGACTATGAGTTTGTCATCATGAACATCAGCGAGGATCAGAACACCATTACCCTCAAAGGTAAGAAGTTCAACAACACCATCGTTCTTGAGCGTCTGACCCGTCCCGTAGCTGAATACTTCGATGCTGCATCTAAGATGACTGAGAGTCTGACCAACACAGGTGTTCTTGCCTATACTGTTGGCGACAAAAAGGCTAAGTTCTATCCTGGTTCAAGCGAATACTCAGTGAAATATGTAGATGATAAGGGCGAAGTAGCCTCACTGACTGTTCCCTATACTTCTACCGACAAGGGTCTTCTCTTCAACGAACCTATCGAACTCTTTGGCGATACACTCAAAGGCATCAACGCAAAAGATACTGCTACCGTCAACGATGTACTGACAGCCAACACCATCGTAGTCTCCAACGACGAGTCGAAGACCTTTAGCTTATCAAAGGATCTGAACGATATCTTCCAGGCAGGCAACTGGTATCTTGCTCTGAGCAATATAGGTGAAGTAGCTGGTCCTGGTTTGCAGTCATTCATTGATGGTTGTAAGGATAGCGAAGGTGAAGACGTGAACTACTGCTACATCGGAACCTATAAAGGTAACTATGGTTTCTATTTCCTCAGCGGAGGTACATACTACGGTGTTGCAACATTCGATGTTGATGCTCCAATAAACGAACCAGATGTCATCACCTTCGATTTCAACAATTACTTAGGTTACAGTGCATACTATGCGAACTACTGTAACTTCGAAGATGCTTACACACCATTCCTCTCTACTTTCAAGCTGAGTACTGACGATGTTAACAATCCTACCGTAATGACATTGACTGACCAGAACAATGCGAAGAATGTCATCAAACTGGTGAAGGACCCTGTGCTCTATCCGGGAAAGCATTAATATTAAATCACATAATATAGACTTATAAGCGTATGAAAAAGATATATAGTCTGATCGTCTTTGCCATAGGAAGCCTCACGCTGGCTTCCTGCGGCGACGACGACTTCACAGAGAAAGTCAACACCATTCAGGTGGAAAAATCGGAAACGACTATTCCTGCCGCTGGCGGTTCGGTAGATATTACCCTCACTGGCGAAGGACTGACAGTTGCTTCGGCTGCTGACTGGCTCACCGCCACTATCAACGGCAACGTGCTGACTGCAAGTGCAACAGCCAACCCTACCCGCGAGTCACGTGCCTCACACATTGATGTAAAGGCTGCCAACGGTGACACCTATCTGGTAAGTATCGTACAGACTGGCGGTATGCTCGCACTGGAAAGCAATGAACTCGCAGCCACCGACCTCGACGCTTCTTACAACGTAGCTATCGCAAAGTCTGTCGGTTCAGTTACGGTAAAGAGCCTGTCCGACTGGGTTAAGGCTTCGGTTAACGCAAAGAGCGATTCTATCAAGGTTGAAGTTGCATCAAACGACTATGCCGTTGCCCGTCAGGGTAAGATCTTGGTGACCAGCGGTGTACTGGAAGATACCCTCTTCGTAAACCAGGCTGCCATGAAGTTCAGCCTCTCCACCAATGTTGCCAGCATACTGAGCAACGCTGCCGGCAGCAAGACTGTTACCGTTTCCCACAGCAGACCTGTCACCGTGGAGAGCAAGGCTGACTGGATTACCGCCAGCATCACCGGCAATGTGATCAAGGTTTCGGTTGCTGCCAACGCTACTAAGCGCCGTGTAGGTGAGGTTGCCGTGAAGTCAGGTAAATCAGAGAAGACACTCTATGTGAGCCAGCTCGACTTTGCCGATCAGTTCCCAGGAACATACAAATTCCTGTTCTACGACGTAGAAAAGGAAGGATGGTACTATTTACCTGCCCTTGTCACCGATAAGGGTATCATCATCAAACCATTCACTAACTTCGGTGCCTATACTATTCCTCTGACCGTCAACAAGACTGCCAGGACTGTGCAAACAGCCAACAGCGGTACCTATCTGGGAGAATGGAGTACTGGAGGAAGACCTTACTACCTGTATCTGGCATGGGGTAACTTCTTAGGAGGAGACCATCCGATTTGGTCAACTGCTGCAGTTACCGACGCAGCATCGACGGGTACTGTTTATGCAAAAAAGCAGAAATCAGGTGATGTAGTAACCATCATCGACTGGGCTGGTACCTGGACCTACAATAACGTCACTCACCAGATCGACACTTGGTTGTTCCAGGTCATGAAAGCTAATGCATTTACCACTGCCAACAATCTTGGTTCTCTGCTTGCATTATCCAAGCCTTCCTTGATAAGTAATCCTGAGGGCACCACTGCCAAGTATGCGAATAAGAATGGTTGTGCCATTCAGCTGCCTAACGGCGAGTATGCACGTCCTGCAGTATTGAAGAATATTCTAAGACCACTGAAATAAATGGATAGAATATAAACACCTAACAAAACACACTCTCACTATGATTGGTGGACGGGAGATGCCGACGAGGCATGTGCCCGTCCACTTTTTTTTGTTTTTATTCATCCTTTGCATTTGAAGGAAAAAACTTTGTTTCCTTGTCTATCAAATGGCTGTTTTGAACCCATATCATACGAAGCGGGACACTCCTACTACCTTTAGGAATGTCCCGCTTTGAATTTACTCCAAAGACCGATCAGGTTTTGTCAATCCTTCAAACAGCCTATTGGCACTACATACACCCCGTCTTGCGGACGCTGAAAGGCATATTGCCCCACTCCTGTCAGCACCATCTTAAACGAAGGTATTTTCATCTTTGTCGTATCAATCTTGTCTGCAAGAGCAGTAAGGGTCTTCGCACCCTCTTCTATCAACTTGTCGCCACCAAGCTTTATCTCTACCAATCCATACTTTCCATTACGCAAATGGATGACTGCATCACACTCCAAACCATTTTTATCTCTATAATGAAATACTGTGCCGCCAATGGCATCGGCATAGACACGCAGATCTCTGACACACAATGTCTCAAAGATCAAACCAAATGTATTCAAGTCATTCACCAAATCGTTGGGGCCAAGACCTAATGCAGCAGTAGCTATCGAAGGGTCTGTGAAATACTTTGTATCGGATGTACGAATAGCAGCCTTACTTCGCAGATTAGGATTCCACGCAACAGAATCTTCTATCACAAAAATTTTCCTCAAGGCCTTCAGATATGAATAGATGGTATTCTCACTGATCTCAGAACTTTCATTACTTATAATATCAGCCAATATAGTTCCTGCAGTAGCCTGACTGCCTTGGTTCCGTGCATACGATCGCATAATCCGTCGTGCCAATTCACTGTCGCGATTGGCATCATCGACACGAGAAATATCAAAGCTTGTAACAGCCTCAAAATATTCGATTGCCTGCTGGAGTGCTGCCTTTTCTGTCTTCTTATTCAGTGCCTTTGGCCAACCGCCACGACATGTAAGATAAGCCAAACGCTCTAAATCTATCTGATTGATGCCTTCCACAAAATAATCTTCCGCATCGTTGGCAAACATTCTTGCAAGACTTACCTCACCAGTAGAGTCACCAGACTCCCAAAGACTCATGGTACGAAGTTTGAGCCAAGCAAAACGTCCTGTACCAGTATGAAATATCTCATCGAAGTTTGGAGGCACAGCAGACCCTGTCAGTATAAACTGCCCATCTTCATCACGCTGATCCACTTCATTTCTCACCGCATCCCAAAACCTTGGTGCTATCTGCCATTCGTCAATAAGTCGTGGAGTGTCGCCACGGAGCAACAGTTTGATATTGGTTTCTGCCATGGCCATATTCTGTTGTAGGGTGTCGGGATCAGACATAGACAATATACTGTTAGCTTGCTGAGATGCTAATGTCGTCTTACCGCAATACTTGGGTCCTTCGATAAGCACTGCACCCATCGCTTCCAACTTTTCTGCTAATATTTTGTCTGCAATTCTCGCCTTATATTCTTTCATTTTTATAGCTTTTATATATTCTGATGCAAATATACGATATTTAATTGTATATCAGCACCATATAATCGTTAAATCTTGTTATTTTACCTCCATATTGTGGCAGTTGGCGCATTTTCGTTGTGGCAGTTGGCGCATTTTCATTGTGACAGTTGGCGCATTTTCATTGTGGCAGTTGGCGGAAATCTATAGGAGCGGAGAGAGATAAAGACCTTATTATTTCTCGCACACATACGCGCACACGTTCGCATACAGGCACACGCGATGTCGAAAAAATCGACCACTCGACCACCAATACCGCTTAACCGACAGAGAAACAGTGACTTAATGGGTGTTCGATGACTTTATCCTGACGCGTTTCGACCACCTTTCGACCACCAACTGACCAACAACCGACCATCATAATGCTTTTGCAACAAGAGACAAATGCTGTGACATAGAGGATTTTCATGGCAAACAACGTGACTATTGCGTGACTGCAAGGCAGGTCACAGACCCGTCGCGCCGCATTGTTGCTTGGTTTTCGGAGTTGACATAACTTTGCAGCGTGTTCTTCCAACCGATGGAGGGACAACGTCTAAGAAAACAACAAACCATTAATTCCAAAAGCTACAATGATGACCTCAACACTTCAAATCCAAATGGACAACGCCCGCACTTTCATCCATCACAACTATCAGCGCATGCCCAGTCTCCACCGCTTGGCTCTTCTCGTGGGCACCAACGAATGTACGCTGAAGAAATGTTTCAAGCAGTCGTTTGGCACTACCGTGTTCGGCTACCTGTTTAATCTGCGCATGGAAATGGCTGTGCAACTGCTGTGCAATACCGACGAACCCGTTTCCACCATCGGCTATCATCTGGGTTACGAGCACCAAAGCCACTTCTGCACTGCCTTCAAGCGCAAATATGGCGTATCGCCATCGCTGTTTCGTGACCAGCAAAACAAGGCCGTTGCAAGTGCATGACAGTCAAAAGGATAGTGCGCTGTTTTGCAAATTCATTGAATTTGGTCAGCAATCTCATTGAATTTGGTCAGCAAATTCAATGAATTTACTCGGCAATTTCAATGATTTTGCCCTACTGTCACGATGATATTCATGCGCTAAAGAACTGCTTCACGTCTCAAACAAAAGTCGCTCTTCTCAGCAAATCAATTTGTTTTGCCGAGCAAATCAATTTACTTTGCAAAGGAAATCAATTTGTTTTACTGAGCAAATCAATTTACTTTGCATTCGCATCTGCTGCATGTTTATATGAAACATCTGTTTCTCAACATATTATACCGACGACCGCAACACCGTCAGCAACAGTCCGCAAACAAGAAGACAATCATGGCTTTTCTGCGGACAAACGAGGGGGATATCTGCCATTGTTGAAAATTTCCACACCATTAACCTGAATTAACACGAAAAAATGAACGTGCGTAACTGTTAATTATATATAATTTTGTGTTGCACCAACTTTCAGTTGGAGAAAAATTCCGTAATTTTGCATAATATATAACCATGTGGATCATAGCCATGTGGCATCGGTAGGCAAAGGCTTCAACCTGTGCAAGGCCATACAACGGGGAATTTGCCCATTGAACCGATGGCAAGTTATAAGACAACGATGAAGAATATATCATAACAAAACATAACCAATGCCTCCATCCGCCACTATGTGGCAGATGGGGGATAAACTTTGTAGAAAAGACAATGATGACAGCGAACGAAATCAGAGAGTCGTACAAGAAATTCTTCGAACAGCACGGACATACCATCGTGCCATCGGCTCCGATGGTCATCAAGGATGACCCCACACTGATGTTCACCAATGCTGGAATGAACCAGTGGAAAGACATTATCCTGGGCACAAGAGAGCCCGAACCACGCCGCCGTGCCGATACTCAGAAGTGTCTGCGCGTCAGCGGAAAGCATAACGACCTTGAGGAAGTGGGTCACGACACCTACCACCACACCATGTTTGAAATGCTTGGCAACTGGTCGTTTGGCGACTATTTCAAAGAAGGCGCTATCGATATGGCATGGGAATACCTTGTCAGTGTGCTCAAACTGAATCCAGAAGACCTCTACGTGACCGTGTTTGAAGGTTCACCTGAGGAGAATATCCCACGCGACGAAGAAGCAGCAAAATACTGGGCGAAGCACGTGCCAGAAGACCATATCATCAATGGTAATAAGCACGACAACTTCTGGGAGATGGGCGATACGGGACCATGTGGTCCATGCTCGGAAATCCACGTTGACTCGCGAACTCCAGAACAGAAAGCTGCCAGTGGAAAAACTGGTCGCGAACTGGTCAATCAGGATGATCCACAGGTGATTGAAATATGGAACCTCGTGTTCATGCAGTTCAACCGCAAGGCTGACGGTTCACTCGAAAAGCTCTCCATGAACGTGATCGATACGGGTATGGGCTTTGAGCGACTGGTGCGCATGATGCAGGGCAAGCACTCTAACTACGATACCGACGTGTTCCAGCCCATCATCAAGGCTGAGCAAGACCTGACAGGACTGAAATATTTCACCTTTGAGGAAGAGACTGCCAACCCCATCAGCAAGGAGCAGAACGAAATCAACATCGCCATGCGCGTCTGTGCAGACCATCTGCGCGCCGTGGCATTCTCTATAGCCGACGGTCAACTGCCCTCCAATGCAAAGGCAGGATATGTCATCCGCCGCATCCTGCGCCGTGCCGTGCGCTATGCATACACCTTCCTGGGACAGAAAGAGGGATTCATCTACAAGCTCGTGCCTACACTGGTGCACGAAATGGGTGACGCTTTCCCCGAACTGAAAGCCCAGCAACAACTCATCACCAAGGTGATCAAGGAGGAGGAAGACTCTTTCCTGCGCACACTGGAAAAGGGCATCTCGATGATTGGCGATGCTATGGAGAAACTCAAGGCTGAGGGTAAAAACCAATTGGATGGCGTTCAGGCATTCCGACTGTTCGACACCTACGGATTCCCACTCGACCTCACAGAACTGATTTGCCGCGAAAACGGATTCTCGGTGGATGAGGAACAGTTTAACGCTGAAATGCAGAAACAGAAAGATCGCGCACGCAACGCTGCCGCTGTGGAAAACTCCGACTGGACCGAACTCATGGCTGGCGAACAGCAGTTTGTGGGCTACGACTATACCGAATACAACTGTCATATCCTACGCTACCGCAAGGTGACACAGAAGAAGAACGAATTCTATGAACTCGTGCTCGACTACACTCCTTTCTACGGAGAGATGGGTGGACAGGTAGGTGACTGCGGTGTACTCGTCAACGAGGCTGAAACCATCGAAATCATCGATACCAAGCGCGAAAACAACCAGAGCATCCATATCGTGAAACAGTTGCCTAAGGATCCCGCTGCCGAATTTATGGCTTGTGTAGATACCGACAAGCGCGACGCTTCTGCTGCCAACCATACGGCAACCCACTTGCTCGACTATGCCCTCCGCCAGGTATTGGGCGACCATGTAGAGCAGAAGGGATCGTATGTCAGCGCCGATACCCTGCGCTTCGACTTCTCTCACTTCCAGAAAGTGACCGATGAAGAACTGCGTCAGGTGGAGCGTATCGTCAACGACATGATTCGTCAGGACATCCATATCGATGAGCATCGCGACGTTCCGTTTGAGGAAGCCAAGCAACTGGGTGCCATCGCCCTCTTCGGCGAGAAGTATGGCGACAAGGTTCGCGTAGTGCGCTTCGGTCCTTCATGCGAGTTCTGCGGTGGTATCCACGCCACTTCAACAGGTCGCATCGGCTTCTTCAAGATACTGACCGAGAGCAGCGTGGCTGCCGGCATCCGTCGTATCGAGGCTAAGACTGGCAAGGACTGCGAGGAAATGCTCTATCAGTTGGAAGACACACTGAAGGCTGTACGTGCATTCTTCAACAATGCAAAGGATCTGCAGGGTGTCATCAAGAAGTATATTGATGAGCACGACACCATGAAGAAGGATATCGAGCAGTTTAAGGCACAAGCCGTAGAGCGCACCAAAGACAAACTCGTGGAGAAGGCTCAGGTGCTCAACGGAGTGACGCTCATCAAGGCTGTATTGCCTCTCGACGCTCAGTCTGCCAAAGACTTGGTATTCAAGATTCGTGAAGCCGTTCCCTCACATCTGCTTTGTGTCATTGGTACCATCAGTGCCGACAAACCCATGCTGAGCATCATGATGAGCGACGATATGGTGAAGGAGCAGGGTCTCCACGCTGGACAGATGATTCGCGAAGCTGCCAAACTCATACAGGGTGGCGGTGGCGGCCAGCCTCACTTCGCTTCTGCCGGTGGTAAGAATACCGACGGTCTGAATGCTGCTATCGACAAGGTTGTGGAATTGGCAAAACTCTAATTGCCTGTTTCCAGCCACATCATAAAGCGACGCGCCGCGAGTAGTTGACTCACGGCGCGTCGCTCGTTGTTATATCCCATGTATTGCACGAATGAAATTCACACAGCAATTCTGAAGCATCGAAGGCAAAGGACAACGGGCTGAAAGCCCAATGGTTTCCTTAGCCCAGGGCAACGCCCTGCGGACACAATGCACATTCCTAACCTACGTCCTGTAAGGACAAAAGTAGAAACCTTGTTGACGCCAAATAAAATCTTTAACGAAAATCTTAAACAAAATGCGCTCGAATACCTCGCTTTTGGGAAGAATTTTTATAGGGATCGCATCGGAGATGCTCGAATTTTTGGAGTAGCGAAGACAGAGTGAGAGCGCGTTTTCACTATGCTGAGTCACGACAAAAATAACCTATGGTGTAAATCTTAACGAAAATCTTAAAAATAATCTTTAACCAAAATCCTTTTTTCTGTGATTTCCGTGTTCTCCGTGTCTTCCGTGGATAAAATCTTTCCGTGATTTCCGTGTGATAAAAAGTTACCGGAGCGCCTCCAGATAACTGGCGAGTCGTTCCGTCACAACAGTAGCAAGCGCCACTTTACCATCTTGATCAATCACGACAATAGAAGGAATCCACTTCACACCATAAGCCTTAGAGATATCGGTATCATGAAACTTCTTCAACTCCGACACCTGAGGATACGTAATGCCGTATTTCTCGCACGCTGCACGCCACGCCTCAACATTGGTATCCATCGACACACCGACAAAAGCAACACCCTTGTCGCTATATTTCTTATAGAGTTCTACAACGGCAGGAGCTTCCTTTCTACAGTCGGGACACCATGATGCCCAGAAGTCGAGCACTACCACACGACCCTTCAATTCCGATAGGGAGAACGGTTTTCCATCGATGGTCTGCATCGTGAAATCGGGTGCCACACTACCCACCTTCACCAATTCTGTGGCATACTTGGCATCGAGGTCTCCCTCTTCTGCCTGTTGTGCTTGTACCGAAGCGGTCATCATCACCATCACCGCCAATAATAATTGTTTCATTGTCTTCATATCTTTATCTATATTATTGTTTTCACTGATCACTATACGCCACCGAATACACATAGCGCTGGTCGGCGCTTACCACGGTATCTACCCTGCCCGCACCATCGAGCACAGACTTCATATCGCTGCGGATGCCTTCGCCCGAACGCTTCTGCACCGCCTCTTTCATCGTCCACAGGCGCACAAACTCCAGTTCCGGATTGGCTGATTGTCCGATCTGCAGCAGCTCGTCATCACTCATGGTGTGGCGCACCAATGCCTCACGATAGCCGCGCATCGACTCGATATCGACGCCCACAGGACGGGAATCGATCACACAGATGGCTGCCTCGCGACAATGACTCATATTGAAACAGATGTCTGGATGCCCCACGATAAACGGTTTGCCGTGTTCGCCATAAGAGAATACGGGCGGCTCCATGATGCCAAACTCCCGTTGCAGTCCCTCGCACAACAGCAGATAGGCTGCCACACAAGTGCGACGTCCAAGGTCGTGCTTGAAAGCTAAAGCCTTTTGGCGGCGCTGTTCCGACAGGAGTGACAGGGCGTGCTCCACATCGAGTTGGTCTAAATGGTCGTTGAGATATATCATGGGGCTGTTTCTTGAGGGTTTTGATGCGTATTGTCGGTCTGCGTCTTGGGCCAGTTGACTAAATAGAGGCGCTCCGACGCACGGGTAAAGGCGGTATAGAGCCAGTGGATATAATCGGGAGTGAGCATCTCATCGGTCATATATCCCTGATCCACATAGATGTGTGCCCACTGTCCTCCCTGTGCCTTATGGCAGGTGGCGGCATAGGCAAACTTCACCTGTAGCGCATTATAATAAGGGTCTTGCTTGAGCTGCTTGAAGCGTTCCTGCTTGGTGGGAATGTCGGCATAGTCTGCCATCACCTGTTGGAAGAGTTGTTCCTGTTGGTCGCGGGTCAGTGCGGGAGCTTCTGATGTCAGCGTGTCGAGCAGTATGGTGGCTGTCACTTCGGCATCGTCATAATCGGGGAATGCCAACGTCACATCGGCAAAGCGAAAGCCATAGAGCTTTCGGATGTTGCGCACACGACGCACCTCTGCCCTGTCGCCATTGGCAATAAAGGTTTCGCTGGCATCGGTAGCCTGTCCGGTGGTGGGCAGTTTCCAGTAATAATTGTTTTTTACGATCATCAACTGGTCGCCAGTGGTCAGTTCATCCTCCCGTCCGAGCACCATATTGCGAATGCCTTGGTTGTAGATATTGGCACGCTTGTTGGATCGGGTGATGACCATGGTCTCGTCGAGTCCTACCTCCGAATAGCTTCCTGCCAATGTTTCTATGAGCTCGTCGCCCATCACCAAGCGGATATCGTCAAAGCCTTCGAAGCGTACCTTCGGCAACGATACGTCGCCATATTCCTCCATGGCATCAAACATCCGACGGATGGTAGTGGCATTGTAGAGGATGCCTGAATCCTGACTCTGTCGCAACACTTCGTTGAGATCACACTCGCTGACATGCAGTCCGTAGCCTCGCAGGATATCGCCCACCAGTGCAGGACTCTCGTCTTCGCCCACTGGTGGCAGCTGGGCGCGGTCGCCGATGAGCATCAACCGACAGTTGCGCCCGTTATAGACGAAGCGAATCAAGTCGTCCAACAGTTGACCTTGTGCAAAGGGTGTATCGCCATAGGTCGATGCGTTGGCTATCATCGAAGCCTCATCCACGATGAACAGCGTATCTTGTGTGTTATTGTAATTGAGGCAGAATGCCCCTTCCAACGACTGCTGCCGATAGATGCGACGATGGATGGTATAGGCTGAATGGCCCGAATAGAGCGAGAAAACCTTGGCGGCACGTCCTGTTGGAGCAAGCAACACCATCCGCTGTTGCAGTTCTGCCATGGTCTTCACAATGGCTGCG
>SAMEA3663064__coassemble_465_pt1 | contig 18293 bp, 14 predicted proteins | sample SAMEA3663064__metabat2_high_PE_003 | metagenome-assembled genome bin SAMEA3663064 (sample SAMEA3663064) | pig gut metagenome | biome: pig gut; feature: pig-associated habitat; material: faeces | place: France | collected 2012 | reverse complement strand
CGTAACGACGCAAAGTCACCACATGCATCAGTTCCAGAGCAGCAGGCGGTACAGGACCAAAGCGATCTTCCATTCGACGACGGTAGGCTTCGAGTTGCTCGTCGGTCTGGAGATTGTCCAGTTCGCGATAGAGCAGCATGCGCTCGCTGTCGGATGGCACATACTGGTCGGGGAAATAGAGTTCGAGGTCGCTCTCCAGGGTGCAGTCGGAAACGTACGGTCCGTCGGTATTGATGGGTGTAGAGGCTTCTGCGTCTGCGACTTCGGCAAAGGTGGGCTCCTCGTTTTTCAGTTCTGTCATGGCTTGGGTCAGAATCTTCTGATAGGTCTCATAACCCAGATCGGCAATGAATCCGCTTTGTTCGGCTCCCAGCAGGTTGCCGGCACCTCGGATGTCAAGGTCTTGCATGGCAATCTGTATGCCGCTGCCAAGGTCGCTGAAATTCTCCAATGCCTCTAATCGGCGGCGACTCTCCTGAGGAAGGTCGGCAAGGGGAGGTGCAAGCAGATAGCAGAACGCCTTGCGATTGCCGCGTCCTACACGGCCTCGCATCTGATGGAGGTCTGACAAGCCGAAATGGTTGGCACCATTGACGATGATGGTATTGGCATTGGGAATATCGATGCCGTTTTCAACAATGGTGGTTGAGAGGAGCACATCGTAGTCGTAGTTGGCAAAATCGAAGATGGCTTGTTCCAGTTCGTCGGGCTTCATCCTGCCGTGACCAATCACCACACGTGCATCAGGAATATAGGTGTGGATGAGGTCGGCAATGCGCTGTAGGTCGTTGATGCGCGGATTGACAAAATACACCTGACCGTTGCGCGACATCTCGAAATTGATGGCATCGGCAATGATTTCCGGTCCGAAGGTATGTATCTCGGTATGGATGGGATAGCGATTGGGTGGCGGGGTCTGGATGATGCTCAGGTCGCGGGCACCCAAAAGGGAGAACTGCAGTGTGCGCGGAATGGGTGTTGCTGTCATGGTCAACGTGTCGATATTGGTTTTCAACTGGCGCAATTTCTCCTTGGTGGATACTCCGAATTTCTGTTCTTCATCAATAATAAGGAGTCCAAGGTCATGAAACTTCACCGTCTTGCCGATGAGTTTGTGGGTGCCGATGATAATGTCTATCTTGCCTTCCTCCAAATCTTTCAGTATTGCCTTGGTCTGTTTGGCGGAACGGGCACGCGACAGATAATCCACACGGACTGGCAGATCCTTCAGACGGCCTTGGAAGGTTTGGAAATGTTGGTAAGCCAGTACGGTGGTAGGCACGAGTACAGCCACCTGCTTGGAGTCGCAGGCTGCCTTGAATGCAGCACGCACCGCCACCTCGGTCTTACCGAATCCCACGTCGCCACATACCAAACGGTCCATAGGACGTGCTTTTTCCATATCGGCCTTGATGTCGTTGGTGGCTTTCAACTGGTCGGGCGTATCTTCATAGAGAAACGACGCTTCGAGTTCGTGTTGCATGAAACAGTCGGCGCTGAAGGCAAATCCCTGCTCGCGTCGTCGGCGGGCATAGAGACGGATGAGGTCGCGGGCAATATCCTTCAACTTATTTTTGGTGCGCTCTTTCAGTCGTTCCCACTGTCCTGTGCCTAATTGAGAGAGGCGTGGCGGTTCACCGTTGTCCTGTGCTTTGTATTTGCTGACCTTATAGAGTGAGTGGATGGAGACATAGATAGCCCCGCCGCCGTTGTAGATTATCTTAATCATCTCTTGGTAGCCGTTGCCTTGTGGCATGCGTACCAAACCACCGAATTTGCCGATGCCATGATCTACATGGACCACGAAATCGCCTACTTCAAACTGTTGAATCTCTTTCAACGTGAGCGAGACTTTTCCGCTGCGGGCCTTGTCGGAACGCAGACTGTATTTATGGAAACGGTCGAATATCTGGTGGTCGGTGAAGATGCAGAGTTGCAGGTCGTGGTCGATAAATCCCTCGTGGATGGTTTTTTCTACAGGGGTGAAGTGTAGGGCCTGTTTTGCCTCATCGGCAGAAAAAATGTCTTTCAGTCGTTGCAACTGCTTCACGCTGTCTGCCAGAACATAGATGCGATAACCTTTTGACAGATAATCGGTGAAACTTTGACGCAGCAGATCGAAATTCTTATGAAACAGCGGTTGCTGGAGGGTGTTGAAACGCAGGGTCGCCTGAGGCACACCTGTGGCATGTGCACCGATTTCTATGCGACGCAAACCGCTGATGGCTTCGGTGAATTGAGAGCCGCTGATGAGCTGAGTCTCCTTTCTCATCTGCTGCATCGTCTCTTGTTGCTCCATTTCGGTCTGTCCTTCCATGCGCTCGGTAAGAGCTTGCGACGAGAATCCTTCACGGTATGTGCGGTCGATGGAATCGTGAACAAAGAGTAAGTCTTTTGTCACGAGCAAAGTCTCTTTTGACAGAAACGAAAAGAAAGGTACGCGTTCCTCTGATGTAACAGATAGTTCTGGAACAATCTGTATGCGGTCACGACGGTCGCGCGACAACTGATCGGTCACATCGAAAGTGCGGATAGAGTCGATGTCGTCACCGAAAAAGTCGATGCGGAATGGATATTCGCAACTGAAGCTATAGACATCGAGGATAGAACCGCGTAGGGCAAACTGGCCTGGCTCATAGACATAATCTACCTCATGAAACCCAAACTCACGCAGTTGTGTTACGATGATGGAAGTGTCAATATTCTGTCCATGCTCTAAGGATAAGGTTCGCTCGTCCATCTGACGACGTGAAATGACCAGTTCTGCCAATGCCTCAGGATAGCTGACGATGAGGTAACGCCCGTCTTTCATCGTGCAACGGCTCAATACCTCGGTGCGGAGAATCTCGTTGGCAGCGTCTCGCTGTGCGTATTTGATGGCACGGCGATAAGAGGAAGGGAAAAACAATACCTGTTCGTTGCCCAACATCTGTGTCAAGTCGTGATAGAAATAGCCTGCCTCTTCCTCGTCGTTGAGTATAAATAGCGCATTGGGCAACAGATTCTTCTGCGCCATAGTGGCAAACAGTACTGATGCGGCAGAGCCAGTCAGTCCTTCTAAAAACAAGGTTTTGATTTTCTTGTCAGACAGACTTTTTGCCGTAGCCCCCACTTGTGGAGCAACGGAAAGGAGTTCGATGAGGTCTTCTATCTTCAGTGTTGTCATTACTTTCAGGGATTGTAGGCTTCGTGAAGCCGAAAACAATGCAAAAGTAATAAAAAAAAGGCAACTGGAGAAGTAACCTGCAATGTAAATGAAAATAAAGTGCGTTTCGCTTTGTAGTTTAAGTCTTTTTTGCTAATTTTGCATCGCATTTTGCTTTTCCTTTAGGAAAAAGCATAGTTGCGCTGACTCAAACAAGAGGAATAAAAAGTAATCAGATAAATATGAATTTTCAAGTAACGAGCATGAAAACAATGGCAGGCTTGAAGCGCAATATGGTGGTTGCGCTCATGATGCTGTCTTCGTTGACGGTTGCCGCACAGAGCGGAATGACCGACACGCAAGTGATGCAGTTTGTGGCAAGGGAGGCGAAAGCCGGAACGTCACAGTCGCAGATTGTCACCAAGTTGATGCAACGTGGAGTGAAGATCGATCAGATCAGACGTGTGCGCAACCAGTATGATAAACAGATCAGAAGCCACAATATGAGTGCTGCGGCTGATGCTGCTGTCGGTGATGCAAGCAACCGCATGCGGCATAGTGCATCGCAACAGCAGGAACTGGAGAACGGCAAGGTTAATACAGCTTCTGAGAATGCTAACGATGCCAGTGAAGACCATCAGTTGGCAGAGCAGGAAGTAATGGCTACCCAAGGACATTCTGCCGCGACTAATGGCAAGAAAGTGTTTGGACGTGACATCTTCAACCAACGCGCCCTTTCATTCGAACCCAATATGAATATCGCCACACCGCAGACCTATGTGCTCGGTCCTGGTGACCAAGTGGTCATCGATGTTTATGGCGCTTCGCAGAATACACATCAACTGACCATATCGCCAGAGGGAACGGTGACGGTTCCTGGATACGGACCGATTTATGTGAGCGGAATGACGGTGGCTGCTGCCAACGGAAAAATACGTTCTACACTCGGATCACGCTATGCCAGCAGTAAGGTGAAGCTCTCTGTGGGACAAACACGCACCATCATGATCAATGTGATGGGTGAGGTGAGGACACCGGGTACCTATACCCTCAGCGCTTTCTCTACTGTTTTCCATGCCCTCTACAGAGCTGGCGGTATCAACGATATCGGTACACTACGTAATGTGAAGGTCTATCGTAATGGAAAACTGATTACCGTGGTGGATATCTATGAATATATTCTCAACGGCAGATTGGCGGGTAATGTTCGTCTGCAGGACGGTGATGTGGTACAGGTAGGACCTTACGATTGTTTGGTTGGTGTCACGGGTAATGTGAAGCGCCCGATGTTCTACGAAATGCGTAAGAACGAGAGCGTGGCAACTTTGTTGAAATATGCTGGAGGATTTACCGGAGATGCCTATAAGAAGGCTGTCAGACTGGTGCGTCAGACCGGTGAACGCTATTCGGTATTTAATGTCGATGAGTTTGATATGTCATCATTCAAAGTTGATGATGGCGATGCAGTAACCGTAGATGGTATGCTCAACCGCTATGAGAATATGGTTGAGGTGAAAGGTGCCATATTCCGCCCCGGACAGTATCGGTTGGGTGGTGAGGTTACTTCTGTGAAAGGACTGATAGAGCGTGCAGAAGGTGTTACCGAAGATGCCTTTACTGCTCACGCTGTATTGCATCGCATGAAGGCTGACCGCAGTCTTGAAGTGGTCTCGGTTGATGTACAAGGTATCCTGGCTGGTACCGTGCCCGATATTCCATTGAAGAATGAAGACGTGCTCTTTATTCCAACACAGGCAGAACTGCGTTCAGAGCGTACTTATACGATTACTGGTGAGGTGATGTCACCAGGAACTTACGAATATGCCGACAATACCTCGGTAGAGGACCTCATCATGCAAGCAGGTGGTCTGACAGACGCTGCAAGTACTGCAAGGGTTGATGTGTCGCGTCGTATTCGTGACCCCAAGGCCACCACAACCACACGAGAGATTGCACAGACATTCTCGTTTGCCCTGAAAGACGGATTCGTGGTCGATGGTAACAAGGGATTTGTATTGCAACCCTATGATGTGGTACACGTGCGCCGTAGTCCTGGTTATGTGACACCACAGAACGTTACTATCAAGGGCGAGGTAAACTTCCCTGGCGTGCAGACGATGAACATGAAAAACATGCGACTGAGTGATGTCCTGGCAATGGCTGGAGGTGTGACCGAGAATGCCTATATGCGTGGTGCACGACTGGTACGTGTGAAAACGCAAGAGGAAAAGGAGCGCACTAAAGATGTGTTGACTGCACTCAAAAGAAATATGAGTGAGCGCGACTCAGTTGCTATGGAAAACTTGGATTTGGAGAATACCTACGTAGTGGGTATTGAACTCGATAAGGCCATGGCTGATAAAGGTGGTGAATACGACATCATTCTGCGTGAAGGCGACGTGATCACAGTACCAGAGTATAATGCTACGGTCAAAGTGTCGGGTGACGTGATGTTCCCCAATACTGTTTCATTTGTGGGTGACAAAGGTTATAAGTGGTATGTTAACAAGGCAGGTGGCTTCGGACTGCGTGCCAAGAAGCATAAGACCTTTGTCGTTTATACCAACGGAACTGTGGCACAGGTTGGACATGGTGCAAAAATAGAGCCGGGCTGTGAAATCGTAGTGCCAAGCAAACGTAAGCGTGAAGGATTGAACTTCGCACAAATGCTTTCTGCAGGAACCAGCTTAGCAAGTTTGGCAGCTGTGGTTGCCTCTCTTATCTCTATCACTAAATAATGAAAGGTATGACTATGGATGAGAATAACAAGATGAATCAGGTGGAGGAAGGAAGCTCCATCGACTATGCTGCCCTGTGGGCTGCTGTCAAGCGTCGCAAACATCTCTATGTCATTGTGCTGCCTGTGGCTTTCGTTCTGGCTTGTATCTATGCCTTGGGACTGCCCAACTATTATAATGTACAGGTGAAACTGTCACCAGAACTGTCGTCGAAGAGTAGTACCAGTTCGCTTAGCGCTCTGGCAAGTCAGTTTGGCGTCAATCTCGGAGGTCGTGCAGCTACAGAGGCACTCTTTCCTACGCTCTATCCTGACTTGATGAACTCGGTTGATTTCAAAACCAGCCTCTTTCCTGTAAAGGTGAAGCGTGAAGAAGATAAGAAGGTGATGACCTACTACGACTATCTGCTCAACGAACAGAAAACACCATGGTGGTCGGGAGCTGTCAAGGGGCTGATGAGTATCTTCGGCAGTAAAGAGAAAGAGAAGAATCTTAAGGTGGATCCGTTCCGCCTGACCAAGACACAGACTGCAATTGCGCAGGTGATAGATAAGAAGGTTGTGTGTGATGTGGATAAGAAAACAATGGTCATCACTATCGATGTAACTGACCAGGATCCGCTTATTGCTGCCACCATGGCTGATTCGGTGAAAGTGCGTCTGCAAGACTTTATCACAGAGTATCGTACCAAGAAAGCGCGTCATGATTTGGCTTATACACAAAAACTCTATAAAGAGGCTAAGGAACGCTATACTCGCGCACGACAGAACTATGCTTCGTTCTCGGATGCCAACCAGGATTTGATTCTTGAGAGTGTACGTAGCAAACAGACTGATCTTGAAAACGAGATGCAACTGCAGTTTAATGCCTATAACACACTGGCTCAACAGATGCAGATGGCTGAGGCCAAAGTGCAAGAGGATACTCCTGCCTTTACAACCCTGCAGAGTGCTACGGTTCCTGTGAAGAAGGCTGGTCCTGTTCGTTCCAAAATGGTACTGATGTTCCTCTTCCTCGTGTTTATCGGAACAACAGCCTATATCCTCTATAAAGAGGGTGAACTGAAAAAACTGATTGGTATAGGATAATACCTATATTATATATACAAAGAAGCCGGTTCCTCATCGAACCGGCTTCTTTGTTATTAGCTATGTTGGAGAGTCGGCATGGATTTTCTTGGGCGATACTCTCCGAAATGTATCTCCATTCCTCCATACTTGGCATGGAGGAATGGAGGGACTGATTGTTATTCCTTGATGATGGGCTCCAGCTCGCTGACGTTTCTTTCGATTTCTTCGTCAGAAACGGTGTAGTTCTGCAGATCACCGCTGATAAACTGCTCATAGCTTGGCATGTCGATGAGACCGTGGCCAGAGAGGCAGAACAGGATGACTTTCTGTTCACCGGTTTCCTTGCACTTCTTGGCTTCGCGAATAGTGGCTGCGATGGCATGGCAACTCTCAGGGGCAGGGATGATGCCCTCGGTGCGGGCGAAGAGCATTCCGGATTCGAACGATTCCAATTGGGGAATATCCACACCATGCATCATCTTGTCCTTGATGAGTTGTGACACAATCATGCCGGCACCATGGTAGCGGAGACCGCCTGCATGGATATTGCTGGGCTTGAACTGATGGCCGAGCGTAAACATGGGTAATAATGGTGTGTAACCAGCTTCGTCGCCGAAGTCATACTGGAACTTACCGCGAGTCAGCTTAGGACAACTATTGGGTTCGGCTGCGATAAACTCGGTATGACGCTCTCCGCTGATGTTATGGCGCATGAAGGGGAATGCTATACCTCCGAAGTTGCTACCGCCGCCAAAGCAAGCAATAACAGTATCGGGATATTCACCAGCCATCTGCATCTGCTTTTCAGCCTCCAGACCGATGATAGTCTGGTGCAGACCAACGTGGTTGAGTACAGAACCTAATACATATTTACAATGGGGAGTGGTGGTAGCCAACTCTACTGCTTCTGAAATGGCTGTACCAAGTGAACCGGGATGCAACGGATCTTTGGTGATGATATCCTTACCCGCACGTGTTGACATGGATGGAGAACCGGTAACGGCAGCACCGAAAGTACGCATAACAGATGAACGATAGGGCTTCTGCTGCATGGTAATCTTTACCTGATAAACCGCACATTCGAGACCGAATATCTTGGCAGCATAGCTCAGAGCCATACCCCACTGGCCGGCACCAGTCTCGGTGGTCACATTGGTTGTGCCTTCTTGTTTGGCATAATAGCATTGGGGAAGGGCGGAATTGATTTTATGAGAACCCAAGGGGTTGACACTCTCGTTCTTGAAATAGATATGGGCAGGAGTGCCGAGGGCTTTTTCCAACTCATAGGCGCGTACCAATGGGGTAGAACGGTAAAAACGGTATTTGTCGAGCACTTCTTCGGGAATGTCTATCCACTCATGCTCCATGTCCAGTTCCTGTTTACTACACTCTTCGGGGAAGATATGTGCCAAATCCTGCCATGTTAAGGGCTTGTGGGTCTGGGGATGGATGGGAGGCAGTGGCTTGTTGGGCATGTCTGCCATGATGTTATACCACTGTGTTGGAATCTCATTCTCCGGTAGGAGATACTTCTTTTGTTTTGTCATTGTCTTATGGTTTAGTGTTTTGTACGACAAAAGTAATGAAAAATAATGAGAAAAAGAGGATAAAAACTAAAAAAATGCTACCTTTGTGTGCGATATGATGATATTAGCGATAGTTTTGGGCTATTTTTGCTTGCTGTTTGCCATCAGCAGATGGACGGGAAGACATGCAGACAATGATACGTTCTACCGTGGCAACAGACAGTCGCCATGGTATATGGTGGCTTTTGGCATGATAGGTGCATCGATATCTGGTGTGACCTTTGTAAGTGTGCCGGGTATGGTGACACGTATTGATATGACCTATTTGCAAACATGTATGGGGTTTATCTTGGGCTATGTTATCGTAGCTTTTGTTCTCCTACCCTTATATTATAGGTTGAACCTGACCACCATTTATTCGTTTTTAGGGCAACGTATTGGACGAAGGGCTTATCGCACAGGGGCATCGTTTTTCCTCTTGTCGAAAATGACAGGGGCAGCGGTGCGTTTTTATGTGGTGTGCTGGATTTTGCAGCAATGTATCATGATGCAGATGCCTGATGGAATGCGACAGATAGGTGAGGGATGGCTTTTTACATTTACGGCGTTAGTAATGGTGGCTCTGATATGGCTCTACACCAGAAAAGGTGGCATACGCACACTGGTATGGACTGATTCGCTGCAGACTGCCTGTCTCTTTGGAGCGTTGATACTGATGCTTATTATGGTTACCAAACAATTGGAAATGGGGGTTGGTGATGCTGTATCGGCCATAGCAGATAGCGAAATGTCGCGCATCTTTGTGTTTGATGACTGGATGTCGAAGCAGAATTTCTGGAAACAATTCTTCAGTGGTGTGTTCATCGTCATTGTCATGACGGGACTTGATCAGGATATGATGCAGAAAAATCTTACTTGTAGTTCATTGCGTGATGCACAGAAAGATATGACGACGTATGGTGTGGCTTTTCTACCTGCCAACCTGTTGTTCCTTTCGCTTGGTGCTTTGCTCGTTATGCTTGCTCATCAACGTGATATTGCAATTCCAGAGATGGGTGACCAACTGTTACCAACTTTTGCAGCATCTGGGCTCTTGGGACCTGCGGTGGTTGTGCTCTTTATTTTAGGTATCTTGGCTGCCTCATTTTCAAGTGCCGATTCGGCTTTGACAGCTATGACAACAAGTTTCTGTGTTGATATCTGTGGGAAACCAAACGATGAAAACCTACGCAAAAGATCACATTTGATTATTGCTGTGATTTTTGTGGTCTTTGTTTTGCTTTTTCGTTTGGTGAATTCCACCAGCGTCATTGATGCCATCTATGTGCTCTGTGGTTATACCTACGGGCCGTTGCTTGGACTCTTTGCGTTCGGGCTGTTGACCCATAGGCAGACCAATGACCGATGGGTACCCTATGTATGCTTGGCTTCTCCTTTGTTCTGTTGGGGACTTGACGCTATTGTGGGATATTATACGGGCTATCGATTCGGTTATGAACTGCTGATGCTTAATGGTTTATTCACCTTTGTCGGTCTGCTGGCTCTTCGGCCGACGAGTAAGTGAATCGATGATGCAATACAAATATTGAATCATCCTTCGGTCTGAATAAACCGAAATTAAATATGATGACCGGTTCTCACATGAGAGTTTGCATTATTGATTTCTTAGTTTCTCAAAATACTCCGATGGTTGCATGCCCATTACCCGCTTAAAGGTGGTGGCGAAGTATTTCGGATCTTTGAATCCCACTTGATAGGCAATATCGCTGACACGCAAGTCTGGGTCTGACTGCGCTATCTTGCAGGCTGTCTTGATGCGCATGTCACGGATAAAGGTCGAAACATTCTTTCCTGTGGCTGCTCGCAACTTATTATATAAGGTGGAACTGCTGGCTCCAATGTCAGAAGCAAGCCTGTCGCGATCGTAGTCAGAATCAGATAAGTTGGCTTTGACAAGTTCGGTGACACGGTTTACAAACTCATTGTCTATTGGGCTGTCTGATGAAGTGATTTCCTCAATATGTTCGTCTTGATGGGTGGCATCAATATTTATCTTTTGCTGGTATTGACGGCTTAATAGCGTGTTATTGATATGAAGCAGCAGATCGGTCATGCGGAATGGTTTCTGCAAACAGATGTCTGCGCCTTCTTGCAGGGATAGTTCGCTGTCATTGGTGTCGGCATTGCCCGTCAGCGTAATAATTGGCAATTGATTCTTGGAATAATTTTGGCGAAAAACAGTTGTCAGACTAATACCATCAATTTTAGGCAGATTGGTTTCTGCCACTACAAGTTGGATATTTCCTTCTTTTACCAGTCGGAGCGCATCGGCACCATTGCTCGCTGTGAGTATGTTGTAGTATGGACTTAAGGCATGTGCCATCAGATTAAGCATCTCAGGATTATCGTCTGCAAGGATGATGTTGATGCTTTTGCTGCCATCTGCTGATTTCTCGGATTTTTTTATCGGGGTCAGCAAAGGCAGCAGATTGTTGGCATAGGTACGGATAAAACTCTCTGATGACTTTTGTTGATGATTGGTTTGTGCGTCGGTGAAGGCCTCTTTTCCTATGGGCAACTCGATGGTGACGGTAGTTCCCTGACCTTGAAGAGTTTTGTAGTGGATGTTGCCACCATGTAGTCTCACCATATCGTTGACGAGTGATAGGTTGGGGTAGGTTCCGGTAATCATGGACTCCTGAAAACTGGAGATAGATGGAGCATTGAATATTTTCTCTACTTCTTCGGGGATGATGCTTACGCCATTGTCGCTAATACGTATATATAGGTGGTCGTAGTCAGAATTTGTACTCACATCTAAAGTTACGGTACCGTCGGTACCTGTATATTTTGTGGTGTTCTGCAACAGATTAAAGATGATTTTATCTATTTTGTCAGTATCTGCCCAACCAACCATCGTGTCTGGTTTACAACTGATGTCAAGGTTGAGGCCTTTCTTGTTCATTAACGGCGCTATGCATAGTGCGGTATCTCTGATGGATTGCATTACGTCGCATTGATGTACATGTAGATTCATCTTACCCGTATAGATTAGTGTGGCCTCGTCCATTTGTTGCAGAAGACGCAATGATCGTTGGATGTTAAGGTCGATCATGTTTAACTCGTCTTGCAGTTCAGGATGATTGCCTCGTAGCTGTTCGATAGTGCTACTGATAATGGTCATTGGGGTTGACAGATTATTAGTTAGGTTGGAGATGGTACACTCCAACAGCATCTTGTTTTTGCTTCTTAGATGGATAGAAAGCCTTCTTGATAACCAAAAATGGCCTCCTATCAACAATCCTGTGGCTATAATCAACAGAATGATGGTCAAGTTTGTCATATCTATAACTGTATTTTCGGTTGCGAAGATACGAAAATAAGTTTGAAATACATTCATATTTTACCATAAAAATCGTCAAAAATGCGTATTTTAGTTTGATTTGCGATAAATTTGGTGTATTAAACGTTAAAATCACGCATTTTAAACTATAAATAATAAAATATGAACGCGAGTATGAAATAATTGTAATACATTTGCATCAGAAAACAAAACTAGTTGTGAGTTAATTTTGCATTATATAGGAACAAGAGGTTTCTAATGCAAAACCCAATATGATTTTTAATGGTTAAGGTTTATGGTTGATTAATTTAGTTTTAAACGTGAAAAGGCTCGCTGTGAAGCGAGCCTTTTCTTATTCATACTATTTATTTGTTAAATGCTGGCTCTGGGCTTAACCTTCTTTGGCTAACAGGTAGCGTTCGGCCTCTATGGCTGCTTGACAACCGGTTCCTGCGGCTGTTATAGCCTGTCGGTAGGTGGGGTCTGCACAGTCACCGGCAACGAAGATTCCTGGGAGCTTGGTACGTGGAGTACCATCGGTTTTCTTCAGATAGCCCACTTCGTCTGTATCAAGCCATGGGGCGAAGAGTTCTGTGTTAGGCTTGTGGCCAATGGCGAGGAAGAAACCGTCTATGGCAATATCAACTGTTTGTTCATCATTTTCTCCCTTGCGCTTGACGAGGTGTGCGCCTTCTACACCGTTTTCTCCGAAAAGTCCAAGGGTGTTGTGCTCAAACAGGATTTCGATATTGTCGGTATTCATCACTCGTTCTTGCATCACTTTTGAAGCACGGAGATATGGTTTGCGTACGATGAGATATACTTTTTTTGCCAACTGGCTCAGATAGAGTGCATCTTCGCATGCAGTATCACCGCCTCCTACCACGGCAACGGTCTTCTTTCGATAGAAGAATCCATCGCAGGTGGCACACGCAGATACTCCTTGTCCATTGTATTTACGTTCGTCGTCAAGACCTAAATATTTGGCTGAGGCACCAGTGGCAATAATCACGGTGTCGGCTTCTATCTCGCGTCCTTCTTCATCCCACAAGCGATAGGGAGTTTTAGAGAAATCAACCTTGGTGATGGACCCGTCGCGAAGTTCTGTACCGAAGCGTTCTGCCTGTTCTCTTAGATCCATCATCATCTGGTTGCCATCCACACCTTGTGGGTATCCTGGGAAGTTTTCTACCTCAGTAGTTTGAGTGAGTTGTCCGCCGGGTTGCAATCCGCAGTATTCTATGGGTGCAAGATTTGCACGCGACGCATAGATGGCAGCAGTATATCCGGCAGGTCCGCTACCGATGATCAGACATTTGGTATGTTCCATTACTTGCAATTCGTTTGTTATTGTTGGAATGCTATATTTAATAATAGGTGTCGCTTACAGCAATGTTTCAATCTGTTGAGCGATATGTTCTATCTTTTCTGTTGGTTCGAAACGGGCTATTACCTGTCCCTTCTTGTTAATCAGAAATTTGGTGAAGTTCCATTTGATATCTGCTTTTTCGCGATAGTCTGGGTCTTCTTTGCTCAGCATATCGTCAAGCACATGTGCTATAGGGTGTGACATATCCCAACCGGCAAATCCCTTCTGTTCTTTTAGAAACTGGTAGAGTGGTTCTGCATCGTTTCCGTTGACCTTGATTTTCTTAAAGCGCGGAAATTCTGTTCCATAGGTGAGTTTGCAGAACTCATGAATGGATTCATCGGTACCAGGAGCCTGTTGTCCGAACTGGTTGCAGGGGAAGTCGAGGATTTCAAATCCCTGGCTATGGTATTTCTCGTAGAGTTTTTCCAATTCTTCATACTGTGGTGTAAATCCACATTTGGTAGCGGTATTGACGATGAGTAATACTTCGTTGGCATACTCTTTTAGTGATACTTCTTTTCCTTTTCTGTCTTTTACAGAGAAATCATAAATCGTTTTCATCTTTATTTTATTAATTGTTTAATCTTGTTTGAAAAGTGTTTGGTTTACTAATCGCAAAGTTACGAATGTTCTGCGTGACAACCAAACTATTTAGCGTTTTTTAGTGGAATGGGTGTTATTGTGGAGAAATGCAGAATGCTTTTTGTCTGTTTGCTGATGGTGAAATCATGGGTTAATCATTATGTTCCATTATATGGCACGTTTTCTCGCCATGGCAGAGTTCATGTAAACATAACTCTGCTCATCTGGCTTAACGAAAACGGTGGTATTAGCGTTTTTTTTGTGTCTGATAATGAAATTTGTTTACTTGTGTAATGGAATAAAGTGTGTATGGTACTATTGCTTTACATGAGTATGGCGTTTTATGTCGTCTTAACTTAAATCGGTTGCTGGATCAGTCAATAATGTTTTCGGTATTCGTTAGACCAGTCGAAAATGTTTTTATATTTATAATGACTGAAATGGGGCTTAATAGAGTAGGTGAATGGATATAAAAACGCATGGTCGAAACCATTGTTTTTATATGGGTCTTTGCTGAACTGGAATATTGTGCAGTCGGGGTCGTTGGGATACTGACCTGTAGGAGAAGGAATCTCTGGTGTGGAAACGCCTGTGTCGTAACGTTTCACGTTCTCGTTCTGGTTGTAGTTGATGCTGGCATAGAGCTCATAGCAACTCCAGCGCTGTGCACGGATGCCGTTATCCCATTCTGTGCAGTAGTTGACGCCGGTCTCACCTGTCTTGTAGTTGAGCTCGCTGTTATGAACAATAACAGAACTGTTACCGTTGCTGTTCAATTTAGGAAACTCCAGTCGAGTCTGTGCCTCGGCAGGTCCGCTGGTATTACGGTTGTTGTTGACATTGGCTGGAATGACGGGACCGTTACTGGAATCATCGTCATCGCCACATGAAATGAAAATACCCATACTCAGCAGGCCGAGTACCAACGAAAAACTTTTTCATAGAATACAGTTTAGTTAGGTTTATTGTTAGAAACAAAAAAGGCGTGACCATCAGCATATGCAACTACTGTGGGCGCGCCTTTAATTCGTTTTTTCTGTGGAAATTATTTCTTTGCAGCCTTACCGTAGCGGCTCATGAACTTATCTACGCGTCCTGCAGTATCCACAAGCTTGCTCTTACCGGTATAGAAGGGGTGAGAGGTGCTCGAGATTTCGATTTTAACCACTGGGTAAGTTTCGCCTTCGAATTCTACTGTGTCGTTAGTCTTTGCGGTAGAACGCGAAAGGAACATATCGCCGTTGGACATGTCCTTGAACACGACGGGGCGATAGTTTTCTGGATGAAGACCTTTTTTCATTTTAATTGTTACTTATTTAATGTTGTAAATACAAATTCTCGCTTTGAGGTTGCAAAGGTACAAACTTTTTGCCAATCAACCAAATTTTATCCATTATTTGTGTTAAAATATACCGAAAGAGAAAAAATCTCTCGCTAATCTCGTTCTTTTTATATAACTTCGCACCATAATTTAAAACTTGCAATCACAATGAGAAAGTCATGGGTGGCCTTGGTGTTCCTGCTGTTGGCAGGAATTAATATTGTTGGTGAACAAAATAAGAAGGCGGCAGTACATGCCATTGGTTTTTACAATCTTGAAAATCTTTTCGACACCTGCCATGATGTCGGACATAATGACTATGAGTATCTGCCTTCGAGCAAAACGCCATGGAATACGGAAAAATATCTCAGCAAACTGCGCCACATGTCGCAGGCATTGGCTGATATGGGTACAGATGTAGTACCTCTTCATGTAGGAATATTAGCATAATGACTACCATCTATCTCATCCGTCACGGCGAGACCGTTGATAATGCCCGGCAGATCATGCAAGGGCAGACCCAAGGTAAACTTAATGATCATGGCATCCAACAGGCAGAAACCGTCAGCAAGCGGTTGGCAGAGGAACCTATAGATGCTGTTGTGGCAAGCGATTTACATCGGGCGGTGGAAACTGCTGAAATCATAGCACGGCCGCATCACTTGCCAGTTGTTACTACACCTCTGCTTCGTGAGCGCGACTGGGGAGCTTTTACTGGACGTTTCATACCTGATCTAAAAGGATTGGTATGGCCTGATGATGTGGAAAGTGAGGAAACGATGATGATGCGTGCTGTCGATTTCTTAGAATATATAACAGCCACCTATCCCGATCAACGGGTGGTGGCTGTGGGTCATGGCATTATCAATAAAGCTATCCTTGCTGTCTATGCCCATTGTCCGATGCGCGAAGTGCAACGGGTGATGAATGCTGAAGTGCGTATGTTATCGACGTCCGCCGTAACTGTGGCCTCCGCCCGTGCTGCGGCCTCCGCCGTTATTGCTACTGCTGTTGCCGACAGAGCGGGTGGCGCCGCTGCCGAATGAACGGTTTCCGCTACCAAAAGAATGGTTGCTACTGGTGGTAGGACGGCTGTTGTTGCTACCGCCTAATGTGCTTTTTCTGTCATTTTCACGACTGCGGTATCCTCCCAACGATTGTCCGTTTCTGTTGTTATCGCGATTGCTGTTCCAGCCGCGGTCGTTGTTTCTGTTATTGTCGCGATTGCTGTTCCAACCACGGTCGTTGTTTCTGTTGTTGTCGCGATTGCTGCTCCAGCCACGGTCGTTGTTTCTGTTGTTGTCGCGATTGCTGCTCCAGCCGCGCTCGTTGTCGTTTCTCCTGTCAATATAGCGATGGTGTGAGTTATTCTGTCGCCAGTCGCGGTTTACTGTGGTACGTGTAGAACTATTGCGCATGCTATGGTGATTATTACGGAAGTCACCTCGATCCCAACCATCCTTCATACCGAAGTGGTTGCGATGATGTTTGGGTGCATAGATATGGCGGCGTGGCTGATACCAACTGCGGTTTCCGTTCATTCGCCAAGAGTGCCCGCCTCGATAGGAAGCGTAGAATACTGGACGCCCGAAATAGAAGAAGTCGCGACGTGGATAGCGGGCATAAATGCCGAAGTGCCAATATCCTCCATGCCAGTAGAGTGGACGATAGAAATATGAAGCAGTTCGGTAGGCGGTCAGTTGCCAGTCGAACAGAACGAAAGCCAAGTCGCTATTGCGGCGCTCCCATCCCAGCGCATAAACATCATCGTAACTTGTAACGCCCATCAGATAGTCAAGGTTGATTTCATAGACGGCCTCATACTGGTCTTCTGTGAGATTGAGTTCGTAAGCCATTTTGTCGGTCAGGAACAAAGCCTCGTTACGGGCTTGCTCGTAACTCATAGCGTTGCCTGTAGCTGCGAATGTCAGCAGACTCATCAGGGCTATCATCATCTTCTTCATACCTTTATCTCCTATATTTTAATTGTTATTACTCTTTGGTTTTCACCAGACCTTTTGCAAGGGTTTTATCTTGTTCTCGATGCAAAGGAAAACATTTTCCCGATGTTTCGCAAAGGTTTTTCCCTAAACCATCGGGGAAAATCCCTAAACGCCATATTGGGTGTTTATCAACTCAATAATTATCATCTAATGGTCATAATGCCATTCCTCCATATTTACCTATTTTTTATTTGGCAGCATTTGAGATAAAGTCGTAGGCGAATGGACGGCACCGCTTTCGCGTACAGTTATTTAACAGCGTGCTGATGTGTTCATACTTTCACGAATGATTTACGTTGGTGTTTCGGACTTTTGAAAAAACAGCTTTTTCATACCAGCAACAGATAATCAATAAGATTTGGGCACAGGCTGGCATGAAGGTGTTGGCAGAGATAGCAGACATCTATCCACGTATGACGAGCATTCACGACAGCAGCCTATTTGACGGTAGCTTTGCAATGGATTTTATCAATCATGGCGATAAAATTATCTATTGTGCAATGTACCTGTACATCGGCTACGTCAACGAGGCAACTAACTTCGCAAAAAGCCAAGGTGGAGGCGGTAGCGATACCAAAGATTGGGGACGTGAGAAGGACGAAGATGAGATAGAATGGATAAGACGGTGTTTGCGGCAAGCGACAAAGATGATGAAACCAATGAAGAGGAAAGGCTTGAGTAGATAAAATATTAAGGGAGGGGCGCATTTCGAACACGCCCCTCCCAAATTATTTTACAACTCGCAATGATCTTGCGAATCACTATCCTTAGTAACGACTAGAATAGTGAGACGAGTGTGAGCTATGCGAGCTGTGAGAACTGTGTGAAGAATGAGAACTATGCGAATAGTGACCCGCAAGAGAACTCTTTACCATGTCAATGGCTTTCTGCAAAACCAAAGGCTGGTTCTTCTGCTTCTCAATTTGTGTTGTTTCGTCATTATTGCCCAATACGTTCATGATGTTATCAGAAACGTTGGCGCAATAACTCGTTGTAGCGATAAATGCCGAAACAATCAAAAACATTAGTCTCTTCATTGATACCTCCGTTTTTAAATTTGACAATATTGTTAATAATTCACTCTGTACATGAATTTGTACATTCTATTTTGTGGATATGTGTACTTATGTTATTTTTATTTGTCGAGAAGAAACCTCCACATTCATTTTTAAGAACACATCCGTCGCAAACTG
>SAMEA3663064__coassemble_415_pt1 | contig 22443 bp, 20 predicted proteins | sample SAMEA3663064__metabat2_high_PE_003 | metagenome-assembled genome bin SAMEA3663064 (sample SAMEA3663064) | pig gut metagenome | biome: pig gut; feature: pig-associated habitat; material: faeces | place: France | collected 2012 | reverse complement strand
GCACGCGGCGACTTCTTACGGTTTTTGACTTCTTGCTTTTTACGGTTTCACCCTGTTCCAACGCTTTCTTGTTGGCTGCTTCTATAGAGTCGCGCTGTGGCGTATGACCAAACACACGGCGTTCGAAGGCTGCCAATTCCTCGTCTATCTGTTTCGCCTGACGCAAAGCTGCCTGCTGTTGCTGGTCGGCATCGGCTGTGTCGCCAAACTGCGGCATGCGTTTTCCCTGTCGCTGACCGGTCTTATAGATGGGTCCCTGATAGCAATGGAGGGTGAAATAGTCTTCGAGCGTCATGGTGGCAGCATCGTTCACCGACGATGCTGTTACCGTCTGGCGGTTGAGGAAGGGTTCCAAATCGGCATAACGCACCCAGAACAAAGGACGCTTGGATGGCATTCCGCCAAACTCGTCGTCGAGCACAATGACAGGACAGAGGGCGATGACCTTGCGACGAAACTGTGCATTGGTCTGGTCGTAGTAGGCACTTTCCTTCAGATAGTAGAGTTTGACATCGGCAGAAGGAATGTCGCTATTATCCACATGCAAGCGATTGTTTTTCTTTTCATAATAGATCTGTTGGTCGTCGAGCACGGTTTTGATAGCCACACGCGAGGAGTCGCTGAACGATTCCTGCCCATCTAATCGGTATTCGTAAATGGGAATATAACCGTTGAGTGCCAATTTGAAGATATAGGTAAAGAGGTTCAACTGGCGGTCGATGGGTTCCACGGGGTAATACAGACCGGAGTTGGCATCGGTGTCGAGGTGGATTTCGCGATAAAGGTCACGACGCCACACCACATCTTCAGGCATATCGAGCGATGTGGGATACATCAGACGGGCGCGTTGACTGATGCCTTGTTGCTGCGGAGTGGCTGTGGTTTGCTGGCGACGCGCCTTGGGTTGTGCCACTGAAGTGGTGGCGGTAATCGTCAACACCGTGGCGAGAGCGGTTATCAGGAGGATTCTCTTCATAGTCGTGGAGGTAGTTTATTGATGTATTATTTCACGATGATTTCCATCGAAGTGTTCAATTTTCGGGCGATTCCATCGGGACCTACGGCGGTCACACGCGATACATAGAAGCGACGGTTGCGCTGCAAACGGCGTATCACATCCTTCTGGCGAGCAGAGAAATGTGCGCCTTGGCTTGCCACAGGAACGGCATTACCCATATTGTCGAAGAAGACGGTTTCGAAACTCTGTACACGGAAGGGCACATCGAGAATACCATCGTCGATGGCTGCGCCTATACCGTCGGTGCCTACGAGTTGGGCTTTCGACAGCGCACCACCATGGTAACGACTTCTGCCACCACCTTCGGCAGCTATATTAATATAAGGTGTGGGGTCGGGCAAACGACGCACACGGAAGGCGAAGCGCCCCATCTGTTGCGCACGACCACTGTTGGTGGAGGTGACGGTGATAGCCACTTCACTGCCAGGAGTAGTGGGCCGGGCAATATAGCGACCCGGACCGACGGGCTGCAAGGTGCCGCCTGTCATCGATGCCTGTATCTTGGTGACGGGAACACCCGGCACGGAGATGCTCAACGGATTGTTGTAACCGGCATAAAGCACATTCATCAACGAGGCGGAAACGGTGGCGGAGGGTTCTACCACCGTGTATTTTTGACTAAACTCACGGCGCACCATATCACCACGACCGTTGGGCATCTGGATAAAACCCGACAGGGTGAAGTCGCCAGCACGGGTGGTGAGTGCCTCATAACGGCCACCGGGCAACTGAACGGGACGACCGCCGATGAAAATCTGAGGATTCTGAGTGGTATCTACTGCTGCCATCACGATGCGGGCAGAAAAGCGTTCGCCTCGCACTACAGTTTGTGATTCGGGAATGACCAATGCACTGACGCTATTCACACGCAGGTCTTTCATATCGACATTGGCCATCAGACGGTGTAAAACCTCACCTTCGGCATGGCGCACATCGTTTTGCAATTTGGTCAGCATAGTGACGGCAGCAGACACAGGCATGTGGTCGAACATATATTCCTGCCAGTTTTTGCCTACGGCACGAGCCTCGGCAGAGGGTTCGGTGGATAGGCTTTGAGCCACCATGCGCTGCTGGGCACTGTCGGGAAGAAGCGTCAGTATATACTCGCGATAGCGCACTATCGCCTGGCGAAGGGCTTCGCCACGACCACTACCCACAGTGAGCATCACCGTTGAAGCTGCGTCGAGGTCTTCCTTCTTGCGGATGTTTAGCACATCGCCGTCGGGGCCATCGGCCTCGCAGACAATGGCTTGTTTCAACTCATCAGCCAACAGATAGAGCGAATCACTCATTTGGCGTACCTGCTGTGCACACTCAAACCACTGGCGAACCTTCTGCGGATTGCGCTTCATCTGTGCTTCAAAATCGGCATAAAGGGTGCGGTTTTCATCGGTAGCGGTCTGCGCTGTGCGGCGCAAACTATCTTCTACTACCGAAAAACCTTCAAGCACTTCGGTCGATACATTTAGCGCCAGCATCGCCATGAGGATGACATACATCAGATTGATCATCTTCTGACGGGGCGATAATGGACGTTTCTTGATTGCCATAATACGGAATTATTGGGATTTGAATGGGCTATTGCATCTTGTTTTGAACGGACATGGCCTCGATCATGCGGGCATAGATGCGGTTGAGTTCGGCTATCTGAGTGGCCATGTGGCGCGTCTGTTCGTTGATACTGTCTATTGTTCCGATCTGCGTACTGGCACTCTTGAGCTGCATTTCATAGACGCGGCTGATGCTGGTCAACGTGCGGTTGAGATTCTCCAACTCAGCGGTATAACCGGCTATCTGCTCGTCGAGACCTTCTGGAATCTGTGGCGCATGCCATTGTGGAATGTTGATATCACCCGAAACAGAGATAAATCCAGACGAAGAAACGCTACCCGACGGGGAAGACGAAGCGACGCCAGACGGAGAAGACGAAGCGGTGCCAGACAATGAAGGCACAGTGGTTGCGGAAACAGAAGATGGTTCGTTAACCGCCATATCGCTATGAGTTTTCAGTTCCATGCCATCGGCTGTCTTGTCGAACGGACGGTCGAAAGCCGACAGGAAAAATACGAAGACCTCGGTTCCCATACCTAAATAGAGAAAGATATTGGCATAGGGAAGGTGGGTCAACTTAAAGAGTGTGCCTAAAATGACTATGGCTGCACCCCAACTGTAGGCATAGTTCAGAAAGGTTTGACCGGCTACACTGTCCATCCATTTCTGTAGTTTATAGATGATATTCAACTTGCTATATTCTGTCATGGTGTTTCGTTTTTGAGGGTGAATATGCTTATTTTTTGTTTTTCACTTTACCGCTATTGGTATTAGCCATACTGCGCACACAGCGGAAACCGATGTAACTGCGTGGCTGATTCTGATACTCAAAGGTGCGCCAGGCGGAACGGACCATCGATTCGGGGTCTTTCCAAGATCCACCTTTCACGGTCTTTTTCTTCATGCGGTAGGGATCTTCGGGTGCTGCATTGTAGCGAAGGTCGGGGTTGATATCGTTCATTTGTTCAACACCTGCCTCGGTATAGATGGTGCTGGTCCATTCGGCTACGTTGCCTGCCATATCGTAAAGTCCGTTGGAATTGGCATTATAGATGCCTGTGCGACTGGTAATGAGGTTACCGTCTTTGGTGTAATTACCGTTGTCGGGCTTGAAGTTGGCATAATAGCACCCGTTACCGGATGCCATTTCCTTATTGTCCCATGGAAATTCATTCTGGTTTTTACCACGTGCTGCATATTCCCACTCGGCTTCGGTAGGCAGACGATAGCGCTGCACATAGCGTGCTGCCTCGCCAAGACCACGCAACAGATGGGCAGTGCGCCAGGCACAGAAGGCATTGGCCTGTTCCCAAGTGACACCAACTACAGGATAGTCATTATAGGCGGCACTCGAATAGTAGAACCGCATATAGTTCTCATTGGCGGCATTGGGGAAATCGTTGACCCAACAGGTGGTGTCGGGATAGACATTGACAATATAGGTATTGAGGAAATCCCACGGACCGGTGTATTCGCGGTTGATGGTTTCTCGCACGATGCGACCTTCATCGTCGATATATGCCGTATCTTTGGATATCCAGATGCGCTCATTGGGATTGGGACGATAATCGGTATTCAACACGCGTTCTTGCGGATTGGTGCGGTATTTGCGCTTGGCTGCCTCGGCATAGTCGTATATTTCATACCGATAATTGAGTTGGCGCCAATCGATAAGTTTCTCACCCGTCACTGGATTGGTGGTATATAGGCTTTCGAAAGCACGCTGTTCGTCCTCGTTAGGACGACGTGGCAACGGTTTTTTCCAATTGAGATGGGGAGTGACGGGATTGCCGTAACGGTCTTCTTCTATCTTATAGGTCTCATCGCCACCATAGTTTGGATCGGCTAAACGCTCGCGGATAATAGAGTCGCGGACGTAGCTGACAAACTGGCGATACATGGAATTGGTCACCTCGCGCTCGTCCATCCAGAAACTCTCCACCGAGATGTCGCGCACTGGTGTGCGTCTGCCCCATAACGAATCTTGTTGCTCAATACCCATTTTGACATGGCCTCGCTTCACAAGGGTCATGCCGTAAGGGGTCGGTTCGGCAAAGGTGCGACCACTATGGCCAGTCACTTCGCCACCTTGAGACGAACTGATTTTGGATCCAAGACAACTGGCAGCGAGCATTGCGAAGAGTAGAAGCAACGCGGGATGATACCTGCGGATGGTGTGTCTGACGTGTGGTATGTGTCGTAGTGTATTCATATCGTTTTTTATCTATTATGGTCTGTTGTTATATGTCTATTGTCTGTTACAGGATGCGGACACTCTGATGGCGGTTGCGGCGGCGCGGTCCGATGTCAATATTGGTTTGATAGCCCACGAAGAGTTCGTGGCTGCCATTGCCAACGCCTGTTCCTGTGGTGTACATCTCATAGCTGTAACCAATGTGTACGCCGTGGAAATTTCCGCCAATCATGGCTGTTACCGAGTTGGTGGGACTATAGCCCACTCCCCCATAGAGCATCTTTTCATCGTTGGTATAACGCAAACGGGCGGTGAAATCAGCTCGCTGCGAGGTGCCATCGGTATAGGCAAGCACGCTGGGCAATATCGCCAGATGGGGATTGCGCAATCGGAAAGTGTAGCCTGCAGTAAGATAATAGATGCGATCGACCTGTAACAAGCTGCGATTACCCATCTCTACCGCTGGGGCTGTGGCGTGTAAAACAGAGACACCGACATACCAGTTGCGGTGAAGATAATAGAGTCCGCCACTGAAATCGAAGGCTGTACCATTGACATCGGCGGTGGGTAGCGCGGGATCGCTACTGTTTTCTGCATCAAGTTCGGAGCCTTTGAAACCCTCGCTCAATACTCCTGCCTGCAAACCGAAGCGCAGATGACCTCCAAACAAGCGGCACTGCAACGCATACTGCAACGCCATGCGCTTATGGGTGAAGAGTCCTATCTCATCGTTCAACAACTGTATGCCCACGCCATGGGTCATATTGAGCAGTCGGAAAGGCATGTCGGCTGCCAGATTCATCGTACGCGGATGCTGTTCATAGCCTGCCATGCTCAACTGATAGGCTCCCGTTATATTGATCTTGGACTCCTTGCCAACGGCGGCAGGATTGAACGATGGTTCCATTGCCCAATAATGTGCAAAAGACACATCCTGCTGTGCCAACACTCGCAGTGATGCCAACAAGAATATCCATATCAGCGGTAAACGTTTCACATAGAATATAACGACTTTTCTAACGATATATTGTGTAACGATACAGAAAATCGTAAGAGAACATGAGGACACAGGTAGGCGGCACCTCGGAAATACAAAAGAAAAAAGTGTTTTTCTTTTGTATTTCAAAGGTTTGCACTACCTTTGTAGGCACAATTACTATATTAGAAAAACAAACTACTAAATTGTATGGGAATAACAACTACTACTAAAATCAATCTGCGCAATAAGCGCATCGAGATGATGATCCTACTATGTTTTGCTTTTGTCATGGCAGCAACAGCACAAAAAGGCTACAAACAGGTATTGAGGGAAACTGATCCGCAGTTCTTCCGCACTGAGGAGGCACGACGTATAGGCGACCAACTCCTACTCTACCAACGTGTGACAGGCGGATGGCCTAAGAACATTGACATGGTGAAACGCATGACAGACAAGGAACGCGAACAGGTGATGGCGGAGAAATCAAGACGCAACGACTCTACTACCGACAATGATGCCACGACCACACAAATGATTTTCTTGGCACGACTCTACCAACAAACGAAGGATGAACGATATAAAGATGCGTTCTGCAAAGGGGTGAATTATCTGCTCAGCGGGCAGTATCCCAACGGCGGATGGCCGCAGTTTTGGCCTGTAATGCGCGACTATCAGATTCATATCACCTATAACGACCATGCCATGGAACACACCATGTTGATGCTGAAAGACATGGTGGAACAGCAGGAGCCCTATCAAGGAAAACTCATCACAAAGGAGATGCGCAAGAAAATGAAAGTGGCTTTCGACAAAGGTATCGATTGTATTCTCGCTACACAAATAAGACGCGACGGTAAACCTACGGTGTGGTGTCAGCAACACGATAGGGAAACGCTGGAGCCTGCAAAAGCAAGAGCCTTCGAGTTGGCTTCGTTCTGCAGTTCGGAGAGTGCCGGACTGGTGCGTCTGCTGATGAGCCTGGATCATCCAAGTGACGAGGTCAAGACGGCTATCCACGGCGCTATGAAATGGTTTGACGACCACAAACTGACGGGAATGAGGGTTGCGCACATCGGAAAATGGGGATCGCCCTACCGCGACACACAACTGGTGGCTGACAAGAATGCACATCCTATATGGGCTCGCTTCTATGATTTGGAATATGGTGAACCGTTTGTTTGCGACAGAGATGGTGTGCCCAGAAGACATCTCTACCAGATTGGTAGCGAACGACGCAATGGTTATGCCTGGTACACCGAAGGTCCTTCGTCACTCTATGAAGATTACAACAAATGGGCAGAACGCTACGATCCCAAACATAAGGTGGCTATCAGTCTGCAAACCAAAGGTGGAAACGAGACGGGACTACTACAGTGGTTTAGAAAGCCAAAGGCGAACATGGCAGATTTTGATGCCATTGTCAATCCCGGAGACAGCATTCAACTGGCTATTGAGAAGGCGCCACAGCAACCTACCAAACCCTATAAGATTCTGATTCGCAAGGGTACTTACCACCAAAAGGTGGTAATCGACCGACCCAACATCGTACTGGTAGGTGAAGACCGCGACAGCACAATTATCGTTTTGGCTGAAACTGCTAAAACCAATAAAATGCCGGAATATCACGGAAAGCCTACTGGCAACGGTGTGATAGTACTTCAAGAGGGAGCTGACGACTGCGTGATAAGCGGACTGACGGTATATAACAACTACGGAACAACAATAGAAAACACCACTACACACCAAATGGCTATCTTCGGAAGAGCCACCAGAACCATCGTTATCAACTCTAATGTATGGGCGGACGGTAATGATGCACTGGCTTTGTGGGCAAAGACTGACGGCATGTACTACCACGCTGACCTGTATCTGAGATGTCCCGGTGTGGATTTCCTATGCCCCAGAGGATGGTGCTACGCCACCCGTTGCCGCTTTTTGGGCGATAGCCGCGCCATCATCTGGCACGACGGACGAGGTTCGAAAAACCAGAAACTGGTTATCAAAGACTCGTATTTCGATGCTAAATCGCCTACCATACTCGGTAGATACCACCACGATTCACAGTTTTTCCTGCTCAACTGCAGACTGTCGAAACAGATTCTCGACACCAACATCTGCTATGCTTACAGCGACAAGGTGCTCGATCCATGTCCTTGGGGACTACGCACATACTATTATAACTGCTCGCGCGAAGGAGGAAACAGCGGATGGCTTAACGATAATCTGGAGGAATCGGAAGAGAAACCACTTTTCCATGCAGTCACTGCACTATGGACTTTCAAAGAGAAATGGGATCCAGAAGCACGCATACGCGACCTCTGGAACGTATTGGCGTATTGACCTCACGACAAGAAAACGCAAGATATAAACTATTGTTCCTACATGGGACAATGTGCTGGCAAACGCCAATGACTGCACTTGAAGAGACAGCAATTATCTTACTTGGACTGTTTCATGTGTGCAACAGTGGTGGCAATGTGGTCGAAGAGTGGTCGAAAACGTAAGCAAGAAATATTCGACCACCCATATAAAGCATTGTGATATAACTGCTTATAAGCAATGGTGGTCGAGTGGCCGAATCTTTGCGACGTCGCGTGTGCGTGCGCGCGAAAAAAACAGCGGTATGGGAACCTTCTCAAGATTCACATACCGCTATGTAACAGTTTAAACTGACAGGGGATGCCAGTAGTGTTTAATACTCGTCCTCATTGAAGTTTAAAGCACGTGCTGAGCACCAACGAGTTACAGTGCTCTGTGCCATTATTGTGCCACTAATTCAAGACATAGAATCAAAGTTTATGCCAAGAGTTTCTTTACAATCTCAGAAATGACTCGGCCATCCGCCTTTCCTGCCAACTGCTTGCTGGCTGTGCCCATTACCTTTCCCATCTCCTTCATGCTTGTGGCTCCCACTTCAGCAATAATCTTCTTCACCTCTGCCTCAATTTCCTCTTGGGAAAGTTGTTTCGGCAGATAACTCTCCAACACTTCTACCTGTGCCAACTCAGCATCAGCTAAATCCTGGCGTCCTGCTTGTGTGTAGGTTGCCGCAGTCTCCTTGCCCTGCTTGGCAAGTTTTGAGATAATCTTCAATGCATCAGCATCAGCCAATGAGTCGTTGGCTCCAGGAGCAGTCTTTGCCTCAAGGAACACTTTCTTAATGTTGCGGAGCGTCTCCAAACGAACCTTGTCGCGAGCCTTCATTGCGGACTTGATGTCCTCGCTAATCTGATCGAATAAAGTCATAATGCTATTATTTAAACCTTAACATGATGCAAAGATACAATTTTTTTACTCAACAATCCCCTTTTACGTGAAGTCTTAGACTTTTTTAGCGATTCTACTGATAGCCACACATGCAGGGTTCGTTATAGATGATCCATCGTACAATGAATTTGTGGCACATGCCCGTTCTATAGGGAGATTCGAGCCCTGTCTAAATGATTGACACTTTTTCGGCATCAGTTTCCTATATTTACCTTATCTTTGCAGCGCAAAACGTGAGGTTAAATTAATTAAGAAAGGATGCTTATGAACATTGAAAAAGACATTCACCCCAGTATTATCGCCGCCATGAACGGCCAGCAGTACGAAACAGAGACAACCGAAGTAACCACCGATGACGGCGATACGTTAGAGGTGGAACGCTTCACCTTTGGTGACAAGGAACCGACACTGGTAGACGCCATTAAGGTCATCATCGACCTGTCGGAGAACACGGAGCTGTGTGGCGACTTCTTCATCGAGGCTGAAGAGGCGCTGAACTATGTGGCCCAACGACTTGACATTAACAACAATCAAGCGCTAATGCTGGCTTTGGTCATCAACAACTTTGCCGACCAGCGCATCGACATGAACGACTTCGGACGCCACTTGCGCTGTACGCCCATCGCATTGCTGCCCTATCTCAAGGAGATGGATGTGCTAGAGGAGCGCGGCTTCGTAGTGTGCAATCACAGTGGCGACCGTCCTACCTATCGTATACCTTATTATATTTTGGAGGCGCTGAACGACAACAAGGTGCCTGAACAGCGTCAGTTGTCAGGTCTGAGCTGTGAGGAGCTCATCAACGAGCTGGACAAGATCTTCGACCAACGCAGTGACCACGAGCTGACCTACGAGGGACTGCGTCTGCGTGTGAAGTCGTTGCTCAACAGCAATCAGGAATTGCGGTTCGTGGAACAGGTAATGAGCTACGAGATCAGCGACGATGAAATCATAGCCCTCTTATTTATGTGCAGCCAGTGTGTGCTCTTCAGCGACAACCATATCCTGATGCACCAGCTGAGTCAGTTCTACGAGCGTCGCCGTGAGTGGAGCATGCTTCATCAGCAGTTGAAGAACGAGAAGAGTAAGCTGCAGCTGTTAGGACTTATCGAACACGCTCACGATGGAGGCTTTAACGACAGCAATGCCTTCTGTCTGACCATGAAGGCCAAGCGTGCGCTGTTTACAGAACTAGATGTCAAGTTGGATGACGAGGACCGTCCTCAGCGCGGTATGATGCGTCACAGCGACATCACTGCCCACCAACTGTTCTACGACGAGGCAACCAGCCGTCAAGTTAACGAGCTGACAGGTTTGCTCAGCGAAGACAACTATCAGAAGATTCGCCAGCGCTTGCAGGACAAGGGCTTCCGTTGTGGGTTCACCTGTCTGTTCTATGGCTCGCCTGGCACGGGTAAGACAGAGACCGTTCTTCAACTGGCTCGTCAGACTGGTCGTGACATCATGCAGGTGAACGTGTCGGAGATAAAGAGCAAGTGGGTCGGCGACTCTGAGAAGAATATCAAGGCCCTGTTCGACGACTATCGCAAGAAGGTGAAGGACTGCAAGCGCACGCCCATCCTGCTGTTCAACGAAGCCGATGCCATCATCAATCGTCGTCAGAAGATGGCAGAGCGGGGTGTTGACAAGATGGAGAACAGTATCCAGAACATCATCCTGCAGGAGATGGAAATGCTCGATGGCATCCTCATAGCCACCACTAATCTGGAGCAGAATATGGATAAAGCCTTCGAGCGCCGTTTCCTGTATAAAATCAAGTTCAACAAGCCCACTGTCGAGGCCCGTCAGCACATCTGGCAGAGTATGATTCCATCGCTTTCAGCTGATGCTGCCAGCCAACTGGCCTCACGTTATGACTTCAGTGGAGGTCAAATAGAAAATATCGCCCGTCACCATGCCATAGACAGCATCCTTCATGGTGATGAAGCAGACGACTTACAATCCCTTATCACCCATTGTGACCAGGAGCGGTTGGAGAAGAAAGTGCGCAGGATAGGTTTCTAAACAAAATTGCACAACGGTTCCGTTGTGCAATTTTGTTTATTGTGCCCCTCATACGGTATAGCTCCGTATGCCCCATGCTTTATTAGTGATTTGACGGGTTGTAATTATGATATCTTGGAAAATCTGCTAGGTCGAAATCAAATTTATTGCCGATTGCATAAGTCTGATACCAGTTTCCTTCTTCGTCTTGTTCATACACTCTTTGCATGGCTTCAACACGATAATCATCACCCTCGTAGTCATGCTCCAACAAATAATATAAAGTGTCCCATGCAGCTTCTTCAATTTTATCTGCTAACTCCTTATCTTCTTTTTTCAGCTGTCCAAAATAAGTAGGACCAAAATCATCATCATCCATTCCAGATTCTTCGAGTGCCTTTTTGTACTTCCGCTCAATCTGTTCAATAACATCATCGGGCAGATCTATTCCAAAATCGAGGTCGGTGCACTGCTGATTAATGTCGATACCAATAAGAATTGTTGCCATAATACCAATGTTTTTAAGTTAAACGTTTCTGTTATCGGCTGCAAAAGTACAAACTATTATTTTATAGGCAAAGGATTTGTTGTCAATATAATGGACAACATCACCCTCTGTGACCCAGAGCGGTTGGAAAAGAAGGCACATAGGATTGGATTCTAGAATATCTTCCAATCCTTGCCCGTGATGATAGAGATGGGCTTCACCAATCGGCAAAGCACCAGCCCTATCACCACGAGCAGCACTCTCACCCAAAAGCTGATATTCGGGCACACAAAGCCAATGTAAACCAAGTATAATGGGCTACATATCAGGGCTATTGACAACAGGAGCGAGAGGGCTGCGAGGAGGAGTTTCATATTTTTCGTCTTTCAATTGATTTAATTTTTCCTGCTTTTCTATCCTTTTGTCAATAACAATAGTAACATTTTTGGGGGTACCTTCTTTCTCTTTTATTATATTAAAAGTATAATCTTGTAAGATAATATCCTCTTTCACTTTCACTTTAGGGAAACCATCCATATCCAGATTTTCCCAGATTATATCTTTCAATTTTTCGCGGTAAAGCAATGAACATATTGCCATGTAAGTATTTTGCATTTTGGAAGCTAATGTATTAGCAGGAGCATCTTCCTTATCCATCAAGCTATTTGCCCAAGCCGGAATCAACACAATATTCCATAGACTCGTGAAAAAACGAGGATCGTAAGCCCTACCCCAAACATGAGATATTATTGTGTTTTGAAAGAGTGATTCTTTTCCTTGAGAGATTGTGATTCCTGTTTTATTAGTGATTAGACTACGAACCGAATCGTTTCCATCTTTATCGATATCTACTCGATACTGTTTTCCTTCGATGGTATATATTGCCTTATCGCATTTCGTTACACTACTGTTATTTTCTATAATTTTTTCATCAGTGGTATAGCGAGCTTCAAGATAGTTGAGATCTTTAGTTAACTTATCTTTTATACTATTCAGACAATCTATTTCAGGCTTTGTTAGTTTTTTACCCAATTTTGTTTCTATTCTTCGTTTATTCAAATAGTTGATGAATTTATTAACATTTAAAGCAATGTTTTTGTCTTCGGAGAGAATCTGTAAAAAAATCTTCTTGATTTCTTCGTTTCCAATTTTGTTTGCTTCATTATTTAAACTTTTAACCCAATTACCTTCATCCTTTATTAATTCTTCTCCCTTATTTTTTGAATGATAAAAACTACCGGAAAGTTCATTCATTGCTTTAACAACAAGTTCAGGTTCAAAAAAATATGATCCTTCAACTGCCATCTTAATAAATTCCTTTTCATCGCTAAAGTGAGAGATTAGCACCTCCATACCATCCAACTTATGTAGGTAATCTCTTTTAATGTGTTGTCTTTTATTGTTTATTGTAGTATTAGTATATGTATTAACATCTGGAATGAAATTATGTCTGTAAAGAGATTCACCCAATACTACAACTTTTTTATATAGATCAAGAATTTCTTCATCATTCCATGAAGGCAATGGAGTTTTACAATTTGGATTATCTATAAACAACGAATATGGTTTTTCTTTTAGTATCCTAACGACATTAGAAATTGTGTCATAAACGCTCAAAGTATATAATCGATCTCCTGCATTATAAAAGTCTAAAATATCATTTATGTTATAACGTAACCATCCTATATCATATAAGTCTCTCTTAAATTGATTGAATTCTTTCTTTCCTACTTTTGCATCTACTATTTCTTTACATTGCATATATTTATTTAAATCCAAAGCCTTGCTCTTTCTATTCTGCTTCGTTGATTCTTTAACGTAGTTACTTGCTTCATTTTGATACATTGTCTTTAAATCAGTAAAAGACGTGCTCTTTAGTAATTCACAAAGCTGATTAAAAAGAGGATTAATTTTCTCTTCTAGTAAATTACCATTGATGGGTTTATCATTTTTCATATAAGTTAAACGTTTTTGTTTTCTGCTGCAAATGTACAAACTATTTTTTAATAGCCAAAGGATTTGTTGTCTATTTTTCTGACAACAATGGGTGTGTTAGAGATTTTATGCCTTGAAATACTATTCAAAACGGGTATAGGCACATGACCGTTTGGGTAAAGGCATACAATGAAAAGATGTCGTTTCTCTCCCTAATAGTATTAATGCTCCATCTTGTAAGACTTAATGTCCGCCCCAACGGTTATGGTTACTGTAACCGATGTCAGACACAAACAGGAATAACGGACGATTATTCCCAGCCTGGGAATGTTTTGTTCCCAGCCTGGGAGTCTAGCATTCCCACCTGGGAATGAATCATTCTCCTTAAAGGAACTGTTGGCGCTGATTAAAGAACGGTTTAGTAGAAATAAGCGTGCCTTATTGACGAATAACAATACTTGTTCAAAACATTGACACTTTTTGATTGGAGGGTATTTAAAAATGTCGTATCTTTGCAGCGGAAAATTTAAGTAGAACCCTTTAAAAACAATTAAGATTATGGCACATCAATTTCCTACAACAAACGACAACAGACGGAGAAGAGTCAGTGACTATTTGTTTCGTAACCTTCCTTTGATACAGGTACGCAATCAGCACAGTGCAGCTGTTGAAAGCGGCAACTGGGGAATGATGCTATACTACAAGTTCCTGTATCATCTGCTCGAGGCTTCAATGCCAGATTCCCCCCAGAGAGTACCTGAACACTTGCACAAGATGGCATTTACCGAACCTGCCGATGCATTGACGGGACTGAAAGCCATTCTGGAACAAGACCGCAAATACAATCCTGACGATGTTGACAAACTTACCAAAGTCATCAACACCATTGAAGCAATAGTCAAACCTATACCTTTTTCTTGATAATAATTTGGCAGATTGGTATTTATTGATTACTTTTGCAACAATAATAATTAAAAACAACAACGCTTATGGAAATCAATATTGGAAAACTCATTGAAGAAGAGATGAAGCGCCAAGGCGTAAAACATGGAGAGTTGGGCAGGCGCATCTACAAATCAAGAACCAATGTATATAATATCCTACAGCGCAACAACATCGATACGGTGTTGTTGAGGCGCATTAGTTGTGCACTGAAAACCAACTTCTTTGCCCTTTACGCCAAAGAGATGGAGAAAGAAGGGTGTCACGAACCTGCAGAGCCCACAACGGATATGCTGAAATTCACGCTGCAAGACGACGAGAAGGAGTTTTTCGTTGATGAGGATATCAACGAGGGCTATCAGGAAATCGATGCGCTTGATGTCAGTCTGATCATCAATGGTGTGAAATACGATGTGACCCTCGACATGCTGCCAGAAGAATTGTTCCCGTTACTCGTATATGTATATAGCAATGCTCTTGAAAACGGTCCATTAAGAGATATGAACGACGAGGCACTCGACGAGAACTTCTTTCCTTGGTTAGCGCAGAACCATCCGCGATTAGCCGGAGCCATCGTATATGCGACGGAAGAGGTGCTGACTGAACTGATAGCAGACGATGTAGATGGAAAATACCGCAATCATATCAATTACGAGGAGCCAAGCGATGAAGACGACTGGTACTGCCTTGGCGATAATGATATCAAATACCACATAGGTGATCTGACTGAACGTATTCATAAAGTTAAAAGGCCCTCATCATGGTTGTTACCAGCTCTCGATTATTGACCAAATCAGCGTTTAAGATTGCACTGAGCTGTCCGCATAAGCTGTTTTACTACGGACGGCCTGACGAGTATGAGAACGCCAATGCCAACGACGAGTTCTTGGAGTCGTTGGCTGAAGGCGGTTTCCAAGTGGGTGAACTGGCAAAGATCTATTGCGATGTGCCTGCCGATTGTGACCTGAAGGACATCATGGGCCACGAGGATTCACTGAAGCGTACACAGGAACTGATGCTGCGTGACCAGGTGAACATCGCCGAGGCAGCCTTCTGCTTCGGCAATCTCTTTGTGCGTGTGGATATCCTGAAGAAAGATGGTAACAACATCAAACTGATAGAGGTGAAGGCTAAGTCGTGGAATCCTGAAACGGATAATTTTATCAGCTCTAGGCCCAAGGGAGCCGTAGCCAGCGGCATTCGTCCCTACGTCTATGATGTAGCCTTCCAGAAGTATGTGGTATGCCAAGCCCTGAAAGAGTTGTATCCCAACGAGGACTACAGCGTCAAGGCTTTCCTGATGATGGCTGATAAGAGCAAGCGTGCAGATATCGATGGTCTGAACCAACTGTTCAAGATTGAGAAGAACCAGCAAGATCGTGCTGAGGCCGTAATGGCGCCCGATGCTCGCCAACGGATAGCCCAAAGTAAGGTGCAGGTGGTAACACCTTTCGATGTGGATGAACTCTGCGATACCATTATTGCTGGCGAAACCACTGAGCAGACAACAGATAAGAATCCTACCTGCATGGGGATGCGCTTTGTGCCGTTTATCCATTGGGCAGCCGATTACTATTGCAAGGACAATCCTTGTCCTTCGGATGTGGAGTTGGCTGGCAAGTGTCTGAAGTGCGAGTTCCACTGCGTAGAGGGCAGCAAGAAGAAGGATGGCAAGCGTGAATGCTGGCTAACGCAGGTGAGTGAAGATGACTACGACCATCGGCCTCACATCGCCACGCTGAATGGAAGCAACCTGAGCACCAATCGCAGCAAATGGGTCGGCGAGGGAAAATATTTCATGGATCAGTTGACGGAAACAGAACTGAAGCCTTATAACAAGAAAACACCGGATGCACCTGGCTTGGACGACTATCAGCGGAAATGGCTGCAGATTGGACTGGAAACTGGGAACGACGGCATCTTAAGCCGATTTAAAGCGCATCTGAACGGCAATACCTATTTAGACGTAGATGGTCTTCGCGAAGAGATGGCGAAGTGGAAGTATCCACTCCACATGATCGATTTCGAGACGACAGCTGTTGCCCTGCCTTATTATATAGGTATGAAGCCATACGAACAAGTGGCCTTCCAGTTCTCACATCACATCATCTACGAAGACGGACGCATTGAGCATGCCGGACAGTATCTGAACGAAGATGTGACGAAATTCCCCAATTTCGAATTTGTACGCGAGCTACGTCGGCAGTTGTCTAAAGACAAAGGCACCATCTTCCGCTATGCTACCCATGAGAACAGCATTCTGTGCACCATCGCTAAGCAGTTGGCTGACAGCAACAAGCCAGACAAAGATGAACTGATAGCTTTTATTCGCAGCGTCACACACAACCATGACGAGAAGAAAGGCGAACTCTACGAGGGACTACGCGACATGGTGGATTTGCTGCAAGTAGTGAAACGTTACTTCTACCAGCTGGACGAGATGCACGGCAGCAACAGCATCAAGCAGGTGCTGCCTGCCGTCCTGAACAGTAGTCAGTATCTGAAAGATAAGTACAGCAAACCTATCTATGGCTCAGAAATCAAGAGCTGCAACATATTGTCTGACAATCCGCTAGCATGGATAACCATAGATGCTGCCGGGCATGTGGACAGCCCTTACCATCAACTGCCGTCAGTAGGCGATTTGATTGGCATGAGCGATGAAGACATGGACCAAATGGAACAGCTATCCACTGATGAAAAGAACTTCGAAGTGGCCAATGGCGGTGCAGCCCTGACGGCCTATAACAAGTTGATGTTCTGCGAGGGCGAAACGATGAACGAGGCATTGCGCCAGGCGCTTCTGCGCTATTGCGAGCTCGACACGATGTCGATGGTATTTATCTGGGAATACTTTCACGATATGGTACAAAGATGAAATGGGGTTTGAATTCAAACCCCATTTCATCTTCTCTAATACTCATCCTCATTGAAAAGGAAATCTTCTTTGGTAGGATAGTCGGGCCAAATGTCTTCGATGCTCTCATAGACATCACCCTCGTCTTCTATCTCTTGCAGATTCTCCAACACTTCGAGCGGTGCGCCCGAACGGATGGCATAATCTATTAATTCATCTTTGGTTGCCGGCCATGGTGCATCTTCAAGTTTAGATGCTAATTCAAGTGTCCAATACATATTGCTTTTTTTTTATAGGTTTTTTATTTTGCCCGCAAAAGTAACATAATTTTTCTTATTTACAAACATTCTGCCATATTTTTTCACTCTGACCGGCAATATGATTGAGTTTTTTTGCAAAAACAAACAAATAATCGCTCAATCGGTTGATATATTCAGAAACTTCGACTGATACAGTAGCCTCTTTCGCCAACTCGCAGATGCGACGTTCGGCACGTCGGCATACCGTGCGACAAACATGCGCTTGCGCTGCTTCACGGGTTCCACCTGGCAATACAAAGCCTTGACGTTCGGGCAACATCGCCATAATCTCATCAACCTGACGCTCAAGCAATGCGGTTTCGCCCTCTGGCAAATGGGCTGAGGGATAAAGCGGTGTGGTATCTTGATTGGTGGCTAAGTTAGTGCATACGTTAAACAGATTGTTCTGGATACGTTGTATCATGGCCTTATCATCGCCTTCAGGCAACAAAGCTGCTAAAAGTCCTAAGTGGGACGATAGTTCATCGACGGTGCCATAGGACTCTAAGCGGGCACATGACTTACTTACACGTTCACCTCCGACAAGTGAGGTCTGTCCACCATCACCTCTACGGGTATATACTTTTGTTATCTTCATAGACTTAAAAGGTTATTATATTTATTATAATTAGAAATTCACACGATAATGATGTTTATAGCGATGACTGTCAAAAAGCACTATGCCACAATAATAGAGGTCGTAGGTTATAGTGACCTGCTCACATTCCTTGATATGGCGCCAGCGTTCAGTATTGCGATGAATGCCTTCCACAACAAGCACCGACTCTTCATCGGCATGACGTAACAGTAGGTCGGCATCGTCCTCTATCGTAATACGCGCCAACTGAAATGTACCACGATTGCCCATTGCTTCTTGTGGATAATCGGTCAGACGCATCTTGCGACAACCTGCATGCCACCATGCCTCATACTCGTCACGCAACATCACCGATGGTTGACGCCAGTTGGCAAGTCGGAAATACAGACGTCCTAACTTGCGCTCTGTAGCATTATGAGCAAGATTGTCCAATTCGTCATAGGCATAGTAAGGCCAGTGTTCGTTGATCACATAACGTACAAAAGCGTAGTCGGTCGGCGACTGAATGCCGAAACCTCTACTGCAACCCATACGGCAGAGCCAAACCCATAACATGTTTAAACGTCCTTTCATAGTTCAGAAATTAGTATTTGGCATTATGATTGGGCCTTGACGACGCCCACTATGTGTCATTCGCTCCAAGGTTCTTCGTATCAACGGACCCATTGGCATCTCTACATTGATCTTGCCCATCTTGATGATTGGTGTCACAATAGGCTCCATAAACATCCGATGCTGAAATGGATCGTATATCTGTTGAACTCCCAAATGCATACCGACCTTGTGGTTTTCCACCGTAAAATACCCACCATAACGCGACGTTGGAACCAGTGAATAAGCGCCCATGGAGAAATAGGGATTGGTAGCGTAATATTGTCCAAAGACTGTGGCTGATAAGTTTTCAGAAAAAACATAGTGGACACTTCCACCAACACCATATTGATTATACACTCCTGTAGGCAAGAGAAATCTGTTGACATTGGTATTGGCGCTGAACGTCAACGGGCCTACATTATAATATCCTGCAGCAAATAATGAACGCGTAGAGGCCATACCGATATAGTCAGCTGACTGCATATCTACATCAAACTTCAGATGCTCATTGACCGTCAGCGAAGGACGCATCATAGGATTTTCGTAGGCAATAGCACCCTCTCCTACTACGACTCTTGGCAGCATCATCACATTGTCTGTAGGATATTGAACTGGGGAAACTGCATTAGTTTCTGCTCGCACAGCACCTATGGTCTTTGGTAACGTGCGGTAAACTGCCAATGAATCATTGTGCGAAACTTCAATGGAGTCACGTCGCATAGTCTCCATTCCATTTCGCTCCGCTGTTGTTTGCGCCATTATGCTATGATGCATCAAAAGCACAAACATTATCATCAGCATTCTACCTTTTCCCATTTTCATGTTCACAAAGGTAGTGCAAATCGAGCGAAATGCAAAATAAAAGTTCACTTTTATTTTCTTTTCCGAAATGCAGCCTACCTAAGACCGAAGGTCAAAGGTACGAATAAGCGAATAAAAAGCCAAATATATTTGAGTCTTTTGAGCACAAGTACCTATGAAAAGTACAATACCAATACTTTATACTGTCTATAGTCAATTGGGTTTGAAAAGCCAATAGACTATAAGATAGGCCACTATTCCTACAAGTAATACTACAAACATAATGATACACTTACTGTTTTTCTGCCCAAATTTACACATATTTCACCTAACAACAAAACTATCACTATAATTATTATGCATTGATGTTTCAATATAACATCTAAGAAACAAATATGGCCTAAGAATAAGAACTATACGTTACATAACTAACACTTTTAGTTAAATAACTAATCTTTTTAGTTTTATTAACTCAAAAAACTTGTAATAAACTAAAAGAATTAGTTACTTTGCAGCCATAAACATTAAAACAGAATAAAATGATGAAGACATTGACTAACAAAGAAGAGGAAATCATGGATCACTATTGGACACATGGGGATATGCAGATTCGCGAATTGCAAGCATATTACGAAGATCCTAAACCACACGTGAACACATTAGCAACATTAGTAAGAATCCTTGAGGAGAAAGGATTTCTAGGGCATCGCGCCTTAACAGCACGCTGCTTCCAGTATTTCGCTAAAATCACACGCGAGGAATATCATCGTAATACGCTGATGAGTGTCGTGGATAGATTCTTCGGTAAATCATACCTGAAAGCCGTTTCCGCTCTGGTTAAAGAGGAAAAAATATCGATAGAAGAACTCAAGCAATTAATTAATACGATTGAGAAAGACTGATTTCAAAGAAAAAAGACCATTCAACAAATAATATAAAACCAATGTAATATGGGAATGTTATTTCTTTATTCTATCAAATCGGGAATATGCTTAATCGCATTCTACCTATTCTATAAAATGGGCTTAAGCAGAGAAACCTTCCATGCCTTCAACCGTAAGTCAATCCTGTTGATGATTCTTATGGCTTTAATAGTACCATTGATACAAGTGGAACTGAATAAAGAAACGCCAATGACTGCGGTGACGGTAGATTTTACAGAAATGCTTGCTACGGTACAGCAACCGTTAGACTACCCGACAAAAGAACCAATTACCATGATACAACTCCTATTCTTATTATATATAATAGGTGTTGGAATATTTGCCGTGGTCTTCCTGTTGTCTCTATGGAAACTGCGATTCATATTGCGCAGCGGAACAAGAACAGACAATGCACATGGGGAACATCTGGTAGTAATAGACCGCGATATCGCTCCTTTCAGTTGGTTCAACTATATCGTTGTAGCACGGAAAGACTATCAAGATCACCCTATGGAAATTCTAACACACGAAAGAGCACACATAGCTCATCACCATAGTGTAGATATATTATTGTGCAACATCATGCTGATTTTTCAATGGTACAACCCTGCAGCATGGCTACTAAGACGCGAGCTACAGGAGGTTCATGAATACGAAGCAGACGAAGCTGTAGTCGCAGAAGGTGTAGATGCACGCAATTACCAACTGTTGCTGGTGATGAAGGCTGTGGGAGAAGATAGATTTGCGTTAGCTAACAATTTTAATCATAATTCACTAAAAAAACGTATCACAATGATGAAAATGCAGAAATCGAATGGATGGAAACGTGCCAAACTGCTTTTGGCACTTCCTTTAACAGCAATAGCTGTTGTGGCTTTTGCCAACGAAAGTGTAGAATCAATGGCCGAGAAAATTGTTACTGAGAGTAATAATGCAGCGGTGGCAGTAGAAAACAATTTGCCTGTGCAACAAAATAACAAACCAGTAAAGAAGAAAAAAGCGCCCAAAAAAGAAAGCAAGAAGAAAGTCTATGACATCGTAGAACAGATGCCTTCATTCCCAGGAGGACCGAAAGCATTATATGAATACATCGGGAGTAATGTGAAATATCCAGCAGAGGCAACTGCTACCAATAAGAGCGGCAGAGTCATTGTAGCCTTTGTGGTAGATAAAAATGGTAATATTATAGAGCCAACCATTATAAGGAGCGTTTGCGAGCCCCTCGATAAGGAAGCGCTACGAGTAATAAAGGAAATGCCAAAATGGACACCAGGTAAACAGAACGGTAAAGCAGTAGATGTGAAATATGTAATACCCGTCTCATTCAACATAGGCACTATAACACCCAAACCAAATTCTGCTGCAAATAAAGAAGAGAATAAACAACCCAACACTACTTTGTACATAGTTGATGGTAAACGAATAGACAACATCAACACACTTAAACCAGATCAGATATCAAGCCTGCAAATCTTCAAAGACGCAGAAAATATAAAGAAGTACAGTGGTGATGAGAATACTGAAAACGTAATTGTAGTAACAACAAAGAAAAACGAAAATCTCAATTAATATAACTCATCCTCTTGAAAAAGAGCGTAAGCGCACAGACTGTGAAGCCGGTGCGCTTTGGCGATTTCGGTGATACGTATGATATACAAAACATTTTTATATTCTGTCTGATTCCGCCATATCTTCAATATGTCTCATCGCTTACTCAATAGGAATTCGTCTATCCTTCGATTATTCTTCTACCGACTTGGATTATTCTTCAATAGAAAAGCAAACTCATGATAAGACACTTTAATACTAAATCAATCATCAGAGGCAATATAAAACTGACAGTTTTACCGTTTTTTCGCAAATAATTTCTTATAAAAACCTATCTGACACAGCTATAAAAAGGACAGAATTAGCCATTTTTCGTTATATCAATACTGCTTTTTATACTTTTTTAAGAGTTTTTTCGTGCTTCGTATGAAAATAAACTTTAACTT
>SAMEA3663064__coassemble_388_pt1 | contig 25211 bp, 20 predicted proteins | sample SAMEA3663064__metabat2_high_PE_003 | metagenome-assembled genome bin SAMEA3663064 (sample SAMEA3663064) | pig gut metagenome | biome: pig gut; feature: pig-associated habitat; material: faeces | place: France | collected 2012 | reverse complement strand
ATCAACGTTGGAAAACACCTTTATCAAACGTTAGATAACACCTTTATCAAACGTTGGATAATACTTTTATCAAACGTTGGATAATATTTTTATCAGGCATCGGCAAAAGTCCTGATAAACATGGGCAAGATATTCTCTGGTGGTCGAAGTGTGGTCGAAACACGTAAATATAAAGTCATCGACCACCACTTAAAGCATTGCGCAATAGCGCATTATGCCTCAGCGGTGGTCGAGTGGTCGAATATTTTTGAAAATCATAAATAAACCTCATCAGACGCTGCACCACATTGGCTACAGCAACTGATGAGGTATCATCCAACATCAGCATTGGACAGTGTGGACTTATGGGCTGGAAGTTATGCCAGCAATGCCTGTTGCAACCAATAGGTCACAATGCCTGCAAGATAGCCGACGAAGGCTATCCACGTGATGCGCTTCAAGTACCAACCAAAAGTGATTTTCTCTAAGCCCATGACAACAACACCGGCTGCAGAACCGATGATGAGCATCGAACCGCCTACGCCGGCACAGTAGGCGAGCAACTGCCAGAATATGCCGTCGATGGCCATGGCACCTGTCTCGGCTACGGGATACATACCCATACAGCCTGCTACCAGGGGCACGTTATCGACTATGCTGGAGAGAACACCGATGATGCCGTTGATGACATAGTAGTTGCCGACAAAGACTTCGTTGAGTCCGGTGCCCAAGGCGGTGAGGACGCCGATCTCCTGCAGCACGGCTACTGCCATGAGGATGCCGAGGAAGAACATGATGGTGGAGAGGTCGATGCGCGACAGGAGGTCGCTGACGCGCTTTGCCATAGTGTCGTCTTCGCTAGTATTGTGATGGAAGATCTCGGTCACGGTCCACAGAACGCCGAGCACGAGGAGGATGCCCATGAACGGAGGAAGATGGGTGATGCTCTTGAAGATGGGCACAAAGACCAAACCGCCTACGCCGAGCCAGAAGATGATGTTGCGTTGCACCTTGGTGAACTGGCTGATTTCGGCGGTGACGAGGTTCTGCTCTTTATCAAACTTTCCACTCAACGAATATTGCAGGATGAAGGCGGGCACCAACATCGATACCAACGAGGGGATGAAGATTTCAGTAAGGATGCCCTGAGTGGTGATCACTCCCTTGATCCACAGCATAATGGTGGTGACGTCGCCAATGGGCGAGAATGCGCCTCCTGAGTTGGCGGAGATAATGATCAATGCGGCATAGATGAGACGCTCTTCACGCGACTGTACCAGTTTGCGGAGTACCATGATCATGACGATGGAGGTGGTGAGGTTGTCGAGGATGGAAGAGAGGAAGAAGGTGGCAATAGCCACACGCCACAGGAGTTTGCGCTTGGAGCGTGTCTTCATGATGTCGCGCACAAAATTGAATCCGCCGTTGCTATCGACTATCTCTACGATGGTCATGGCGCCCATTAGGAAGAAGAGGGTGCCTGCGGCATCGCCCAGATGGTGTTCGATCACTTCGGAGATGTGGTGGAGTACGCCGTCAGAGGCTACATCGGGATAGTATGCTCCAGGTGATACCATCAGCAGGGTCCAGCAGACCACACACATGAGCAGCGCAATGGCTGCCTTGTTGATTTTCGTCAGACTTTCAAGGGTTATACAGAGGTAGCCTGCAACAAAGGCGACGATGATGAACATTGTAATTGTACTCATTTTGATGTAATATTTATTGTTATTTATTCAAGTTTCGCAACTGAGGGAATTGATTGAAGTTAAAGAAGTTATCACTCCCTACGGTCGTTCGGGAAGTTAAGAGACAATAGCCTTTTGCCGTAAGACGTAGGACATTTGTCCCTTAACTTCTCTCTAACTTCCCTAACTTCCCTTAACTTCCCACATGCGATAGTTCAATTTTTTATTGTTTGTTGCGCCAACAGAAGGCCAGGCGGAAGGGGTTTGGGAATAGAAGTGCAACAGGGGTGCGCCCTGCAGTCCGCTTCGCATCAGTTGCCATCCGTCGTAGCGTGTCTTCTTATAGTTGATATCCACGAAATTGATTTCCTTGAATTTTCGCCATTCCACACCACGTCTATCGAGATCGCGTATGCGGTTGGCTGGCAGATTGGTCACTTCGATGCGCAGGGTGTTCTTGCCCTTGCGCAAGGCGTCGCGGCAGTCGAGCTGGAAGGGTGCTGCCCATGCACAGCCGATGAACTTGCCGTTGATATATACGCGTGCCGACTCATAGACTTCGCCCAGCGAGATGATGCAGGCCTGGGCGGCTTGCTTTCTGGTCAGGCGGAAGGCGGTCTCATAGACTCCAGTGCCCATGGTCACAGAGGCGGATTCGCCAAGCGTCTCCCAGGTCTGCGGAGTCGGCATGGTGTAGGTTTCGCTGACGCGTGGCGTCTCGTCGAGGAACGACAGGGTCCAGGGGCCGTCCAGCGGCAGGGTCTCTGTCGCTACTGTCATACCGTATTGGCCTGTTGACAGGGGACGGTCGGCAGCTGTTCCTGTTTGCAGGATGATGCTCTCTCCCGACTGAAGACAGACGACAGGAGCGTCGGCAACCATAGGCAGACGGTTCACGTCGCCCGTCATGGGATTGTAGCAGACGATGTGTTGCGTAGGTACGGAGAGACATGCTGCGTTTAAGCGACAGTCGCGGGGCGAGAGATTGACAACGAAATAGATGTAGCCGTCGTCTGTCTTTCTTCTGATCATACGCACACCGGGATTCATTCGCCATGGTTCGGGTTTGGCAAGATGCGCCATCGCCTGTCGGTCTTCACCATAAATAATATAAGGTGTGAGGTTCTGTAACAGGCTCTGAAGTCTGTCGTCAACGGTGGTACCTGTGGGGATGATGATTCCCCTGTAGCGTGTGCCGCCAGGGGTGACGAGCTGTCCGCCATCGACCTTGACCTGTGCCAGTTGGCGGTCGCTGATATAGTCGCAATCGTAGCCGAGGCTGTCGATGCGGAGGATGCTCCGGATAAACTGCGGACATTTCTCGTCCATGGTATGGATGTCGAACTGCATGAGGAGGTCTTCCCCGCCCCTGCGGTCTTTGCTCTCCGACTTAGCATCATCATTGCGAGGACCGCGGATGCGCCACATGTCATGGACGGGCAGATAGACCAGAAAATCATTGTCGGGCTGTCCCATTTGCAGGAACGACTGGCAGCGTTCGATATACTGCATCAAGAAAGGGGCATCGCGCCAAATGCTGTTGGTGGGACTCATATCGACCGATGCATAGAATTTCCATCCGGGCCATGGATCATGCTCCGGGGTGTAGCAACTACCATGAAAGAAGATGTGGTTGATGCCGCATGAGAACATCAGGTCGATGTCAGGCTTCATCTGCGACAAAGAGGTGCGGAAGTGTTCGGTCAACCAAGTGAGCGTCTCGCTGCTGGTCAGCGGCTTTCCCATCACATGTGCTGCCGACGATGCGTATTTCAGCATCGACACATCGCTGTAGTTCTTGAGGGTCATGCCGGGGTCTCTGCGCAGTCCGCGGATGCCAAATTCGGAGCGTCCGAAGCCTTCTATCTCCGGTATATCTACGGCGGCATAAAGATCGAGCAGATTGGCAGGAGAACCGTGGGCTTGGTTTCTCACCGATACCCCATTGCGGTGTGCCCAAGCCACCCACTGCTGGGTGAAGTTCTCATAGAGCAGGTCGCTCAACGTCTCACGATAGTCGTGGAGCGCCTTATTACCGTCACCACCGTCAAGAAGTTCAGGCAGATGGTCGCGCAAGTCGTAGCCACGGCGTTTGAGGAATTCGTCGAAGAGCGAAGGGGTCCAGTTGGCCTTATACACCTCATAGGAGTCGTTGAAGAAGGTATGGGGATAAGGAGTCTTGGTGTATTCAAACGCTTGGGTGAACCTATTGAGATAATGTGCCACCGCCTGACGGTCAAAATGGTCGATGACGAGTCCTTCACCACCGGGTGCAGCGCGTTTCACCTTCTGACGCGTGCGTGAGGCATAGACGCTGATGACGCGCCACTGGCGTGGTTGACTGGTGGGATATACTCTGGTGCATTGCCATTGGGCATAGGGGCGCTCCTTGGCAGGCACTGCCAGTCGGTGCTGGTCGGACGGGCGCTTGTCGGAGGTGATCATGCTGTCAACGAACACGGCCTTGCAGGCTGCCTCGTCTATCGTGACCTCAGGACCTCCGAAGGGCCATCCTGTTCCGCAGTTCATATCTACCTCGATATGATGGGCGGCGGCAATCTGCTGCACGTCGCGCAATGCCGCCATCCACTGCGGAGAGAGAAATGGGAGTTCATGGGCTTCGTTGCCCTTCACGCCATAGAGCGGTGTGATTTCCACTGCCCCAATGCCCACACGGGCATACTCGCCAAGGTTCCATTCCAGTCCCTGGTGGTCAACGGCAGATCCCAGCCACCACCATCGGGTGCCTGGACGTGCTTCGGGTTTGGGTGAAGGCCATGTCTGTGCGGTCGTGCCAATGGCAGTCATCATGGCAATCAGCAGTAGGATATATTTTGTTTTCATTGTTTCACACCTTAATCATATACATCGTTCATATCACACACGGGGTTTATTCGTCCCTGGTAATCATGCGGTAATACTCCACTCCGCCAAGGAGGAAGCATCCGGTGCCGTAGTCTTCAAAATCGGGTACGCGGTCGTAACTCAAAGGCTGACCGGCAGAAGGATCTTTGCCCGTGCCTTGCATCCATCCGAGGAAGCCATCCTTGTGAACCGCCTGTTGCACCATCCCCTGCCATGCCCGACGGCATGCCGGCTCATATTTACGTTCGTCAAGGAGTCCCTGGCGTATGCCCCATGCCATGCCATAGAGGAAAAGCGCAGTACCGCTTGTTTCGGGCATGGCATAATGGGTGGACACCAGACTGGGATTCCAAAAGCCATCCTCACGCTGACAGTTGAGCAAGGCGCGGCTCATGGCCAGGAAATCTTTTTTCAGTTCCTTATAGACCTTGTCTTTCGGCGACACCTGTTGCATGCAGCGCACCAATGCGGCATAGACCCATCCGTTGCCTCTCGACCAATAGCAGGGTTTACCATCTGGCTCATGATAGGGCGCCACATAGTCGGCATCGCGCCACCACAATCCGTCTTTGGCATTGAAGAGTCCGCCTGCCAGCATGTTTCTGCTCCAACGATACATCATCATGGCATGTTGCTGGTAACGTTGATCGTGGGTGATGGCTGTCATCTGGAAATAGAGCGGCATGGCCATCTGAATAGCATCAATCCATGTCCACCAGCCATAGAGCACATTGTTGGCTTTAGGATTGTAGGTTTTCATCTGCAGGTCGAGATTCTCTCTCACCTTACTGATCTTCTCATCGCCTCCAACCTGCAGATAGCGCATCAGGTAGGTCTGACCGCAACACTGGTCGTCCGCATTGCACGTGGTCACACCATAGCGGGGAGTCCACTGATGGGACGCTGCCCAGCGGTCGGTATAGTCGGCATAGCGCGCATCGGGATCTATCTCGTAGAGCGCCATCAGTCCTTCATAATATACGGCACGGGTCCATAGATTGCTCGTGCGGCTGCGTTTCACCATAGTAGGCAACGTCGGGTCGGCATAGCGTCCCATGAAATAGTTGTTGACGCGACGCAAAACCTGCATCGTTTCTGCTTTTTCGCAGGTACGGGACTGTGCGGCAGTCAGTGCCAGGAAGACACAGACCACCCCTGTGATCCATCGTTTCATTCTCATGTTAAATTGGTTTTATCAGTAGTTTTGTTTGTTTTCAAGGTTCAAAGGTACGACATTATAATCGAAATACAAAATTTTATTTCCTATATTGTTTGTCATTTCGGAATTTCTCCGTATCTTTGTCGAAACAAACGATAACAGTATATAATATGATAGACGTTAAGCAGACATTATCCGCAGCCGAAGAGCGCATGGAGATGGCAACCATGTTTCTAGAAGAAGAACTGAGCCGCGTGCGTGCCGGTCGCGCCAACGTCGCCATCCTCGATGGCGTGCGTGTAGAATCCTATGGTTCGAAAGTACCCTTGAACCAAGTAGCTAACATCTCTACACCCGATGCCCGCACCATAGCTATCAAGCCTTGGGACAAAAAGCAGATTCGCGAAATAGAGAAAGCCATCATGGACTCGGATGTGGGCATCACACCAGAGAACAACGGTGAAATCATCCGTCTGGGTATCCCACAGCCTACCGAAGAGCGTCGTCGCGACTTGGTGAAGCAGTGTAACAAGATTGCTGAAAGAGCCAAGGTGGAAGTGCGCAACGTGCGTGCCGACATCAAAGACAAACTGAAAAAGGCTATCAAAGACGGACTCTCAGAAGACCTGGAGAAGGATGCCGAGAACGACTTGCAGAAATTGCACGACAAGTTCATCAAAAAGCTCGACGACTTGATGGAGGCCAAGAACAAGGAAATCATGACAGTATAAGCCCGTGAAAGGACTCGTCATAAAAAACACCGGCAGTTGGTACACCGTTCTTACGGACGATGGACCAACTGTTGACTGTAAAATCAAAGGGAATTTCCGACTACGGGGGATTCGCTCCACCAATCCGGTGGCGGTGGGTGACCGCGTGGAAATCATCACCAATCAGGAAGGCACTGCCTTCATCACCGAGATTGAAGACCGACGCAACTATATCATCCGCAAGTCTATCAATCTCTCCAAACAAAGCCACATCCTCGCTGCCAATGTGGATCAGGCTCTACTGGTCATTACCGTGGCACGACCGGAGACAAGCACTACCTTCATCGACCGTTTCCTGGCTTCGGCAGAGGCCTATCGGGTGCCTGTGATATTGACATTCAACAAGACCGACACCTTGGCTGACGATGAACTGCATTACCAGCAGATGATGATCAGCCTCTATGAAACTGTGGGCTATGAGTGTCATGCCATTTCGGCTGCAACAGGTGACGGGGTAGCTGCACTAACCGAAAAGCTCACTGGAAAGATTACCCTGCTCAGCGGCAACAGCGGCGTAGGAAAATCAACCCTCATCAACTGCATCCTTCCGGATGTCAATCTGCGCACAGCAGAAATCAGCGATGCACACAACACGGGTATGCACACCACTACCTTCAGCGAGATGCTCCGTCTGCCCGATCAGAGCGGTTGGCTTATCGACACACCGGGCATCAAAGGGTTCGGCACCTTCGACATGGAGCGCAAAGAGCTCACCAGTTATTTCAAAGAAATCTTCGAGTACTCCAAACAGTGTCGATTCAGCGACTGCACACATACCCATGAGCCGGGATGTGCCGTTATCAAGGCGGTAGAGGATCACTACATTGCGCAAAGCCGTTATCAGAGTTATCTCTCTATGCTTGACGATAAGGATGAGAATCGCTATCGCGAAGCCTTCTGACTCCACTCGCTATCGAGAAGCCTTCTGCCCCCACTCGCTTACAGACAAACACCAGATGACACCTATCGAAGCACGATATTCCAATGGAGTGTCGTGTTTTTAAGGTTTTAGAGTACTAACTAACGACTTGGTTCTTTGGGATGAAGCAGGCATGCATACCCCAAAAAGCATCAGTCGCTGCAACCCAGAGGCTACAGCGACTGACAGTATATTGAAATATCACATTTTACTCACCTATTGTAATGGTGTATTGTGACATGAATGAAGCACCGGGCTGCAGATGGTTCATTAAGACTTTGTCCTTAAATTCACCTTCCCATCCGCGTGGGTCACCCAATCCATACCATGGTTCAAGACATACAAACGGGGCTTTTTTCTGATAGGGACTCCAGAAAGCCATCACCGGACATTTGTAGTCGAGCGTTATAGCAGGACGACCGTCGGTGTCGAGCAAAGACACACGATGGGTCTGGCAACGATGGAACTTAACGGAGTCGTCCTTGAAATATTCATCGTTGAAACGAATCACACCTTGATCGGTCTCTGCAGGAATCTCTGTCATCTCATGACTACCATCGGCAAAACTCTTCAGATTGGTCATCGGCTGAGCGTTGTCCAATACAAGGGTACCTTTCAGTTCGTCGCCTTTCTTCATGCCTGGCACATTGAAAGCTGGATGACCGCCAATCTGGAAATGGATCTCCTGGGTGTCAGTATTCTCCACATGCCAAGTCACAACAACCTTGTTGCCATCAAGACGATAGCTGATGGCGAGATTGAAATGATAGGGATAGACCTTCAGGGTCTCTTCACTGTCATGAAGGGCATACGTCACGCGGTCTTTGGATTGTCTCACCAGCGTAAACTCGGTATCACGGGCAAATCCATGACGTGGCAAATGATATTGCTTGCCATCAACGGTATAGGTATCGTTGTTGACGCTGCAAACAATAGGAAACAGTATGGGTGAATGTCTCGGCCAGAAATCAGGATCTGCCTGCCAGAGGTATTCTCTTCCGTTGTTGTCTGTGATGCTTTGGAGTTCGGCTCCCAGCGGTGCCACCTTGATGGCTATCCGTTCGTTTTTAAGTTCTACCATATTGTTGTTATTTGTTTTAGATATGTTTCATTATTCGTTTGGAATGACGAAAGTAGCAAAAACTTTTGATATTGACAAACTTTCTGTAAGTCTTTTAGTGTAAATTAACGAAACAACAACCGCAACGTAGGATGTCACAAAGGACAATCTCTACACTGCGGTTGTAACCGATAACCGATGGTTCGGCGGGAAGATTCCGCTATCAGAACTGTTCGAGCAATCGGATTCGTTCTTCGGTACTGGGGTGTGTGGCAAAGAGGCCGTTAATCATACTCATCATACTCTGTGCGTGACGACGGGGATGGATAATGAAGAGTTGGGCTACATCTTCACGCTCCACACGTCCGAGGCCTGGATTATTGGAAATTTTACGCAAGGCGGAAGCCAAGGCCAGGGGATTCTGGCACAGTTCGGCACCACCGGCATCTGCCATAAACTCACGTTTGCGCGAAATGGCAAAACGGGTCAGCAGTACAAAGACATAGGCAATGGCTGAGCAAAGCAGGCCGATGAGCAGCACGATGATGACGGAGAGTCCGCTGTTCTTATTGTCGTCGTCACTACTTACATGACGGTTGCCGCCGCCAAACCAGAATATGTTTTGTATGACATGCATCACCATGCTCATCACAGCCGATACTATACCTACGAAGATGATGCTCGTGATAAGCAAGCGGGTATCATGGTTGCGGATATGGGTCAGTTCGTGACCTATCACACCAGCCAGTTCCTCGTCGTTGAGTACCTTCAGCAGTCCGGTGGTGACGGTGACCGTATAGCTCTTGCGGTCGATACCGCTGGCAAAGGCATTGAGCTGCGGATCGTCAACCACACACACTTTTGGCATGTCCATACCTCCTGCAATACAGAGGTTTTCCACAATATTATATACCCGCGGATTCTCCCTGCGCTCTAAAGGGCGTGCGCCTGTGGCTTGTCTGACCATGGACGAGTTGAAGCAATAGGCAATGAGAAACCATACGGCCACACCGCCAATGACCCAAGGAATGGTTTGTAGGAAATAGTCGTTGACTACTGCTGCATCGAAGACATTGACCATATTGCCATATTCGTCATAATAATATGTGCCGAAATAGCTGACCAATGCCAGAAAGATCCATACCATCCCTAAAAGAATGGCGGGAAACAGCAAGAGCAACAAGAGGGTATAAAAATTGTTGCGCTGGATTTGTGTCTGAATACCAACGTATCTCATCGTTCTCACTTAGAATTTGATTTCGGGAGCTTTCTCAAACTGCGCACGCTGTTCCTGGGGTACTTCAAACATGGGTTCAGCATGGAAGCCAAACATGCCGGCGATGATATTGCCTGGGAATGTCTGTACGGCATTGTTGAGTTCACGAGTGGCTGAGTTGAAATAACGGCGTGATGCTGCAAGTTTGTTCTCGATATCCGAAATCTCACCTTGCAGTTGCAGGAAGTTCTGATTGGCCTTAAGGTCAGGATAAGCCTCAAGGGAAACTTTCAAACCTGACAAAGCGGCAGAGAGCTGGTTGTCTGCCTGCACCTTGTCGTTGATGGTCTGTGCGCCCATGGCAGCAGAACGGGCTTCGGTTACACGCTGCAGGAGTTCCTTCTCGTGGGTTGCATATCCCTTAACCGTTGCCACGAGTTGCGGTATGAGGTCAAATCGTTGTTTGAGTTGTACATCGATATTGGCAAAGGCGTTGATACGGTTGTTACGCAGTTTCACGAGATTGTTGTAGAAGAAGATAAGAATCAATGCAATTCCTACCACTGCCAAGATAATAACAAGTGTTGTACTCATAGTTTTTTCTATTAATCTATTAAATGAATATAATTCTTTTCTATTATAGACATCAAAGATACTGCCAAAGTTGCAGATTGACAAAAAAATTAAGCTTTGTTTACATCTTTACTGATAATTTATAGGAGATACAGCAAATTTATATAGGAGAAAGATGGGAGGTACATGGGACCTTCGTATTCCAAAGAGAGAAAACGGAAAAATCCGACTGGCAGTTTCCTTTACGAGGAGAAATCTGTCAATCGGATTCTGTAGAGTGACTTTAAATAATAGTCTAATTCATCTGGCGCAACACTTTCTCATAATAGTTTTGAGTGGCTCGCTTCGAGTAGTTGTGACCTCCATTCCATGCACGAATGGCATACTCCACGTTGTTTGCCTTGTTGTAGAACGACTGTATGAGAAGAAACATCTCTTTCGATTTCTTTGCATTGAATCGGTCGTTCATTGTGTAGCGCTTTTTGCTCTGCCTCATCTGCAGGATGCGATTGCATTCCTTAACGCAGATGGGTGTAATCTGCATGATGCCGCACGACTTACCACTTACGGCTTTAGGATTACCTTGACTTTCTACCTGAATAATCGCGCTGATAACAGGAGTCCAGTCAAACGAGCGTTCATTGTTCTTCGTTCCTGCCGAAGCATTGATGGAACAGGCCATCATGATGGCCAATGTAATCAATACATTTCTAGCAATCTTTGTCATAAATAATCCTGTTAAGCATGACCGTCTCACCACGAGACATTCAACCGTCACACTATTGTTAACGGACACAAAGGTACGACTATTTTTTGGAACTACCAAACTTTACTCCGAAATGAGACGTTGATTATCAATTAATTAACATAAATCAACTGCTATTCACAGATGGAAATGCATAAAAAAAGGGGGCTTTCGCCCCCAATTATGCATGTTAACAAATCATCAATTATCCTGCTGAAAGAGTGGATCTTCTGGCATCACCATGATGGGTTTCTGATTATAGTCTTTCAGGAGTTTCTCGCTCACATATTTCTTATTGACTACGAGTCGGAACATGTATTCGCGGAACCATCTGTCGGTCATAATGAGGCATCCTTTCTGTCCCCAATCACCTCCCCAGGAGTTTTCAACTTTCCACTTTGTGGCCTTTCCGTTGGCATCAAGATCCACGGCAGTAAGTGTCATGGCATGGGTAGAGCCACTGTCGAATGTGGAAATGCGCTGGGCTTTGTCCATGGTGAATGAAGTACCGAAGAGAGAGGCATAGTCGAAATTCTCTGTATCGGCATAGCCACGTTTGCGGTCAAGTTGCTTGCCTACATCATAGCTGGAATAGAGCTTACGACCGTCTTTGAGCGATGCTACAGCGAGCTGTTCTATCTCATCCATAGGCAAGTTGAGGTACTTCCAGTTGTGCCCATCATAGGTATGGCGGTCGTATTCCACCTCATAGGTCTTATAATAAGGACGACGCGGATCGTTCATCACCATGATAAAAGTGCCATTGATAGGTCCACCAACCACTTCCTCTGCGAATGTCTTTGGAGTATAGTGTTTAACAGGAGTCTTTGCTCGTCCGTCCTTGCCTTTGAAAGCATAGTCAAACTCCTTGACGGGTTCACCAAGTGTAAGGGCAAGGATATTGTAGATTTCAGAAAGGGCGGTTACCTTAGCTTTCTGCACATCGGCTGTTTTCTTGCCATCTGCTACCATCTGGCGCAGTTTCAAACCATGTTCACGCAGTTTGGACTTGACGATAGAGGCCATCTTTGCCGTATTTTCTGCCGAGAAGCTTTCAGGTTGTACACTACTGGGCACAAGGCCGTACTTTTCTACCAAGTCTGCCACACCACAGAATGTTCCTCCGTCATTGATAGGACTTTGGAAGAAGAACTGCACGCGCTGGTCTTCAAATGGTTTCTTCGCATGATCTATCACGCCTTGAAGCATCAAGTTTGCCTTTTCAAGCTGGTCGTAGAAGAACAGATAGTTTTGCGAGAGCGAAACGGTCAACGAGTCTGTGCGTTTGGCAAAATTGCCACGCAGCACATTGAATCCGCTAAACATCCAACATCTTCCACTTGACTTTTGATTGGTGATAGACTGACTGGGTGTCTCCACACTAAAATAGGTATCGAAGGCTCCTGCATTGGCTTTGTTGACAGCCAAGCCGTCGATAGAATTGACAGCTACTGCATTTTGCAGCGCACGACTGGCAGGATTTGCCTGATGTTGCTTTTCAAATTGCTGCATCATCTGCGGAGAGATACCACCGGTATTTTGCGCCTCGGCATTGATGACGAGTAACATGGCTGCGGTTGTTGCCATTGCTGATTTGACGAAGTGTCGAGTAGTTATTTTCATTTGCGTCTTGCTTTTTTGGTTATTGATTTCTTTTTTTGCGTAGTAGTATTCTTCTTTTTGGTTTGCACAGTATTTTTCTTGTTTGTGGAAACAACAGCTTGGGGCTTATAATACTTCATAGCCTCAGGCATCCAGGCCTGTATCTGTGCTATACGTGTGGCATCGGTAGGGTGAGTGCTGAGCCATGATTTCGAGCCTCCACCAGTAGCTTGCGACATGCGTTTCCAAAAATCCACAGCTTTCTGTGGATCATAGCCTGCCATGGCTGCAAAGATAATACCGAGATGGTCGGCCTCACTCTCGTGGTTGCGCGAATATTTCGCACTTGCTCCCTTGGCTCCAAGGCCGAAAACCGTTCCGGCTATATTCTGCAGTCCGCTACTGGCACCTGCACCTTGCATCAAAACGCTGAGGGCTTGTGCGCCATATTGTTGTCTGATGAGCGTACTCATCTGCTCGGCAGAGTGCTTGGCCACCGCATGGGCTATTTCATGTCCGAGAACTATCGCAAGCGAAGTCTCGTCTTGAGTGACAGGCAACAGTCCTTCATAGACCACAATCTTACCACCGGGCATACAGAAAGCATTAACCTGCTTGTCTTGTACGAGATTGAACTCCCACTTGTAGTTGGCAACCTCACTGGAAAGGCCGTTGGCGTTGAGATAAGCCACAACGGCATTTGCAAGGTTCTGCCCCACTCGCTTCACCATGTTGGTATTTGCCACATTCGTGGAAGGTTTGGCGGTTTTCATGTATTCCGCATACTGTTGATTACTGAGGCTGAGCACTTTTTCGTCGCTCACCATCATGTGTTGTTTTCGTCCAGTGATAGGTACCGTCGTAGTGGTTCCACAACTGGCCAGTACGGCTACGGCAACTATCAAAACAATCAATTTAGCTTTATTCATTTTTTGTATCCTTAGTATCTTCTTTCTTATAGACATTAAATTGATATCAAATGCAAAGATACTACTTTTTTTGTACTTTAGCTATTTACAAAGGAAAAACATCATAATATTTACATAAAAAGCACTTCAAAAACCATTATTATACTACTAAAACAGCACGATCCCTACGGGGAAATATTACAGCGTATCAAAAACGCATAAATACGCATACCTATAAAATAAAATAGGGAATGAGACCGTATTTGTTGCATGATTCAGAAAAAAGCTGTACCTTTGTGCTGAAATTCAGAAAACTATTATGGGAAAGATTATTCTGACGGGCGACCGTCCTACAGGAAAACTGCACTTAGGCCATTACATTGGCTCGCTGCGCAGACGTGTTGAACTGCAAAATGCCGGAGGCTACGACAAGATGTTCGTATTCATGGCAGATGTTCAGGCACTGACAGACAATGCTGACAATCCAGAGAAAATCAGACAAAATATCATCGAGGTGGCCCTCGACTACCTTTCAGCAGGACTCGACCCTGAGAAATGCACCTTGTTTATCCAAAGTCAAATACCAGAACTGGCAGAATTGACCACCTACCTGATGAATCTCATCAGCGTAAGTCGCGTGCAGCGCAACCCAACTGTGAAGACAGAAATCAAGATGCGCAACTTCGAGGCAAACATTCCCCTCGGATTCTTCTGCTATCCTGTCAGCCAAGCAGCAGATATCACGCTCTTCAAAGCTACTACCGTTCCTGCCGGAGAAGACCAGGAACCCATGTTGGAAGTGACTCGCGAATTGGTGCGTCGCTTCAACCAGACTTATGCACCTGTACTGGTAGAACCAGAAATCATGTTGCCCGAAAACGCAACAGCACGTCGTCTGCCCGGCACCGATGGTAAAGAGAAAATGTCGAAATCACTTGGAAACTGCATCTACCTCAGCGACTCTGCTGCTGATGTATGGAAGAAGGTGAAGAAGATGTCTAACGGAGAGCCACGTATGAGCTTGGACGAACCGGGACATCTTGAAGGAAATGCTGTTTTCACCTACCTCGAAGCTTTCAGTAGCGATGAAGACTTTGCTGAGTTCTGGCCAGAATTTAAGACTCTTGAAGAACTCAAGGCACAATATGTGAAAGGTGGTATCGGCGACGGAACAACCAAAAAGTTCCTCAACAATGTGCTCAATAAATTTATGGAGCCCATCCGCCAACGTCGTCATGAATTCGAGCAGGATATTCCTGAGATCTACAATATTCTGAAAAAGGGTACTGAAAAGGCGCGCGAGACAGCAGCTCAGACCATGTGTGAGGTACGTTCTGCCATGCAGATCAACTACTTCGACGATACCGAACTCATCCGTCAGCAGTCAGAACGTTTCAAGGGTTAAGGACTCTGATAGGCCGAGACTATAGCCGACACAAAACAGACACCAAAGAGATTATAATACAGCAACATAAAAAACGATTGGGTTATGGCAGATTACATCATGAACAACGTATGGCAGGTATGGGCCATCGCGGCCGTTATTTGTCTCATACTCGAATTATCGTCTGGTGATTTCTTTATCATCTGTTTCTCCATAGGAGCTGTGGCGTCGGCTATCGGAGCTGCAATAGGATTGAACATCTATTGGCAATTGGCAATCTTTGCAGCAGTAGCGTTGGCCAGCATCTTCTTTGTGCGCCCGATAGCATTACGCTATCTGCACAAGAACGAGCCCAACCGTCCTAGCAATGCCGATGCACTTATCGGACGAATAGGACGTGTCACAGAAACCATCAAGACGGGAGGCTACGGAAGAGTTGCCATTGACGGTGATGTATGGAAAGCTGTCAGCAATAGCGCCACCGACATCACAGCAGGATCTACCGTAAAGGTTACGGATCGGAAAAGCACCATCATCCAAGTGGAATCAACAACAAGTATAAACGAATAAAACCAAGACATTATGGAAGCATCTTTTTTCACCTATGTGCTCATCGCCATCATCATCTGCGTAGTAGTCTTCGCCAAGATGGCGCTGGTTATCATTCCACAGTCGGAAACAAAAATCATCGAACGTCTCGGTCGTTACTATGCGACACTCAAACCAGGCATCAACGTTATTATACCATTCATTGACCGTGCCAAAGCCATCGTCGTGCTGACACGTGGACGCTATGCCTACTCTGACAATATTGACCTCCGTGAACAGGTTTATGATTTCCCATCGCAGAACGTAATTACGAAAGATAACATCCAGATGGAGATCAACGCGCTACTCTACTTCCAGATTGTTGATCCCTTCAAGGCTGTCTATGAAATATCAAACCTGCCCAACGCTATTGAGAAACTCACACAGACCACACTCCGTAATATCATTGGTGAACTGGAACTGGACGAGACACTCACCTCACGCGACACAATCAATACCAAGCTTCGCGCCGTACTCGACGATGCCACCGACAAATGGGGTGTAAAAGTCAATCGCGTAGAACTCCAAGACATCACACCACCAACAAGTGTGCTCAATGCCATGGAGAAACAGATGCAGGCAGAACGAAACAAACGTGCACAGATTCTGACTTCAGAGGGTGAAAAAGCTGCGGAGATTCTTGCATCAGAAGGTGAGAAAACCGCTATGGTGAACCGTGCCGAAGCACAGAAGCAGCAAGCCATTCTCCATGCAGAAGGTGAAGCACAGGCACGCATCCGCAAAGCAGAAGCAGAAGCAAAGGCCATCGAACTTATCACCGAAGCCGTAGGAAAGAGCACTAACCCTGCCAACTATCTGTTGGCACAGAAATATATCCAAATGATGCAAGAGCTGGCAAATGGCGACAAGACCAAGACTGTCTATCTGCCATACGAAGCCACAAATCTCCTGGGAAGCATAGGAGGTATAAAGGACTTGTTTAAGACCACAGAATAACCAACACCTTAATATAATATATAGAACAAAAACAAACAACCCTATAAAAGAGATATGAAGAAACAACTCAAAAAGGTACTCGTGCTCGGTTCGGGTGCCCTGAAAATCGGACAAGCCGGAGAGTTCGACTACTCAGGCTCACAGGCACTCAAAGCCCTGCGCGAAGAAGGTATATCATCGGTTCTGGTAAATCCAAACATTGCCACTATCCAAACCTCGGAAGGCGTTGCCGACAAAGTGTATTTTCAACCCGTCAATACGTATTTCGTAACAGAAATCATCAAGAAAGAACGTCCTGATGGCATCCTGTTGGCATTCGGCGGTCAGACAGCCCTCAACTGCGGTACCGAACTCTATCTGTCTGGTGTTCTTAAAGAATATGGTGTAGAAGTGCTCGGCACAAGCGTAGAAGCCATTATGAACACCGAAGACCGCGACCTCTTCGTCAAGAAACTGGCAGAGATTGACATGAAGGTACCCGTGAGCCACGCTGTAGAAAACATGGACGATGCGCTCAAGGCAGCCCATAATATCGGATTCCCCGTAATGGTACGTTCTGCCTACGCATTAGGCGGACTGGGCAGTGGTATCTGCCCTGACGAGAAAACATTCATATCTCTGGCAGAAAGCGCATTCACCTTCGCACCACAGATTCTCGTAGAAGAGAGTTTGAAAGGATGGAAGGAAATTGAGTTCGAGTGCATCCGCGATGCCAACGACCACTGTTTCACCGTAGCTTCAATGGAAAACTTCGACCCTCTGGGCATCCATACTGGTGAATCTATCGTAGTGGCTCCTACCTGCTCATTGACCGAGCAACAGGTGAAGATGTTGCAGGATATCACTACTAAATGTGTACGCCACTTGAATATCGTAGGTGAGTGTAACATCCAGTTTGCCTTCAATGCAGAAACTAACGACTACCGCATCATTGAAATCAATGCACGTCTGAGCCGTTCATCTGCACTTGCTTCAAAAGCAACGGGCTATCCCCTAGCCTTCGTAGCTGCCAAGATTGCTTTGGGCTACACGCTCGATCAGATTGGCGAGATGGGAACAACATCATCAGCATACGTGGCTCCAAGCCTCGACTATATGATTTGTAAGATTCCACGCTGGGACCTTACCAAATTTGCTGGCGTATCACGCCACCTCGGTTCATCCATGAAGTCGGTCGGTGAGATTATGAGCATCGGACGTTCATTTGAAGAGATGATCCAAAAGGGACTCCGCATGATTGGACAGGGTATGCACGGATTTGTAGGCAATGACCACACACGCTTCGATGACCTCGACGATGCATTGGCAAACCCAACAGACCTCCGTATCTTTGCCATCGCACAGGCCATGGAAGAAGGATATACTATCAAGCGTATCGAGGAATTGACCAAGATTGACGTATGGTTCCTTGAACGATTGAAGCATATTGTTGACCTGAAACATCAGTTGATGGAATACAATGCCGTAGAAGACGTACCCGCCGCCCTTATGCTTGAAGTGAAACAGGCAGGATTCTCAGACTTTCAGATTGCACGTTTCGTACTCAAGCCACAGAGTGGCAATATGGAGAAGGAAAACCTCAAAGTACGTGAGATCCGCAAACAGATGGGTATCATGCCTTCGGTAAAACGCATCCCTACTGTAGCATCTGAACATCCAGAACTGACCAACTACTTGTATTTCACCTATACACACACACCAGCATTTGCTACCCCCGACGGCAAAGCATACAAGACCGCACACGACATCAGCTATTATAAGAACGAGAAATCTGTAATCGTTCTCGGTTCTGGCGCCTATCGCATCGGTTCAAGCGTAGAGTTCGACTGGTGTTCGGTTAATGCAATCAACACTGCACGCAAACTCGGCTACAAGTCGATCATGATCAACTACAACCCCGAAACCGTATCGACCGACTACGACATGTGTGACCGCCTCTATTTCGACGAACTGTCGTTAGAGCGTGTTCTTGACGTCATCGATCTTGAAATGCCACGCGGTGTCATCGTCTCTGTAGGTGGACAGATTCCAAACAACTTGGCAATGAAGCTCTACCGTCAGGGCGTTCCTGTATTGGGCACCTCTCCAGTTGATATTGACCGTGCAGAGAACCGCGACAAGTTCTCTGCCATGCTCGATAAACTAGGAATTGACCAGCCACGTTGGCGCGCTCTGACTTCGTTCGACGATATCAAGGAGTTTGTAGATGAAGTTGGTTATCCCGTACTGGTACGTCCATCCTATGTACTCTCAGGTGCAGCCATGAACGTATGTTACGACGATGAAGAATTGCATCGTTTCTTGAATATGGCAACCGAAGTATCCAAGGAGTTCCCCGTAGTGGTAAGCCAGTTCATGCAGGAAACCAAAGAGATTGAGTTTGATGCTGTTGCCGACAAGGGTGAGGTTATTGAATATGCCATCTCTGAGCATGTGGAATATGCCGGTGTCCACTCTGGTGACGCAACCATGGTATTCCCCGCACAGCATATCTATTTCTCAACTATCCGCCAGATTAAGAAGATTTCCCGCAAGATTGCACAGGAACTCAACATCAGCGGACCATTCAACATCCAGTTCCTTGCCAAGAACCGTGAGGTGAAGGTTATCGAATGTAACCTGCGTGCATCACGCTCATTCCCCTTCGTATCGAAGATTCTGAAGCGCAATTTCATCGAGACATCAACCAAGATTATGCTTGATGCTCCCTATTCTCGTCCAGCCAAGAGCGAGTTCGACATCGACCACATCGGTGTCAAGGCATCACAGTTCTCATTTGCCCGTCTGCAGAATGCCGATCCCGTACTCGGTGTTGATATGAGCTCTACCGGTGAGGTAGGCTGTCTGGGCGATGACCTCAACGAGGCTTTGCTCAACGCACTCATCGCCACTGGCTACCGTCTTCCCAAGAAGAGCGTTCTCATCTCTTCAGGAGCCGCAAAGGGTAAGGTTTCATTGCTCGAACCAGCCAAACAACTCGTCAAGAAGGGTTACGAGGTATATGCCACACCAGGCACAGCCAAGTTCTTCAATGAGAATGGTGTGAAAGCCACTGCCGTCAACTGGCCCGATGAGGAAGGCGACAACAATATCATGCAGATGATTGCTGACCACAAATTCGACTTGATTGTCAACGTTCCCAAGAACCACACCAAGCGCGAATTGACCAATGGTTATCGCATTCGTCGCGGCGCCATCGACCACAACATCCCCTTGATGACCAATGTGCGTCTGGCAAAAGCCTTCATTGAAGCCTTCACTGCCCTCCGACTTGAAGACATCAAGATCAAGAGTTGGCAGGAATACAATGCTTAATAACAAATATGATTAGATATTATCTCATACTCCTGTGCATGTTGTTCACAATAGGGCTTCATGCACAGGAGTCTCCTAATTCACGTCAAGCGCGGCGTATGTTCAACGAGGCCTATCAAAAGGTTTATGGTCCTCAAGGTTCACGTTTAAGCTATAGTGTCAATATCATAGGCATCTACAAAGCCCAAGGAACTATCTGGACCAAAGGGAAAAGCAGTAAATTTGTAGAAGACCGCTACACAGCATGGAACGACCAAATCACCTACACCCGTGTAGATCGGAAGAAGAGAACCGTTACCATCTATCGTTCTGACGATGAATCACGCGATAAATATGCCTCAAAATTCACATTCAAGCCCGACAACTACAACTACCATATTGCTAACGACAAGCGTGGTTATGTCATCACACTAAAGGCAAAAAAGGGCGTTAAGGGCATTAAAGAGGCTGATGTACTGCTCGACCACCACACACGAAATCCCATCAGCATCCGTGTGAAGGTAGGCTTTTTCCACACTACAATAAAAATAACCAATTTCAAAACGGGTGGTATCAGCGATCAAGCATTTGTATTCCCCCGTCAGCAATACAGCAATTACGGAATTATCGACAACAGATAAGACAATGGAGAAAAAAGGATTGGTACTTGAAGGCGGTGCTATGCGCGGACTATGGACTGCTGGCGTCATCGATGTGATGATGGAAGCAGGCATTAAGCCCGACGGTATCATCGGCGTATCTGCAGGCGCAGCATTCGGTTGCAACTATAAGTCACAGCAACCAGGACGCGCCATCCGTTATAACAAACGATTCGCCAAAGACAGGCGCTACAGCGGTTGGCATTCACTCTTCCGCTCTGGCGACTATTTCAATGCCGAATTTGCCTACCATATCGTTCCCCACGACTACGACATCTTCGATTCAGAGACATTCGCCAACAATCCCATTGAGTTTACTGTGGTCTGCACAGATGTAACAACAGGAAAAGCAGTCTATCATCAATTAGACCATATTGATTATGAAACATTGGAGTGGATACGTGCCTCTGCCTCCATGCCTATGGTTTCAAGAGTTGTTCCTATCGGCAATCACCAACTGCTCGACGGTGGTGTCAGCGACTCCATTCCTTTGGCCTATTACGAGAGTCAGGGTTATAAACGTAACATCGTCATCCTAACCCAACCAGCAGGCTATCGCAAGTCTCATAACGCTCTGATGCCTCTCATGCGTTTGGCACTCCGTCATTATCCCAATATGATAGAAGCCATGGATCAGCGCCATCTGATGTATAACAGTCAATTGGACTATGTGACACAAGCAGAAAATGAAGGTCGATGCCTTGTCATTCGTCCGGAAGGCAAGATTCCCATTGGCCATCTCTGCCATGACCCCAAACGCATGCAACTGGTTTATGAACTGGGACGCGAAGTAGGTTACAAGCAGTTGGATGCCATCAAGGAATATTACCGTTAAATACCCCTCTGCATCAATACGCACTATACAGACGATTACAATTAGTGTATAGCGCAATCAGAATAAAAGAATATCAATTAGAAGGAAACAGTAGAATATGAGAATCGACATTATCAGTGTATTACCCGAAATGATTGAGGGCTTTGTTCACGAAAGCATTCTTGCACGTGCCGAAACGAAAGGGCTGGCGGAAATCCGCCTGCACAACCTGCGTGACTACACGCTCGACAAATGGCGTCGTGTGGATGACTATCCGTATGGCGGTTCTGCCGGAATGGTCATGCAGTGTGAGCCTATTGACCGATGTATTACTGCCCTGAAGGCTGAGCGTGATTACGACGAGGTGATATTTACCTCACCCGATGGTGAGCAGTTCAATCAACATATTGCCAACGACCTATCATTGAAAGGCAACCTTATCATCCTCTGCGGTCACTATAAAGGTATTGACCAGCGCGTTCGCGACCATCTCATCACAAGGGAAATATCTGTTGGCGATTACGTGCTGACAGGAGGCGAACTGGCAGCCGCCATCATTGCCGATGCTGTTGTACGTGTAGTGCCTGGCGTGATTGGTGACGAACAGAGTGCTCTGTCTGACTGTTTCCAGGATGATCTATTGGCAGCCCCAATCTATACTCGCCCTGCCGACTATAAAGGTTGGAAAGTACCAGAGATTCTGCTTAGCGGTAACGAGGCCAAAATCAAAGAATGGGAATTGGAACAGGCCTTAGAACGCACACGCCGTCTCCGCCCCGACCTATTGGGCGAATAATCCAAACAGCCCCTACAAAATAATTTCCATCTGATTTTGCAATCAACAAGATGCAAAGTCAGATGGAATTGTTATACTCCAGTCAATTGTTCCTGATTGACAAAGCGTTCACCAAGCATAAAGCCCTCCTCATAGAGCCGTTCCAGTTTTTCCACATCACGTGTTACTCTTCCCACCTCCATGGGTCGTTCTGGACGTATGACCATGATCTCTCCCCAATCCTCCATACGTTCGATAAGTTCCAACTGGCGATTGTATTCCGCAACACGACGACTCAATGCCACACGCAGTCTGGGATAACGAGAATACACAAAACGCGGCACCTTCAAATCAGGTTCCGACGAGCGATAGCCACGGTTTCTCGTCAATATCACCACATGTTCAGTATGTCCAGTATCCATGGAACGCACAACCGGAATACTATCTACAATACCTCCGTCAAGCATCGGTATTCCATCAACCTTAGTAATCTGTGCCACAAAAGGCAAAGAAGAACTCGCCTTGACAATCTGTGTAAGACGCTGGTGGTCGTAACGCTCGGAGAGATATTCCGCCCTTCCCGTCAAACAATTTGTGGTGACGGCTTCAAACACAGCTGGATTATGTTCATAGGTATCATAATCGTAAGGCACAATCTCATTTGGAAAACGATCATAAAGAATGTTTGCATCGAATATCGTACCATCTTTGATGAGTTTCTTAAGCGAAATATAATCATATTTCTTCAACATATCAATATTGGAGTAACGTGCCCTTCGTGCTTGATGGCTCATATACGACAATCCATTACAGGCACCCGCCGATACTGCCACAACATATGGAAACCATATCTCATGTTTCATAAAGGCATCAAGAACACCCGAAGTGAATACGCCACGCATTCCTCCACCTTCCAATACCAATCCTGTTTTAGCGGTTATTTTCATATTTCTCTCCCGTTATCGTTGTTCATACAATCTTATTTCGGCTGCAAAAGTAGTATTTTTTGAGTTAACAGACAAATCACAACTATAAAAACATTGAAAAATGGCATATCTATCGATTATTTTTCGTAACTTTGCGCATACTGAAAACCAATTTCTATAAGATATGAAAAAGATTCTCGTTTCTCTCTGCCTAACACTGGCAACAATGACCGTCAGCGCCAAGACTTATTCCGTCAGTTCGCCCAACGGACTGATTACCGTCAATGTGTGCACCGACAATCAACTACAATGGGATATCCGAAAGGATAATACCGTCATACTGCAACCATCCGCAATCGGACTGAAAACCGACATCATGGATTTCGGACAGAACGTCAAGGTAAAGAAGACTCGTTCGTCAAACGTGAGGAAGTCTTCCGGCAACTATGGCCTACTGCAAATGGTATGCAATGGTCTGATTGTCGAGTTTCGTGTGTTCAATGATGCAGCAGCCTATCGCATCGTCCCCACCAAACCCTTGGCAAAGGTAGTCAACGAGACCGCAGAATTTCGTTTCGCTGCAGACTATGAAGCATTCATCCCTTACGTCAACGACAATCGTGCAGGAGAGCGCTGGTGCTACTCGTTTGAGTCATACTACGACCGTCAGCGTCTCTCTCAGATGTTTGCAGACTCACTTGCTATCACTCCCACAGCCATCTGTCTCCCAGAAAAGCGCAAAGCCGTTGTGATGGAGGCAGACGTAGAAAACTATCCCGGCATGTATCTCAAAAAGGGGAAAGGCAATAGTCTTCAGGCAGCATTTCCTCCCCTGCCATTAGAAGAGGAGATAGGCGGTTACAATCGTCTGAACCTTGTACCCACACAACGTGCAGAACATATTGCCGAAAACGTAAGTCGCCTGCCATGGCGCATCGTTGTGATCAGCGACTCAGACCGTGAACTATTGGGCAACGACATTGCACGCCGCCTTGGTCCTGTATGCCGCCTGACAGACACCTCATGGATTAAACCCGGGAAGGTAGCATGGGACTGGTGGAACAACACCAACCTGACAGGTGTCGATTTCCGTGCCGGCATCAATACGGAAACTTATAAATACTTCATCGACTTTGCCCGCAAGAACAAACTCGAATACATCATCATTGATGAAGGATGGAGTGATCCCGAAGACCTACTCCACTTCTCTGACAAGATGGATATGGCAGGCATCATCGACTATGCCCGTCAACAGGGTGTCGGTGTCATTCTCTGGTCGTCATGGCGCAACCTCATTCAAAGAGGTCATGAAAAGATGGAAGAGATTATGAAACACTATGGTGATATGGGTGTGAAAGGCTTCAAGGTTGACTTCTTCGACCGTGACGACCAACGTGTCATCCAGTCTGTCTATGAAGTAGCCGCATGTGCAGCACGCCATCACCTTTTGCTCGACCTTCACGGCATGCGTCCTTTCGGCGTACAGATAGCATATCCCAATATCGTCAATTTCGAAGGAGTGAAAGGTCTGGAGAACTCGAAATGGGAACCACGTGTCGGTGACGGTCCACTCCACGACCAACCCATGTACGACGTCACCATCCCCTACCTCCGTGCGTTGCCTGGTCCGTTTGACTATACTCCAGGCGCTATGGTCAATGCCGTTCGATCACAGTTCTTCGGCAACAACGACCATCCCATGAGTCAAGGCACCCGTGTTCATCAAATGGCTATGTACACCCTGTTTGACGCTCCACTCCAGATGTTGGCTGACAGTCCTTCAAAATACATGCAGAATCAAGAATGTACCGATTTCATTGCTGCCGTTCCTACCGTCTTCGACGAGACAGTCGCCCTGGCCGGTGAGATGGGCGAATATGCTGTAGTTGCCCGTCGCAAAGGAAACACCTGGTATGTAGCAGCCATGACCAACTGGACAGCACGCCATCTGACTATAGACTGTTCGTTCCTTGGCGATCACCGCGCCACAGCCGACATCTTTGCCGATGGCATCAATGCTGATCGCGAAGCAACCGACTACCAGCATCAACGCATTGAAGTAGATGGCAAGAGCCGTCTGCCCATCTATATGGCTCCGGGTGGAGGATGGACCGCCATCATCCGCTGACATATAGCTATCATCAAGAGATAAGAGTTCGATGGAATCATTGCTTCCACCGAACTCTTCTTTTTGTAGTCCAAAGTAAAAGTGCTTCAACAATCACTACTATCTTGCCTTTGTCATCAAATAAAAAAGGCAACATGCAACAATCATGACACTACTCGAAATAGCATAACAGTCACTTTTGTCCCGCCTTGACACTCTTTAT
>SAMEA3663064__coassemble_361_pt1 | contig 33268 bp, 29 predicted proteins | sample SAMEA3663064__metabat2_high_PE_003 | metagenome-assembled genome bin SAMEA3663064 (sample SAMEA3663064) | pig gut metagenome | biome: pig gut; feature: pig-associated habitat; material: faeces | place: France | collected 2012 | reverse complement strand
CGAATAAGTGAGCAGAATACAAAGGAAAATCGAATTTTTCTTTGGATTATCGAACTGACGAGCGAAGTTTCTCCCACTATCTTCCCATCATCCTCCCATAGTTTTCCGCAAATAATGGGACTTACTTGGGACTTACTTGGGATCTCCCCATCAAGCAACAAACCGACATCCCGAAAGCATCCCGAAGGCATCCCGAAGGAAATACGTGAGTTTTATTGATCAAATACCCACCGAACACCTGTCAAACATCGGTCGTTGGAAAGAAAGTGGAGAATGTTGTTCTAAGATTTTGCCAAACCTCAGGCATGAAGGGTTTCATCTATTCTCTTCGTCTTCCTCCATTTCCTTTCGGCGTTTGGCTTCTGCCATCTCTTGGAAGTTCTTCTTTTTCAGTTCGAAGTTGGTACCCAGATATTTCTCTTTCACCACAGGATTGACCGCTAATTCTTCAGGACTACCTTGAAAGAGAATGCGACCTTCGAAGAGCAGATAGGCACGGTCGGTAATGTTAAGAGTTTCGTGCACATTATGGTCGGTTATCAGAATACCAATGTTGCGATATTTCAGTTGCCAAACTATCTGCTGAATATCTTCCACGGCAATAGGGTCAACGCCGGCAAACGGTTCGTCGAGCATGATGAATTTGGGCTCAATAGCTAAGCAACGAGCAATCTCCGTACGGCGTCGCTCACCACCAGAAAGCTGGTCACCCTTATTCTTTCTCACCTTTCCAAGGCGAAACTCCTTGATCAGGCTTTCAAGTTTTTCGAGCTGATAGTCACGTGGTTTGCCGGTCATTTCCAATACCGAGAGAATATTGTCCTCTACCGACATCTTGCGAAACACAGATGCCTCCTGTGCCAAATAGCCGATACCGGCACGAGCACGCTTATAGACAGGATAGTCTGTCACCTCCTCGTCGCCGAGATAGATGTGTCCGCCATTGGGAACAACCAATCCGGTTGTCATATAGAACGATGTGGTTTTGCCGGCTCCGTTAGGACCCAACAGTCCTACAATTTCACCTTGTTTCACATCGAAACTCACATCGCTCACCACGGTGCGCTTGCCATATTGTTTGACCAGACCCTCGGTGCGCAACACCAACTGTTCCGGCTTATTGTTCGTAATTTCGTCCATTGCCATGTATCTTTTCATGTGCAAAGGTAGTGTAAACTGCGTGAATTTCAAAGAAAAACTTGTTTTTTCTCTCAGTTTACACTACCTTTGCATTCAATTAAGCATATTATCCTATGAAACTATTACACAACTGGCTGACACATTTCGGCCAATTCATCATATTGATGGGGCGCACTTTTTCGCGTCCAGAGCGGATGCGTATGTTCTTCAAGGAATATACGAAAGAGATGGCGCAACTGGGCATCAACTCCATCGGCATCGTACTGCTGATCTCTTTCTTCATCGGAGCTGTCATCTGTATCCAGATGAAACTCAACATCCAAAGTCCATGGATGCCCCGATGGGTCAGCGGCTACACCACTCGTGAGATTATGTTGCTGGAGTTCTCATCAAGTATCATGTGTCTGATACTGGCGGGAAAAGTCGGATCAAACATCGCATCGGAGATTGGCACGATGCGCGTCACCCAACAGATTGACGCACTCGACATCATGGGTGTAAACTCAGCATGCTACCTCATCCTGCCCAAGATTCTCGGCATGGTGACCATCATGCCGCTATTGGTCATCTTCTCATCAGCAATGGGTATCATAGGTGCTTACGGTACAGCATACATAGCCCACATACTCCCACCCGACGACCTCACACTGGGACTGCAACACGATTTCCAACCATGGTTCGTATGGATGAGCATCATCAAGAGCTTGTTCTTCGCCTTCATCATATCGGCAGTACCCTCCTATTTCGGCTACAACGTAGAAGGCGGTTCGGTCAATGTGGGCAAAGCCTCAACAGACGCTGTCGTGTCGTCGAGCGTACTCATCCTATGTTCCGATGTATTCCTCACCCAACTGCTCTCATGAGCCTAACCACAATATTTCCAACATTCCAATACACTTGCAACAATGATTGAGGTAAAAGACCTATATAAGAGTTTCGACGATAAAGAGGTACTGAAAGGTATCAACACCATATTTGAAGATGGAAAAACCAATCTGATTATCGGTCAGAGCGGTAGCGGAAAAACGGTATTGATGAAAAATCTGGTGGGACTGCTTGAACCTACGAGTGGACAAGTGCTATACGATGGAAGAGACTTCGTACAGATGTCGAAACAGGAAAAGGTGATGATGCGCCGAGAAATGGGCATGATTTTCCAAAGTGCTGCACTATTCGACTCACTCACAGTACTGGAAAACGTGATGTTCCCACTCGATATGTTCTCGCCCATGACACTTCACGAACGCACACAACGTGCACGCGAATGTCTCGACCGTGTCAATCTGATTGGCGCTGAAAAAAAATATCCCGGTGAAATCTCAGGAGGTATGCAGAAACGAGTTGCCATCGCACGAGCTATCGCACTCAACCCACGCTACCTCTTCTGCGACGAACCAAACTCTGGTCTCGACCCTAAGACATCATTGGTCATCGACGACCTACTCCACTCCATCACCCATGAATTTGGCATTACCACCATCATCAATACACACGACATGAACTCCGTGACAACCATCGGCGAAAACATACTTTTCATCTACGAAGGTCACAAAGAGTGGCAGGGAGTTTCGGCAGACATCATGCAATCTACCAATAAGCGACTGACCGACTTCATCTTTGCCAGCGATCTGCTCAAAGAGATGCGATCACTCGTCAACGAGCATCGGGCTAAACAGTAACCATCTGCCCTACTGTTGCACACAGCATCAACAGCATGCCCCCCATAAAGCACATCCACCTTATTATATATAAGGAAAACATAAAAATTCATTTCCAATACTATTCATAACCAAAACTTAAAATGATGAAAAAAACACTATTGACACTCGTCGCAGCAAGCGCACTCACAGCTACGGCACAAAATCCCATCAAGGTCAATCAAGTGGGCTATTATGTCAATGAATCCAAAGTTGCCGTTGTTGAACCAACGGGAAAAAGCAGCAACTTTATTCTGAAAGACCACAACGGACGCAAAGTGTGGAGCGGAAAAGCCGTACGAACACTCAAGTCCCCCTTCAACAACAAAGTGCGACAGGTTGTAGATTTCTCTACCGTAACAAAACCAGGCACCTACACCCTGACTGCAGGTAAGAACAAACAAACCATCAACATCGCCGAACATCCATACAACGAGGCGCTGAAGGCTGCCATCAAGGCCTTCTATCTACAGCGCACAGGAACGGACATCGAAGCTAAATACGCTGGAGCCTTTGCCCGAAAAGCAGCTCATCCCGACACTCGAGTTCTCATACACCCATCGGCAGCATCACCCAAGCGCCCTGCCGGAACGGTCATTTCCTCGCCAAAAGGTTGGTATGATGCTGGCGACTACAATAAATATATCGTCAACTCTGGATTCACCATCGGCCTGATGTTACAAGCTTACCAGTTAAACAAAGAACATTTCGAACAGATCGATACGCAAATTCCAGAATCAAACAACAACGTGCCCGACCTCTTGGACGAAATCATGTACAATCTGGAATGGATGCTGACCATGCAGGATCCCGACGACGGAGGTGTCTATCACAAACTGACCACTCCCAATTTCGAAGCATTCGTCATGCCTGTGGATTGCAAACAAGACCGCTATGTGGTGCAAAAGAGCACGCAGGCAGCACTCGACTTTGCTGCTACAATGGCACTCGCAGCACGTATCTACAAGGATTATCCACAATATCAACCATTCTGCAAGATAGCTGCCAACGCTGCACAACGTGCATACGCATGGGCTGTGAGATTCCCCAAAAACTACTATACACAGCAAGACAACAACAGCAAGTATGACCCTGACGTCAACACAGGAACATACGATGACAACGATGCAGACGATGAATTCTTCTGGGCAGCTACAGAAATGTATCTCACAACAGGAGAACAAGGATACCTTGAACAGGCTCGAGCCTTCGCTCCCAAACAGTTCACCCTGCCCACATGGGGCAACGTTGCCGGACTGGGCATCTTCCAATGGCTCAATCAGGAACTGCTACAAACTAAAGAGGCTGGAAAACTCAAGACTTGCTGCATGAAGAAATCACTCAAGACATTCTGTGACGAAGATATCAAGGCGCTCGCCACATCACCCTTCTACTCTATCTTCGGCAACAGCGCATCCGATTTTATTTGGGGAAGCAACTCTGAAAAATGTGCAGGACGAGGTATTGCACAGATGTACCAATACGCCCTTACCAAAGACAATACCTACCGCAAAGCTGCCATCACCACTATCGACCACATCTTCGGACGCAATGCCACGGGCTATTGCTATCTGACTGGCTTTGGCACACAGCGCGTCATGCATCCTCACCAGCGTATTTCGGCAGCCGACGGCATTGAAGAACCACTGCCGGGATTTCTCGCAGGAGGTGCTAATAGTGGTCAACAGGATGCAAAGAATGTGCCTGCTTACCCATCGTCATCACCCGATGAATCATACCAAGATCACGAAGGCAGTTACGCTTCCAATGAAATTGCCATCAACTGGAATGCTTATCTCGTTGCCCTACTTGGTTTCTTGAAATAAGACAAACAGCTTCTATCATACAAGCGCACACCCAAGAATAATAGGTGTGCGCTTATATTTTTTCAAATCGTAAGATCGGGAATATGCGGAAAAACGGCAAACCGATTTCCTATCGGTCAAACAAGATAGAATCAAACGTTCTTTTTCTCCTGACGTTCCTCTTCTATATCCTTGCGCGACTTTGACTTAACCACCAGCCAAACACCGCTGAACACCAGCACCACAGCCAAAACATGAGTTAGCTTCATCGTACTAATACCCATGATGAGTGAAGCCGCAACAGCCACAATAGGTTGCACATAGTTATAGACCGACACCACCGTGGGACGCAACGTGCGCTGACCTATCATGGTCAGAATATAACAGAAGAACGTGCCACACACCACAACATAACCCACTTCTATCCAGGTCAGCAACGGAATAGGCTGGCTGATTACCCCATAGACATGGTAAGAACTAAGCGGGAGAAGCATCAGCGTAGCCCATGAGAACATATACTTGTTGACCGTAAACACATTATAACGCTTGATGAGCGGATTGAATAACGATAAATAAAGGGCAAACGAGAACTGCGCAAACAAGCAAAGCAAATCGCCACGTATATCTCCAACACGTGCGTCAGCATGAGCTGCCGAACTCAGAATAAGAATCAAAGCACCGCTGCATCCCATCAACACTCCTAACGCCTTCTTGCCGGTAATGGGTTCACGCAGGATAAGTGCCGCCAATATCATGGCAAAGATAGGCATCGACGTAGTGACGATGCTCGCATTAATAGGTGAAGTGATGCTCAGTCCGATAGTAAAACAACATTGATTGAATAGCAAACCCGTAAGAGCTGCACCGATAAACATCAGACGGTCACGCCATGGCACCTGCTCTTTCGGAGCAAACAACGAAGCAATCCAAAACAGCAGACATGCTCCTGCCACACGAAAGCTAACCATCGTAATACCATCAAATCCATGGAGCATTGCATCTTTGCCTACTGGCGACATTAATCCCCAACCCGCACAAGCTCCAAACATGGCGAGATGGGCTATTAAGGCTTTACTTTTTTTCATGCGGCAAAAGTACTATAATCTGCCGGAATAATGAAACAGAAAGGATAAAATTAGAATCTGAATGGATAAAATTACCTAAAAACAATACTTTTTTCCACAAACATCGAGTGCGAATTTGGAAATTTTCACGAATTACACTATCTTTGCAACAGATAGCCACCCAACAAACCACATAGGTTTGAAAGCATGAAATAACGTTTCTATAAGCATTAACTTAGTGGCAGACATAATAGTGACAGACATAAAACTTAAGACTATGCAGAAGTATGCAGACTATATCAAAACGATAGAGATCGATGCTCTTTGGAGTGGCAAGAAACACATTGTCTGGGACCTCGATCCGAAAGTCAATGTCCTCAGCGGCATCAACGGCGTGGGCAAATCCACCATTCTCAACAAGGTGGTAAGAAGCGTTGGGGTAAACGGCGATATTGTCAACCATCTGTTGAAAGGCGTACATCTGACTACCGCACCCGAAGATGCCACACATATCCGCTTTGACTTGATTCGTTCACTCGACAGCAACCTCTCGCAGACATTCTCCGAGAGTGAGGGATTCATACATCAAGCCTTGTCAGTACTGGCTGGCGTAGGGGGCGGTTCACTACTCGATCTGCAACTCTACCAGCTTCAACGCAAATATCTCGACTATCAGGTGAACATCGGCAACCGTATTATCGAAGCCCTGCAACGGGGCGATGCCCACATGGCTCAGCAGTTGTCAGAACCTAAAAAGCGTTTCCAAGACATGGTTGATGAACTCTTTGCCGAAACAGGTAAGAAGATGGTACGCAAAGAGAATGAAATTCGTTTCACACAGATTGGCGAGACGCTACTGCCTTACCAGTTGTCGAGCGGTGAGAAGCAGATGCTTGTCATCCTACTCACCGTACTTGTAGAGGATCATCAGCCCTATGTGCTCTTCATGGACGAACCAGAAGTGTCGCTACACATCGAATGGCAGAAACGCCTCATCGAGCTCATCGTAGAGCTTAACCCGAATGTTCAGATCATACTCACCACCCACTCACCTGCCGTCATCATGAGCGGATGGTTGGATAAGGTGACAGAGGTCAGCGATATTACGGTATGAGCAGCAGACTGACAGATCATATCAACAGCCAGTATTTCGAAGCCGCCAACAGGCTGACATCGAAACAAGCACGTAGGCGCATTGTGGCTTACGTGGAGAGTTACGATGATATTTATTTCTGGCGGACGGTGCTCAGTCGCTATGAAAATGAGCAACGCTACTTTGAAGTGATGTTGCCCTCACACCGCAAACTGGAACGTGGGAAGAAGTCGGTGCTAATGAATTTTGTAGAAGGACATGTGGGCGAAGACATGATAGCTTGCGTTGATGCTGACTACGACTACCTTATGCAAGGCCGCACTCCTCAGTCGAAAAAGATATTGGAAAGCCCATACGTGTTCCACACCTATGCTTATGCTATAGAGAATATGCAGTGTTATGCGCCATCGCTCCATGAAGTTTGTGTGGCAGTAACCCTCAACGACCATCGTATTTTCGATTTCGAAGATTATTTCCAGCAGTACAGCCAAGCCATCTTTCCACTCTTCGTTTGGTCGGTATGGGCTTATCGCACCGGCAACCACAACCGTTTCTCGCTTACCGATTTTTCAAGAGTTACTGACCCTGGAGGCTTCAGCGTAGGACATCCACAAACCTCTATCGACCATCTGCGCCGTAAGGTTACTTCGCGCGTTCACCTCTTACAGAATCAATTCCCAGGCAATAAGGCTCAATACCTTCAGACCAAAGAAGACATCAAAGCGTTGGGAATCACTCCCGACACTACCTATCTCTATATTCAGGGCCATTCGCTCTTCGACAATGTGGTGGTGCCCATACTCACTAAAGTGTGCAATCGACTGCGGCAGGAGCGACAGGATGAGATCATGCGCACTTCCTGTCACCATACCCAACGTAAAAACGAGATGTCCTGCTACGAACACTCGTTGCAGGACATCCGTCAGATGTTAAAGAAGAATACGGGGTGTCAGGTTTCACAACCATTCCTTCGGTTGCTTGCCGATCTGTCGGCTTATCTCGATGCGTCATCTGCTACAACCGACGATAGCGACTCCCCGAATCCCGATATAATGCAATCCTGATATTCAGGAGCACACTTTCTTTGCTCAAGAGAGCACGTAGGTTTCCAAGAATTTGATAGTTCCCTCGCTACGCACCTCATTGGCGGTGGCAGGTACCAATACAGTTTCTCCTTCGCGAAACGGCATATTCTCGCCATCAACAGTCAGCGTACCCTCACCCTTCATGCCTATCAAGATGACAAACGAGTCGAGTTCGCTGTAATCAATGGTCATGGGTTCGTCCAAATCATAGACAGCAGTATTGAAATAAGGACACTCTACCAGCAGTTCCCCCTCGTTTTTGCGTGCCTCATAGCGTGTACGATAGTCGGGAAGCACCGTATAATCAATACTCTCCGAAGCCTCTTGGGTGTGTAGCTGACGGTAGTTTCCGTCTTTATCCTTTCGCTTAAAATCATAAATACGGTAAGTCACATCGCTGGTCTGCTGTATTTCAGCCAGGAAACATCCGGCGCCAATGGCATGGATGCGTCCCGCAGGAATGAAGAAGCAGTCGCCTTCCTTGACAGGATATTGCGCCAATGCATCACAGATAGTATCATTAGCCACCATCTCTTTATACTGTTCTGGTGTGATTTGCATCTTCAGTCCATTATAGAGTTTGGCCTCTGGTGCAGAATCCATCACAAACCACATTTCGGTTTTACCGCGACTCTTGCCTTGGCGATGGGCTATTTCATCGGTGGGATGCACTTGGATAGAGAGGTCCTGTCGTGCATCGATAAACTTGATGAGTAATGGGAATTCGGTACCGAAACGCTCGTAGTTGGCCTTTCCCACGAGTTTCTCCTTCATATCATTCACCAATTGATTGAGCGAACGTCCGTCACCCACGGCTATGGTTTCATTATCCTTCACTCCCGAAATCTCCCAGCTCTCGCCAACGTTATCCATTTTTGCGTCGAGATGCTTGAAGGGAATGATGCGGTCGCCACCCCAGAGTGTCTGTTTGAGCAGCGGTTGAAATTTGAATGCTTTCATTTTTTCTCTCGTTAATATAAGTTCTTTAGGGTATTTATTCTGCTGTATTCAATTGTCGGTCCAGAAGCCACGAGTGAAGAGCACCATAACCGACATGATTTCCAGACGTCCTACAAGCATGAGAAACGAACAGATCCATTTGATGCCATCAGGCAGTCCTGCCCACGACATCACAGGACCGATCTCTGTTCCGAGAGTTGGTCCGACATTGCTCATACAACTCAGCGCTATCGTAATGGCATTGGTATTGTCAATGCCGGCAGCAATCATAATAGTAGCGGAAATAAGACACATCACCACATAGAGTGCAAAAAAAGCCAATAGCGTCGCCACCTTTGAAGAAGGCACATTCTGTCCGTTGACCTTGATAGGCAGTACGGCACTGGGATGGAGTATCTGCCGAAACTCATTCTGCATGGCTTTGAGTACCATCGAACCGCGGATACATTTGAATCCGCCACTGGTACTTCCGGCACAAGCTCCAAGAAACATACATATTCCGAGTATCACCCAAGTGATATGGGGCCACGCTCCAGCATCGTCGTTGAAGAGTCCTGTGGTGGTAATAAACGACACCACTTGGAACAAGGCACATCGGAAAGCGCGTTCTGTGCCGTAACCATTATTATAGATCAGTATGGCCATGATAACGATAGCTGAGAAAGACACTACAAAGAGATAGAGTCTGAACTCCGAGTTTTGCACCAGTTGTCGCAGTTGCCGTTTAAAGATTACTATATATAATAAGGTAAAGTTGATTCCCGATAGAAATTGGAACAAGAGTGACACATATTCTACGGCAGCACTATGATAGTGTTCCACACTGTCGTTATGGGGTGCAAATCCTCCCGTTGCAGTAGTTGACATTGAATAGTTCACACTGTCAAACCATTCCATCCCTGCCGCATAATACGAAAGGATACAAGCTACAGTAAGCACAAGGTAGATGCTGCAAATCCATTTAGCATTGGTGCTCAACCGTGGGTGCATCTTGGTGCGCACAGGGCCAGTAGCCTCAGCGGCAAACACCTTGACGCTTCCACCCACCAACGAGGGTAGAATGGCAATGGTGAAGAATACGATGCCCAGTCCACCAATCCATTGTGACAGAGATCTCCAGAAGAGTAATGCATGGGGCAGTCGCTCCACGTCGTCGAGAATGGTGGCTCCCGTGGTGGTAAATCCCGACATGGTTTCAAAGTAGGCATCTGTCACGCTGTTGATGTATCCTCCGATGATATAGGGCAACATTCCAAACAAGCTATAGAGCAGCCACGATAGTGTGACTACGAGATAAGCAGTTCGCCGGCTCATGTCGTTGGTTGCGTTACGTCCCAAGTATTTGAATATGAAGCCGCAACATCCAGTGAAGAGAGACGAGATGAGAAATGCCATGATGTCATCCTCTTGGTAGCATCCCGCCATGAGGGCACATCCGCCCATCAGCAGTCCAAGCATGATGAGCAGTGATCCCAGAATCTTGTATAGTAACTTCGCCTCTACCATATTGTCGATGGTTTGAAGTATTTTTCGAGGTTTTTCAGGTTGTGCTCATGACAGAACATCATGACAGAATCGCCCGGTTCTATCTGTGTGAATCCATTGACAAGGATTCCTTGATTGTTGCGCACCAGTCCACCGATCGTTACACCAATCGGAAGTCCGAGATCCTTCACTGGCTTTTTGGTAATCTTCGATCCTTCTGCAGCCACAAACTCAGCCACGTCAGAATCGACTATCATCAGCGATCTCACATTGCTGACGTCAGCGTCGAGCATCATCTGATAGATATGGCTGGCAGCAATGGTTTTCTTATTGATAATGGTACCGATGTCCAGACTCTCTGCCATCTCCACATAGTCGAGATTTTCCACCATGGCGATGGTTTTCCTCACGCCCAACCGTTTGGCGGTAAGACAGGCAAGGATATTTGTTTCTGCATTGTCGGTCAGTGCGACAAACGCCTGTGTGTTCTGTATTCCCTCTTCCTGAAGCAGTCCGAGGTCGCGTCCGTCACCGTGAATCACCATGGCATCGGTGTCCAACAGCAGTTCGTTGAGTCGTTCACAGCGTTGTTCGTTCTTCTCTATGATTTTCAGATTCATGTATTCAGGCAGTGTCAGTCCCACGCGCACAGCGGTTTTGCTGCCTCCCATGATAATCACGTTCTTCACATCGGCATAGTGTTCCTTTCCGGTGAATTTTCTCACATAGGGTATGTATTCACTGGTGGTCATAAAATAACAGAGGTCTCCTGTGCGGAGTTCATCATTACCACCGGGAATGAGTGTCTCTCCGTTGCGTTTCACAGCCACTACGTGGTACGGTTCTGTTGGTCCACATAGTTCGCGCAGTGGTTGGTTGAGTATCTCGCAGGTCTCTCGCAGTTTAATGCCGAGCATGACGAGTGCCCCGTTGTGCACATCCCATCGTTGTCTGACCCACGACATTTTGAGTCCGTTGGTAATATCTATGGCTGCCAGAACTTCTGGATAGATCAGCGAGTTGATGCCCATCTTCTCGAAGAAGGGTTTAAGGTTTGGAGCGAGATATTCATAGTTGTCGATGCGTGCCACGGTTTTCTTCGCTCCCAGCGAATGTGCAATGATACAAGCATTCATATTCTGGCTCTCGTCGGGAGTGACTCCCACAAAGAGGTCGGCTTTATCTACATTAGCTTCGCGCAGTATTTTGATACTTGTGGGAGATCCCACAACGGTCATGATATCAAACTTGCTATCGAGGTCAGCCAGTCGTTCGGCATTGGCATCGATAAGCACGCAATCCTGATGGTCGCGTGAAAGCAGTTTTGCCAGGTGCACACCTACGGCACCTGCTCCGACTATTACAATCTTCATGATATAATGGCTTTGCGGATGCCCTCGGCATCCAGTCCTACAAGGTGATCGAGTTGTGCCACAGTTCCATGTTCCACAAAATGGTCGGAGGGCAATCCCCGTCTGATTACTTCGGGATGGTAGTGATGATCTGCCATCCATTCTACTACGGCAGAACCGAGTCCTCCGTCTTTCACTCCATCTTCTACAGTGACGATGCGGTCGAAGTGCTCTGCCACTTCGGCAAGGATATTCTCGTCGATGGGTTTGAGGAATCGCATATCGTAGTGTGCCACATCAAGGTCTTCGATGGCTTTTGTCACATGATTACCAATCGGTCCGATGGAGAGCACTGCAGTATGGTGTCCGTCTTTAAGTTTACGTCCTGTGCCCACTGCGATTTCCTCAAGTGGACAACGCCAGTTGTGCAATACTCCTCCGCCACGTGGATAGCGGATGACAAACGGCCCTTTGTCGGGCAATTGTGCGGTGTACATCAGCCGGCGCAGTTCATGTTCGTCCATGGGCGATGCGATAGTAAGATGTGGAATGGGCCTGAGTGCTGCCAAGTCGAAGGCTCCATGGTGTGTTGGTCCGTCTTCGCCCACCAGTCCTGCCCGGTCGAAACAGAACACTACATGCAGTTTGAGCAGTGCCACATCGTGTATGATATTATCGAAAGCACGTTGTGCAAAGGCGCTGTAGATATTGCAGAAGGGGATGAGCCCGTCTTTCGCCATTCCCCCTGAGAAGGTCACAGCGTGTCCTTCGGCTATTCCCACATCAAAAGTGCGGTCTGGCATGGCTTGCATCATGATATTCATGGAGCATCCTGTGGGCATGGCAGGAGTCACTCCCACTATCTTCGGATTCTGCTCTGCCAGTTCCAGCAACGTATGTCCGAACACATCTTGATAGCGTTGTGGTTTGTCGGGTGACTGGTCAACGAGTCTTTCTCCTGTGGCAGGATCGAATTTTCCAGGTGCGTGCCAAGTCGTTACGTCTTGTTCTGCTGGTGCATAACCGTGTCCTTTCTGTGTGTGGAGGTGCAACAGTTTCGGACCTTTCATGTCTTTCATCTGTTTCAGTATGCGCACCAGTTCTCCGACATTATGTCCATCAAACGGTCCAAAATATCTGATGTTCATGCCATCGAAGATATTCTGCTGATGGCTGATGGCAGATTTCATGGCATTCGACAGTCGGATGAGTCCTTTGCGTCGGTCTTCGGGCAGTAGTCCCCATTGATGCAGTTTACTTGAAATTTTAAACCGCAGTGCATTATAGGTTTCGTTGGTACTGAGGTTGAGCAGATATTGCTTCATGCCTCCCACCGACTGGTCTATCGACATATTGTTATCGTTGAGAATGATAAGCATGTCGTTGGGCGACGAACTGACGTTGTTGAGACCTTCAAAGGCGAGGCCGCCGCTAAGTGCTCCGTCTCCTATAACAGCCACCACATGTCTGTTGGTATTTCCAGTTTTCTTTGCTGCAACAGCCATACCGAGTGCTGCCGAAATAGAGTTGCTCGCGTGACCACACGCAAAGGTATCGTATGGACTTTCCTCTGGCGACGGGAAGGGTTTGATGCCTCCGAGTTTTCTATTGGTACAGAACTTTTCGCGTCTGCCTGTCAGTATTTTATGGCCGTATGCCTGATGGCCTACATCCCATACGATGCGGTCTTCGGGAGTATTAAAGACATAATGCAGTGCTACCGTCAGCTCCACGACTCCGAGGCTTGATGCCAGATGTCCGGGGTTGACAGATAGTTCTTTAACGATATCGTTGCGCAGTTCTTTACAGAGTAATGGAAGTTGTTCAACTTTCAGTTTGCGCAAGTCATCTGGATAAGTGATATGATTCAGTAAATCCACTTTTTCATTCTATTTGCCTACAAAGGTACGATTAAGTGAGAGAAAAACCAAATAAATTTGAGTTTTTCCGAGCGGGAGTACCTAAGGGCATAAGCCCAAAGGTACGATTAAGTGAGAGAAAAACCAAATAAATTTGAGTTTTTCCGAGCGGGAGTATCTTCGCAACACGGTTGCCAAGGTAGTGCAAACCGAGAATTATCATTACTATTAAAGAGATTTCCATAATATATAATATGTTCGCGCGCAATGCATACAGAAATTTGAGTTTTCAAAAAATTTCGACCACTCGAACACCATTACCGTATAACACGCAGTAGTTCTGAGCGTTAAATGGTGGTCGAAGCCCAAGAATTTCGACCACCCTTCGACCACATCGACCACACCTATTGCATCTATCATCAACCCGGACCAACTTAGCGAGCCATGTATATCGATGTATAAATGGGAGTTGTAAGTTTATCACCTTTTCTTCAAACCTTGATAATATTTTTATCAAACGTTGGATAATACCTTTATCAAACGTTGGATAATACTTTTATCAAACGTTGGATAATACTTTTATCAAACGTTGAAAATACCTTTGTCAAACGTTAGGTCATACTTTTGTTAAACGTTGGGCAATACCTTTACCAAACGTTGGACAATACTTTTGCTAACTATTGAACAACACCTTGTCAAAACGTTATTACCCAAAAATTTCAATCAGTTTTATTTCAGAGCGACATCCTTCATTATAGATGGGCATATATGAGGCGGATACGCTTACCACATTCTGTGGTCAATGGTGGTCGAATATTTTTGAAAACTGAATTTTTGGTGCTTTTATATCTGCCGCAGGAGAAAATAAAAAAAAATATCCACCCCGCGTGTCACAAAACTCGCCCATCATACGTTATATAGATGAGTCACGGAAAGAAATAACATGGATCTCGAAGAGTTCAACAAGCGCATCGTTGTGCTGCGACCAACACTGATGGAAGCTGCTAAACACATGAATGGGAATGACGCCTCAGCCGAAGATTTGGTACAGGAGGTCATGCTCAAACTGTGGAGCATGCGCCAGCAACTCGACAGGCACCCTAACCCGAAGGCACTGGCACTGAACATGATACGCCATAAAACCATCGACGAGCAACGCCACAAGCAATTGGAATACGGGCGACCAACGGCAGAACCATCCTCAGAAGAAACCACCCGACATGTGGAACGACAAGACGAACTGCGACTCATAGGCGAAATCATCAATCGGTTGCCTGCCCTACAAGCTCAAGTGCTACGACTGAAAGACATCGAGGGCTACGAGACCGAAGAGATTGCCTCCATCACGGGAGCATCACCAGAAAACATCCGCCAGTGTCTGTCAAGGGCACGAAAGACTATCAGACAGGAATTTATTAAAATGACAATAAGATGATGATCGACAGAAACAAAGTGAAGGTATTGATAGACCGATACATGAACGGCGAGACTACAGCTGACGAAGAGCGACAACTGCGCCACTTCTTCCGCACAGCACAATCTTTGCCCGACGAATGGCTACCGCTGCGGGCCCTCTTTGCCTACGTCGATAGCGAAGCGGAAAATAGTTGTCTGCCTGCCGAAACACAGGTAAAACACAAAACCATCAGCCTCCACCACATCAGGAAATGGTGGTTGGCAGGAGCTGTGGCAGCATCGCTACTACTGGCTACTGGGCTGTTTTGGCCCGATGAAAAAGAAGATCGCAACTTTGCCGTGATTGACGGACAGCGCACCACCAATCAGCACATCGTGGAACAAGAGGCTGAACAGGCACTGCAACTGGTAGCCATCACCGACGAGGAAGCCTTTGGCGCACTCGATGAAATCAACTGACAACGTAAAAATGATACGAGATATGATAAAACGGTTATTATTCACAGTATTATGGACCACCATATCAATGCTTACCGTCCACGCACAGACCGGACTCGAAATAGACAGGGCTTTCACCCGATACGGTCATGAGAAAGGATGCAAAATGGTGGAAATGTACGATGCTCGACTTCGGGGCTATCAACTCCACGTCTATAAGAGTCTGACCTATAAGACACAGGGGAAGGCCATCGACGCACTGCTGAAAACAGACCGAAAGAGGGCGAAGAAAATACGTGAAGTGGTAGAAGACGGACACATCACAGGCGGATACTACATGATGCCCACACTTCCGTCGGGCATGGAGCGCTACATTCTCTTCAGCAACGCTGCCGGTGGACGGGGTGCCCTCATCTATATTGAGGGAAATATCAAGCCCGACGACATCATGAAACTCTGTTACACACGATAAAACGAATCATAAAAGAAACACAAAATATGAAAAAAACAACATTTCTCGCTGCACTGCTCACCATCATAGGAGCAGGCTGCACAATGGCAGAAACTGCACAGGACACCACCTTTGTAGTCAACGACAAACAAATTGTGGTCAACGAAAAAGACGGAGCGACAACCGTGGGCGTTTATAACAACAACGGCAACGAACTGAAGAAAATCAGCGAAACAACCTACGTCGATGGACAGGAAGTGAGTCAGATCTACGTTTCGTCTCCCTTCCTCCGCTCATCATGGGAACGATCCAAACGTAAGAAATTCGAAGCACACAATGCCAACTTCTATTTCGGTTACCGCTATCTGACAAGCGATGCCTTTTCATTCTCTGCAGACCAATCGCTCTACACAAAAAATTCCAACTCCTACGAAATTGGCATTGGCGCCCTCAACGTAGCCATCCCCTTCAACCGTCAGAACAATATCGGACTGGCAATAGGCATGCAGGTGGGATACACACGCCACGCTTTCGACAGCGGACATGCGCTATTCATGGAGGATAATGTGGCAACCGTCAAACCTGTTGAAGCGGAAGAACGCATCCGCAAGAGTTATATGAGTTACTGGTCGATGCGCATCCCCGTCATGTTGGAATACCAGCAATATCTTGGTCGTCGCGATGCTTTCATCGGTGCTGGTTTCTCGTTTGAGTTTCGCGACAAAGAGCATGCACGCTACAAAACCAAGCACGACACCTTCAACTCCGCACGCGATCTGAGCATCCACACAGCAGGAGTCAATTTTGAAGCCTACATGGGATGTGGTGATTTCATGTTTCGCTTCACCACAGGACTCACACCATTATTCAAGGGAGGGCAAGGCCCGAAGGCCCACACCTCCAGTATCGGCATCGGTTTCTGCCTATAATCTCTCACCATCCACTCTCAATAATTATTGCCGGAAAGTACAATCCACTTTCCGGCAATTTCGTTCCATTTCATGACACCTTTTCTCACCATGGCATAATTCAAACGCCCTTCTGTTCTACTCATTTGACTTAACGAAAACGATGACATCGAAAAAAAACACAGCACCGAATAAGGGATTATCATTTGTTTTCCGTCATACAGATGATTTAATTCTAAAATAACAAAACAAAATGAAAACAAACAAATGGTTATTAGCACTACTTCTTATTGTAGCTGCATGCGAGAAAGATGATTCTATTACAACACAAGAATTATCAAGTGAGACCGTCCCTATTGTGTCTGTCGTTTATATACAAAATGGGCACATTTGCAAAACAAGAGCTAATAGTAACGGAACACCAACTTTATGTTTTAAGGATTCTAATAGTCTAACACTGTTTAAAGAACAGTTATCAGAAATGACTGACGAAGAGAAACAAACCATCATAAACCAATACGGAATAAGAACTCTCTATAATATTGCAGATGACGCAGATGACGAATTAGAATTTATAGCAAATACAGCAACATCAGAAGAAGACTTCCGCAATAAGTATTGTGAGTATAAATCAAAATATGAAGACATTCTCATTGGAAATGACATAGACACAACAGACTTATCTTTATATGTACCTGACGAAGACAATGTTATGTCGTACATAGGAAACACTGACAAAGAATATGTAATCGGGGATGAAATATATAAAGCAAATCTCAACGACAGCCTTTCTTCTTCACAAAAATACTTATCACAAATGAATAATAACGGAACCGATGTTTCGGTAAACGCATTTATTGATACGCCCAAAAAAGGGAAGCGTGTTTATTTTAATTCTTATTTAAGAGGGAACCGGCTCTGGGTAAAAATGTTTTGTAAAAAGAAAATGTGGTATGGATGGAAAAATGATCCACATCGATCATATTACTTTGATACATACTTTGGAATGAACTTTTCCTATCTGATGTTAGGGAAATACGGGCAAGAAATTGTCACTTCACGTTTACCAAGATTTGTTTTTAATCGCAATGTCAAACGAGGATTTTCTATTATTCTTGGAAAAGTCACAAGTGGTTATACGTTATCAGGTGAAATTCATACATGGACTGATATGACGTCTGAACGCGATGCAAAAGGGAAAGAAATTATAATCAGTGATAAAGGTTATTCCTATCCAAAATGTATTGAAGTCAATTCTAAAATTGTCAAAATTCAACACAGATTATAAAACACATAAACTCTAAAATAACAAAACAAAATGAAAATAAACAAATTATCTTTTTGGAGCAAGACTGTAGTGTTGTCTTTGGCAGCAATGGCTGTTGGTAGTAATGCCGTTTATGGCCAATCCATGAATTATGATGTGCATATCGGAATGAACACCACAAAGTATATGAGCAATGACGATCCACGTATGTACGGACAATCTGCAAAAACAGGAATGGAACTTGGCTTTGGTGCAAGATATACGATGAAGTCTGGACTGGAATTATCTTCTGGTGTCAATCTCACCATGTCGAGTTGCAGTTTCTCTGCCTTTAGCGACTACATTATCGGCAATCAGATAACAACAATGTATCCACAAGTCAACATGCGCAATGTGGCAATAGACATTCCACTGACTTTGGGTTATCAGATAAAAGTGTGCGATGGCGTTCAACTGACACCGATGGTTGGAGTCTATGGACGCTATGGTCTATTCTCTATTAAAGACGATTTACTCATTACAGACAATCCCACTATAGAGAAATGGAACTGCTACAAAGACTATCAGTATGGCGATGTCACCTTGTCTGCTGCCAGAAGAGCTGAGTTTGGCTTGGCATCTGCTGTTCGGCTAACTGTCTGCAACCACTATGAACTATCACTCACATACCGCCGCGGTCTGACAACCCAATTACCACAATACGACGGTAAACTCCACTCATTATCACTAACTCTGGGCTATCGTTTTTAACTCTATTTTTTTTTCAGAAAAATCACATTACACTTAGCCTCAAGTGGCGGAAGATGAGATATCTTCCGCCACTTGTTTATTACATAAAAAACAAAGGTTTTAGACATTCCACACGTAAACAATAGAAATTCCTATCGTATTCATTATCGTTTTTCTTCTACCTGAGGTTCTACGGCAACATAACCTGCCACACATCCATAACCACCATGTACGTTGGAATAGGTAGAGTAAATCATGGAAAGACCATAACGACCAATATCGTTATTATCACGGTCGTTGAGCGAACGAAGCATCTGATAATATTCCAGCGACAAGGCAAAGAGATGGACACGCAGAACCTTCTGTCTTGGTTGCTGAATGGTACAAAGGCGAAGCGTTGTAGTCAATTGCCCAAATGATGAATTGTCGAAAACATACATATTATGATAGTAGTCATTCCATGCTCCGAAATTAAGGTCGGCGCCAGTGTAATGGTTGAGCAACGGCTCCAATGTGGTTTCCAATTGCAAATAGTCTCGTCCACTCTCCTCTTGCTCGTTTTCGTCATTGCATCTGTTTTCCACTCTTACAGCATAATAGGACAACGTCGCGGCGCCTTCTACCATCAGCCTCATCTGCGTATAAGCATATCCTTGATAACAGATGGTGTCGCTACCGAGCAGTATTGCTGATGTAGGAAGCGGTATGATGGTCGAGGCAGAAACGGCAGCCATCCCCACTGCTTCAGCATGCAAATCCACCTGATCACCTGCAGAAAAACTACCTGATACATGATAGACAATTGTTGGAAACTCACCAAGAATTGTATCTGCCACTTGTCTGATTGGACAATCAACGCCATTATTTCGACAGGTTATTGCTACCATACGAAGCCGTTCACTACGTCCTGCCAAACTCCTACTGACCGATACATGAATATCAAATCCATCGCCAGGAGCAGGAAACGCATAAACAACCAAGCGGTTATTGCCTCCCATCGGTTCAAGGTGAAGGGAGTCTCTGCATGCCACCAGTAAAAGCAGCAAAAGGAGTGAACAGATTATTGAACGATTCATTGTTTTCAGAATTTGATGGTATAACTGAATGATGGCACAATGGGCACATATCCTCTACTATGCGCAACAAATGTTCCATCGGATTGGCGATCAACATCTACATATAGGGTATTGAGATGACAATAGGCATTATAAATACTGATATTCCAAATCCTTTCGTGGCCTCGTCGGGTTATACTGCGAAAATCCGCTCCGACATCCAATCGGTGATAAGCAGGAAGCGTCAGATTATTGGGCTTGTCGTAAACATAACCTCCCTCTCCATATCTATCTTCACCTGGCAGCGAGGGCTGTGGAACATAGGAAACAGGCAGCGACATGCGGTTGCCCGTACGACAAACCCATGCTGCATAAACCGACAAATGAGGATTGAAACGATAACGCAACGTAACATCCAACTTATGACGGTTGTCAAACTGATCATAGAACCAGCCTTTATAGAGTTCGGGAAAATAACGACGACTCCAAGATAACGTATAAGATGCGGTGGCGGTCAAATACGAAAGGCGGAAGGCTGCATCGGCCTCCAATCCCCATGAACGACCTTGCCCCTCACATGTTTCCTCATCCCATCTCACTGCTGACGGAATAACACCCATCCAGTTGCGCCATTGCAACAGATGATGGGTATTTTTATAGTATCCTTCCAGAGAAAAGTTCCATTTCATGGCTTCTTTTCTCGCCATGGCATAACTTGACTCAGTTCGGTTCTGCTCACTTGACTTAACGAAAACGTGTCTCTTCGGTTGCGGTTGGAAATAGACACCAACTGTAATCTGATCGGACGTGACAGGACGGTGTCTTGCTGTAGAAGGAACCCAGAAATCAGTTGGCAATTCCAGAAAAGTGGAAGCAATACGATGCATGCTTTGCGACATACGGGTAAAGGATGTTTTTATCGCCAAATGGTCATTCAACTGCCATTTCACTGCCAAACGTGGATCAATATTCATATAGGTTTCATGCTGTGTAAGCAACCACGTACAACTGCTGCCTATATTGAATGACCAGTGGCGCGTGAAAGCCATTTCGTCCTCCACATAAGCTGTTAGTTCCATCGACCGAGTCTTGTTCTTGAGATTCACTGCACTGGAATCCATACCTGCAGAGGGATTGTTGTAGTAATAGGACTGACGAACTGTTTGAGGCCGGAACACATGAGACGTTGCATGACCTCCAAAGCGCAACTGATGATGAGCCGATGGCACATAATGGAATGATGTGCGCAACCCAAGATCGTAGATATCGGCACGTGTGCGACGCTGGTCTAAACTGAAAAGTTGACGCAACCCTTTCACATCAGTAGAGTAATCATCCTCCTTGTATTTATGATACGAATAACTCGTAGTGGCGAAGGAGGTAAACGTGGCTGTCAAACGGTCACTGAAAGCAAAGTCACCATTCAGCGTCATGGTCAGATTGCCCCAACGGAAACGTTGGTCGGTCTCTGTTGTATTGTTTAAAAAACGACTACTTACATTGGAACCATAGCTGTCACGTCCCCAGTAAATGCTGGTCCAAAGCAGATGACCACCACTAAGGCGATGGGTAATGCGGGCGTTTAAATCTCGAAAGGCATAATAGATAGTTGTCTTATCATCATCACCTATATGAGCAAGCGCACAACCTATACGCAACGGCAAATCAAGCCACGAACGACGGAACGACAAACTATAAGCAGTTTTTCCTTTATCAAGAGGACCTGACAGATGAAGCCGCCCGTCAAGCAAACCTATGGAAAAAGAACCATGCGGTTCTTTCAAATCACCATCGATAGTATGCACATCAGTTACCGACGACACTTTACCGCTATAGCGAGCAGGGAAACCGCTTTTATAAAACTCTACACTCTTTACTGCATCTGCATTGAATGCAGAAAAGAGACCTAACGAATGGTTGGTCTGATAAATGGGGGCGCCATCAATCAGAAACATGTTTTCGTCACCATTTCCACCATGCACCAAGAGATTACTACTCAGTTCAACACCGCTACTAACACCTGACTGGTGTTGAAGTGTCTTCACGACATCGGGTGAGGATAATAAGGCAAACTCACTGTGAATATCATCGGCTGTTAGGATGCGACGACCTGTTTGTGTGGTATAGAGTGAATTGTTTAAGTCACCACGAATAGTGACTTCGTCAAGTTCGATTTCATCATTCAACCGAAAATGATGAACCATATCGCCATGTACATACAATGTATCTTCTTGTTGCCCACCACCGATATATGAAGCACGCAAACAATAAGTGCCTTTAGAGAGATGGAGCACATAGCGACCGCGATTATCGGTAAGTACGCCCTGACCAGTCGTCCTATTGCAGACAGAAGCACAAACCAATGGTTCTCCTTGAGCATCAGAGACTGTTCCTTGTACTACATAACGTACTGGAATGGGAACTGGAACATCAATAGCGTGCAAGGAAATATTATGGTGATGGCGTTTCCATGCAATATGATGAGCATCGAAAAGCAAATGAAGTGACTCGTCGAGTTTCCGATGTTGAAGTGACGGACCACGGTAAGGCTGATGGACGTCAAGACGAACATCATAGAGAAAATGCACCTTATGACGCTCTTGCAAAGCATTCATCTCCTGAAGTAGCGTGGTATTCTGTGCCAAGGAACCAATGGTCCTGCATAGTAGCAACAAGAGTAGGATGCGTCTCATTAGTTTTGGATTTTCACACCAAGTGTGGTTTCAAGCATATCAACGACATCTGCCAAGGAGGTGGCTTCTATCTCGCCACTCACACAACGGGTAGTATCATTGACGGTCAAGGTTGTGCCATAATAGTCGGAAACATCACGCAACACAATATTTATCGGTGTATTATCATAACGGAACACACGTATGCTGTCGGATTGTTTATCCACACTATCCGTTTGTTGGTTGTAAGGAACTACAGGAGGTAAGGGCGACGAAATAGAATGCGAATAGTGATAGATGCCCCACGCCATGACTGCAATCACGGCAGAAACGATTGTTGCAGCTACCGCCCAATGACGTTTGGTAGTGAGTTGCCACAAGGATCTACGACACGCTGGATGTTGCTGTCGGAACTTGAGCCATGCTTTCCGACCGTCAAATCTGCCAGTCTGATAGTGGCGCACCACAAAGCGTAGTTCTTCTTCGTTGATCTTCTTCATCGTTTCCTGTTTCTTATATGACGGAGTTTTTGACATTATCCCTTAGTTCTTCAAAAGAAAAGCATCAGGTAAATATCGTGGGCTTTCTGCCGTAGGCGTTCGTAAGCCTTGGCAATATGTGCCTCTACGGTTTTCACTGAGATGCCAAGCGTTTGGGCAATATCTTTCTGACGCATTCCATCGCGCTTGTTCATCAGAAAGACTTGACGACACACCGTGGGCAGCCGATCTATTTCGCCCCACAAACGTGCTTCGCGCTCACTGCGTTCTTCTAACTGATCTGCATCGTCTGGAATATCAGTCAGCACAGTATCTGACACTTCGTGAATTGCAGATCGATGCACATCTGCACAAGCATGATGTACCATACGATAGAGATAACCTTTGGCACTCTGTATCTCTGTATTGCCACTGCATTTCTGGGCAAAGCGTTCAAAACAATCCATCACCACATCCTCGGCTGTGTCTATGTCATCTACATGGTGGAGGGCATAGATGCAAAGGGCACGATAGTGGTCACGGAACAACTGTTCGAGGGTATTGTTTCTGAACGGCATTTTCTGCGAGAATTCTTCGTCTTACTTCATCTTCCATTGTCCTTTCACCTCAACCATGGGGATGTTGATTTCCTCTTTGGTGGAATCGGCAAAATGGAGAAGGAGGAAGGCATGTGTGAAATGGAGGGTGGTGTCGCGTTGCGCACGAACGGCAGTCACTTGATGGAGTCCGCCGTGGTTTTCTTTTTGTTCCTCCATGTAGTTGCGATAAACCAGAACCATTTGGCTGCGGTAGTTCTGCGGCATAGAGTCGGCAGTGGCTTTACCGTTGAGAAAAGCCTCGTAGTTACCCGCAAGGAGTTCGTCGTAGTAACCTTTGGCAGCCTGCAGGGCAAGGTCATCGGGATTAGGTTCCTCGTGGCAAGCGGTAAGTGGCCACAAGCAGAGAAGGCAAAGCACGGAGAGGTGCTTCGCCTTCAGGTGGGTTATCATCGTGATGATGTGTTTCATTGTTTCTGCGGTGTTATTTCTGACGCACAAAGACGTTGATGGGTGTTCCCGTAAGCGTCCAGTTGTCGCGCAATTTATTTTCCAGGAAGCGCTTATAGGGCTCTTTCACATACTGTGGCAGGTTGGCGTAGAACACGAAGGTTGGAATCTGCGTATTGGGCACCTGCGACACATATTTAATCTTGATGTATTTACCTTTGATAGAGGGTGGCGGAGTCGCCTCGATGAGTGGCAACATCACCTCGTTGAGTTTCGATGTTCCTATCTTGATGGTGCGGTTCAGATACACCTGCTTGGCAGTTTCCAACACTTTGAAGATGCGCTGTTTGGTCAGGGCTGAAGCAAACACGATGGGGAAGTCGGTGAAAGGTGCCATGCGTTGGCGGATGGCATTCTCAAAGGTCTTCACCGCTATCTGCGACTTATCTTCCACCAAGTCCCATTTGTTGACCACTACAACAAGCGACTTATTATTCTTCTGTATCAATTGGAAGATGTTCATATCCTGAGCCTCAATGCCTCGTGTGGCGTCAATCATCAAGATGCAGACGTCGCTGTTCTCAATGGCACGGATGGAACGCATCACACTATAGAACTCCAGGTCTTCCGACACCTTATTCTTACGGCGAATACCGGCAGTATCCACCAGATAGAAGTCGAATCCGAATTTATCGTATTTCGTATAGATAGAGTCGCGCGTTGTTCCGGCAATATCTGTCACGATATTGCGGTCTTCACCGATAAAGGCGTTGATGATGCTCGATTTACCGGCATTAGGTCTGCCCACCACGGCGAAGCGTGGCGTTCCGTCTGCCACATCGTCAATCTCATCGGTAGAGAGTTTCGACACCACGAGGTCGAGCAGGTCGCCTGTTCCCGAACCCGTTGCTGCACTCACGCAGTAGGGGTCGCCCAGTCCGAGTCTGTAAAACTCATACTGGTCGTAGAGGTGTTTACCGTCGTCTGCCTTGTTTGCTACGAGCACAACGGGCAGTTTCGAACGTCTCAGAATATTTGCCACATCCACGTCGAGGTCGGTAAGTCCGTTTTGGATATCTACGAGGAAGAGCACGAGGTCAGCCTCTTCGGTAGCCACCAGCACCTGTTTGCGGATTTCTTCCTCAAAGATGTCGTCGCTGTTGACAACCCATCCTCCTGTATCTACTACGGAGAATTCGCGTCCGTTCCATTCACATTTGCCATACTGTCGGTCGCGTGTGGTACCTGCCTCATCGCTGACGATAGCGTGACGGGTATTGGTCAGACGGTTGAAAAGTGTGGATTTGCCCACATTAGGGCGTCCAACGATAGCTACTAAATTTGCCATATCTGTTTTTGCTCTTGTTGTTTCTGTTTTTTGTTGTACATGGGCCTTGTGAGGGCCTCTTGCTGATAGGGTAAGAGGGGGTACCGACTGTCTTTTCCGAATTCTTTTTTATTCCGGATTATAACCAAACGAGTCGAGTTCGCGTTGCGATGATCGCCAGTCTTTATCCACCTTGACGAAGGTTTCAAGGAAGATGGGTTTGCCGAAGAATTTCTCTAATGCCTTGCGAGCCTCGGTATTCACTTTCTTCAGCGCCACACCCTGGTGGCCGATGATGATGCCCTTCTGGCTGTCGCGCTCCACATAGATCACAGCATTGATATGGATATTCCGGTCTGTCTCCTTGAAGCGTTCCACGCGAACCTCCACTGCATAGGGTATCTCCTTATCGTAGTAGAGCAGGATTTTCTCGCGGATGATCTCCGACACGAAGAAGCGAGCGGGTTTATCGGTCAACTGCTCTTTGTCGAAGTAGGGCGGTGAGTCGGGCAACAGTTCTTTGATGCGTTTCAGGAGCATATCCACTCCAAACTTGTTTTTCGCGGAGATGGGCAGGATTTCTGCGTTAGGCAGCAGCGTGTGCCATTTCTCCACGATGTCTCCCAGCGTCTTCTGGTCGCTCTCGTCAATCTTGTTGATGAGTAGCAGCACAGGGATTTTCATCTTCTGCACCTTCTCCAGAAAATCCATGTTCTTCTCTGGGTTCTCCACCACATCGGTCACATAGAGCAGCACGTCAGCATCCTGCAATGCCGATTCCGAGAAGGCGAGCATCGACTCCTGCAGTTTGTAGTTGGGTTTCAACACTCCTGGTGTATCGCTAAACACGATTTGCATATCGTCTGTATTGACAATACCCATGATTCTGTGGCGAGTGGTCTGTGCCTTAAAGGTAGCGATGCTGATGCGTTCACCCACGAGTTGGTTCATGAGCGTCGATTTTCCCACGTTGGGGTTGCCTACTATGTTTACGAATCCTGCCTTGTGCATCTGTTGTAGTTTCTTTGTGGATGGATGGTGCGGACCGCAGATGGGTCCATTTCAGTTTATGAAGAAACCGACGGGAGCCATTGAGCCCTTAGGTTCAACAGCCCCCGTCAGGGTCTTGACGTGTATTATTTCGCGCCGTCGTAAGCCCACTTGTAGTAGCTTGCTCCGTGAACGAATCCTGCACCGAAGGCAGTGAAGATCATGTTGTCTCCCTTCTTCAGTTTGGCTTCGTTTTCCCAGAGTGCCAAGGGGATAGTGGCGGCAGAAGTATTGCCGTAGTGTTCTATGTTGACCATCACCTGATCCATAGGAAGCTCGAGGCGTTTGGCAACAGCTTCGATGATGCGCATATTTGCCTGATGAGGAACCACCCACTGGATGTTGTCCTTGTTCAGTCCGTTGCGCTCTGCCACGAGGGCACAGTCATCGCTCATATTGGTCACAGCATAGCGGAACACGGTGCGTCCCTCCTGATAGAGGTAGTGCAACCGGTGATCGATGGTGAAATAGCTTGGAGGACAAACAGAACCGCCGGCTTTCAGGTGCAGGAACGGAAGTCCCTTACCGTCAGCACGGAAGTAGGAGTCCATCACACCGATATTCTCTTCCTCGGTGCCTTCTACCAGCACAGCGGCAGCACCGTCTCCGAAGAGCGGGCAGGTAGCGCGGTCCTTGTAGTCAACCACCGACGACATCTTGTCGGCTCCAATCACGATAATTTTCTTATAGCGTCCACATTGAATCATAGACGCTGCCACGTCGAGCGTATAAAGAAATCCGCAGCATGCAGCCCAGAAGTCGAATGCGAAAGCATTCTTCAGGCCAAGCTTACCAAGCACAATGCTGGCTGTTGACGGGAATTTATAATCGGCCGTCGATGTGGTTACAATCACGGCGTCAATGGTATCGGGATCTACGCCGGTCTTCTGCATCAGCTGCTTGGCTGCTTTACGTGCCATGTAGCTGGTGCCCAGACCTTCCTCCGTAAGGATGCGGCGCTCCTTGATGCCAACGCGTGTCATAATCCACTCGTCATTGGTGTCAACCATGCGCGACAACTCCTCATTGTTGAGCACGTAGTCGGGCACATATCCGCCAATACCAGTGATTATTGCGTTGATTTTTCCCATCTTTCTTACTCAGCGCCTTCGTCCATTACGATAGCAATCTTACCACGGTAGTATCCGCAAGTGGGGCATACGGTGTGGTAGATGTGATAAGCGCCACAGTTAGGGCATACTGCCAATGTGGGAGCTACTGCCTTGTCATGGGTACGACGTTTGAGAGTACGGGTCTTTGACTGTCTTCTTTTAGGATGTGCCATAATGCTTTAATCTTTTTTTTTGTTATTCTTCTAATTTCAGTTTCGCCAGTGCGGCCCAGCGAGGGTCTGCTTCCTTTGCCTCCTCTTTGCCGCTTCGGACGGCACCGCTCAGCTCAGCGAGCTTCTGCGTCATCGCACTATTGCATTTTCCAGGTGCATGAACGTGCTTGATGGGTATGGCAAGTGCCACAAACTCATAGATGAGCCATGACGTGTCGAGTATTCCTTCGTTCTCGTCCACTATCACAACCTCATCATCGTCGGTATTGGTCTCCGCACCCAGTTTCGCAATCAGCATATTGTCGGTCACGATGGGTTGACTCATGTCATCAAGACACAAGTCACAAGGTACGGTGACTGTGCCCTCGGTATGAAACTGGAGTTCGAAAAAGCCGGTTGCCTTGCGTATAGACACCGACACATGCAATGCTCCGCCCTTCACTTCCGAGGCGTTGAGAGCCTTGAAAAATGCATCGTCAAGGGTGTACTCCCGATGCATTTCATCGGTTTTCATTGCCTTCAGATCTATTTTGAAAGTCTCTAAACTACACATAATCGCACTATTACGGACTGCAAAGGTACAAATTATTTATGAATTATAGAGTAGTTCACTCTTTTTTTTCACTTTTTAACGTCATTTCTTCATCATTTCCATACATTTCCCCCTGTTTTCCACTGTAACTTTGACTTTAACCTTGAACTTAACCGTATCAATAGCGCTTCAGAAGTCACCGCAGTTTTTTACGCATTTCCACAAAATTCCTAATCTCCCCAAGTAAACACGAAACCAAGGAATCACGTAGTTAACATCCAAGGGCACGACGATGGTTAAGGGTAAAAAAAGAGCCACGCCTACACAATATTATATATACACGTGCGTTATATTAAAGATGACATGGATTAACCGACAACAGCAATTCAAAACTGCCCTTGTCGCTGCCGCACTACTGGTGGCAGTGACCTCACTACTGGTGTCCAAATGGCTGGCAAACGACCTCGCAGCAGAAGAATACAAGCGCATGGAGCTATGGTCGGATGCACTCCACACCCTCAACAATGCAGACCAGAACACCGACCTCTCCCTGGTGCTCCATGTCATCGAAGACAATAACAATATCCCTGTCATCGTCATCGACCAAGACGGCAACGTCACCGACCACCGTAACATCAGCATCCAAGCCACCGACCGTGCCGACACCATCGCGCAACTCACCCGACGCGCACAACAGATGAAGGCAGCAGGTCGTTACGTCAAGATTGACGGCAACAAGCCAGGAGGTTTCCAACTCGTCTGTTACGACGACTCTACCATGATACGCCGCATCACCGTATGGCCACTCATCCAACTCGGTATTGTGGGAGGCATTGTCATCATCGCCATCCTCGCCCTCGTCTCCTTCAAGCGCACCGAACAAAACAAGCTATGGGTGGGACTCTCCAAGGAGACCGCCCATCAGTTGGGCACCCCCATCTCCAGCATCATGGCATGGGTAGAGATCCTCAAGGAGGAATACCCCACCGACCCTTATGTGGGGGAGATAGAGAAAGACGTCTCCCGTCTCAACACCATCGCCGACCGATTCTCCAAGATTGGTGCCGTTCCTGAGCTGCTGCCCACCGACATCTGTCGTCTCCTCACCGACGTCACCACCTATATCCGCAAGCGCACCTCATCGCATGTGTCATTTCAGGTCAGTCTCCCCTCCCATCCCGTCATGGTCCCCCTCTGCCCTTCCCTTTTCGAGTGGGTGACAGAGAACCTATGTAAGAATGCCATCGATGCCATGCAGGGGGAAGGCACCCTATCCCTCGTCCTCACCGACCGTCCCACATCCATCATCCTCGACGTGACCGACACCGGTTGCGGAATGACCAAATCCATCGCCAAGCAGATATTCTCCCCTGGATTCACCACCAAGAAACGCGGTTGGGGACTCGGCCTCTCCCTCTCCAAGCGCATCATCGAGAAGTACCATGCCGGTCGCCTCTTCGTCAAAGCCACCGAACCTCATCACGGCACCACCTTCCGCATCATCGTCAAGAAGTAATCCACGGAGCGCACGGAGTGTTTAGTTTATGGGTTATGGGTTAGAGATTTTTTAAAGATTTTATTTCTGCATAAATTCCGTCTAAATTCCAATGATAGATTTCTGGCCAAGGCCATATTTTTATTAAAGATTTCCTCCAAAGATTTACCTATGGTTTGTTTTGTCGTGACTCAGCATAGTGAAAGCGAACGTTTTCGTTAAGCCAGATGAGCAGAATAAAGCTCGCTTTAATTCTGCCATGGCGAGAAAAGGTGCCATGAAATGGAACTCTCACTCTGTCTTCACTACTCCAAAACATCTTGCCGTAGGCAACTAAAAAAATCCACGGAACACACGGACAACACGGAGAAAGATTTTTGTTTATTATTTTACTTAAAATTGGCAACATTGATCTGTCCCCGTGTCAATTGTCCCTATGTCATTTTTGAGGTATTGTTCATCTTTGTGCCATGACAGACAATGCTGTTGTTCCTGATATGGCTTGATTTGCGGATGATGCCTTGATTGTGGCCTTGCCAGCATTCATTCCGCTCTTTACGACAATGATTGCTCGTCCTTTGTATGTTGTCACATTGGCAGAGGTCTTAGGCTCAATATCTTTCAAATTTGCAGAGGCAGCAGCAAGGAGCGAGGCTTTACCATATACGCTTACAGTCAGTTGGATGTCTGCGTCTGACACGACATTTCCTTTGGCATCAGTCACCTCAAGCGTGACATAGGCAAGGTCTTGCCCGTTTGCATGTATTTGTCTGCGATCTGGTGTGAGTCTAATGGCTGCAGGCATTCCGCTTGTGCGCAGTATGCTTTCCTTCACTTCGTTGCCATCTGCATCAAGCGACACAGCTTTAAGGGTGCCTGGCTGATATTGCAGCGGGATGACTGCCTTGTATTGTGAGGCTATGCTGACATTCCTTTCCGCCACGAGACTATCGTTGAGATACAGGCGCACCTTTGGTGCTTTGGTGTATATTTCGGCTTCGATGGTCTTGTTTTCCCATCCGCTCCAGTTCCACGACTCCCATGTGGGCCATACAGACCACAGCGTTTCTGTGACATGTCCGTTGCGGTAGTTGTCGGGCTCTTTCACAGCAAGGTAAATGTCTGGAGAGCCATCCTTAGCGTTCCACAGCATGTCGCGGTAGTGCGATATAGGTTTGCGCCAGCCAGTGATGTCGACATCGCCGCAATATGCCCCGTGGTAAGGAAAGTGCTTGGCTTGGTAGTGCTCGCCCCGTTGTTCCCCTTCGTAGTGGAACTGCCCGATGGCCGACTCGCCGAGATAGTCGAGTCCTGTCCATACCATGTCGCCAATGATGTATGGACGCTCAGAGGTGTGTTTCCAATTGGCGAACGCATCGCGCGGATAACTCTCTGTCTGCCACATCACACGTTCGGGGCATCGCAGGTGGTCGCTTTCTGCCTTGTGCATCATGTAATTGTAGCCCACTATGTCGAGCACTGCCGCATGCGGGTCGAATATCTCCCAGTCGCTATCCCATGAGCATAGTGCCTCTGTGACAGGACGTGTTGGATCGAGAGATGTCACAACATCCTTGAAAGTTTGCGCTGTGTGTATGACACGTATGTCCTTTCGTTCGATGACTTCATTTCCGATACTGTATGATATGACACATGGGTGATTGCGGTCGCGCAGCACCATGGCGGTAAGATCCTCCCTGTAACATGAGTCGATGACGAGGTGGTAGTCGTACTTGGTCTTTTCAGACCTCCATCCGTCGAACGCCTCATCGATGACCATCATGCCGATGCTGTCGCAAGCATCGAGCATAGCTCGTGTCTGAGGGTTGTGCGATGTTCGTATGAGGTTGAATCCAGCCTCTTTCATCAGCCTGACCTTACGTATTTCTGCCGCATCGTATGCCATGGCTCCGATGACTCCATCGTCATGGTGCACGCAGGCTCCATTGATGAGCGTTGGCTGCCCGTTGAGCAAGAATCCTCTTTTTGCATCATAACTGAAAGCTCGCACTCCATGCCTTATGGTTAGCTGTCCAACTTTTATGTCGTAAAGTTTAGGATGCTGCGGTGACCATAGCTCCACATCTTTGAGCACTCGTCTTTCTGTTTGTCGTCCCTCATATGCTATGCTCACGGTAGCTGAATCAGCATGGGTACCATCTCCTGACATGCCATAGATGCTGTCTGTGCGCACGAACAGCTTTTCAAGATTGTCTATCTTGTTTTCATCATATTTTTCGAGCCACACATGGCGATATATGCCCGAACCGCTGTACCATCTGCAGTTAGGTTGATGCGAGTTGTCCACTCGCACAGCAATGGTGTTGGTGCCTTTTTTGACAAAAGGAGTGATGTTGACTTTGAATGGCGTATATCCATAAGCATGACCGCCTGCATGCTCACCGTTGACATACACCTGGCAATTCTGATACACGCCTTCGAAATGAAGCCATATTGTCTCGCCTTTGTCTGTTTTCAGTTCTGATTCCTTCACCTGCTTGCGATACCATCCGATGCCTCCGGGGAAGTATCCTCCGTCATTGCCTGATGGTGCGTCTTTTGCGGGCGCATGGAATATGTCCCAGTCGTGCGGCAAGTTTATTCGTTTCCATTTGGAATCGTCCAACTGTGCGTCTTGCGCATTCTTTACGTCTTGTTCGATGAATCGCCAGTTGAAATCAAAATTGTCTTTTTTACTTTGCCCACATGCTGCAGATGACATGCAAAGGAAAAGAATTGTTGATAATAAGGATAGTTTCATTTTTTTAGTCAATTATTTATTAATATAACCTAATTTCCGTAATACTATAATTTAATGTTTTTATAAGCCCCTAAGCAACAAAAGTTCTTAGCTTAGCTAAGCGGCAAAGCCGGTTACTTGCTTTGACAAGCAGAAGTGTCGATTCGCTCAGGATTTTGCAATGTCAGAAATTATATCTATTTAGTATTGGATTTAGAAATAAATAAGACTCTGACACTGCAAAAGTATAAAAATATTCTGAGAAACTCACAGCTTTTAGAGTTTTTTTTCGATTATGAAGCAATTTGATGCTCTTTCAGCTCAAACCATAGATTCCAGCTTCGTAGTGACAAGGAACGCATCTTCGTCAAAGCCACCGACCCCATCACGGCACCACCTTCCGCATCATCGTCAAGAAGTAATCCACGGAGCACACGGATGACACAGAAAAGATTTTCGTTAAAGATTATTTTAAGATTTTCGTGATTTCTGTGCGACATTAAAAAATCCGTGTTCTCCGTGTGATCCGTGGATAAAAGATTTCCGTGATTTCTGTGATTTCGACATCATCCAGACATGATATGATGCCTTCATCAAAGAGGAGTTGGACAAAAGAGGGCTTCCGTGAAATAATGGATTGAATTGATGCCAAAATCCATCGTTCTGTAAATATATCAAACTTGCATTATGTTTCATTTGTAAAGTTACAATACCCACATTGCACAAAATGATAATATTGAGGGTTCTTGTAAGGCTTTACATGATTTTTATGGTTTGACCTGTGGTTGAACCTATAAAGATGGGCTGTTGGGCTTATGGTAGGGTGTTTAGGGGTGGACTCTGGATTCTCTCCGTCGGTTATTTGGGGAACAACAAG